>MDTD01147795.1_pt1 | contig 77172 bp, 66 predicted proteins | sample 811221 | NCBI WGS metagenome assembly MDTD01 (sample SAMN05326646, study PRJNA326480) | marine metagenome | isolation source: seawater | place: Pacific Ocean: South West | collected 2011 | reverse complement strand
ATGAATCTGAAAGTGAGCGCTACATGCATGATTTCATTCCGGTTTTCAAATTTCTTTTAAGCAACGTAGCAATTAGTTTAGATAGCAAAGAAAAAGCATTAGAACTATTAGGAAATTGGAAAGAGGATGTGAAAGTTGAAATACCAGCTCTACTAGAGAGAGAATTAGATAGTTTTATATTAGAATTTATACATATGGATGAAGCAGAATTAAAGAAGATAGCTAATGAACTAGGAGTTATAGAGAAAACAATAGAAGAGTATATGAATGAAAAAGGTATACAACCACGTCCGTCAAGTGAGTTCAAATTGGAGAGGGATTCTCCTATGGTTATGGGAGAGGCTTCAGAAGGTACTTCTTAGAAGTAGGATGTACAAAAGGCTAAAACTCCCAAAAGAAACAAGGAAGGTAGGAAATCTCGAAGAAAGGTATCGGCTTCTAAGTCTTGAAAAAGTAGTGATAGAAGTGTATATTAAGTTGTATTATTTTATAGGGAGGGCATCTCCCTGTGTTTATAGAAGTAGTAATAGGACTTGGGTATTTCCACAAAGCATTCCATAAATGAGTATGGCATTATTTATAATAAATGTTTAAGATGTATGTAATTTCATTTCTAGCTTCAAATTTCTTTTGATCAACATAGATTAGTTTAGATAGCTTGGGTAAGCATAACAGAACAATAGAGCACAAAAAAAGAATAAGGAAGAATTATTTAGTGATTTTGAAGAAAAAGGGATGAATAATGGGAGGTTATCTTGAGTAATTCTCAAGGGGGATACAGAAAAAAGTAGATTAACAAAAATTTTGTGCTATATAGTTGTCATTATGACATCTCCTGAAAGTAATAGCTTTTTACTGAGCAAAAGAAATTGATATCTTTTACACATGTTGTTTAGTAGGAAAAGTGGAATAATATAAGCAAATGTTTGTCTGTTATAATTTATTCAAGAGCATTTCTAGAAAGTAGAAAGAGGTAGATATGATTGCTGTTTGCTTTTTATTGATTACTAGTTGCTGGGGGAATTTTTTTCATTTGAAATCTAAAGGAAAGATTGATCAATTAGTTGAACATTATAGAAATTATACAAAGACTAATTCCATTAATTTAGATCAAATAAAAGTAAGAGAAATGATAATGTACTTTACTAGTAGTCCAGAAGAACTTCAGGAACCTTTTAGGATGAATTTGTCTGGTAGGTTTTCTTTTATTCATTTGCTATTCTCCATGGAGTGTGGAATAGAGGATTTTCTTTTTGAAGATGCCTGGCGCAAATTATTTAAAGATGGTACAGTTATTCCTAATGAATTATTTACAAAGAAAGACCGCCTTGGGATGAATGTGGTACATTTAGCGCTTAAGTATGGGAATCAAACTGGAATTGAAAAAATAAAAGCTTGTGCTGGTAAGTATGAAAGAGAATGCTTCACTTCTGCTGATATAATTGGCGTTGATCCCTTTATGGTTGCTGCTTCTACACTTGCTTTTGGCGTCATAGGTTATTCTTCCTATAGCCCTGGATATTTAAGGTTTTTGTCAACAAATCTTCTGTACATGTTTGAAAAAAGGTATTTTTTGAATAGTGAAGGTGATATAAGTAGAGATAAGAGAGAAAGAAATTTTCTGATGGGGAGTATCTTTACATTTACTAAGCGTTACAGAAATGTTGATGATATAGAACATTTCATTTTAGTACTTAAGTTTCTTTTTGGCAATTTGTTATCTAACTTAGATGACAGATATAAAATATTGAGAGCTATAGATGGCTGGGAGGGGATAGCAGATATATCTAAGCATTGTTTGTTAAAGAGTAAGATAAAAAAGGTCATAGAAGAAATAAAACTTTGTAACAAAGAGGAATTAGATAATTTCATAGATAAGTCAACTAGCTTGGCTTTTATTGATAAGGCTATTATTGGTAAAGATATTAGTTGTGAAAAGAGAAGTGGAAATAAATTTACTAAAAAGCAGATAGTTGGGTCTATTATTGATGTTAAGGAAGAGTTGAATTCTCTTAAAGAGCTAGTAAAACAGGAATCGGTAGAGATTTTAAATGAGATTGATAAATTGAGAGAATTTTTTGTTAGCATAGAGCTAACTAACATATCTATGTAAATTGGAAATAAGAGTATGTTAGATTTGTCTTTAAGAGCTTGATGTTCCTTAGACAAGTATTTTTAGTGATATTGAGGGCTCTTTAGTGTGCTAAGGACCTATTATTTAATTTGAGGAGGATTTAGAAAAAGAAAAAGTATCCCTAAGCAAAAATTGCATTTAATCTTCTAGGTATATGAAATTTTGCATTAAATAGCCCCCCTATTCAATTATTAGACTGTGTTAACACTTTTTATAAAGCTCTTAATGTGAGTGTATAGAGGTAATTTTATAAATAAAGAAGGTGAGATAATGCGATTTTTTAATAGAAGCGGTGTGCTCATTCAACTTTGAAAATATTACTAACGTATAAAGATTTATCCAGATTGCAAGTGTACTAAGAATACATATGTGTGGAGAAATGAAAACTTTATAGGATCTCCGTTAACTGAATTATATGTGCCAGGAATAATTCTTAAAGTAAATTACAAGCTTATTTGATCAAAGTTTTTTTAGCAATGATTTTGAGTGGATCTAAAAATTTAAAGATTGTCAAATTAATTGTTAGAGGAATAGGAATTGAAATTTTGTTTTTCTTAATCTCACAGTATCTTGTAAATATTTTTCCATGTAAGCAAATGGCATTAATTTAATTTATTATTTAGACTTATTAATTGTATATTAATACAAATTTAACTTGCTTAATTTAATAAATGAACAATTTTTGGCAGTAGTAATAATTATATATTTATTATTGACTAAAAAGGATAATGTGATAAAATTGCTTATGTGCAAAAATTATTCATATAATGGGGGTATAGGTGTTGATAATAGTTTTTATATTCATTTTGAATTCCTGTGTCTTGGGCTTTACTCAGAAGAAAAGCAAGGGCTTTTTGGGGCAGGATGTTTTATCCAGATTAAAGGTGTCTGATGACTGCAAGTGTAGGGGTTTTGGTAATTGTGATATTTGTTTAGAGGATAAAAATAAGTTGAGTGAATGGATGAAGTCAGATTTAGTTGATTTTAAAGACAATGTAGGTAGAAACAAGTTAATGGTGCTTGTAGGTGAATTGGAAAGAGGGGTTGAGTTTAAAAAGTCTATTATTAGGGGTTGTGTGGATTGTTTATTAGATAAACTGTCTGGTGACGAATATAGCAATTTATCAGATTTAACATTATTTGATGAAAAAGATTATGAAGGTAGAAGGGTAATTTCCCATATGCTTACTATTGGAATGGTTGAGGAGTTAAGATATTTTATTGAATCAGTTTCAGATAAGGTTCATTATAGGTATGATTTCGGTATTACTAATCCATCATTGGGAGATGGAGTTTCTCCTTTTTGCTTGTTGGCTAACATAGTAAGAAAAAAGGGAGATTTAACTGGTATTTTAGAAATAATTTTAAAGGTTAATCCCTCCATTATGAATCTTGCTGTAGACGGCAAAGGTAATACGGTGTATCATCTTTGCTCAACTTATGGTAATAGTACTCTTTTTGAGTATTTAAAAGGACTAACTGGGTACTCCAAAGAACTCCTAAGGGTTAACAATAAATCTTTTTTAGGAGCAACGGCACTTTCTATAAAATGTTTCGAAAACAACATATTTAGGTCTATGTTGAAAGAGGAATTACAAAATGAACCCAAAGGCTTTAAGCCTAATCTGAAAGAGTATGGAAGAGAACTCTTACTTATTGCAGCTAATTCAGGCAATGATATGGCTATGAAAGTTCTTTTTGAGAATGGTGCAAATCCAAAAGGGGCAATCAAAGCAAGGGTATGGGAAAAGACAAAAACAGTGGGGAAATTTTTAGTGGATGTGGTTGCTAATGTTGGGGATACTTCCTCTTTTTATGCAAGTGCTTATTTGTTTGGAGTTGCCTATAAGGGTAATTTAGCTTCAACTATTGTAGGGTCTTTTAGAAAGCATTTTCTCTCAAATAAATTAGTATTAATGACAGAAAAGGATATTAAATTTGCATTCAAATATTTAGATAGTCATTATGAATCTTTTCACAAAGCTTTGAAAGCTATTTGTGAGGGGAAATATGAAAGTTACAAAGAAGTTTTGGAAAAAGTAGAAAATCTTTCTAAACGACTTGAAGATTATCATGGACATATAAGGAAGAGGCATCCTCATTTCTTTGGTTTGCAAGGTGTTAAGAAAGAGAAAGAAAAGGAAGAGGAGAGAAGAGCTGAGTTTATTCTGATGGGGGAGAAAATCTTTTTGGATGGTAACTTTAGTGAGGAGAATGTTAATAAAATTCTTAATTCTGAACCCTCTTTTGAGGAGTTGTTAGAATGTGGTAGTGGACTGGTAGAAATTATTGAAAATTCTATTGAGAGAGCTGAAAATTTACTTAAATCTCATGGGCTTGATAATTTAGTAGGGTAGTTTTTTACTTTTAGGAGGTAGTTATGACTTATATTTTTTTACTGTTGTTTAGTGGTTGTCAAAGTGATTTTTCTTTTATAAAACCAAAGGGAAGAATTGATGATTTTATGAAATCTAGGAAGAATTACATAAAAGACGGAACTATGGTGTTAGATCAATCAAAGATTAGGGGGATGGTAGAGTCTTTTGTTGATAAGCCTGAAGAGTTGAGCGACCCTTTTGAAACTTCATTTTTTGGGGGCTTTTCTTTTATTCATTTCGTATTTGCTATGGAGTGTGAAAAGAATGATACTCTTTTTGAAAATGCCTATGCTAAATTGTTTGAGGATAAGCCGGATGTTCTTGAAAGGGCCTTTAGAGTAAGTACTAGAAATAGACTTAATTTGGTACACCTTGCTTTAAAATATGGAAATCAAAGTGGGTTTGAAAAGATAAAATCTTTACCTATATCAGAAAAGTATTTCAAATCTTCCAATATTATTGGAGAAGATCCTTTTATGTTAGCAGTACGTATAATTTCAAGACAGGTAGCAAAGCCCGACTATTGTCAAAATTATATAAACTTTTTAGTAGAATCAATTTCTTATATGTCGAGCAAAAGTTATTTTTTAGATAGTGAAGGTAATTTAATTAAAAATAGGGAAGGTAAAGATAGTTTAACTGGGAGTATATCTGCTTTTGTTGATAGTTATGAAGATGAAGATGATGTAGAAAGATTCATTCCAATATTTAGATTTATTCTTGGAAATGTTATGTCTAAATTGGGTAAGAGTAAGGTATTAGAAGCATTGGACAATTGGGAAGAGGTTTCTGGAGCCAAGAACCATAATTTTTTGCAACAGAGGATAGGTGAAGTTATAGAACAAGTTAAAAAGTGCAGTGAGGATGATCTTTCAGAAATGGTCAATGATATGTTGATTTCCCAATCTGGAAAAGAACAAGAGCTGTCAAATGATACTCAGGATGAAGATTGTGATACAACGGGAAAGGAAGACAAAGCCACATCATCAAAAACGAAAAAATCAGACAATGTAGAGGAAAGGTTAACGGCTTTAGAGAGGAAGCTTGATGCCTTCATAGATGCGTCTACGCGTATCTTGGCTTCAAAGACCTCTAGGGAGGATATTGATCTTCAGATTGAGTTGTTGGAAGCAAATAAAAGTGAATTGCATGCTGAAATGGATGTATTGTATGCTGAAAGGAATAACATTGTTAGAGGAAGGGAAAAGATGGGGGAACTCTTTTATCGTCGAAGTGAACCCTCTTATCATAAGTTGTTGAAAGCAAATAGAGAGGAATTGCATGCTAAAATAAGGGTATTGAATGCTAAAATGGAAATGTTAGAATCGGAAAAAGAGAGGTTAGAGGAGAAAGACTCACACGAAAGACGATTAAGTACTGAAAAACAAGGTCACGTTGATTTTGAAAAAGTTCCTTCTAGTGCCCTTACTACTTCGCATTAATAGGATAATAGGGAAGGAAAGAGATTTTTTGGTATATTAATTTTAAGAGAGAGGGGCTTGCTTTTTCTTCGTAAGTGTTGTTATATTCTGTTTAGTAAACAATAAATCTAAGGGAGAGGTACCTGGGTTAAAAGCAATCACGGTTTATCTTTGAGTTTAGAAAAGCCTAGATCTATTTACAAAAATTTACAATATTTTATTGTGATTTTTATTATTAGTGTGTAGTTGTCAGAATAGTTTTGGACATTTGCTACCAAAAGAAAGGGTTGACGATTAAATAAAATTTAGTGAAAACTATATGGAAGACGAATTTATAGAATTAGGGGGGCTTTTGTTATAAGCTTTGATAAGTTGTAGGATCCATTTCAGATTTCTTTGTCCGAGGGCCTTTTTTTTATATTTGTTATGGATTGTAGTAAGAATAACTATCATTTTGAGGATACCTATAGTGTTATGGTTAAGGAAGAGCCTTTATTAATAAGGCCTTTTAAGAAGGGGCTAGTGCTGAATTTAATTTGGTGTATATTAGTTTTCAAATATGGAAATCAAAGTGGGTTTGACAAATTAAACTCTTTACACCAGGTACAAGTTTTTCTTCTACAGATATAATCAGATAGGACCCCTTTGCAATATTTCAGAATTGGCCAATAAGATATTGATTTGGAAATCTGAAAAAGAAAAAAGCTGTTAAATAATCCCGGGATGAAGATTTTAATAAAAAGCGAAGAGAGAGCTAAAGCTAGTGAATTGATAGGGTAGTTGAGAGGCTTAAAGGAGGTGCTTTAGAACTTGATTTCAGCAAGTTTTAAGAGTGATTTGGAGGAAAAAGGAGGAATTCTAATATTTTGTTTCATTTTTATTCAAATATGAATGAATTATACAGAATTAATTTGAAATTGTTTGTGTAATTTCTTATTAGGAGGTAATTATGATTTATGTCTATTTATTGTTTATTTGTGGTTGTTGGAGTTATTTTCCTTCTATTGAGGTAAAAGGCAAAATTGATGGTTTGATAGAGGATACAAACTATGCGAGAGATGATTTCATAGAGTTAGATCAGTTAAAAGTAAGAAAATTAGTAAAATGCTTTCTGGAAGACCCTAAAGAACTTGAGGATCCTTTTGAGCCGTCACTGTTTGATGATTTTTCTTTTATTCATCTTCTATTTTCTATGAGATGTGAAAGGAATGATGTTGTTTTTGGAGAAGCTTATGACAAGTTGTTTGTTGAGGGTTCTTGTCCCCTTGAGAGAGCTTTTGAAGAGAGGACTGCTACAGGGCTTAATTTAGTGCATTTGACGCTAAAATACAGAAACCAGGGTGGGTTTGCAAAAATTAGAAGTTTAAATGCATGTCTGCCTAGATTTGCACAATACTTCGCTGCTACTGATATAATTGGTATAGATCCTTTTATGCTAGCATCATTTAGTCTTTCAGGAGGTGTAGTTTCATCTTCACACTGCAATCCTAGTGATTTGCAATTTTTAGCAAGATCTATTATTTATATGTCCGAAAAAAAATATTTTTTGAATAGTCACAATAAAGTAAGCTTAAATAAGGAAGGGAGAAATTTTTTAACAGGGAGTATATTCGCTTTTGTAGATAATTATGAAAATGTTAATGACATAGAAAGATTTGTTCCAATATTCAAATTTCTTATTGGGAATTTTTTATTAAATGTGGGTGATAAGTCTAAAATTGAGAAGATATTAGATAACTGGGAGGAGATGTCAGGTGCCTCAGAACATGAATTGTTGAAGAAGAAAATAACTGAGGCCAAGAGAAAAGTTGTGCTTTTTAGAAGGGATAAGTTAGAGGAGGTTACTAAAAGCATAACGAATATTCATTTTTTAGAAAAACTAATGAATGATCATGGCAACAATATTTTGGGAAAGGGACCAAGTTCCTCAAAAGGGAGTTCAAGAACAAAAGTGAAATCGGGTAGAGGAAGCTCTTCGCCACCCTTTCTTCGTGTGATTTCAAAAAAGCATGTAGAATCACCAGGCAGATCCTCCTTAGCTAAATTTCAATCTCGTGTGACTTCAACGCCAAGTAGCCCCGAAGCAGCAATGAGATCGGATCGTAGAAAAATTACTAAATAGACTTAGTTTATCATTTATTCTAGTAAAACTTCATTAGAAGCAAGTGAGGATGGGGATGGTCTAAGAAGTTGTTATTGCTACTACTGACACATTTGTGAATGCAAGGGATAATATATATAAATAGACTGCTTGTTAATTAAAGCTTGAATAATACTAGTTTTTTGTAAATTTTCTGTATGGTTTTAGAAAATTACGTCATATTGGTAATTAAGAGGAGATATTAATGCTTTTATATGAATTGTTAAATGATCAATTTCATTATTTGATTATAATCTCTACTCTTTCAACTGAGACATTACGGTAGTTGAATTATGATTTTTATTTGATTGAGTACTATTACTTCTGCTTAAGGTGATTAATTGCTATTAACAGCATTAGTAAAGATAAGAAGGAAATGGTAGGTAGAATTATGTACACTTTTTTTATGTATTTTCCCTTTATGTTTTGTGCTTCAACAAGTTCATTAAAATTTTTTTATGATAGAATATTCCTGTTGAAAGGATTTAGATATGTTAAGTAAAATTTTTGAAAGTATTTTTGGGACTAGAGATTCAAGGACCATAAATAAAATAAAAGTCTATGTTAATAAAATTAATGATCTTGAGGATCAATTTTCTTCTCTTTCTGATGAAGAATTAAAGTTGAAGACAAAAGAGTTTAAAGAGAGGGTTTCTCAAGGGGAGTCATTGGAGTCTATTTTACCTGAAGCTTTTGCAACAGTTAGAGAGACATCAAAACGTGTGTTGGGTATGAGGCATTTTGATGTTCAATTAATTGGTGGTGTAGTGCTTCATCAAGGTAAGATAGCTGAAATGAGGACAGGTGAAGGTAAAACTTTGGTCGCTACTCTACCTGTCTACTTGAATGCGTTAACTGGAGGGGGCGTTCATGTTATTACAGTCAATGATTACCTTGCTAAAAGAGACAAAGAGTGGATGGGTAAGATTTATGAATTTTTAGGACTGAGCGTTGGTGTTATTGTTGCTGGTATGTCACCAGAAGAGAGAAAGAAAGAGTACTCTTCTGACATTGTCTATGGTACAAATAATGAGTTCGGATTTGACTACTTAAGAGATAATATGACTCAAAGCTTGGATGATGTTGTACAAAAAAATCTTAACTTTGTAATAGTTGATGAGGTAGATAGTATCTTAATTGATGAAGCAAGAACACCTCTGATAATATCTGGATCATCTAAAGATATGATGAAAATATATGAACTGTTTGCAAGTGTTGCAAAACAGTTAGGCAAAGATTCAGATTATGAAGTTGATGAAAAAGAGAATTCTGTTCTTATGAAAGAAGAGGGTATAGCGAAAGTAGAAAAAATACTAGATATAGATAACCTGTACTCTGAAAAAAATGTAGAATTAACCCACTTTCTTAACCAAGCCTTAAGGGCAAAAGAGCTCTTCAAAAAGGATAAGGATTACATAGTTAGAGATGGAAAAGTAATAATAGTTGATGAATTTACAGGAAGACTAATGGATGGCAGAAGGTACTCTGATGGCCTACATCAATCTATAGAAGCTAAAGAGAAGGTTGTAATAGCATCAGAAAACCGTACTCTGGCTACAATTACTATACAAAATTACTTTAGACTTTATAACAAAATAGCTGGTATGACAGGTACTGCCAAAACTGAAGAGACAGAATTTTCAATGATATATGACTTGAATGTAGTGTCAATTCCAACAAATAGGCCTATAGCTAGAGTTGATCATTCAGACTTGGTATACATACTAGGTAAAGAGAAAATGAGTGCTATAGTAAAAAAGATAGAAGAGGTTCACAAAAAAGGTCAACCTATACTAGTAGGTACAGCTTCTATTGAGATGTCAGAGGTTATATCTAAGATGCTAAGAAAAAATAATGTCCCTCACAATGTTTTGAATGCTAAGCATCATGAGAAAGAGGCAGACATAATTGCTCAAGCTGGTAGATTTGGAGCTGTAACCATAGCTACTAACATGGCAGGTAGAGGTACTGATATAGTTTTAGGTGGTAACCCTGAATTTTTAGCTAATAGGGAGCTGAGTGAGGAAGACCCTGGTTATGAAGATCTTATAAAGAAGTATATAAGGAGATGTTCAGAAGAGAAGCAAAAAGTTCTCGAATTAGGTGGGCTCTTCATACTTGGTACAGAACGTCATGAGAGCAGAAGAATAGATAACCAGCTTAGGGGTAGAGCAGGAAGGCAAGGAGATCCTGGAGAGACGCAATTCTACATATCTCTAGATGATGATTTGATGAGAATGTTTGGTTCAGAAAGGGTTGCTAGTCTGATGTTAAGAATGGGATATAGTGAAAAAGATCCTATACAGCATAGAAGTGTTAACAACTCCATAGAAAGTGCTCAAAAAAGGGTAGAAGCAAGGAATTTTAGTGTTAGAAAGCAACTTCTTGAGTATGATGATGTTGTCAATAAGCAGAGAGAAGTTATATATAAACAGAGAAAAGAAATTTTGAATGATGAATCTCTCTATGAAAAACTTAAATCGATAATAGATAAGGTTGTTTCAGGTGCAAAGAGCACCTATATGGGTGATAACCCTGATGTAGAGTCTTTCATTGGTTATTTCAGTGATAAGTTTAGCTTTGATATAAAAGGTATAGAAGATATAGAGTCATCAATTTTTGAGCATTTAAAGAACAAATTAGAGGGCAGAGAAGATTCAATAAAGAGAATAATGCTTCAAGTAATAGATGGCAGATGGAGAGAAAATCTTTCTAATCTTGACTCTTTAAGAGAAGGGATACACCTTAGATCCTATGGACAACAGGATCCTATAGTTCAGTACAAAATTGAAGCATCTAGACTTTACTACAGCATGGCAGCTCACATAAGAGAAGAGATATTAACTTATCTCTTTAGAATAGAGTTATGAAGAAAAAAGTATTAATAACATCAGCTCTGCCTTATATAAACAATATCCCCCATATGGGGCATATGGTAGGTTGCCACTTGCCTGCTGACATTTTTGCTAGGTACTGTAGACAGAAGGGTTACGATGTAACTTTTGTCGGAGGTTCTGATGAGCATGGAACTCCATCTGTAATAGCTGCTGGAAAAGAAGATAAGAATATTAAGGATTTTGTGGATAATCTTCATGAGATTCATAAAAAGATTTATGAAAGAATGAATATTAGCTATGATATATATTCCAGAACATCTGATGAAGAGCATTTTGATATGACTCAAGAGATCTTTCTTGATATATATAACAGTGGTTATGTGGTAGAGAAAGAAGAAGAGCTATACTATTCTGAAGAAGATAAAATGTTCCTTCCTGATAGATTTTTGATTGGGGAGTGCCCCTCCTGTAGGTCAGAAGCTAACAGTGATCAATGTGAATCTTGTGGTAAGGTGCTCTCATCAAAAGAGTTAGTGAACCCTAAATCTATACTTTCAGGGTCCACCCCAGTCTTGAGAAAATCTACCCATCTCTACTTAGATTTAGCTAAGATATCTTCTAAATTGGATGAGTGGTTAGAGAGTAAGAGAGATATTTTCAAAAAAAATGTCTATAGTGAAGCAAAGAAGTGGATAAAAGAGGGTTTGAGAGCTAGATCTATAACTAGAGATATGTCTTGGGGAGTTCCAGTGCCTCTGGATGGATACGAGGGTAAGGTGTTTTATGTCTGGTTTGATGCTCCTATAGGTTATATGACTTTTGCTAAAAAGCTGGGTGTGAATTGGGAAGATCGGGAAATATTTCATTTTCTGGGAAAAGACAACATACCTTTTCATACAGTTTTTTGGCCTAGTATCCTTATTGCTGCTAATAGAAAGCTACCTTACAACGTTGTAGGTTACAACTATCTCACATTTGAGGGAGAAAAATTCTCAAAAAGTAAGTCTATAGGTGTCTTCTGTACTAACATCCATGATGAGAGTTTAGATATAGATATGTTACGTTTCTATCTTGCCTCTTGCTTACCCGAATCAAAAGATTCAGACTTTAGATGGAAAGAATTTCGGCAAGTTGTCAACAGTCAGCTTATAGGAAATGTTGCTAACTTTTTTAATAGAACTGTGAGTATGATTAATAAATATTTTGATGGTGAGATATCTTTATCAGAAATGCCGTCCTACCCTATTCTTAGCGAAAAAAAGATTTTCTCTAATGATATTGGTATTTTATTTGAGAAAGGTGAGATAAGAGCAGGTATAAAGAAAATATTAGAATTTTCTTCTTTAGGTAACTCTTTCATTGATTCAAAGGAGCCATGGAATCTTGCTAAAACTGATAAAAAAGAGTTGTCTAAGGTATTATACTCCTGCTTGGATCATGCTAGAACTTTGGCAATTCTAATGAGCCCCATAGTTCCTGATAAAATGGCTACATTTTGGAAAGATCAACTCCTTTTGACAGATGTTCCGAGCAAACCTGGTTTATGGAATTTAGAAGAAAATTTTCCTCTTATACATAAAATTGGCAGACCAAATCCTCTCTACAAAAGAGTTGATGAAGAGGAATTAACTAGAATAATTAATATTTTGTCTTAATCTCCTTTTATTAATTCAAACTTTTGAAGAATTTTGGTAGAATCTACATATTGTACAAAGAATAAAGGAGATATGATTTTGAAAAAAGAAGATAGTAAAAATAAAGCTTTAGATTTAGCCATAAAGCAGTTGCATAAAGATTTTGGTGAAGGATCTATAATGAGGTTAGGTGCTAGAGCCAGACAGACTTTTGATGTTGTTTCCTCAGGTAGCTTGAATTTAGATGCTGCACTGGGTATAAACGGATTTCCTAAGGGAAGGGTAATTGAAATATACGGTCCTGAGTCTTCTGGTAAGACCACTATTGCACTTCACGCAATAGCTGAAGTACAGAAAAGTGGTGGTACTGCTGCGTTCATAGATGCTGAACATGCGCTTGACCCTACCTATGCCAAAAATTTAGGCGTAAATGTAAGCGACCTACTAGTCTCTCAGCCTGATACAGGAGAACAAGCTCTAGAGATAGCCGATGTACTTGTTAGAAGTGGTGCAGTAGATATTATAGTTTTAGACTCTGTTGCTGCTCTTGTTCCTAAAGCAGAGATAGAAGGAGAGATGGGAGATGCTCATGTTGGTCTGCAGGCTAGGTTAATGAGCCAAGCGTTAAGAAAGCTTTCAGGAAATATATCAAAGTCAAATACTTTGATGATATTTATAAATCAAATAAGAGAAAAAGTTAACTCATTTGGTTATGGTCCTAGTGAGACAACAAGTGGTGGTAGAGCACTTAAATTTTATGCTTCAGTAAGAGTTGATGTTAGAAGAATAGGGTCAATAAAACAGGGTGATAAAATTGTTGGTAATGAAGTTAAAGTTAAAGTTACTAAAAACAAGGTTGCCCCTCCATTTAGGGAGGCGCGTTTTGAGATAATATACGGAAAAGGTGTCTCTAGAGTAGGAGAGGTTATAGATTTAGCTCTTAATAAGGGCATTATAAAGAAAAATGGAGCATGGTTTAGTATGGGAGATGAAAAGCTAGGCCAGGGAAGAGAAGCGGTTAGAGCTCTTCTATCAGAGAACAGTGATTTGGTTGACAAGATTATAAAAGAGATAAAATCTTAGTTTTGTGTTACAATTCAATAAAAAGGAGGTAAAGATGAACATTGGAGAGAATTTTTATGAAGAATTGGATCTAATAGGTCTAGATAGTAAAATAGATATATTTCAAAATAATGATATAAAGAAAGTTGATATCAATAATTTTAAGGGTAAGTGGGTAGTTCTTTTCTTCTATCCAGCAGATTTTACATTCATATGTCCTACTGAACTTTCAGAACTTGCAGATAAGTACAGTGACTTTGTTTCAGAAGGCGCTGAAGTTATCAGTGTAAGTAGAGATAGTGCTTTCGTTCATAAGGCTTGGTCAGAAAAGGATCCTAGAATAGGAAAAATATCTTATCCTATGGCTGCCGATGTAAAGGGTGATCTTACAGAGCTTTTTGACGTTTTTGAAGAGCCAAGAGGAATGTCTCTTAGAGCTACATTGATAATAGATCCAGAAGGATTTATAGTCTCCAAAGATGTAAATGATAATAGCATTGGTAGAAATATAGATGAGATACTAAGGAAACTTCAAGCTGCTAAGTTTACCAGAAGTAACTCAGGAGAGGTTTGCCCGGTTAATTGGACTCCTAAGTCTGATTCATTAAAATTACCGGAGCTATCTATACTAAAGTAAATGAAGAGAGTAGGAGCGCATGTAAGTGCATCAGGTGGGGTGTCCAAGGCCGTAACGAATGCAGCCAGCATAAATGCTAAGGCTTTTGCCCTGTTTGTTAAAAATCAAAGGCAGTGGTTTACTAAGCCTTTTGGAGAAGATGAGGTAGATAAGTTTAATTTTAATTTATCTAAGATTGATATCAGTAAGGATATGATACTGCCTCATGGTAGTTACCTTATCAATTTGGGTAGCCCTAAAGAGGAAGGTAGAGAGAAGTCGATTAAGTCCTTGATATTTGAGCTGAAGCTATGTAGAAGGCTTGGTATAAAAGCTTTGAATGTGCATCCTGGTAGCCACTTGAGAGAAATAAGTGAAGAAGAGTGTTTGGATAAGGTTGCTGAAAGTGTAAATATTGCAAACAAAGAAGTGCCAGAGGTTAAAGTTGTCATAGAGAATACAGCAGGACAAGGTAGTAATATAGGGTATAAGTTAGAACATTTGTCCAGGATAATAGAGGGGGTAGAGAATAAAGAATTGGTAGGAGTATGTATTGACACTTGTCATTCTTTTGTTGCAGGGTATAATCTTTTAAGTAGGGACTCTTCTAGAGCATTTTTTGATGAGTTTGTTGACAAGGTTGGAATTGAATTTTTGTCAGGCCTTCACTTAAATGACTCTAAGACTGAGTTAGGTAGTAAAAAAGATAGGCATGAAAGTTTAGGTAAGGGATATATAGGTCTAGAAGTATTCAAATATATAATGAACTCTGATTACTTTGAAGACATTCCCTTAATTTTAGAGACAGTTGATCCCTCGATATGGAAAGAGGAGATAGAACTTCTTTATAGTTTGGTTGAGTAGTGTACTGCTTTAAATGAAAAATTTATTATATCAGAGGGGGTAAGTTGCCAAAGACATCCATTTTTAGAAAAATATCCAAGATAGCAGATCTCAATGTTGAGATCTGGAAGTTGAACAAGATAATTTCTCGTAACTCTAGCAACATAGAGGCTTTAAAAGAGTTAGGAGCAATATATCACTACATCCATGAAGATAGAATAGCTATTAGGATTTATGAGAAAATATTGCAGATAGATCCTAAGGATAGTGACGTGAGAGCATATCTAGGCTATCTTTACTACGAGATAGGTAATATGCAAAAATCTGTTGAAGAGTTGAATAGTTCATTAGATCTCAACCCTAAGAATTCTTTTGGTTACTTTTTGTTAGGGAATTCGTACTCAAGATTAGGATTAGTTAAAGAGGCTGTCAGAAGTTATGACATGGCTCTATTATTAGGGTTAGATGTATATAGAGCTCATATGGATTTTGCTTCGAAATTTGAAGACATGAACAGAAAGCATAGAGCACTGTTAGAGTATAAATCTGCTTATGAAGTTGGTCCTAAGAGCAGAAATCTTATGTTAAAGATAAGAGAGCTAGAGCTAAATGCTATGCCAACAAAAATTCGTATCTAGTGTAGGTAGAAGAAGATAGAAAAGACATGATAGGCTTGCGATCTTATAATGGCTGTGATGCTTGTATTTATGCTTGCATTGATGATGTGTAATATTTTGAATTGAAAGTCAATGCCACAGTTAACCATGGTATATATTTTTAATTCATCTGAAGCAATTATACCAGGAGTTACATTTAGAGATATTTTGTCCATATATAACATTGACTCATCTACTCCTGGATAAAACACAGACTCCGGTGATACACTTCTCTTTATGTCAATATCTAATTCAAGTTTGTAGTAAGAGGCTAATGCACTGGATCCCAAAATAGCCATTCTGTTTCCAACCAGTAGGCTTTTTTGTGAAATTTCTGATTTTAGGTAAAGATTAGGCATGCTTTCGTCACTGATGATTATGAGACCGTTTGAATTATACATTGCTTGGGTAGTAAAGTTATTGAACGAGAAACCCACAGTGGCAGCAGTTGAAGAATTATCTGGTAAGTATTTGTTTGAAGAAAAGGAACTGTTTAAATCAATTGATGCCCACAGTACTACTGAGTTAATCTCTAAACCTAGGCGTTCTTTAATATCAAAATACATCTCTTTTAACATTGAATTAAATTCTAGCTCTACTCCAGATGAAAAAGCAGTACTCATACCTATTTTGCTTATAAAACCAGGAATGTTTAGTTGGGTCTTAGTTGATATTTTCCCCATCATGTTATATGCCATTTCTACGAATATACTTCTATTTGCTAGCTCTATGCCTATGGTTGGTTTGTTAGCAAACCTATTCTTAACTGCATGAAATGGTGCTATAGCGAAAAGGCTTATGATAAAGTCATTAGCTTCATTTCCTATGCCTTGCTTTATTTTCATCATATCCTGATCACAATAGAGGATAGGGAGTGTGAAATCTAACTTTGGTGAATATCTTTTGGAAGTAGGTGAGTTGAAGCTATGCTTAACTGCATTGTATTCCTGCTTTATAATGTTCATTTCGTCTATGTATTCTAAATCAGTGAAGTATATGTGGGGAAAACCTTCAATGTGTTGATTAAAGTATATTTTATCTTCTATCCTTACAGGATTTTCTATTGTATCACCCTCAATTATCTTTTTGACTTTAGAGTTATTGTCTGAGTATTCGTATAAGCTTATTTTAGACCCCGTATCCTTCGTGAAGTATATCTTGCTTCCATATATGTATGCTGAGGGGTTAGATTCGCAAATTCGCTCTATTTTGCCATTTTCTAATTTGAAGAGGTATGTACCACGTTCATAATAATTTTTACCTATGAAGAAAATTCCTGCTTCTGAGAACATAAGATCGAAAAAGATTAGGTCACTATCTTGGTCTATTAGTACTTTGCTGCTATTATCCTCTTTTATTAAAAGAGATTCTCTACCATTTTCTGTATTTACAAATATTACCTTATCTTCGAAGCTGGCGGTGATTTTGTTACTCTTCTGGTCTATTAAAGAACCGTTTATATATCCTAAAAATTTGTATTTCTGATCTGTTATTTGAAAATCAATAGGTAGGTTGGATATAAATACTAAAGTTTTTGTTAAATTTTCTCCATCAAATTTAAAGTATCTTACATTTGTTGCATTAGACACATAATATTGTTTCCCCTTGCTTACATCCATTTTTACTATCTTCTCTCCATCAGAAAAACAGAGGAATTTTCCTCCCCCAGTTAGGTGGTATGCAGTATTTTTTAAGAAGATTTCTCCTACTGGGGTGCTTTTTTCTACACTATCGTTCCACTCATAGACAATATTATATTTTTTTAGGTCAAAGAATCTTAACAGAGTTTTAGAATATGTATCTATTAGTTCTATCATTGCATCTTTTCCATATCTCTTTTCATAAAAATTCATAAAGCTATAGCCTAGTTCATAGAGAAATACTCTACTTTCATTTATCTTTTCAAATGAAATTTGTGAAAAACTTTTGGGAATGTTTGAAAATAGATTTGATTTTCCACGTCCCCTATCTTTGGTCAAGTGCGTTTCAAAGTATACAGCAGTGCCCTCATGCATCCACATAGGCGCTAAATTTAGTCTCTGGCTACCAAGTTTGATAGGGGATTTCTGAGCTAAAATAGAGTGAACAAGTTCATGCCTCAATATATCTTCCACAGGAGTTCCCATATTGCCTAAAGCAGTGTTAGGGAACATATATATACAGAGTGGCTTTACTGGAACTACGAAGGCATTAGCTAAGTCATTATGAGACATAATTATATTTATTCTTCTGGACGGCTTAAATTTCAAAGCTTCAAATAGTTCTTCTGCAACATGATCAGCTTTTGAATTTAGAATATCTGCTTCCCTTTGCAGATCCTTATCATATATCACTCTAAAATGTTTAGTCTCAAACTCTAGCCTTCTAGTTGTAGATAGAGAATCTAGAGAGCTAATAGAAAAAATTAGTGTTATCTTGATCAGTTTTGACTTTAATGTTCTTGCTATATTCACTTTTCAATATCTCCTCTATGCCTTTTAGTGTTCCTGCTGTCGCACTAGGACAACTTCCACAGGCTCCTGTGTATGATATTGTTAATGTGTTATCTTCTAAATCTTCTATTCTTAAATCTCCACCATCACCCTGTAAAGCAGGTCTAACTTTATCATTTAGAATTTTTTCTATCTTTTCTACTTCAGCTTTTACCTCAGGTGGAAATTCCTTTATACTCTCTCTTTTATCTTCTATCTTAAATTCTGGATCATGGAATGGCAAAAAATTCTCTATGATGTCTCTCACCTTGTCAAGCAAGGAAGACCATTTTTTATCGTTGCCCTTAGTTATTGTAATGAAATTGTCAAGCAGAAATACCTCTTTTACACCATCTATTTCGAATATAGCTTCTATCATAGGTATATTAGGAGCCTTATTGAACGCAACGCCCTCACCTACCCTGAAATCAAGATTAGAAATCATCCTAACTGCATTGGGATTGGGAGTCATTTCATGTATTAGCATAATGTTTTTCTTCATGAAAACATTGTATCACACAAATAAACTAATCCTCTTGATTAAAAAGGAGTTTGTCCCATTTTTTGAAGTTGTGTTTCTCTCTACTTTTTTTACCAGCAGATACTTTAGATAGGTCAGCTTGTTGCCCACCAGACACTTTTGAAAGGTCTATTTTATTTTTTTTCTTCAAGACTACCCCCTAATTTTTTTTATGAACTTTTTACCCAAAAAACTTAACCCATTCTCCTCTGCCTTATTAATTGAAAATTGATCTGGCATAGCAGGAGTTGATAACCCACCATAAACCTTATCTAAATCTATCCCATTTTTTATTTTTTTCATAAAATTCTCCTACTAGATTGTGCTACTTTATCCAATTAAAGTCAAGAAAAAATCTTTGCTAATTAAACAGTTGTAAACCCTGTATTTATTGACATAATGACAGGATTATGTTATAAATTTTGTAATGGAGGAATGTCCGAATTGGCAAGGGGCCGGTCTTGAAAACCGGTGAAGCCCGAGAGGGTGTCTGGGTTCGAGTCCCAGTTCCTCCGCCATTGGAGAGATGGCTGAGTGGTCGAAAGCGCTCCCCTGCTAAGGGAGTATCTGCCTAAAAGTGGATCGAGGGTTCGAATCCCTCTCTCTCCGCCATTTGTTTATTAGAATTTCAAAATTAAGTTCAAAAAGTGTTTATAAAAAAATTATTGTTTTAAGTACATTTCTGGTTATAATTATTGTATACTTAATATTTTTTGGAGGATATAATGAGTGCTTATTTAGTATTTATGGGAATAATGGGAGCTCTGGATCTTGTTTGGCTCTCTGTGATGACACCAGCTTTTTATAGGAAGCGTCTAGCAGGAATTACAGACACTATAAAGTTTATACCAGCGATTTTGTTCTACGTATTGTTTTCTATAGCTGCAGTGATATTCGTTGTTACTCCTGCCGCTATTATGAATTTGAATGTCTATTTGACCTTTGCTTACGGTGCCTTTTTTGGCCTGGTTGCTTATGGAACATATGACTTAACCAATCAGGCAACAATATCTAATTGGCCAATTTTAGTTACAATAGTAGATATGCTTTGGGGAGCCTTTGTTACAGGTATATCATCTGTTTTAACCATATACATATTCAAAACTTTCTTTCTCTAGCCTCTTTTTTTATTTTATTTAAATTGATAGAATGTTAATCAGATGCGTCTATAGCTCAATGGATAGAGCACCTGACTACGGATCAGGGGGTTGGGGGTTCAAGTCCTCCTAGACGTGCCATTGTTTTGGAGAGGTGGCTGAGTGGCTGAAGGCGCTCGCCTGGAACGCGAGTATCTGCTGAAAGGTGGATCGAGGGTTCGAATCCCTCCCTCTCCGCCATTTTATTTGATTTATTAAAATTTAATAAAATTGAGACTTTGCTCTATTTAAATATCGTACATATAATTTAAGAAATACTACTGGTAGAGAGCTTATGTCAATTTTGTGTTGTAAATATTTATTACATTATGCTAGAATGCTAGGGTAGAGTTAATCTTTATGCACCTGGAGGAAAAAATATCTTTAAAAGTCAAAAATAGAGTAAATGAACAGATAAGGTCAAGAGAGCTAAGAGTTATATCTGATAGCGGAGAACAACTGGGTATAGTCCCTTTAGAAGAGGCTATGGAGATGGCGAGAGATAGAGGCCTTGATCTGGTCGAGATATCTGATAAATCTAACCCCCCAGTGGCAAAGATAATAGATTTCGGTAAATTTAGATACGAAAAAGAGAAATCCTACAAAGAGAATAAGAAGAAGCAAAAAGTTGTTGTGGTTAAAGAGGTGAAAATAAGGCCTCAGATAGATCAGCACGATCTTCTTATAAAGAAAAAACGAGTTCAGGATTTTATCTCTGAAGACAAAAAAGTCAAAGTTATCTTAGTATTAAGGGGCAGGCAAAGGCTTCATGCCGATAGAGGTAAAGCCCTTTTAGATGAACTAGCAGAGGAGTTTGCAGAATATTCCACTGTTGAAAAAAATTATTCTGCGGGCTTTAGCTTACTTTTGAGCCCGAAAGTTAAGAAGAAATAGAAATTAGGAGGACTTTTGAAGACTAACAAAGGTTTAAAAAAGAGAGTTAAGATTACAGGAAGAGGCAAAATTTTGGCTCTAGGTTCCGGTAAAGAGAGAAAGTTGGGCAAAAAGACAACTGCTAGAAAGAATAGGCTAAAAAGCTTTAGAGAGGTTGCTAAGGAAAATAGCAAAAGACTAAGAAGGATGATGAATATATAATGGCAAGAGTAGCAAGTAGTGTAACTACACATAAAAGGCATAAAAAGATTTTAAATAGAGCTAAAGGTTTTTATGGCGCTAGGAGCAAAAATTATAAGACTGCTAGACAGGCTGTAAGAAAGGCTATGTCTCATTCAACTAGGGATAGAAAACAGAGACAGAGAAGAATGAGAGAGCTTTGGATAATGAGAATAAATGCTGCTGTTAGGGAGCATGGCACCTCTTATAATAAATTTATCTCTTCTTTGAAAAAGAGCGGCATAGATTTAGATAGGAAGATGCTGTCTGAAATAGCGATTAACGACAAGGAACTCTTTGCAGCTATAATAAGAGAATCCCAATTATCTTAAGGAGTACAAATGGTAAAAATAAGATTAACAAGAATAGGAAGAAAGAAATTACCTTTTTACAGGTTAGTTGCAATAGATTCTAAAGCTAGGAGAGATGGAAAGCCAATATCCTTTCTAGGTACCTATGATCCAGTTGCAAAGAACACTAATCTTAAGGTAGAGGAGATTAAAAAGTTTTTGCAAAATGGTGCACAACCAACAAAGACTGTTGAAAGCCTTTTATCAAAAAATGGAATTATCAACAAAGGAGTTAATTTAGCACAATGACAAATCTTCTATTCATTTTACTGTTTCACTCCATTTGTGGACTCTCTTTTGCTGAGGCAGATTTTGATGAGATAGATAGGCAAGAAGATAATATTAGTGATGATTTCAAACCTGAAAACTTTGAAAGCGATGATGTACTTGATGTTCAAACCATTTTTAAGGTTAATGGAAAATATTTTATAAATGAAAAGTTCAATTCAATAAAAGCTCCTTCAGTTGGCTCTGAGGAGAATAGGGATGTTAATACTGTTAACTCCCCTATGGAATCTTTTGATGGATACAGTTTTCAAATGGAGAATAGATTCAGGTTTAATTTATATGATGACATAAGATTTGATATACCTTTAAAGATGTCGTATGAGACTGCATATCCTGAAGAAGCTTTAGCTAAGCTTGAAGATTATGGCAAGATGATAAATAGAGTAGTAAAGGTAGAGATAGGTTTCTGGTTGGATTGGTATGCACTTCCTTTCTTGAAGCTGGGATTAAGAGGAGCAAAAGACAACAACAATGGTTATTTTGTTGAGCTAAGGAATAAGCTTTACTTAGACAGAAGTAGAACTCATGAAAGTGGCTTCGATGTGTTGGATTGGGATGGAATTATTTTTGGTGAATTTTTGTTTAGGCCTAATGAGAATATAAAGATAGAGCCTGAAATACGTTTAGGGCTAAGAAAAGGCTATGAAGAGATAGGAAAGCCTACTAACGTGAATACTATTTTTTATGTTTCATTATTAGCTCCTTTTAAATTTAAATATGAATTGATGGATGATTTGCATTTTAAGGCAAAGGTAGAGTTAGGTGGTGACAAAGGATTTTCAGGTGAAAGTAGCTTGCGAGAAGGCAAGTTTGGCTCCAGTGCTGGATATGGTTTATATGCAAAAGGAGGCCTAGAGTTAGAATACGATATAATGGAGACAGCTACTTTTAGATTCCCTGTTTTAGTAGATTGTAGGCACAGATTGTCTGTCGAGGACTCTTTTAGTGTTGTGAAGCCTGCTTTGAAAATGTCAACAAAACCTGGCATTGAAGTTGATTTTGCACTATTTAAAAATTTACATCTTCTTTTAGATACAGAACTAGATTATAACTTTATGAAGGTTACTTTTGCTGATGATACAGATTTTAAATTTTTGACTAGTCCTATTTTTAAATGGGGTGTTGGTTTTAGATACGATTCTTCCTATTAGGATTAATTTCCTTATTTAGCTAAGTGTCTCTCTAATTAAATAGTTTGATTTTGATAAATTTGCAAATATCATCTGATAAGCTATAATATATCTAGAAGATGTCAATGCTGAGTTTTATTTTTATTATTTGTTTAGAAAACAAATAGATTAAAGGAGAGAATTTGTCAGTTTTCCCTTATAAGCTCAGTATGAAAGCCTCTAAGATCATAGACGGAAAGAGTTGAGAGAAATAGTATTTTGCTACAGATGGGATTAAACTGCATTTCTTAATAATACATTTGGCTTTGAAGACTAGTAGAAAAGATTATATTTTAGTATTGAAAAAATTGTTAAGTAGCTTTACAGTTTTCTATTTAAGTTTTAATAGCATTTAAAAGAGTAATGGCTTTTACAGAGATTATGAAAATTCAGTTTTTATTATGTCTGAATTTATATTAAAGTACATGATAAAAAAGTTCTGAGATTAAATCTTTAATAGAATAATTTAATAGAAGAAATAGATAAACAATTTCTTATTCAAGTAGCACTGAATTTTTATAGAAGAAAGCATTTAGCAAGCTGTGAAGATAAAGTTATTTTTCAACAAAAAGAAAACTGCTGTTAATCTTTCTGAATTTTGATATCATAGATATAAAAATATAAATAAGAGTGCGAAACTTTAATTGTAGGTTTAAGGAGAAAAAATGTTGATATATATTTTGCTATTAATGTCTTGTCAGATACAAAAACCAAAAATTGAAGATCGAACTGATGACAAACAGACCGAAGACACTTTCATTAGTGAGGAATATGACGAAGTACAGGTTCATGAAGAGGTATTTGACATCTTTACAAAATTCGCACAGGATTCTAATTTAGATGAGGATGAGATTGCTAAAATAAAAGCCGCTGTTGATCATCTTTACCCTGATAACAACTATACTGAGAAAGAATTGAAGGCAGGGTTTAGTGCTAATTTCTATGGCTGGCAGTTTCTTTATGACTCTATGTATGCAGAAGAGGGCAGTTGTGACCTTAAAAAATTAGTTGAAGAAGACGCTGATTTAAGAGATATTTTCAAAATAATAGTTGCCACTCTAAGGCCTGATGAGATTCACCGTAACATATCGTTTAATTTGACGTCTCCAGAGTCTTTAATTAACTCATTGGTTCATAGTAAGTCTTTGGTTGATACTGGATATTCAGTTGATGAAGAATATTTAACTGGTAACCAAGGGGCAAAAACTATAAATTTTGCAAAATATTTTGATGACAGTGAGTTATTGGATTATTTGGAAAAGACGGTTTCTTTAGAAGATTTAGGTTTAACTCCTGCTTATATAATACAGCATGACCCATTTATAAAGGACATTGAAGCAAAATTGAAAAATGGTAAGAGAGTAACTATTGGAGCAAAAGAATTTACTGAAGTGAGTGAAATATATGAATATGATGAGTCTACTGATAGATATGAAATTGCATCTGGTGCTTTAGGTCTGATTAGAAAATCAGAAATGTTTAAAAAAAGAGTAAAAAGCTTACTGCTAAGTAAGGGTGATATTGATTTTTCCTCAAACCCATTCAAGGATAGGTACAAAGTTAAGGCTATACCTAAAAGTCAAATGTCTATTCCTCTATTTTTGATTGGTTATTATGGAGGGAAATATGAAGATCTAAATGACTATGTAGATATTGCTTTCTCTACCAATAACCAAGATTTAAAAAATACCATCTTTTTAGGCATTGCGTCTATGGTAAGACATTGCGACAATGGTTTAGAAGAAAGGTTAGGGGAGGAGCTACCTGTACTTGTTAATCAGTTACTAGATCATTTAGAAGATGAAGTCGAAAAAGAGAGAGTTTTATTGATATTAGATAAAGATATTAAGTATAGATTAATAAAAGCTTTGTCGAATGATGTTCGTATAAAAGTTTTTTCACAGATTAAAGAAGTAGATGCAAATTTATTTACCAATGCCGAAATGGCTGAAATAAATAAGGTAATCTTTGGAAAATTGTTTTCTGAAGCCGGAAATGAGACTCCTTCAAGTGGCTGGGAAGTATCAGTTATCAACAAGAGAATTGACATGAGGGTTGTTCAGAAAATGAAAGATTGGTTCCATTCAAATATTATAAATGGATATGATTGGGCTAATTTGTTGACTAAAGTAGTAAGAAATGATGCGTCTGTTCAGAGTATTAAAGAAGTTGTTAGTGGGTTTAATCTAGCCTACCCCTATATAATGAAGCCGGCAGCACAGGCCCTCTATATCCTATACAGAGAAGGAATAATAAGTTTAAAAAAATGAAGATACATTTATGTATTTCATTATCATTATTCTCCTGCTATCCCAGAGAAACAAAGTCTTCATCTGCTAATATTGTGGATAAATCTCCAGAGGAAGAGCAGATTATGGAAGAGAGAAATGATACTGAAATTAACAGTTCAGCATTCAAGTTAGTTAGTGGCCCTGTTAATGATGAAGATGCTACCGTGATAGCTTCATTTATGAATTCTAAAGGCTTCTCTTGTAAAGTAGAGGAATTGAGAAAGTTTATCTCCGAGGATCAAGTAACATCTCTTAAATCAATATTAGGGTTACTCTATGATGATAAACTTGACTTCGATAGTCTAGAAGAGGCTTTTGATGATAACCAAGACATTAGAAATGCAATCTTAATTTTGTTTTTGACAGCATATCCTAACAAAATAAATAATATATTTAGAGTTAACTCTTCATATCTAAGTTCTGTAAATGAGGAAGTGAAAACAGATTTTTCTCTTTTTATTCTTGATGACCTGACAAAAAAATCAAAATTAATGAGTGATTTGAGGTCATCTATCACCATGGATGCTCTGAATTTAACCTTTGAAAATCTTGAGAATAGCTCATATGATGAATGGACTGAGATAACAAAAAAATTACAAAGTGGTAATAGCCATGTTTTTTCTATTGATGGTGAAGAAATAACAGTTACCAGCTTAGATGATATTTCATATCAATCAGGTACAAGAAGAGTGCTTAACTCTCTAGGTATTAGATTAGTTAGAACACTTAATCTTTACAAAAAAGAGAGTGATATCCTACTAGAGGGTACTGGTGTTGGATCTCTTTATTCTTTTATAAATAGACATTATAATAAATATATACTAGCTGCTATGGAATCATATCAATTTAGCAAGCACATGAATCTAGTTTTAGCAAAGCATATCAACTATGCTATAAATACTAAGAACCATGCTTTAAAGTTTGCAATTTTCTCGTTTTTGTTGGATGCTGCTAGACATTGCAGTAAAGGCATGCATGAAAGGGTGGATGAGCATCTTTTACCAACAGTTGAATCTGTTGCCAATTCCTTATCACCAGAAGAGCGAGAGAAGGTTTTGAATGAGTTGCATGATGATTTGTTAAGTCTTGTTTCTAAAGAGTTAAAGAGTAAATTTAAGATGCAATATGGAATTAAATTGCATAAGTCTGGAAGGTTGTCTACTTTCTTTGATTATGGTCACAGTGCTGAATTAGTCAATAATCTTTTTGTAAAAGACATAAATGAAAATAGTTTGAACGTGAAGAGGCTGGAAGAAGACTTTGATATATTGTCTTTCATTTTTAATTTCGAAGAATCTGATTTTGGTAGACAATTTTTTATTAAGTACGGAAAGTCAAGAAGTAATTGCAATTTCTTGCTTCCTTTTCATGGGAATTTGCTTTTCATTCTTTTAAGCGAAGGTGCTATTGTAAAAAGAGAGGGCGTTGCCCCCTCTTTTTAGTACATACCTCCCATTTGATGTGGAGCAGGTTCAGGAGTTTTTTCCTCACCTTTATCAACCACAGAGGCCTCCGTTGTAAGCAGTAGAGCAGCTACTGATGTTGCATTTTGTATTGCTGCCCTTGCAACTTTAGCAGGGTCTATTATACCCTCTTTCAGCATATCTACGTACTGATTTGTTGAGGCGTCATAACCTATTCCCTCTTTTCTATTTCTTACCTCATTTACTACTATGCCACCGTCTATTCCAGCATTCATAGCAATCTGTCTTAGAGGTTCTGTAAGAGCTTTTGTAACTATGTCAAGCCCAAATTTCTCTTCTCCCTCTAGTTTCATTTTGCTAAGTTCACCAGAAATTTCTACTAGAACGCTACCACCACCTGGAACTATTCCTTCTTCTACAGCGGCTCTAGTAGCATTGAGTGCATCTTCAATTCTCATTTTCTTTTCTTTCATTTCAGACTCGGTTGCTGCACCTACTTTTATAACGGCTATACCACCAGATAGCTTAGCTAATCTTTCTTGCAGCTTTTCTCTGTCATATTCAGATGAAGTCTCTTTTATCTGTGTCTTTATCATTTCTACTCTTGCAGATACGTCTGTGTTATTACCGTAACCATCCACTATTATGGTGTGATCTTTTGTTACTTTAACATTTTTTGCTCTACCTAGAGATTCAATAGTAACTTGATCTAATTTTGAGCCTTTGTCTTCTGATATAACTTCTCCTCCTGTGAGTGTAGCTATATCTTCTAGCATAGCTTTTCTCCTATCACCAAATGCTGGTGCCTTTACTCCTACAACATTCAAAGTTCCTCTAAGTTTGTTTATAACAAGAGTTGTAAGAGCCTCTCCATCTATATCCTCAGCTATTATAAGTAGTGGTTTTCCTGTTTGCGCAGTTGATTCCAGTACAGGGAGTAGCTCTTTCATATTTGATATTTTTTTATCACATATCAAAATATATGGTTGGGAGAGCTCAGATTCCATTCTCTCCATGTTTGTAGCCATATATGGAGATATGTAACCTTTGTCAAACTGCATTCCCTGTTCAAGTTTTAAAGATGTATCTAAAGACTTCGCCTCTTCTACTGTTATAACGCCTGTTTCACCAACTTTTTGCATAGCTTCAGCTATCAATTTACCTATTTCAGGGTCTGCTGCAGAAATGGCACCAATTTGCGCTATTTCGGAATTATTAGATACCTTTTTAGATTTCTTAGCTAGAATTTCAACAGCCTTTCTTGAGGCTTTTTCCATACCCTTTCTCATAAACACAGGGTTAGCTCCTGATGAAACCAATTTCAGTCCCTCTTTTATCATAGCCTGGGCCAGGACAGTTGCAGTTGTCGTCCCATCTCCTGCTACGTCGTTAGCCTTTGTTGCAACTTCCTTTATTAACTGTGCTCCTAAATTCTCATGTGGATCACTAATCTCTATCTCTTTTGCTATTGTGACTCCATCATTTGTCATAAGGGGACCACCATATTTCTTTTGAAGAAGTACATTTCTACCTTTCGGTCCCAAAGTTACTTTCACGGTGTTAGCTAGCATGTCAACACCTTTTTCTAATTTCTTACGTGCATCCTCACTATACAAAATATCTTTAGCCATGATCTACTCTTCCTCCTTTACTATTGCTAATATCTCTTTCTCCTCAACTATGAGAAGCTTTTTAGTGCTGTCGCTTACTTCTGTGCTTGAAAATTTACTGTACACCACAGTATCTCCCAAAGAAACTTTCGTTACATCTCCTCCTACTTCAATGATTCTACCTAAGTTGTCAAAATCATCCCCAGAAGAGGGTATGTAGATTCCAGACTCCGTTCTGCTTTTTTTCTCTACTGGTTTTAGCAGAACCCTATTTCCTATGGGTTTTATTTTCATGGATCCTCCTTTTACTATTAGCAATCTCCTTACTTGAGTGCTAAATATAGTATAAACTAAAAGTAATTTTAGTCAATATGTAAATTTTGAAATAAAATTGATTTAATTTGTTATTACTCAGCTATTTTATTGCAGAAACCTCAGTTTAATGATAAAATTAACAAAAGTGATTTTTCGTAATAAAAGAGGTAATTTAATGAACAAATTTTTCTCCACGGCCTTGAATAAATTAAAAAAGCTATTCTCAGGAAGAGTTATTGCTGTTATAGACATCGGCACTGATAAAGTTAAAACAGTTGTTGCAAAGCCTAGTGGGGATGGTTTTTTTGAAATTTTAGGATATGGAGTTGCTAAATCAAAAGGTTTAAGAAGAGGTACTGTTGTTGATATGGAGGATCTTTCTAAATCAGTGGCCATATCTGTTAGCGAAGCTGAAAAATTTTCTGATACACAGATTGATTCAGTTGTTATAAATATATCTGGAGATCATCTATCTTCAGTTAACACTAAAGCTACGTTAGAGCTTGCTAGTTTCCCTAAAGAAGTTACTGATGAAGATAGAAAGAAATTAGAATCAATTATTGAACAAAAAGTGGTAGGAGTGGAGAGAGCTATTGTTCACAGAGTTGCCTACAATTATGTCCTAGATGGAGAGAGCATAGTTAATAACCCTGTGGGGATGTTAGCGTCTACTATGAGCGCCAATATACATCTTTTAGTTGGAAGGCTGGGTGCTATAGATGCATTGATAAGAAGTGTTGAAGCAGCAGGTATCAAAGTCAAAGATGTTGTCTTTGACGCATGGGCCTCCTCCATGTCGGCTCTTTCATACACAGAGAGAAGAATGGGAGCTATCTTAGTAGATATAGGTGACAGTAAGACTGATGTAGCTGTTATAAAGGAAGGCAATTTGATCTACTCCTGTGTTATCCCCATAGGTGGTGTAAACTTCACTAACGATATAGCATCAGTTCTTAATTTAGATTTCAAAACTGCTGAGCACTTGAAAAAGAATTTGCCCAATCTTATGGAGAGCTCTAAGCAGGATAGTATAGAGGTAAAAACTTTCGATTCAGATGAGGTTGTAAGGGTCAGCCTAACTTACCTTAGATCGATTGTTGAGGCAAGGGTGTCTGAATTAATAGATATGATGTTAAGTTCCACATCTATATACAAGTTTATCCCTTTTGTTAATACTGTGGTGATAACAGGGGGCTCAGCCAAAGTTTGGGGATTGAAACATATGCTGGGCAAGTCATTGAATTTACACGTTAGGTATGGGGTTCCTTCTGTGGATTCAGAACTTCCTGAAGAACTGAAAAATGAAGATGCCTCAACAGTGGTGGGGTTGGTATGTTATTCTTTAATTAGTGGTAAGAAGAATAGAAGTTTAGAAAATAGAATGACTTTGGCTTCCATTTTTGATAGAATAAGAGAGTTATTTGATAGATATTTAGGTTAGGAGTTTAAATGAAAAAAGGTTCATCAAAATCAAAGGAAGAAAAGAAGGTTACTAGAAAAGCTAGACAGAGAGACCTTGGAACAGTTAGCAAAGGCTCTATAGCTAAGATAAAAGTGTTGGGAATGGGTGGAGCAGGTGGTAATGCTGTAGATTTTATGAAGAGAGACAGTGACTCTGGAGATATAGAATTTATAGCTATGAATACTGATGCTCAGGACCTAAATAGCTCTGATGCTGACATCAAAATTCAATTAGGTGAAAAGATAACTAAAGGCCTAGGTGCTGGTGCCAACCCTGAAATAGGTAAGCTAGGTGCTGAAGAGGATAAGGATAAAATAAAGAGTGCTATAGTTGGTACAGATCTTCTTTTCATAACCGCAGGAATGGGGGGAGGTACTGGTACTGGTTCTGCCCCTGTTGTTGCTAGAATAGCTAAAGAGATGGGTATACTTACCGTGGCAGTAGTTACAAAGCCTTTTAACTTCGAAGGTTTGAAAAGAAGGCAAAATTCAATGGCAGGTATAAATGAGTTGTCACAATATGTTGATACTCTGGTTGTTATACCTAACGAGAAGCTTTTTGAGTTACCTAACAAAGGTATCTCACTTGTGAATGCTTTTGAATCCGCAAATGGTATACTTAAAATAGGTATAAGAGGTATATCAGACTTAATAACCAAGCAAGGGTATATAAACTTAGACTTTGCTGATATAAGATCCATAATGTCAGAGTCTGGTGTAGCTATGTTAGGATTTGGTTATGCTGAAGGTGAGGATAGAGCCAAGATTGCAGCTGAGCAGGCACTAAACAGTCCTCTTCTTGAAAGACCTATTACTGGAGCTAGAAAGATACTTCTTAACATATCTGGTGATCCTGAATTAGGTCTTAATGAGGCAAGCCAAATAGCTGAGATGGTATCATCTGCTACAGGTGACACTGCTACAGATGTTATATTTGGTACTGTTATTGATTCTAGCCTTAACAAAGGCATAAAGGTTACTATTATAGCTACTGATTTTATGGATGGTCCAGATCCTAGAGTAGCTAATAACTCCAACAGAGTGGAGTTAGGCCCCGAAAAGAGATCTTTTCAGGATAGTTCCAGAGAGCATGTCGAAAGTTCATCAGACTACTCTGATGTTCTAGATATACCGGCATTTTTAAGAAGAAATAGAAAGTAGATTAGGAGATTAAATTGTTGAAAAAATATGAAATGATGGTAATATTAGACCCAACAAAAGAGGAAAATATCAGCGCAATATCACAATCTGTTGAAAAAGTGCTGACTGACTCAGGCGCTTCTGAGTTGTCTTTTGAAGATTTAGGAGTTAAGGAGCTTGCTTACAGTATAAATAAGCAGAAAAAGGGGCACTATTTCCTTTACAAATTTAGCTCTGAAGGTTCAGGGAATAAAGATATAGAGAAAAAACTAAACATGAATGAAGATGTGTTTAGATACCTCATAATTCGTGACGAAAGTGAGAAGATCCTAAAGAAAATTAAGGACAAATCTGAAGCAAGAAGTCTTAGGAAAAAAGAGAGAGAAGCAAAGAAACCTAGGACAAAAGAGGATGGAGATAATAGAAAGCATTTTAAGAGAGAGGAGAAAGCATAGTGTCAGTTAATATGGTTGTTCTAACCGGAAGATTAACAGCTGATCCAGAGCTTAAGTACACACAGACTGGAAAAGCACTTGTTAGGTTTGCATTGGCTGTTAACAGAAGGTACAATAGAGATGAAACAGACTTTATCAATGTAACTGCTTGGGATAAGAAAGCTGAACTAGCTTCCCAGTACCTACACAAAGGTAGTCTTATAGCAGTGACAGGCTCTATAAGAGTTAGAAGCTATGATGATTCAGAGGGTATTAGAAGGAAGTCAACTGAAGTTTTGGTAGAAAATCTTGAGTTTTTGGATTCTAAGAAATCTGATTCTAGTGGATCTAGCTCTGGTGAGTCTAATTTAAGTATCGCTGAGACGGAAAACAAAAGTAACGTTTCAGATGATGATTTCCCATTTTAATTAAAGGAGTATTTTGTTTATGAAAAGACGAAAAATAAAGAAGAGATGTGAATTTTCTCAGAAAAAAATAGGATATGTTGATTACAAAGATATAGATCTATTAAAAAGGTTTGTAACTGAAAAGGGTAGAATGCTTCCAGCAAAGACTACTGGCCTGTGTTCTGCTTATCAAAAGAAGCTTACCACAGCTATAAAGAGAGCTAGACATATGGCTCTGTTACCTTTCATTAACTAGTTAGGTAACCCTATTGCTTTTCTAACTTGTTGTATTTTTTTCTTGGCTATTCCTCTGGCAAAAGAGCTGCTTTTCTCCAGCTCTTTTTTTACGTCTTCAATGTTCTTTACTAACCCTTTTCTTCTATTTCTAATGGGTTCTATGAAGTTATTTATCTTTTCAAAAAGCTCTTTTTTTAATGTACCATAGCCAATATTACCCTTTTCATATCTACTTTTAAGTAATTGTTGCTCTTCTTTGTTTAAAAATAATTTGTATAAGCTAGCAATGTTACACCCTTCATAGTCTTTAGGTTCTTCAACACCTCTTGAGTCAGTCACTATGGACATTATCTGTTTTTTTATCTTATTCTCTTCAGCAAAAATTTCTATAGTATTTCCATAGCTTTTGGACATTTTTTGACCATCTATTCCTTTTACTGTCTCATACTCTTCCATAATCTCTACATCAGGTATCTTAAAGACCTCCCCATATATGGAGTTGAATTTGATAGCTATATCTCTTGCCATCTCAACATGCTGCTTCTGATCTTTACCAACAGGGACTAAATCTGCATCATACATCAATATATCTGCTGCCATCAACACTGGGTAGAGGAATGTTCCAACATTAATTTTTTCTTCCCCTTTAGCTTTAAAAGCATGTGCTCTCTTCATAAGGCCAAATGGTGTTAAATTAGATAATATCCAACATAATTCTGCATGCTCTGGTATGCTTGACTGTATAAATATGGTTGATTTGTTGAAGTCTAACCCGAAAGCAAGGTAATCGAGGATTATGTCCCAGCTATTTTCAGCTAATTGTTTAGGGTCAGGTGTTGTTGTAAGGGCGTGATAATCTGCTATAAAGTAGAAATTTTCTCCATTGTCTTGATTATCAATATACTGCTTTATTGCTCCAAAGTAGTTACCTAAATGTATTTTGCCAGTTGGCTTAATTCCTGAAAGTCTTCTTCTCATTATGCTTCCTCCCTATTAGATAGTGATCTTGAAAGAGTATCTCTATCCGTTACACTAACTTTGCCTGAAGAGGGAATACCAACTGCTATTTTGCTTATTTTTACTCTACCTTTCAGCTGCTGTATTATTACTTCTGATGTTAGATTTCCTTCTACGTCTCTATCTAACGCTAATATAACCTCTTCTATATTTTCATTTGCAATTCTATTACCTAATCTATCTATGTCAAGATCTTCCTTATTTATACCTTGTATTGGATCTATTTTACCTTTAATTATGTGGTACTTACCATTAAAAGGTGTTTTTTCTATATTAACTAAATCAACTATATTATGGACTATACAGAGTGTTTTAGATTGTGACCTGGTTTTGCATATTCTGCATATCTCTTCTTGCGCAAAATTGTTACATAGACTGCACAGTTTTATAGATGAGAGTGCTCCTGTCAAAGATTCTTGAATTAAATCGCCAATTTCCCTATTCTCTAGAATAAAGAACGCAATATTCTCAGCATTCTTCTTACTGATAGTTGGTATCTTTGCTAAAGCATGAGCTAAATTTGTTATATATTTATTTATCATATAGTTATTTTAGCATAATCTCTATCTTTTCTATACACTCCTTAGCATATTTAGATGCTAAAATTCGATCTCTTGCAGAGGGAGCTCCTCCCCTTTGCATATGACCTAAGATTAATTTTCTAACCTCTCTATTATGATTTTTACTTAGTTTATCACACAAAATATCAATATCTGTAGCTCCTTCTGGTACTACTATTATGTTTGACTCTTTTAATGCTACTTTTTTTAGGGCACCTTCTATATCTTTTTCACTCAATATTGTTATATCAGGTAGTCCTGCTAAGTCACAGCTCTTAGCAATAAATTCACTTCCGTTACCCATAACTTCTATGACAAAGTCTCTATTATGACTCCGTGCAGTTGTTTTCACATTGTCTATGCACTCTACTATCCTATTCAAAGCAGAGTCAAATCCTATGCTTTCTAAACCATCTATGTCATTATCTATGGATGCAGGGACAAAAAGCGTTTTTATATGCTTACTGAAGATTTGAGAAGCTTTTTTTGATCCATCACCACCTAATATTATCAAGCAGTCTATCTTGTCTTCTTTCAAATTCTCTATGCATCTCTTTTGAACATCAGCTTTGAGGAAATCTTCTTTGAATCTTGATGTTTTGATTACACTACCTCCTAGAGAAGATATTCCATCCACATCTTTTTTACTAATTGGGAATATATCCCTTTCGTATATTCCTTTTATACCTGATTTGTAGTATACAACTTCATGGTTACAGTTCTTTACGAATGCTTCAATAAAGCTATTCATTCCTTGTGCATCACCACCACTAGTTATTACAGCTATTTTCAAATTAACCTCCAACTAAATTTGTCATCCATCTTTTGGAACGAAACCTAAAGATAAATATTGTTGCTGTCAATATTTCAGATAGAATTAGAACAGAGTATATTTTTGGTATATTCCAATTAAATAGGTATTTTCCTATATATATTGAAGGAAGAGCAAATATCCAGTCTGCCGTCATAGTTACAAACATCAAAAATACGTTGTCACCACCACTGCTTAGCATCCCATTAGACATAGTTGAATTGAAAGTACGTACCGGCATAGATATTCCTAACAGTGTTAGCATTGTCACAACGTAGCCAACAGTCTCTTCATCAATGTCCAAGAACCATGTTACCTTGCTAGAAAAGAAAATAAAGCAGCTTCCTATGATTAATGAGCTAGCTAGCCCGCTCCAGATTATGGATTTGGCATGACTATATGCAGATTCAAACTTATTTCTTCCTAATTCAGCACCAATTATCACTATTGATGCTAAACCTACTCCTGCAAAGAGATCAGATAGTATGTTCTCCATTGGAGATATAATACCGTAAGCTGCTAGCTCCTCTTCACCTAATCTACCAAATATATTATGAGAGAACATTAGTGACAGGCTAGTCAATAGTCCTGCACTTAAGAGTGGAAGAGAGACCCTAAGAAATTTGTCTATATCTTTAAAAGAGAAATCTATATCCTTAATCTTAGATATAGGAGTTATTTTATAGTTTACTATAGCAAGCAGAATGATTATTGATAAAACTTCAGATATCACTGTTGAGATAGCTGCTCCTCTTATTCCTAATGCAGGAATACCAAATTTTCCATATATTAATATGAAATTGAATATGAAGTTTGTAAAAAGACTAATAACACTAACTAATAGAGCTGATACAACATTTCCTGTGCTCCTTACAACAGTCATCATTGGCATGATCAATGAGAAGCTAAAGCTGGTGAATATTATAATAGAGAGATAGGACCATGAAATGAGAACTATCTCTTTGGAATCTGAAAAGCTTGATAATATAAAATCTTTGTTAGTGAAGAATATTATGCAGAAAATCATAGCAGTAGAGAAAGTTATTATGCTGTTTATTGCAAAAGTTCTACTTACTCCCTCTTTATGTCTACTTCCCCTATATTGGGATATAAGTGATCCAGAAGCAGAGCATATAGCAATTATGGACATTCTCACTATAACCATAAACTTATTAGAAGATCCTAGAGCTGCTATGAACTCTTCTCCTAAATAAGAGACCATCAGGTTATCTATTATAAAATTCATGGATATTACAAGCTGCTGTAGTGTTACTGGAACTAAGACAGAGAACATTTTTTTCATTTGACTAAATTGTTCATCCATTTTTTAGACTTAAATCTCAAAACCATAAGAGTTAAAGTAACTACCTCTGATGCATTCATTACAGTGTAAATAACATATATGTTCCAGTTATAGAAGTGATAACCTATGTAAGATATAGGTACTATCAATCCCCAAGCTAGTAGTACAGTTAATAGAAGTATAAATGTCATGTCTCCACCTGCTCTTAATATACCGTTGTATAGTATACTGCTTGAAAGCTTTACCGCCATAAATATGCCAAGTATTCTTAATAGAATAGCTATATTAGCTGCTTCTTCATAACTGACTGAGTATAGAGAGGCTATATTACTGGACAGTATAGCCAATCCTAATCCTGCTACTGCTCCTACCATGGTTCCTACTTTCAACATATTTAAAGAGAAAGAAAAGGCTGCTTTCTTTTTGTCTAAAGCTAGCTTTCTTCCTACAAATATTAAAGTTGAAAAGCCAAATGCTGCAAAAATATCTAATATGATAGTCTCTATAGGAATAATTGCTCCATATGCAACAAGTTCTGATTTACCTAATTTACCGAATAGATTGTGCATTATCATAGTCTGCATTGACCATACAGCATGGGAGAAAAGAATTATTAAACTTATTCTAAGATAAGATCTGAAGTCACCTAAATTAGGACGGAACGCCTCTTTAGAGAACATTTCTCTTTGCTTCATGTATGCAGCAACTATAAGAAAGAGTAGAGCAACTATCTCAGATATCACTGTTGAGTATGCAGCACCCCTTAGTCCATAACTCTTAAAGCCCCAGTTACCAAATACCAGGATGTAACTTAAGGAAAAGTTAACCAATAAACTTAGAGCTGATGAGAGCATAGGATAGAACAGAGAGCCTAAGCTTCTTAAAGATGTAATAAGAGAGAGATATATTGACAAAGTAAAGCTAGAAAAAATAACTATGTCTATGTAACTACCTGCTGCTGATACTATATCTTCATCAGGAGAGAATGAAGTAAGAATAAAAGATCTATTGGTAAAGTATGTAACTATAAAAAATATAGAGAATAGAACGCTTGTTACTACACTTACAGTTAAAGTTTTACCTATCTCTCCTTTTTTACTACTCTTGCTAAGCTGTGCTGAAATTACAGCATTACCAATTGAGAAGGCGACTATGCTAAACCTAATTATAAAAAGGAACCTGTTACTTGACCCTAAAGCTGCAATTGCAACAGATCCTATCTGACTAACTATTATATTATCTAATATGAAATTTACTGATGTTACAGCCTGTTGAAGTGCTATAGGCACTACATAATTTAATATCATTCTTCCTCCCTTTTAGAAAGATTTTTCATCCATTTTTTAGAACGAAATCTAATTACAAACATCAATGCTAACACTATTTCCATGAAGTTGGCTACAAAGTATACTTCCACTGGCCCCCAATTGAGGTGGGTGTGTCCTATGTATAGAGAGGGCAGTGTCATGAACCAACTTGTTATAGCTACTATCCAGAATATGAATACAGAATCACCACCACTTCTAAATGTACCATTTAAAGAGATAGAGTTAAAAACTCTTACCCAGAGAAATATGGAGAATATTCCTATCATTGATGTAAGATACTGATGGGACATAGGTGAAATTTTATTGTAAAAAGAGGCTATAAAACCTGATGAAATGTAGCCTAAAGAACCTATTATCCCTGCTATCAAAGCTCCTATTAAACTAATATCCTTTGCTTTTTTGTAGGCAGATTCAAAATTATTCCTACCTAGCTCTGTCCCTACCATTATCAATACGGCACTACCAAAACCTCCAAACAGATATTGGATAGATGTTTCTACAGGGGATAAAGCACTGAATGCTGCTAATGCATCTGTGCCCATCATACCAAAAATATTATGTATTTTACTTAAGCAGGCTCCCCATAAGAAATTAGCAATTGTTAGAGGAACTGCTAAGGTTAAGTACTTCTTTACAAAACTAAATGGTATCTTTTTCACATATTCAAAACTGGATATAACTTTGTACCCTAACAAGTCAGAGGCAATATAGCCCACAATTACTACAAAAATTTCAGATACAAGTGTAGCTATAGCAGCTCCTATCATACCCATTTTTGGAAATCCAAACTTACCGAAAATCAAAAGGTAATTTAGTGAAAAATTGGTGGCAAGCATCACAGTTGTCAATATAAAAGGGAAGTTCACAACTCCCTTGCTTCTAAGTGATGCAATCATAGGGAATAGAATTGATAACACTATTATAGAGAAGACCCCAACGTTTAGATATATTCCAGCTAATCTCTGTATCTCTGGATTTTCTGAAAAAGTTATTGGGATCCACTTCCTGTTTACAAAGTAAAATATAGCAAATCCTAAGGAAAAAGTGAGGCTAAGAACAAAATTTACTACAAATGCTCTGCTTGTCCCTCTATTGTCAGCTTTTGAATGAAACTGAGATGTAAGAATAGAGTTGCCTGTCAATATACCCAAGAGTGTAATTTTAGCAATCCCTATGAATTTGTTAGCAGATCCCGCAGCTGCTAAAGCTTCATTACCAAGCTTACCTACCATATATGTATCTAAAAGTGAATTTAACGATAACATAAGATGCTGAAAGGCTATAGGAATAACTATTTTAAAAAGCTGTATTATCATTTCCCCTCAATAACTGTGTTAAAATTTATAACGTATAGTAGAAATTATAGCATACTAAAGGGATATTATGAATAAAATACAGGACTTTATAAAGCATAACCAAATACTGAATAGAAGCAATAACACCATTAAAGCTTATGTTTCGGATATAAGGCAATTTGTGGATTTTATCTGTGACAAAGAGAGTGAAATGAAGAATATAACAACGCTTCATATAAGACACTATCTCTCTTACCTGTCGCTAAAGGATGTATCAAAAAAGAGTGTTGCCAGGAAGCTGTCTTCCTTGAAAAACTTTTTTGATTTTCTAGTACAAAAAGGTGAAATAAGTGTTAATCCAGCTTATATTCTTAAGTCCCCTAAGATAGGTAGATTTCTGCCATCTGTGCTTTCAGTGAAAGAGTTTACCAAGATAAGAAATATCATATTTAAAAATGATTTTGCAAGCAAAAGGGATAGAACCATTTTGGAGTTTTTATACTCTAGTGGTGTAAGATCTGAGGAGCTTCTTTCTATAAGAGATAGAGATATAGACTTGAAAAATAGGGAAGCTTTAGTTACGGGTAAAGGATCGAAAGAGAGGGTAGTATTTTTCAGTTATGAGGCTCAATCATCTCTTCTAGATTATCTACCTTTGAAAAAAACTAAATTTCCAGAAGCTACTTTTTCATTTGTTAATAGATTTGGAACAAAACTATCTTCTAGATTTTTGAGGAAGTTAGTGAATAAGTATGCATCACTTGCAGGTATAGAGAAAGAGGTGACACCGCACACTTTTAGACACTCTTTTGCCACCTTACTAATGGATCAAGGCGTTAGTTTGAAGATAATTCAAGAGCTACTTGGTCACTCATCTATATCTTCTACTCAAATATATACTCACATATCTAGAGAAGAGCTAAAGAGGTCCTATGACAGGTATGCAATCAAATAAAGTTTTGAATGACTTTAAACATAATTTAAGCAAATTTAACTTGAACAGAGAGGTGGTAATCGCCTTTTCTGGAGGTTCGGACTCTAGTTTTATGCTAGATCTATTTCTACGTTTAGGTTACAAAATTGAGCTTGCTTATGTGAATCATATGCTACGGAAAGACTCTGAGGCAGAAGAAGAGTTTGTTAAAAAAGTTGCTGAGGTTAATAATCTTACTATTCATGTGAAAAGAGTTGATGTTTCCAAGTTTGCTAAAGAGAGAAAGATTGGTATAGAAGAGGCTGCTAGAGAGGTTAGATATGACTTTTTCAACTCTTTGAAAGGGACAATAGCTACAGCTCACAATTTGGATGATAATTTAGAAACATTTATTTTTAGACTTATAAGAGGCTCGTCTATAAATGGATTAAGAGGTATTCCTGAAGTTAGAGATAAGTATATCAGGCCCATCCTCACCTTTAGCAAAAGAGTTATCTTAAATTATCTTCATGAATATGGCATTAAATATGTTGATGACTATTCTAATAGGACAAATGATTTTACTAGAAACAAGATAAGAAACAAAATTTTTCCACTTTTTGAAGAGATAAATTCTGGATTTAGATCCAAAATTGCTAATTTCATGAATGACTTGAAAGAGATTGAATTGGATGAGTATAGTTCCCTTATCAAGGAGCAGGGTATGAATAGAAGAAAGATGAATCAGATAAAAAAAATTAAAGATAGAAATGGCTCTCTCTCTCTAGACATTTCTAAGGACAGGGTTTTAAGGAAGGTATATGATGAGATATACATAGAGAACAGAAAAAATACAAAGCCTGTAGAGACTTCCATTGTCTTAGGGGGCAGTGTCGAATTTGGAGAGTGCAAGATAGACGCAGAAGTAGTAGAAAAAGTAACAGAAGATTCTGATAGAGTTTGTCACATAGAGTATTTGGAAGGTATGAAAGTTAGGTCTAGAAAGCCTGGGGATTCTTTTTATCAAAAGGGGCTTGATGGAAGAAAGAGCCTTAAAAAATTTCTTATAGATAGAAAGGTTAACAGGTTTGTAAGGGATAACATACCTATAATAACTTATAATAACGAAATAGTATGGGTTGCTGGTTATGTAGTTTCAGAAAAATTCAGGCCTAAGGATGGTAAGATAATAAGATTGAGCTTAAGGAATTAGCTATGATAAAATCTATCTAGGAGTTGTTATAATGAAAAAAAATTTAGGAACTGTACTTTTTGTTTTATTTCTTTTAGCGGGTCTGTTTGCTCTACCCTACATTTTTGGGGATGGTGATGTGGAGGATATGAGTTATTCGAACTTTGTTCAATTGGTAGAAGAGGAGAAGGTAAAAGAGGTCTCAGAGCTGCCTCCATATCTGTTTGCTAAAACTAAAAATGGAGAGAGTGTTAGAGTAAAGATGCTTAGCTCAAAATTGTTAGACGATAGCTCTCTTATGGAGTCATTAAAGAGAAGCTCTGCAGATGTAAGGAGTAAAGATGTAGAGTCGCCAAATATTTTAATTTGGATATCTAGCTTCTTACCTATGATACTTATGGTACTATTCTTTGTTTTCTTATCTAGAAGAATGGGAATGGGCAAAATGCCAGGAGCTAAGCCTAGTGATATAGGTAGAATGAGTAGTAAAAAAGTGACATTTGCAGATGTTGCTGGTCTTGAAGAGGCCAAAAGAGATCTCATGGAGATAGTAGAATTTCTTAAAAATCCTTTCAAATTTTTGAAGTTAGGAGCTAGGATACCTAAAGGTGTACTTATGTTAGGGGAGCCCGGTACCGGTAAGACATTGCTAGCTAAAGCAGTGGCGGGAGAAGCGGGAGTGCCTTTCTTCAATATATCTGGTTCTGAGTTTGTTGAGATGTTTGTCGGTGTGGGAGCATCAAGAGTAAGAGATCTATTTAACAAAGCAAAAAAGCATGCTCCTTGCATAGTATTTATAGATGAGATAGATGCGGTTGCTAGAAAAAGAGGCACAAGCCATGGCGGTGGAAATGATGAAAGAGAGCAGACATTGAACCAGCTTTTAGTTGAAATGGATGGATTTTCAGAAAATCAAAATGTCATAGTTATTGCTGCTACAAATAGAGCAGAGGTCCTAGATGAGGCAATTTTAAGACCTGGTCGTTTCGATAGGAGAGTCTCTGTAGATCCACCTACGTTCAAAGAGAGGGTAGAAATATTGTTAGTTCACTCTAGAAATAAGCCTCTCTGCCCTGATGTTAAGCTGGAGAATGTAGCTAAGAAGACATCAGGTATGGTGGGGGCTGATTTAGAAAACATACTAAATGAAGCAGCCATAATAGCAGCTAGGAAAGATTCTGATGAGATAACAAGTAAGCATATAGAAGAAGCCGTAGAGGTAGTTGTAGCAGGACCTGAGCGTAAGAGTAAGGTTATGAGTCCCGAAGAGAAAAAAGTAGTTGCTTATCATGAAGCGGGTCATGCGATAGTTGCATATATGCTTCCCAATACTAGACCTATTCACAAGATATCTATAATTCCTAGAGGTAAATCTGCACTTGGTTATGTTATTAGATTTCCTACTGAAGATAAATTTTTATGGTCTAAGGAAGATTTTTTAAATGATATAAGAGTCTCAATAGGAGGAAGAGTAGCTGAGGAATTAATGTTTAAAGAAATTACCTCAGGAGCACATAACGACATAGATAAGGCAACTTCTACTGCTAAAAACATGGTTGCCATTTATGGAATGTCTCAGAAAATAGGCCCTGTAGCTCTTTTTTCTGAAAGAGAGTTAGCAATGAAAAGAGGCGATACAAGGAATTTTAGTAATGAGACCTCTTTGGTTTTTGATGAAGAGGTGAAATCTATAATTTTGTCTTGTTATGAGGATGCTAAAGAGATAATAATGAATAATTTTGGTAAATTAAAAGCAGTTGCAGAATATCTTCTTAAAGAGGAAATAATATTCGAACACGAAGTTGCCAATATTATTGAGTCAAGTGTATAATCTTTGAAATATTTTTTCGGGAGGAATATGATGTTTAATAATAAAAAGTTACAGAGAATGGCACTACTATTTCAACCAAATGTGGTGGGTTATGCTTCATCCTTTTTGACTAGTTGTATAGCAGTTGAAGGGTATTCAGAAATGTATTCAAGGGTAATGGAAAGAACTGTACTTGCTCCGCCTTCGTGTCTATTCCTCCCAATCTGGATTTTATTGTATACATTGATGGGTATAGCAGCTATTAGAGTCTTCTCTTTGAGTGAGTCTACCAACAAGAGAAAGGGAATGATTTGGAATCAAATTCAGCTTTTCTTTAATTTTTCATGGAGTATAGTATATTTTGGATTAAAAATGGTGATTTTGTCCTTTGCTAATATAGTCTTACTTTGGTTATCTATAGCTACCACGATGTACTTCTACAGAAAAATAGATAGAGTGGCTTTCTATCTTTTATTACCTTATATATTGTGGGTTAGTTTTGCCTCATATCTCAACTTTTTAGCCATATAGAGATTGACATAATTACTCAAATATATTAGAATTTATTGATGTTAAGCCACCTTAGCTCAGTTGGCCAGAGCAACTGATTTGTAATCAGTGGGTCGTCCGTTCGAATCGGACAGGTGGCTCCAGGTGAGGTACCCAAGCGGCCAACGGGATCAGACTGTAAATCTGACGGCATCTGCCTTCGAAGGTTCGAATCCTTCCCTCACCACCATGAAATGCCTGCATAGCTCAGTCGGTAGAGCACTTCCATGGTAAGGAAGGGGTCACCAGTTCAAATCTGGTTGTAGGCTCCATAACAGAGAGGTGAGAATATGCAAGATTTCCAAGAGAACGTATTAAATAAGCAAGGTCTAGTTTTAGTAGATTTTTGGGCGCCCTGGTGTAGGTATTGCATACTTCTTGAACCAACCTTAAAAGAATTAGAAGATAAATTCAAAAATAATTTTTCCATATTCAAAGTAAATGTTGATGAGAAGCCTGGAGTGGCCCAAGAGTTTGGGGTTATGTCCCTTCCTACTTTGAAATTCTTTAAAAATGGTAAGGAGCTTGATATAGAGATTACTGATAGATCATTTGAAGCTCTAAGTGAAATTATAGAGAAAAATATATCCTAATAGGATTTTTCTAGCTCTGTTCCCTCTTCACGTCTACCCATTTTTAATTTCTATCTAATCCAAGATTACGGGATCATTAGAGAAAGCTATGTTTGCATATTTTATTACAATCTTATCTGCTCCTATTTCTACTTTACTTTGTTCATTAAGCAGAATTGTTACTTCGAGAAGTATCTCTGAGTTTTCCTCTTTTGACATTTTGATTTCATAATCATTGAATAAAGTCTGAGAATATTCAAAGCTTAGGCTGTATTTTACGACATTTTCATTTCTTTCCTTCAAATAGAGTTGAGCATTTGTTACTGATGTATTATCAGTTTGTAATGAATGATTATAGACAGCATCTTGGTTTGAGAATTTTATTGCAGGTACTGGAAATTGTAATACGTAAAATTGTTCACTTTTTGATTGTACAGGATTATTGTCTTCATCCAGGTACTCTACAACTATGTTTCTGTTTGTTAAATCTATGTATTTGTAGCCTTCAAAAGTGAAAAAATTTGCATTGACAGAACTTGCAGAAGCGCAAGAGAGTATAAATGAAAAAAGAATATAGAGCATTTTGTCTCCTTAAATTTTTTTGTAGCTAGTTTGCAAATATACCAATGTGAATTCAATCTTTACAATTCTACAAAATTCACCCTATCTATACTGAGTGTTATCCGTGATGGAGATGATTCGTTATCATCATTATCATTTGTCATTAATTTACATTCTGCAGATATTGTATTATTAGACTTCTTTAACAGAATTTCAAAATCAGATTCTTCATTTTCTTCATTTTTTATTTGTATTAATTTATTGTTTTGGTCTAGGTTGATTAGTGATATAGAGGTACCTTCTGTGTCTCTATACAGTAAAGAGCGTTCAAAAATTGATCCCACAAGAGCTTCATCTAGGATAACACTTTCATTTGACACCTTAACTGCAGAAAAGATAATAGGGATATAAGTTTTGAAATATTGCTCTTCAATAGCGACTACTTCCATACTTTTGCCATCTTCATCAAAGTATTGTATAGTGCTGTTATCAAGATTAACATTCATCCTTTTATAACCTTCAAAAGGAAAGAAATTGTTACTGCTACTACTATTTGCAGATGAGCAAGATAGCAATATATAGAGAATAAAAAACATCCTTATCACCTCAAATAAAATATTATCTGAAAAAGGCAATAAAGCAATTTTATTTTAAATATCTATATATTAACTTAACTTATCATGCTATATAAATCTGATGCATTCATTGAGTCTGATAACTCTTCATGAAGGTGATTAAGATTCTTCTCTTGGGCATCTCTTAAAACCAGAATATCTCTGAGCAGATCAGCGGAAAGACCCTCTATATCTCCTTTGATAATTCTAATCTTAGCCTTGTAAGACAGCTCTACAACTGCCTTCGCCATTTTATCCAAAGATTCTATTGCTTCGTTAAGTTTTCTAATTTCTGTCAACTTATTTTTCATGCTGCGTATCCCCTGGAATACTTTATAGTCATAAAATACTAGCACAAAAAACCATTTAATTGAAGCATATAATTTTGTGAATTTGTTTGGTATAATCCTTTTTAGAGGTGAAAATGTATAAGTTTAAAGAGATAGAAAGTTCTCAACAAAAAAAGTGGGAAGAGAAAAAAATTTTTAATACAGACTCTTATTCCAATAAAAAGAGATACTATGTACTTGAGATGCTGCCATATCCTTCAGGTGCCTTGCATATGGGGCATGTTAGAAATTATTCTATAGGTGATGTAGTTGCAAGGTACAAGAGAATGCAAGGATTTGAAGTTATGCACCCAATAGGCTGGGATTCCTTCGGATTACCAGCTGAAAATGCAGCCATAAAAAGAGGAATCAACCCAAAAGATTGGACTGATGAGAATATATCTCAAATGAAGTTACAACTGAAAAAGTTAGGTTTTTCATATGATTGGTCCAGAGAGATAAAGACATCTTCTCCAAGTTACTACAAATGGAATCAGTGGTTGTTTTGCAAAATGATAGAAAAAGGCCTAGCTTATAGAGAAAAAGCCTTTGTGAATTGGTCAGAGAGTATGCAGACGGTGCTTGCTAACGAACAGGTAGAAGCAGCCTTTTGCAGTGGTAAGGGTGATGATATAGTGCAGAAGGAGCTTACGCAATGGTTTTTTAAAATAACAGACTATGCTGAAGAGTTGCTAAGTGGTTTAGACGAGATAGATTGGCCAGAGAATGTAAAGATAATGCAAAAGAATTGGATAGGAAGAAGTGAAGGTGTAGAACTAGAGTTGGACATACCAGGTTTTGATTCTATAAAAGCGTTTACTACAAGGCTTGATACTGCATATGGCATCACCTTTGTCTCAATATCTAAGAGTCATTGGTTTATACAGCATCTGGGTGATGAAGTAAAGAACTTTGTGAAGCAGACTGTGGAAGACAAAGATGGTGGAAGAGGTATTTTTACAGGACATTACGCTGTGAACCCATTTAATGGAGAGAGGGTTCCCATATATGTTGCAGATTACGTTCTAGACTATGGAACTAAAGCAGTTATAGGTGTTCCTGCACATGACATTAGAGATTGGGAGTTCGCGCAAAAGCACGGAATAAAAGTTAGAGAGGTTATAGTTTCTGAGGAGCTACCCAATGCAGAGAAGGGAATTTTAACAAATTCTGATGAGTTTGATGGGATGACTTCAGATAAAGCTATAGAAGCTATGCTATCCAAGATGTCTCATCTAGGCCTAGCATCCAAAAAAGTTAATTATAGATTGAAAGATTGGTTGATATCCAGGCAGCGATATTGGGGAACTCCTATACCTATAAAATATGAAAATGGAATAGAACTTGATAGAGAACTCCCTGTTGAGCTACCTGAAGATGTTGAATTTTCAGGTAGTGGTAATCCTATAAAGACATCTAAATCATTTGGAGATAGTAGAGAGACAGACACAATGGATACATTTGTCGATTCATCCTGGTACTACTTAAGGTACTTAGACAGCAATAACGAAAGAGAGATATTTGATGGTGAAATAGAGAAGCATTGGCCTCAGATTGATCTCTACATAGGTGGAGTAGAACATGCAGTGATGCACCTACTGTATGCTCGTTTTATACATAGGGTTATGAGCGATTTAGGACTTACAACAAAAAAAGAGCCGTTCAAAAGGTTGCTTACTCAAGGTATGGTTCTATCCAATTCCTATTACAACAAAAGGGATAATAAATATTATTTCCCTAAGGATTTACCAGAAAATTTGGATGATTTTGACGTTAAGATGGAGAAGATGTCAAAATCCAAAAATAATGGGGTAGCTCCAGAGGAGATGGCAGACAAATATGGGGTAGATGCAGTTAGAATTTTTATACTTTTTGCTGCACCTCCAGAGAGAGACCTAGAATGGAATGAAAAAGGAATAGCAGGAGCTGCTAGGTTCTTGAATAGAGTACATCAGCTTGTAGAGGAATTTGAAGTTAAGGAGGTAGAAGAAGATAGCGAATTACTAAGAAAGCTTCACTATACAATTGACAAAGTTACAAATGTTATGGAGACTAATCTTCATTTTAATGTAGCTATTGCTGCCTTGATGGAGCTCCTTAATACAATGTATGAAAAGAGAGACTTTTTGAATTTAGATGCATTGATGGATTTCCTTAAGCTTTTAAGTCCATTCGCTCCACATATTTCTGATCACTTGCTCCAAAAATTAGGTGGTCAATTCTTCATAAAAGAGAGCTGGCCTGAGGTGGATAATAGGTATTTGAAGAGAGAAGTACTAAGTGTACCTATACAAGTTAACGGTAAGCATAGAGGAGTTATTGAAGTTAATGATAATATGGAGAAGGAACAAGTATTAACTTTAGCCAAGGAGGCTGTCTCTAAATATATAAATGGAAATATTAAAAAAGAGATCTATGTTACAGGAAAGATCATAAATTTTGTGGTATAGATAGAAAAAAGACCCTCTTTTAAAAGGGTCTTTTATATCTTATTGTGATGATGTCATATCAAACTCACCTTCAATTAGAAGGATTGAGTTGCCGGAGTGGTCAGGTGAAATTGATGTTGATTGAATGTGATCATTTTGATGAGTTATGACAAATGATGAAATTTCAGATATTTCATGTGTTACTCTGTTGTAAAATTCATTGACCTGAATATTTTTTGATGTCACTCCTTCATATGATGTTGAAAGAGAGTAATATACTTTTGCTTTACTGTCATCAACAAATAGTATAGATATGTTAATGTTGCCGAGATCATCTCTAAAGCTAACACTTGTATCTCTTACCTCTAGTTGAAATGTAAGGGTAGTCTCATCAAAAATTGTAGTATTTTCAAGCCCTGTTACTGTCGATAAGTCAAGATCACCTATGTCAATATTGAAATTGTTGTCTTCAAAATACTGTAGCTGCTCAGGATGCGCCGCTAAATCTGTTTCTGCTTGCGTTATAGCTAAACTTACCTTTGAAAGAAGTTTTGGCAGTATCTTCTTTACTGTTTTGTCAACAGCATTTGCACTGCCCTGCTCTAGGGTCTTGGTTCCATCGTACCTAAATACATTGAAGAGGCTCTCTCCGTAATTTGTGAATTGTGTTAAAGATGCCTCATTTCTAATTAGTTGTTTAAATTTGTTAGAGTCCACATCTTTTTGATTTTCAGGGACCAATTTAAAAATCCATCCAAGGCCACCATCAAAACTTGCCTTTACTTCAGTGTTTCCCTCATGTAAATTAGCGAAATTAACATCTTCCATACTTATGGCTAGTGTAAATTCATCTTCACTAACTCTATTAATGGTCATAGTTCTGCCATCAAAGTCAGGAATTTTCCAACTGATTGATGATGCTGAATTTTGAATTTTTGTCACATTGTAGGTTTCTCCATCTATCTCTATGGAGCTTAAGTCTTTATTTTTAAGAAGTTTTAGAAGTCGTTCTTGCTCTTCAAACACAATACTTGCAGGATTAATGTGCTTTCTAATGCCTGTCTCTATCAAGGCTTTTCTAGTTGGACTGTTCACATTTTTTATATTCATAAAGACATTCAGATTACCATCCCCAATTGCTCTACTACCTAAGTAGGAATTTTCTGTAAGCTGAAATGACTTTCCTTCTGCATCAACTTTGTCTATGCTGAATCCAGTAGCTGCAGTACTACAGGACATCAAGATTGGTATAATTAGTGTTATCATAGAGTACCTCCCACTCATTCTGCTATTTCAATTGACAAAAAGCAAATTTTATCTTTCAATTTCAAATTCTCCCTCTATCATTAGCATAGACCCTTCGCTATGTTCTGAATCTCTCTCTGTGTCAGTGATGTAGCCATTACTGTGAATTACCTTAAAAGAGGCTAAGTCATCTATGCTAAGTCCGTTTTGTAATGATAAGTTATCGTAGCTGGGGGATAAGGAGTAATATACTATTGCCTTTCTGTCATCAATAAAAAGTATAGAGATATTGATAAATCCTGGTATACCTTCATCTACTGTGTGTACAAAATTGATTACAGGTCCCATCAATGCAGCTTTCAGCTCTAAACTGTTATTGCCAAATATTTTTGTATTTGTAAGTGTAGTGTCTGCTAAATTTAAAAGGATAGTACTACTTGTTATCTTTTTATACATTGACTCATCATATGGTGGATTAGTAGTTGAATATCCCGGTAGATGCTCAGTAACACTTTTAAGGAGGGCAGGTAATATTTGTTTGATTGTGTTGTCTACAGACACAACTGCTTCAACTGCAATGTTATTAGATCCATTTTTAGTTAATATGTTAAATTTACTATCTCCTACAGGCTGAAATTGGTCTATCAGCTCGTTATTACCCATTAATACCTGAATGCTTTTTAAGATGTTGGATAACTCTTCTTCAGGGACTATCTCATGTATCCATCCCATTTTTGCTTCTATGTTAACAAAGATTGGAGCAGCATTTTCATGAAGAAAAGGTATAACATTATCAACAGATATGGAGATACCAAATTCATTCTCACCAACTTTATCTAGCTTGATAATCTTATTGTTCATTTGAGGAATTGTGTATATTGTAGATAGAGGTAGCTCTTGTTTATCTACTGTATAAAAGTTACCATCAAACTCAACAACATTGTCACTGTTTAGTAGCTTAACAATAAATTGCTGTTCACCAATTACTATGGAGGCGGGGTCTAGCACTTTTTTTAGTGAAGATTCTAGTAAGGCCTTTCTAATAGGGTCATCTTCCTTTACTGTGACAGAGATATTGAATTTACTGTTTATTGCTCTCTCTGTTGTCCTATCAATTATTTTCAGAGCTTTGTTACCACTTTCCGTGATGTTGTTTGAATTAGATTTTTGAGAGCTGCAGCTTAAAATTATTAAAAGTATTTGTAACACTGAATCTCCTAAAGAACATTATCTCTTTAACTATCACTTTGGAAAGAATAAAATGCAATTATTTTTATCTATATTGTAAAAAGACGCTCTATGATATAGAATTTATTAGCTATGAAAAAATATTTTTTTAAATTAACAGACTATATATTAGCTTTTGTGATTCTGTATCTACTATATTTAGTGGTTCCTCTGCGCCACAATTTACTAGATTTTCACATTATAAAGTTACTTACACTTGTTTTTGGGAACCTGTGGAAGATTATGCCTCTGTTTTTGATAATGTCTTCTTTTGTAAATTCTAAAAAGAAGATATACATTATGTACTTATACTTCATTGTTATTTCGTTAAATACTTTCTACAATGTTGTCCCAAGTCCTAAGTATGTTAGTAGCATAAGACCAGTGTTTTTGGCTTATGTGGCTCCATCTGTGTTAACTTTAATGTTCTCTTACCTCTTTTGGAAAAAGAGAGATAAGAATTATATATCAGTTGCTCTTATTTCACTATTATTTCTAGTATCCATAGCGGTGAACCACTTCTCTCTTTCTGTAGGTACTTTAAAACTTCTTAATGGAGTAATAAGGTCTCAGACAGGATTAATAGGGGTTCTTATATATAGCTCACTTATAACATCTATAGGGTTAGCTTTTTCTGTTTATCTATTAGTAATTATGTCTATGGTTCTATCTTATCTTTTGATTAAAGAGCTTGTATCCTATGTTGTAGATACTTTTTACAAAAAGCCAATCATACAGAAGAAGAAAAAGGTAGAGGTTAATGCTTTGGATAGAATATTTAAAGAGGTAAAGATAGATCCAGATCTTATAGAAAAAGCGAACAGGGCTGTTCAGAATAAGGTATCTTTATTAGAGAATATGCTAAAAGAGTATGGAGTTGAATCTCAAGTTGTTAATACGGTAACAGGGCCTTCAATAACAAGATTTGAATTAGCTGTAGCCAAGGGAACAAGGGTAAAGAAAGTTACTACACTGAGTGATGATATTGCTATGAATCTTGCTGCAAAAAGTGTACGGATAGAGGCTCCTATACCTGGTAAAAGTGCAATAGGTATTGAGATACCAAATGATGTCATGATGCAAGTTCACTTCTCTTCAATCATAAAGAAGAAGAATCCAAAAAATCATTTAGAGATAGTGTTAGGTAAAAATATAGTAGGAGAAGACGTTTTAGTAGATTTAAGAAAGATGCCACATCTATTAGTAGCTGGTAGGACAGGGTCTGGTAAGAGTGTTGGTATAAATACCTTTATAGCAAGTATACTTTATACTGCCTCACCTAAAGATGTTAAGATGATAATGATAGATCCTAAAATGGTAGAGTTGATGCCTTACAACGGAATACCTCACCTATATGTACCTGTTATAACTGATCCTAAACTTGCATCAAATGCCCTTAACTGGGCTGTACAAGAGATGGAGAGAAGGTATAGACTTCTTGCAGATAGTGGAGTTAGGCACATAGATAGCTACAATAATAAAGTTGAGGAGAAGATACCTTATCTTGTGATTATAATAGATGAGTTAGCAGATCTTATGATGGTTGCACCTGCTTCAATAGAATCTTCTATAGCAAGAATAGCCCAGAAGGCTAGAGCAGTTGGTATACATCTTGTTATAGCGACACAGAGACCATCTATAGACGTAATAACTGGTACTATAAAAGCAAATTTACCATCACGAATATCTTTCTCAGTAACTTCTCAGATAGACTCTAGAACTATTCTGGATAAGCAAGGTGCTGAAAAGTTATTAGGTAAGGGTGATATGCTATTTTTAGAGTCTGGTAAGTCTAACTTAGTTAGAATTCAGGGTGCTTACATTTCAGATGAGGAAGTTAACAATTTTGCTCAATATCTGCGTACATCAGGTATGCCAAATTATAATAATGAGATAGTTAAAGAAGTAGAGGTAGTAGATAGAGATGCCATGTATGAAAAAGCGGTAGAGATAATAACAGATGAAGGTAGAGTATCAACAAGCTTAATTCAACGTAAGTTGAAAGTAGGCTACTCTAGAGCTGCAAGAATAATGGACCAACTTGAAGATGCAGGAATAATAAGAATAGGTCCAGGTGGGGAGAAAGAGATAGTTGAGGATTAATAGATTTATAGCTAGTTGTGGAGTATGTTCAAGAAGAGATGCAGACAAGCTCATAGAAGAAAATAGAGTTAAAATAAATGATAATCCAGCTCAAAAGAGTGATAAAGTTGATAATGAAGATAGTGTTTTAGTAGATGGAAAGAGAATAAATTTAGAGGAGAGTGTCTATCTTGCTTTTAATAAGCCTGCAGGGTACCTTACAGCATTGGAAGATAGTAGGTCTGCAACGATAATGGACTTGATTGATGTTCCTGAACGGGTATTTCCCTTAGGCAGACTTGATCTTAATAGTGAAGGGTTATTAATTTTAACTAATGATGGAGATATGTTCAATAGATTGATGCATCCAAGATCAGAGGTATGGAAGAAATATTATGTGACACTTAGAGATAGTATTGATCTTAGTCAAGTTGAGAAAATGAAAAAGGGAGTATTTATAAATTCACTAAATTACAAGACTAAGCCTTGCAATATAGAGGTGATTAGCGATAAAGAGCTAATTATCCAAATATCAGAAGGTAAAAAAAGACAGATAAGAAGGATGCTTGAGAGTGTTGGTAACAGAGTAAAGTACCTCAAACGGTTGTCTGTGGGGGAGATAGAATTAGGGAATCTACCTAAAGGAGAGATAAGATATTTAACTAGTAGAGAGATATCTTATCTTAAGAGTCTATGAAATTAATATTGAAAAGAATAGATGATTTTGATATGGACTATCTTAAGTCCAATATTTCACCAGAAAGAGTCAGAAGAGCATTAATGTTTAGGGACGAAAAGGATCAAAAAAGGCACATGCTTGGTGAGGTTGCATTAAGGATAGCTTTGAAGGAGTTTGGACATAGAGGTAGCTTTAATTTGAGTAGAGAGCAGTTAGGAAAGCCCAAAGTAGATGTTAAAGGTTTTCATTTTAATATCTCTCACTCTGGTAAATATGTAGTACTTGCATATAGTGACACAGAGATAGGCGTAGACATAGAGATGTTAAGAGAGAGAAGAATATCATTTTATAGAGATAAATTTCATCCTGTAGAAATTGAGTACGTAGATAGCAGTGCTAATAAATTAAAGGCATTTTATGAAATATGGACTTTGAAGGAGAGTTACTTAAAAGCAATTGGTATGGGTTTAAATTGTGAATTGAACCAATTCTATATTATACCAACCAAAAGTGGGGAATATACAACCTCTTTAACTGGATTAGAAGTTTATCAAAAATTTGGCCCAGATTATGTCATTTCTGTCTCAAAATTAATTGAATAGGTGGACCAAAGATGTATAATTTAATTATCAGAGGAGGTTTGTAATAATGAAATATCTTGTTGACATGTTCGGTATAGGTAGGATAAAGAAAGGTGCAGGAACTTTAGCATCACTTCTTTCTGCGGTTGTGCTATTCTATCTTAAATCAATGCTTGGTTGGTACTTATATACATTAGCTTTTATGCTTTTTTTACCTTTTGCAATAAAGCTTTGTGGAGAAGAGTTTAAAGTCTCTGGTGATGCTCAAAGTATGGTTCTGGATGAGTTTGTTGGTATGGCCAGTGTTTTAATATTTTCTGGTAAGGTGACTATTGTCAAGGTTGCTATAGGTTTTGTTATTTTCAGAATTTTGGATATACTTAAGCCATGGCCAGTATCATACTGGGATCAAGACAAGACAGAGGTTAGTGTAGTTGCAGACGATCTGCTAGCTGGTGTAATATCAGGAGTTATAATCAGCTTTATCTAGCATCTTTTCTATTGATGACCTACTCTCATTGACAATATCATCTATATTTTTAGTGTAGGAGATAGGTTTACCAAAGCTGACCCTTACTTTACCTCTTTTAGGGAAGTTTGACCCTGGAGGCATAAGTTCAAAAGTTCCATCTATTCTTATTGGAACTACGTCTACTTCTGCCTCTTTTGCTATTCTGGCAAAGGTTTTTTTGAATTCCAGCAGTGATCCATCCCTAGACCTTGCTCCTTCAGGGAAGATGTTAACACTATTTCCTCCTTGCAGTGCAATCTTTATATTTTCTAGAGCTTCACCAACGTTTCTATCTACGTTGAATACTATAGTGTTACTACTTTCAGCAATGAATCTTGATAGGGGATTTTTCATCAGCTTATCTTTCCCTAGGCATAGGGTTGTTTCTGATTTTTCACCTAAAGCTATAGCTATAGCGTACCAGTCTAGAACACTTAGGTGGTTAGCAACCATTAGGACAGGTCTGTTTGGTACGTTTTCAGCTCCTATTACTTTGACATCCATAAAGATAGATGAAACAAATCTAGCCACCTTCATAAATGTTCTATTAATCTTAACATTACCTATATGCTTTTTAATCTTTTTCCCTAATGCTTTAACTTTTGATGTATTTGTTCTTATAAAAGAGACTATATCTTTAATTAAAGGATTTTTTGCTAAGTCTTCTAGCTCCATCTTTACACTGAATTTATTTTGAACAAATTCAATAAAATCTACTCTTCCTATTGAATCCATTGAGAGATCAAGCTCTATGTGTGAATCAGGTGTTATCTGTTTATTAAAGTTACTTAAGAAAAATTCTTCAAGTGCAGCATACTCTTTGCTATTCATTTTTTTTGTCTGAGCTTCACTCTTTTTCTCTTTGCTTATAGTTGGTAAGAGAAACCTTTTTAATTTGCCTATTCTTGTTCTTGGAAGAGATTCACTAGTTACAATTACTTCTTTTATCTGTTGGTAGTCTGGTACTGATATGTTGTAGTCAGATATCTTATCTTTTATATTACTTGAAATATTAGATATGGAATTTGTTACTGCAAAGTCCAAATTTGGCTTAACAACGCACTTTAGTGTTCCTCTATCTTCAAATAATCCTATCTCTTCTACAATACCAACCTTTTTTTCTATTTCGTCTTCTATAGTCTGAGGCCATATATTTTTCCCATTTGACAATACTATAACCTCTTTTTTTCTACCTTTGATGTATAAGAAGCCATCCTTATCAAATTCTCCTAAATCTCCTGTATAGAACCATCCATCCTTGAATTTTTCTGAAGTCTTTTTCGGATTTTTGTAGTAACCTTTAGAAACATTGGGACCTTTCACAACAATTTCACCATCTTCTATTTTTACTTTAACACCTGGCAATACTTTTCCTGCTGATCCAAATCTATTTTCTGCAATATTACTGTATGAGATTGCTGGAGATGCTTCTGTTGTTCCATACCCCATGAATAACTCTATTGATAGGGCTGCCAAATCTCTTTGAACTTCCGGATCTAGACCTGCTCCACCACAGGTGGTGTGAACTAGATTACCTCCAAATTTGTTATACACTCTCCTAAATAGAGTTCTACTTAACCATCTATTATTACAAAATCTCGATATCTTAAATAGTGTTTTAGCCAATATGCTGGAGTTAACGTTTTGCATAAGTTTATTGTGCAGCATGTATGCAAATCTTGGTATAACAGCGAATATAGATACTTTATATTTTTGCAAAGTATTTGTTATTACTTCTGATGAAATTTTATCAGAGAGTATCAATGTTAGTTGAAGATAGGGAGATATAACAGCCATTGCTAAAAATCCAGCTGAGTGAAACATAGGAACGAATGTATAGAAAGATGCGTATTTAGGCCAATCAAGTATTTTCACCATGGAATTAAGGTTAGATATTATGTTTTTCCTACTGAGCATAACACCTAAAGGTTTTCCAGAAGTACCAGAGGTATATATAATTGCTCCTAGCTTGTCATCCTTTGGAAAAGATATATCTTCACTACCCTTCTCAAGCTCTAAGTCAAGCCTATCCACATTTATTACTTCTAGACCTTTACCTTCCACTAAATCTTTAGTCTTATCAGAGCAAAAAACCCTCTCTATTCCAGAGTTTTTTACTATATAATTTAGGTCATCACCTTTTGACATATAGTCCATCGGAACAGCTGCACAATCTTTTTTCCATAAGGCATAAAGAGAGAAGAGCCATTCTGGTCTATTCTCCATCAGGATACCTACCTTTGAATCACTCTTCTCTATGACATTTGAATACGCCTGTATATAATCTAAAAACCTGGAATAGGTTATCTCTCTACCATCATGTACAAAAGCTATTCTATTGGATCTTAATATTTTCATCTGCTTTTCCTAATGAAAATTCTATCACAATAGGGGGGAACTATCAACTTGCACTATTTCTTTCTCTTTCCATTGGTCATTATACGCAATATTGAAAGGAAAAGATTTATAAAGCTAAGGAACAGACTAAAAGCTCCAAATACAGCAAATCTATCAACCCTATCTTCTCCGTAAGAATCTGAAAGTGCTACCGCGAGTTGTTTTAGGGATTGGACTTTTACAGCTACCAAAGCTGTGAAAATAACCGCTCCAAAATACCCTATAATCATATCAAAAAACTCTAGCCTTAAGAATAAGTTTGTTATGTTAACAACTACTAAGAAGACAAGAGAAACTGCCAATACAGAGGTGAATTTAGATAAATCTTCACCTGTTAGGTAGCCATATATAGCAGATACACCGAATATACTGGATGTGGCCAAAAGTACAAAAAGTACAGTTCTAGGGTCAAATGCTATTAAAAATGTTAAAGATATACCTGTCAAAATACAGTAAGATATGTATGCTATTCTAACAGTATTTAATGAGCTCCTAACAGAAAAAGATAGAAAGAAGCTTATACCCAACATTACAAATAGTGAAATGACATGAAGGTTGTTCTTTAGAACGAACACTAGAGCGTTTGTGTTGTTTAATATTGTAAAAAGAACGCCTGCTGTTACCAAAATCCCTAACATCAACCATCCAAAAACCTTGTTTATGAATCCAGAGACTACTCTAGATTCTATATATGTGTTTGAGTTTTTGTCGTACTTAAAGTTAAAACCGTTCATCCTAACCTCCTAATTGTTTTACAAAATTATACTACTCTTTGTAAAACAATACAAATCTATGTACTTAGATGATTATAGCTCCACTTCTGTCAATGTATGTTTTGATATCTTCAGCAGCTTCTTCAGTTAAGGAGCTAATCTCTTGTTCAGCAGTATCAAAGTACAATAATTTCTCACTGCCCTCTTTTCTTGAGATATAGTATGAATAGGAGTAGCTGCTAGGAGATTTAAATATCTCAACTTTGAAATCATCTCCTTCTATAGTTATTTGTTCTGAATTTCCTGTACCTTCCTTCTTTGCAGTAGCTGTTTCTAGGTTTATAAAGCTATTATTCCAATATGCAATTCCATTCTTTTCTGCTGTACTTAGAGGAGCAACAGTTGACGTGCCACGGCCATCTAGGGCAATTATAGCACTTCTTATCGCTTGTAAAGCAATATTTCCTTGAGGAACATATTCTAATGTGCCGGAGTATTGTTGTACACCAGGCCCAGAGGATCTTGTAATTTGCTGCTGGTCTTCATCAACAGAGATATAATTTAAATTACTGTAATTATTTTCTAATACAGATATCTGATAATCGTACTCTGAAGAATTACCTGTTTCTGTAGCTGATATTTCAGTTCCACTTGAGCTATCTACACTTACGAATTTGACTCTGTTTGAAGAACCATCAACATACTTATGTTCAGCTACTTCAAATTGATGGATACTTCCATCAAATCCCTCTATTTCATTTATTAACGGTACTACTTCATCTGCATTGGGACTATAGAAGCTAAGCTCGTCAACAAAATTTTTGAATGCTTGCTCTATTATAGCTACATTTCTATCTTGTTCAACTGGTGTATCTTGTGAGATATCTTTTTCTATACCTGTAAAATTATCCTCTTCAGGGGTATCTATATTAGGCTCGTCATCTGACAATACAAATTTTTTGTTTATAAGGTAGACAAATCTGTTAGCTCCTAAGAGGTTAGCTTGATTTTGCTTTTCAAAGGCTAGATTAGGGTTGTATACCACCTGATTTTCATTGCTACTTTTGATTTCGTAAGCTATCTGAAATATCGGTTCATCATTTTCACTAGCAACTTGCTCTATAATTAATCTTCTCTCTACCTTATTTTCATCTCCTACGTCATTGTAAGTTTGGCCCTCATGGGTGAAAGTTCCTTTACCAGTTCTAGGGGGTAACTTTATTATGGTTTGATTTTTGTTATTAGGATGAAAATATGCATTTTGATTTTCATCAAATGTAGGGTTTTCTATTCTTGAATGGTTAACTTTAGTTCCATTCAGGTATATATCACCATTGCTATCTATCTTTATAACAGGCATTACTGCACTAATATCAGGATCAAATGAGCCTTTGATTGCATATACCATACTGTTTTTAGCTATGTTTTTTGAATCTCTGTAATAGAAATCATCAGCTCCCCTTATACCAGACGTATGCATTGAAAGTATATCTAAAGAAGCGGTATCATTCACTCTTTCTTCTAGCTCATTTTCTGAATATGTGGTAGAAAAGCTATTTCTTGCTGGAACAACAAATGATCCACTCTGAGTTGTTGTGTTATCTAGAGAAGTGCTTGAAAAGAATAAAACATCTTCAGAGGCAGAGTTTGAAGAGTCTATGGTTCCACTGTTCTCTAATGCCTTTGTTAGAAACCCTCCTGAATAGAAACCTTCTCTTTCAAGTTCACTGTACTTTCTTATCTTCTGTGCATCTGTGTCGTCTTTTTGGAAATATAGTGGTGTAAGGTCACTATTTTCCTCAACGGACAGAAACATGTCTGAATTAACATTAGGGAAGACATTTCCAGAATCACCTCTTATTGCTGTATATTCTGAAGTTGGCTTATACCACTCTAGTTGAGGAACTGTAGTTTGAGCGCCAGAAGATGCTCCCCCTGAGCAACCTAACAGTGCTAAAAGAAATTGAATTATCATATTTTCTCCCTTTTTATCTAAGTTTAACTTAATTATAGTGTCAAATACGGAGAAATCAAAATTTATTTCAATTAGAGCTTGTTATTAAATTTACTAAATCCTCAACTGTCATTTTACTGTTTTCCCCAGAAAGAGTCCTAACACTTAGTTCTTTATTGTCTCTCTCCTCTTCACCTAAAATAATGTGCAGAGGTATTTTTTTCAGTGAAGCTCTCTTTATTTTTTGTGATACTCTATCTGATGAATTGTCAAAAAAGGCTCTTATGCCTTTGTCTTGCAGCCTTTCATACACTTCCTTAGCATACTTTTCACTCTTTTCAGATATAGTCATGATGCTAGCCTGCACTGGAGCAAGCCAAAGAGGGAGTTTTCCTTCATAGTGTTCAATTAATATGCCTATAAATCGCTCAACACTACCATATATTGCTCTGTGTATCATTATGGGTCTCTGTACTTCATTGTTACTATCTACGTACTCTAACTCAAATCTATTAGGTAGATTAAAGTCTAACTGTATTGTGGAGCACTGCCATCTTCTTCCTATGGCATCTTTAACTTTGTAATCTATTTTTGGTCCATAGAAGGAACCATCTCCTTCATTAACTACGTATGATGTATTACTTTTCTCCAGAGCTCTCTTTAGAGCTTCTGTGGCATCTTCCCATATATCAATACTTCCTATATATTTCTCTGGTCGAGTAGATAATTCTACTTCATATTGAAACCCAAACATGCTTAAAATTTCATCAACAAACTTTATAACCTTAATTATCTCTTGCTCTATCATCTCTTGTGAAAGGAAAATATGTGCATCATCCTGTGTGAACTCTCTCTGTCTCATTAGACCGTGAATTGTTCCACTTAGCTCCCTCCTAAATACATTACCTAGCTCAAACAATTTAATAGGAAGGTCTCTGTAAGATTTAGGGCTGTTTTTGTAAACCAAAACACTTCCTGGACAGTTCATAGGCTTTACAAGAAGAGTTTCATCTTCAAATTCTGTGGAGTACATATTCTCTCTGTAGTTATCCCAATGTCCGGATTGTTGCCATAGCTCTCTGTTCATTATAGTAGGTGTTTTGATCTCTTTGTATCCCTTTTCTCTGTGTTTTTGTCTAGTTACCTCTTCAACTATTTTTCTTAACACCATGCCGTTAGGTAGCCAGAAAGTCGATCCAAAAGATGCACTGTTGCTCATAAACAGTTCTAACTCTCTACCTAATTTTCTGTGATCCCTTTTTTCAACTTCTTTTATGAAGTTTAAGTACTCATTGAGTCTCTCTTTTGTATCAAAAGCGTACCCATATATTCTTTGAAGCATTTCATTATTTTTATCATTTTTCCAATAAGCGCCTGAGATGCTGATTAGCTTGAAAGCTCTTAAATATGATGTGTTAGGAACATGAGGCCCTCTACAGAGATCAACAAACTCTCCTTGTCTGTATATAGTTACAAAATCTTCCTCTATATCATCAAGAATTTTTAACTTATATTCTTCTCCCAGATTAGAGAAAAGAGATATAGCTTCTTTTTTAGATAATACTTCTCTCCTTATATCTAATTTTTTGTTTGCTATGTTCTTCATCTCTTTCTCTACTTTTTTTAGGTCATCTTCACCCAAATGAACATTGCTAAAATCATAGTAGAATCCATTAGATGTTGCTGGACCTATTGCCTTTTGCACTCTAGGATAGAGGTTTTGCATAGCCTGTGCTAGTAGGTGAGCACAGCTATGCCTTACCACTTGAAGCCCCTCCTCAGAGCTGGCTAATACTTCATCTCCGTCATTATCTATATCAACAATCTTTCCATCAATTTTTTTAGCTACTACCATTAAGCCTCCTATAGCCCAAATTTAACATTTTCAACTTTATCTTCTCTTATATCCATACCAAATGCCTTCTCTGGGAATTCAGATATAGACAGCTCAAATCCAAACATCCAAACCAACTCTGACTCAGTGTCCCTAGCCTTTCCAAGTTTCATACTTAGTTTTGTACAGTGGATGTTATGATCCAATCTACCATATATCTTCTCTACTCTACTATCTGCTTTATTGTCTTTTATATGGAATCCTGGCCACCACTCATAGTCTTCTCTTCCAAAACCTATCCTTACATCTAATTCTCTTGTGTCTTCGGTGTACTCACTTGAAATGTCTTCTCTCTTTTTATTAATTTTGTAGCTTAGTTCAAAGAATGTTGAGTACTTCAAGAATAGGTCGATATTCACTCTTTTCCAAGAGGCCTGATAGTTTGGCCAACTTAACTTTGCTTCGTTTAGATATCCAGCATCGTGTACTATTTTACACTTAATGCCAATTTTTTTAAGGCCATCATCAACTCTCTCTCTCTTTTTTTCTCTACCTAAATCCATTATATTTCTCTTAGATTTATTTTTGTTAATCTCTATGATTTTGTCTATGTCTTCTTCTTGGAAGGACTCAAAATCAAAGAAGTCACTCTCTAGTTCATCAAAGTCGTCCTCATCCTCTTCTTCCTGAGTCATTATGACTTTCTTAATAGAGTTTCTATCTTCTACGGCCATTTCAAATCCTAGTGTAGAGTCTTTGAATTCAGATGTTATTTCATCATACTCATTTCGGTAATTAGCATATATCTCATATTTCCTCTTAAGCCTTTCAAAGTCCTTTGTGAAACTCAATTCTACTCTATTTTCTATTATGTTTGAGATATCTTTAATCTGAACTCTATCGTATCTGTGAGAAAGACTTCTCTCATACTTAGCGCCTAATCCCATAATATTAGCACCAAACTTGTATTCATGTCTCTCAAATGTTGATCTTACAGTGTTTTTGTCAGAAATACTTCGGTTGTATCTCTTCTCATAGCTGTTTTTGAAGTCAACTTTTAGGTAATCCATATCAGAGCTGTACTCTTGTGAGAAGGTGTAGTTAGGATCACTATCTTCTACTTCCCAGGAACTATTGTTAATAATTCTAAATGTGAAAATTCTCTGTGACCCTATGTTTATGCTACCTTCATTGAGGAAGTTTTTGTTCTTCATAAATTTCTTTTTGGCATAGAAATCTCTATCCATACCAAATCTGTAGTTACTTCCTATGTTGCCCATGTTTAATTGGAAAAGAGAGGAGTAATTATTTCTGTTAGTAGGCTCTTTCTGATCTTTTGGGAAATCTCCTACGAAGTATGAAAGCTTAAGACTAGGTGTTACTGTCAGGTTTAAGTCTACACTTCTATTTACAACTTTAGAGTTATCGATAGCGTAGATCGGTACTGCTACTGCAAAATTGTGAATTAGTGAATCAAAAAATTTACTGTAGCCTTCAAGTTCCTCTTTTGATTCCAAATATTTCCTTAAATCTATTCTGTACCTTGGATCTATTTTCAGGATCTCTCCTAGGAATATTCCGGTATGTCCTATCTCTGCACTACTATCTATATATGCCTCTTTTTCTCTCTTAATAATGTTAGACTCTCTATTTTCGTAGTCAGTCTCAGGATCTATTGAAGGATCTGGAACATCAAAAGATCTTGATAGGCTAGACACTCTCTCTATGCTGTAAGAGTGTGTGAATTTAGTTCCAAACAATGAGTATCTACCTAGCTCAAAGCTAGCCCTATTTTTGGAGCTGTCGCTTGATACATAGTTAGATTTCTCTACATCAAGGGAAGAGCTTCTGCTACTCCAGAGATCTTTGAAGCTGTCTTCATACTCTAACTTTACACCTAGCCTTCTAAACTCTATGCCTACAAAGTCTCTTCTATCTTCTTTAGATTTACCAGATCTTCCTTTTTCAGGTCTTATATCCCTGCTTCTCTTTCTCTCATAACCAAATTTGTGATACCTGCCATCACTGTGTGTAAGTTGTAGGTGATTCTCTATTCTGGTATCTATTTCTGCACTTTCTTCTAATACGCTCTCTTCAATTTCGTCATCTAATTTTTTTGTCAAATTTTCTAAAACTCTCTTCTCAGCAATGATGCCTAGGTATCTGTATTTAACATCTAGCATCTTCCATACTTTTTGATCTATGTTTATATCTACTTGTGTATATTTCTCTTTTGTACCTAAAACCGAGTAGTTACCTTGAGAGTCTTTTATAAGGTCGGAATCTGTAACTTTTAGGTCAAGTTTGGATTTTGAAGGACCTAAGACATGGGTATCTTTCAATTCAAATAGGTAGCCCTCATCTATGACAAGCTCATTTACTGTTTCAAATTTGTAACTACTTCCACTACTTGACCTGTTTTTAATCTCAACAGGGGAGGTATTTTCAAAGTTACTATCAATTCTCTCTGTCTTAGCTTTCACCCAATCTTTTATCTGTAAGAAACCTTTGAAATTTTTATTTTTCATCATAGAGTAGCTAGTTCTTAGCTTGTTAACCCCAAGACCTCTATTTGCACTGTATTCTAGGTTTAGAAGAAAATCTAAATTTACATTTGGTATTCCTAATACCTCTTCGTCTTTGTATACTTGGTAGTCAAATCCATAGATTACCATTGTCCCCTTAGCTTCATCGTAAGTTATTGTGGGGAAGAGAGGCGCTCTATCTTCTTTTTCAACTACATATGAGGCATATATAGGAACGGGGAACAGCTTGAAATTCTTACCTATGTATATCCAGCCTCTGTATGCTACAAACTTTGCATCTGGATAGAAGTCAACGCTATCTGCCTCTATCCTGAAGTGCGGTTCATCTAGATCACATGTTGTGACATATGCCTTCTTTGCTTTTAGGATATCTGGAAATTTTGCCTCTATGTTATCAGCTTTTAGGTGAAACTTATTAAGTTCAGTCCTACCATCGGTAACTTTGGCAATCTTGTTTTCTAAATCTAACTCCAAATGCTTGGCAAAAACACGATAGCTGTCCTGAAAAAAACCAATATCGCCTTCTGCTATTATCTTATTCTCTTGTTCTACCCTTCTTATCTTTTTAGCCTGAACTGTTATGTTTTCATAGGAAACTTCACTTTTCCCCTCTGCTTTAAAGGACTCATCAACTAAGTCAATCTCAACGTTCTTGGACCTTCCGTCTATCAAATAATTTTTGCTCTCTTCACTGTTTACAGAGCTGAACATTAAAAAGAAAAGAAATAGAAAAAACAACTTAACCCCTTTTTGATGAAATTATATCATATAAACTAGTATTAGCTTATAGAATCAAAAAAATGTTTTTTTTGAAAATTAACTTTCTAAGTGAAAACTAGTGCTGATTTGAACCCCTTTTTTCGACTAGACAACAATGGAATCTATGTTTATAATTTTCTTAACAAGTACAATATCTAGTACCTGAAGTTGAAGATCGGTACAATATATGTATGTTAGTTGGAGTTTTTTCACTTTGGATTTTGAGGAGTAAAAATGTCATTAGGAGCTATACAGAAAGAGATAATGAGCACCAGCTCGATGAGGCTAGATGGTGCTATAAGATGGGCAACAAGAGAACTGGATGTTGACCCTGAAGTTATAAAGTCAAGAGTAATTGCAAACTACACTAGTAGCATGATAGAGAAGAATATGAATAGAGTTCTTCTTGCGCTAGCTTTGGAGTTAACAACTGCTGAATCGCCAGATTGGAAGATTGCAGCTTCAAGGTTTTTGTTAATGGATTTGTATAAAAAGGCATCTGAGAATAGAGGATACTCTTCATTTGGCTACAATGGAGACTATCTCTCCTTTTTAAAGGAAGCTTGTGAGAAAAAAGTTTATGATTCTGCCATTTTTGATCACTACTCTGAAGAGGAGATTGTAAAGGCTAGCAGCTTTTTGAATCCTGAGTATGATATGAGCTTTGATTTTGCCGGAATGAACATGATGGTTAACAGGTATTTAGTTCAAGATAGAGGTGAGATTTTTGAGCTGCCACAAGAGGCTTTTTTAACAATAGCACTCTGGTTAGCTTCAAGAGAGAAGAGAGATAGACTCTCTCTAGTTAAAGATATATACAACGCTTTAGCTTCTAGAGAGGTATCTCTCGCTACACCGATACTTATAAGCCTTAGAAGAAGAGGGAATCTATCAAGCTGCTTTATAGTAGCTGTAGACGATAGCCTAGAGAGTATTTTAGAGAATATAAAAGCTGTGGGTAGAATATCAAAAAATGGTGGTGGAGTAGGAGTATGCCTCAGCAGAATAAGAGCTGCAGGTGCTTCAATCAAAGACACACCTGGAGCATCTGGTGGAGTTATCCCTTGGATAAAAATAATAAATGATACAGCAGTTGCTGTTAACCAGCTTGGAAAGAGAGCAGGTTCTGTAACAGTTGCTCTGGATGTTTGGCATTTGGATATTTTTGATTTCTTGGAGCTTCAAACTGAAAATGGAGACCAGAGGATGAAATCTTATGATGTGTTTCCACAAGTTGTCATACCAGATCTATTTATGGAAAGGGTTAATTTAGATGCAGAGTGGACGCTATTTGATCCTCATGAGATAAGAACTAAGTTTGGTGTAGAGATAGCAGAGTTATGGGGAGAAGAGTTTGAATCATTTTACAAGAAGATAGAGTTAGATGAGACTCTAACCTTGAAAAAAAGGGTTAAAGCAAAGTCGCTAATGAAAGAGATGATGAAGGTAACCATAGAGACAGGAATGCCTTATATGTTCTTCAAAGATACTGCTAATAGGACTAACCCTAATAATCATGATGGACTAGTTGGATGTGGTAATCTTTGTCAGGAATCATTTACAAACTTTAGACCTACAAAGATAAGAGATCCAGAGTTGAATGAGGTGGTCTCAAAAGTATATCAAGAGGGTTATGACGGACTTGCACATACCTGTAATTTGACATCTATCAATTTAGCTAATGTTATAGAGGACAAGGATATAGAGAGAGTTATAAGACTGATAGTTAGGATTTTAGATAACACAATCGATTTAACAACAACCCCTATAGGTGAGAGTACACTACACAACAAGAGATATAGAACGATAGGGCTAGGTTCCCTTGGTTTGGCTGACCATCTTGCATATAAGAGAATTAAGTACGTAGAGGCTGCAGATGAAGTTGATGCTATATTTGAAAAAATAGCATATTGGAGCGTTGATGAGAGTGTCAATTTAGCTATAGAGAGAGGTAGTTACCCTCTATTCAAAGGTAGCCAATGGCATAAGGGTGTAATGTTTGGGAAAGATAGTGATTGGTTCAAAAAAAATTCTAAACTTTCAAGCAAGTGGTTGAAATTGATAGACAAGACTCAGAAGAATGGAATAAGGAATAGTCAAATTTTGGCTATAGCACCTAATACAAGCAGTTCCCTTGTTCAAGGGTGTTCTCCTTCAATTTTACCGGTCTACAGTAAGTTCTATATAGACAAAAACTCTAAAGGGGCTATGCCCATATGTCCTCCCTACATAAAAGAGAGATTTTGGTACTACATGGAGTATAAAAATGTAAACATGAGAGATGTTGTTGAAGTAGTATCAAGGATACAGAAGTGGACGGACCAAGGTATAAGTTTTGAGATGCTCTTCAATTTGAATTCGGGTGTTACAGCTAGGGATATCTACAGAACTATATTGGATGCATGGGAGAAAAAATGTAAGACGATATATTACATAAGAACAATACAGAAGGATGGATCAAGCATAGAGAAGAGAGAATGCTCATCTTGTGCTGGATAGAATACAATTTAGGAGATTTTTATGTCATTTCAAGATAGTATGAAAAAGAAGAAACTTTTTAATCCAGAGGGTAATGATACTCTTTCTGAGAGAAAGATTGTTGGTGGTAATACAACAAATCTTTTTAATCTTAATAACACTTCATTTAAGTGGGCAACTAAGCTATATAGAGTTATGATGGAGAATTTTTGGATACCAGAGAAGGTAGATTTGAGTATGGATTCTCAAGACTACTCTAAGTTAGATGAACATGAAGTTAGAGCTTTTGATGGTATTTTGTCATTTTTGGTATTTTTAGATAGCATTCAAACTAACAACTTACCTAAAATTTCAGAATACATAACTGCTCCTGAAATATCTCTAGTTTTGGCTATACAGACTTTCCAAGAGGCAGTACATAGTCAAAGTTATGCATATATAATTGACACTTTGATTCCTAGTGAAAAGAGATCAAAGATATATGATTTTTGGAGAGATGACGAAATTTTGTTCAAGAGAAACAAGTTTATTGCTCAGGTCTATCAAGATTTTCATGACAATGACTCTAATGAGAATTTTCTTAAGGTTTTGGTTGCAGATTATCTTTTAGAGGCAATATACTTCTACAATGGCTTCTGCTTCTTCTACTCCTTAGCTAGCAGAAACCTTATGCAGGGTACAGCAGACGTTATAAAGTATATAAATAGAGATGAGTTAACTCATGTCCTCTTGTTTGGTAACTTGATAAAGGGTCTGAAAGCAGAAGGAGCAATGCTACCAGATGATTTTGTGTACGATATGTTTGATACTGCTGTTAAACAGGAGATAGAGTGGGCACAACACATTTTAGGTGACGAGATAATAGGTATAAATGGAAAGACAACTGAGCAGTACACAAAGCAGCTTGCAAACAAAAGGTTGACTAGCTTGGGTTACAAACCTCTATATGAAGGATTTGATCATAATCCTTATACTCAATTTGAAAAAATTGGTGACATACATGGTCATGGAGATGTTAGATCTAATTTCTTTGAAGGATCTGTGACAAGCTATAATCAGTCAAGTTCTGTTGATGGTTGGGATGAAATTTAATGGTAATAACTGTAGATGGATGTGCAGCTAGTGGTAAAAGTAGTTTAGCTAGAAAGCTTGCTAATAAGTTGGGCTGTGAGCATTTAGATGCTGGTATGATGTTTAGGGCAGTAGCCCTAGCTGTAATAGAAAAGCTAGATAGGGTGGAAGTAGAGTTTAAAGATGCTAAGGTCTTCCTAAACGGAGAGAATGTAACTGAACGAGTTAGGGAGAGAGATGTAACCAACTTTGTCTCTGATATAGGTGGTGATCCCTCCTTTAGAGATATGGTCTATTCCTTGCAAAGGGATAAAGCATCTAAGGGTTGTGTCGTTGCAAGTGGTAGGGATACAGGTAGTGCTGTGTTTCCACATGCTGATTACAAGTTTTTTGTAGATGCAGATTTAGATGTTAGGGCTTTTAGAAGGTATCAAGATTTCCAAGGAAACCTAACCTTAGAAGAGGTTAAAAAGGGCATAGAAGAGAGGGATGAAAAGGATCTGCACTATGGTAGCTTAATCAAGCCAGAGGATGCTATAGAGGTTGATAACTCAAAAGATAGTGTTGAGGATGTAGTTAACAAAATGTTGTCCTACATCAAATCTTAATTTTTGATATTAATTCTAGGAGAGCTATATCTTTCGGTAGCTCTCCTTTTCTTATCTTACTTTCAGCTTCTAAGCATAGCATTATCATTTCCTCTATCTCTTCCAGGCTAAGTTTATTTGCTATCCCTATATTCTTAAATACAAAGTAGGGATGGGGAAGAATCTTTTTAAACTTTTGATGAGTCTTAACAAAGCTATTGTAGCTCTCTTTTTTTATGTTTAATACCTTAATCTTAACCATTACTCTAAAGATAGCAGATAGTGCATAGAGAAATGGCATAGCATCGCCTTTATTCGAGTACTCTATTGCCAATCTCTTTCTTCCAAGCATAAGTTCATCTATAGATTTGAATACCTCTACCTCTTCTTCACTTAACAGTAATTTTTTTGCGCTTTCCATGTCAAAATCTCTTTTATAGAAAAAGTTTTCTAGCTTAACTATTTCCAAGTCAAAATTTTTACTTATCAATGATGATATCTCTCTAGCATTTTCTAAGGATATGTTTAGTTTTTGCATTATAATATCTATTTTATTTTTGTTGCTCTCCCTACACTCTATCTTCTCTGCTTCTGTCTTTATTTTTTTAATAAATTCACCTTTATCATCTCTACCCTCTACTATTACAGTTTTGCTCTTTGGTATTTTACTTAATATTGATAGGTCTCTTAACTCTTCTGCACGTCTTAACACCAAAGTCTTATTCCCTCCAAATATGCTGCTAGAGAAGCATTCATCTTGAAATTCTAATATAGTATCAGAATCAAATGACTTATGTTCTTTATGTGAATTTAGTATCTCTTTTAACTTAACGATTCTGGATTCGTCACCAAATATTACTGTTATCATTTAAATAATGATAACATATTAATCTAATCTGTTATATAATTTGATGGGAGGTTTTCATGTTAAAAAAGATTTTCAAGATTTCAACTTATCTTTACTTCATATTTATATTTCTGTATTCATTCTTTCCTTACTTCATAAATGGTAAGGAATCTAGCAGCAGTAAAGGTATATCTGTAATTGTCAATGCAGAGGCTTCAACCAGTTTGGATAGGATTTATGATCAAGATTTTGATGACTTTGAGGTAATAGTTGTAGATTCAAATTCTAGTGAAGAAGATTCTGATAGTGTTGCTACAGTTGATGATGCGGTTAGCAGTACTTCCAAAGATATTTTGTTATTTATAGATGAGGTTTACAGTTTTGATAATACGTTTTTGGAGCGCTTAGCTAGTTCATATACAAATGGAGTAGAAGAGCTGTGTGTTAGTACTATAAATGACAAGGGACCATTGAGAATTTACTCCTACCTAAGTAGTGACTTAAATTTGATATATGGAGACAGAGTAAAGTCTATTTCTTGCCTTAAAGACTCTTATCATAAAGTTACAAGGAAATCTGGCAAGATTGCCTTAGATATGAAGGTAGAGAAGCCATTTGAAATTAATTCTAATTTTGGAATTGCTATGTTTGCTATCAATGCAGCCTATCTATATTTTTTACCTACACTATCTACTACGGTTTTCATGAAGATAGTGTCAGATTTACTTCTGGTAGAGAATGTAAATAGGTCTCATAGGTTAGAATTGAGCGTTCCAGAAAGAATTTCTTTAGCTCTCAAACTGCCTTTTTATCTAGTTTTCTCCTTTGTTTATGATAAACTTAAGGTTCAAAATCCGCACTCATTGTGGTAATATTTCTTTTAAAAGGGAGAAAGTATGATAAATCTATTAATTTCAGCTTTTATTCTGGCAGTGTTGCTTTATATGCATAAGGTAGACCCTATCTACTCTTTCTTTATGCCCATACTTTTTATTAAATGTTCTGTGGAGGCTACAGTTTTCTTATCTATCATTGCTTCAATTGCAATAATAGAACACCATAGGTATAGAATTCCAAATTTTGTACTGATTTTAGCTCTTTTCCCGATATTTTATTCAAGAATGGAGGCTATTGTATCTGGCCTTCTGTTTCTGATACCTATGGCAATACTATATTCAGCAAGTAGGGTTTTAAAGAGAAACATATTCCATATAGATGATTTGAAGTTATCTTTTGTAGTTGGTACCTTCTTTAGGTCACCAGATCTGGTTATTCCTTTTTACATTTTTTCATTTATATCCTTTGTTCCTTACTCCCTTGTGAATAGAAAGATAATACCTCTCTCTCCTCCTTTTTTCGTTGCAGCCTATTTTCTTAGTTTAGTCTCAAATTAATTTTATGAAATATTATGATTGTTATGTAGATGGTGTTAACAAGCTTCTAACCTATTCTTGCAAAGAGATAGAGGTAGGATCTTGGGTAGAAGTTCCCTTTAGAGGTAGAAGGAAAGTAGCCTTAGTAGTGGAGGAGGTTGCTAAGCCTTCCTTTACTGCATTAGAGATATCTTCTAAGTTAGACATACCTAAGAGTGATTTAATAGAGATTGTAAAGTGGATGATAGATTACTACTTGCTTGATTCTAAAGCCTTCTCTCTGTTGTTACCTAAGGGTACAGTTAATGAGAAAAAGTATTACAGAATTGTTGATAAATCTGATGATGTTTCCAAAATTTTCAAAAACAGGGAGAGGCTTACCAAGAGTACATTAGAGAAGAAAAATGTTGATATAAAAGATTTGATGAGAAGAGGAGTGGTCGTAGAAGAGAGTAGCTTTACAGTTAGAGATTACCTGAAAGAGTGTGTCTCTAGTAAAGAGAAATTGACATTAACAGAGTGCCAACAGAGCTTATTTGATGAGATAGAGAGCAACAAGTCTAACTATTTTCTCATAAAAGCTGTAACAGGGTCTGGAAAGACAGCTATATATTCTGAGCTCATAAGAAGTGCTTTGAATGAAGATAGAGGAGTAATTCTTCTATTACCAGAGATTGCCTTAGCTTCTCAAATAGCTAGCAGGCTATCTGTGAATTTTGACAATATAGCTTTGATTCATAGTGGCCTGTCACAGAAACAGATAGGTGAGGAGTGGCTCAAAGTAGCTACTGGGGAGAAGAAAGTTGTCATAGGTGCTAGGTCTGCTATTTTTGCTCCTGTAAAGGATTTGAAATATATAGTAGTTGATGAAGAGCATGAAGATGTATATAAGCAGGAAACATATCCAATGTATGATGCAAGAGCTGTGGCAATGGTAAGAGCAAAGAAGCATAACTGTAAATTGGTATTAGGTTCTGCTACTCCCTCTGTAGAGAGATATTATCATGCAAAAATGAAGAGAATTACACTACTTGAGATGAATAAGAGGTATAGGGGTGAAGTACCTAAGGTAGAGTTAATTGATATGAGGGGAACAAGAGAATTAATTCATCCTGAAGTGAGGCAAGCGATAGAAGAGAATGTGAATAGAGGCGAACAGACATTAGTAATTATAAACAGAAAGGGCTATGGTAACGCTGTTCAGTGTGGTTCCTGTGGTGAGGTTGACAAATGTGATAATTGTTCAGTAGCGCTAACTTATTTCAAGGTAGACAACAGTCTACGTTGTAGCTACTGTGATTATGAACGTAAATTTAAAATTATGTGTAGCTGTGGTTCAACTAAGGCACCAATAGGAAGAGGTAGTGAACTTATAGAAGAGAAGATAAAGGAACTAAATGCTAGAGTTGTTAGATTTGATGGCGATGTTAATAGGAAAAAGGGAGCATCAGAGAAGATATTTAAGGATTTTGCTGATGGAAAGTATGACATAATGGTAGGAACTAAATTGATAGCTAAAGGCTTAGATTTTTCTAATGTCACTTTAGTTGTAGTTATAGATTCAGATTCTATACTTAATATCCCTGATTTCAGAGCTTCTGAGAGGAGCTTTCAATTAATAACTCAAGCATCCGGTAGAGCAGGAAGAAATGAAAAACCAAGTAGGGTAATGGTCCAGACACATATACCTGATCACTATGTAATGAAGTATTCTGGTTATGATGACTTTTATGAAGAGGAGATAAGATTCAGAGAAGAACTTAGTTATCCACCATTTTCACGAGCTACTAACATTATTGTGAAAGATAAGAGTGAGAAGAGGGCCATGGAAATATCTGAAAAAGTATACGATATGCTTAATAAATTAGGAGTAGAGTCGTATAGACCAGCTAAATGCCTTATCTATAAGATAAATAAGCTATACAGGTATCATATTTTCGTTAATGATAGTAAAATTAACAAGAAGGAACTGAGTGCTATAAAAAAGATTTCTAAGAATATTAGTATAGATATTGATGCTCTTAACTTTATTTAAAAAATAGAATAAAAAAAAGACCCCGAAAGGAGTCTCTTTTTTAACTAAACTTAAAAGCTTTTATTAGTAAACGTAGAATTCTAGGTTTAGCAAATCGTAGCTTATTTCGCCTAATACGCTGTTCAATACAGCATTGTCAGCTTCTTCAGCATTCAACATCAAACCTGTCTTATCAGCTTCAGATCTTGCACTGTTGTAAAGTGAAACCTTGCTGAAAACTCTGTTTGTTATTGAGAACCAGTCAGCTAATTGGTACTTGTGACCTATACCTGCAGATAGGAAAATGTCAAAAGTCATAGCTTGGTCTGCTGGAGCTTCTTTAGCAGCTTCAGCAGTGTAATCAATGCTGTCCTTGCCTAGCATAGCACCTAAGTGAGCTGTGAAGAAAAGACCTGACATCTTGTCTTCGTGAACGTACCATCTTACACCTAGTTCAGGTCTAACTAACCATGATTGTTTTGTGTGGTTAGCAGCTCTTGCTAAGTTGTCTATTGATAAGTCTAAGTTCAACTCTACGGAAATAGGTGACATTGTGTCAACTACCATACCTAAAGTTGGGTTAAGCTTAGCAAGTCTAACAAAGTTAGTTGTTAGCTCTATTGTTGGAACTTCAGCCTGGTAATCATAATCAGCAGTAGCAATGTTAGATGCTAAAGCGAAACCGGCCAAAGCCATAGTCATTTTCTTGAACATAATTATATTCTCCTTACAAAATTTGAAATGAGTTTTTCCATACAATTGAAGAATAAAAAGTCTTTGCCGACTTCTTAACTTCTGTTTAAGCAAATACTAACACGAAGATAGGGATGTGTCAATAATTTTTTGAATTTATTTCACGGTCGCTAGCCCTGTTTTTATGAGACTTTAGAGAGGGAGCTCAATAAAATGGCGCCTATTTTTCCCCTTTTATTCCACATTTAATTCACCACTTTTCCACATTTATTAATTTGATATAATCTTTTCATGGAGGAATAAAATGGAGTTAAAAGATCAATTTAAAATATTGATAAAAAGAGTTGAGTCTCTAAGGGGCTATCTTTGACCTTGATAAAGCAAAAAGAGATTTAGAAGAACAGGAGAAAGAGATGTTCAATCCTGATTTTTGGTTTGACGGTGACAGAGCAGCTGCTGTTAATAAGAGAGTGGACTCCCTTAAATCAATGATAGATAAGTTTGAAAAAATTGAAGATAAAGTTGAAGAGATAGAATTGATGCTTGAATTAGAAGAGAGTCCCTCTGAAATTGAGAAAGAGATTTTTAATCTGGAAAAAGAGTTGGATAGAGAAGAGGTTGCCACTTTAATGAACGGAGAGTATGACAAGAGTGATGCCATTATGCATATTCATTCAGGAGCTGGTGGTAAAGATGCTTCAGATTGGACCAAAATGCTTGAAAGACTTTACTTAAGGTGGTCTTCTAATCAGGGGCTTAAATCAACAATATTGGATAGACAGGAAGATGAAGGTGGCCTTAAATACGTAACTATTCTTTTGGAGGGAAATTATGCTTTTGGAAGAGCTAGATGTGAAAAAGGTATTCACAGATTGGTTAGAATCTCTCCTTTTGATTCTAATGCTAGGAGGCATACATCTTTCGCCTCTTTGTCAGTCTCTCCTTCTGTAGAAGAGGTAAATGTTGATGTAGATGAGTCTGACTTAAGGATAGATACCTTCAGAGCTTCCGGGGCTGGAGGGCAGCATGTAAATACTACGGATTCTGCTGTGAGGATAACCCATATACCCACAGGGATTACCGCCAGTTGTAGTAATCAACGTTCTCAGATAAAAAATAGAGAGAGTGCATTGAAAATTTTGAAATCAAGGATACTTGAGTTAGAACTGGAAAAGAGAGAAGAGGAGATAAGAAAGGCTTCAGGTGAAGATAAGTCCATATCCTGGGGAAATCAGATTAGAAGTTACGTATTTCATCCATACAAGATGGTCAAGGATCATAGGACTAATTTAGAAACATCTGATGTAGATAGTGTAATGGATGGTAACATAGATATGTTTGTAGATTCATACTTAAGGTTAGGAGTAAAATGAGTAAAAAGGTAAGAGTTAGAATAGCCCCGTCTCCAACAGGAGATCCTCATGTGGGTACAGCATATATTGCCCTCTTCAATTGGGTTTTTGCTAAGAAAAATGGTGGAGATTTTATAATAAGAATAGAGGATACAGATAGAACGAGATTTAATGAAAAATCAGAGAGAGAGATCCTAGAATATCTTAAATGGTTAGGATTAGATTGGAGTGAGGGTCCTGACTTAGGTGGGAAGTATGGTCCTTACAAGCAGAGTGAAAGGGCGCATATATATAGAGAGTATGTGGATAAGCTCTTATCAGAAGGTAAAGCCTACAGATGTTTCTGTAGTGAAGATAGATTAAGGAAATTAAGAGAGTTTCAAAATTCTAGAAAATTACCACCTGGTTATGATAGGAAATGTAGATCTTTAACAGAAGAAGAAGTAGAGAGTAAGATTGCCCAAGGCATGGAATTCACAGTTAGACTCAGAGTTCCATTGGAAGGTAAGAGTGTTGTTAACGACCTTTTGAGAGGAAAGATAGAATTTGATAATGCTAAGATAGACGACCAGGTGCTTATGAAATCTGATGGTATGCCTACATATCACTTGGCTAATGTAGTAGATGACAAGCTTATGGGAATTACACATGTAGTAAGGGCAGAAGAGTGGATACCATCAACTCCAAAGCACGTGCTCTTGTACAGAGCTTTTGGCTGGGAGGAGCCTGTTTGGGTTCACATGCCAATACTTAGAAATGCTGATAAGAGCAAGATATCTAAGAGAAAGAATGCGGTTTCATTGAAACACTATCATGACAAGGGGTACTTGAAAGAGGCTCTTTTAAATTTTCTAGCTTTGATGGGGTGGCATCCTAAGTCTGATGAAGAGATTTTTTCTTTAGATGAGATGATAAAAGAGTTCTCTTTTGACAACATGCATTTAGGTGGACCTGTATTTGATGTTAAGAAACTTAATTGGATCAATAGAGAGTACATAAAAGGTAAGTCAAACAGAGAACTATTAGATCTATGTGGTATTGAATATAGTGAGTTTAAAGAAAAAATAGTTGGTGAAGTCAAAGAGAGTGTCTATACTTTAGAAGAGCTGAAAGAGAAAGTTGATTTTTTCAATGCAGATCCATATGAAAATATTATTAGGTCTGATAACAGAGAGAAAATGCTATCTATAATTAAAGATTCCTCAACAGTTATAGATTATTTTAGGAGTAATCTTCCTGCTGTAGAGAATTTGGATGAAGCTAAATCTTTTATTGAATTAATGAAATCGGATTTAGGTTTAAGTCCTGGAAAGATACTACCAGCTATAAGAGTAGTAACAATAGGTTCTCTTAGTGGGGTAGAGGCAGCCAAGATGTTGTCTGTATTTCCTAAAGATGAAATAGTTAGGAGAGTGGAATCTGTTCTGAAGAGAGTATATGAATAAGTATGTACATATCCCTTTTTGCACAAAGAAGTGTTTCTACTGTGACTTTACAACTTTTGAGGGAGCTCACAATCATGAGAAGTATTTTTATTATTTAGACAAAGAGATGGATTTGTATGAAAATTATGAGTTAGATACTTTGTATTTTGGAGGAGGAACACCTTCAGTTGTTGATCCTATTTATTTAAATAATATAGTAGAAAGATCTGAATTAAAGAGTGATTCCGAAATCACTATTGAATTTAATCCAGAGAGTGACTTTGATAATTTACAAAAATACAGAGCTAATAGATTAAGCATAGGAATACAGACTTTTGACGACGGTATGCTTAAAAAAATAGGAAGAATTCACAATTCTAAGAGGGCACTAGACTGTTTTTACAGAGCAAGAGAGTATTTTGACAACATAACAATAGATCTTATGTTTGCTCTTCCTGGCCAGAGTATGGAGATGCTAAAGAAGGATCTTAAAATGGTAAAGAAGCTTTCACCAGAGCACATATCTATATACTCCCTGATATGGAAAGAGAACACTCCATTTTATGCTATGAGACAGAGAGGTAGATTAAAGGCTATAGATGAAGAGGTTGAAGCAGATTTTTATGAATACATAATTGATTTTTTAGAGGATTTGGGGTACGAGCACTATGAGGTTTCATCTTTTTGTAAAAAAGGAAGAGAATCAAAACACAACTTGGTTTATTGGCAAAACATGGAATATCTTGGTTGTGGATTGGGAGCTTCAGGTTTTATAGGTGATAGGTATAGGAATTATAGGAATTTTTCTGACTATTACAAAGCTATAGATTTAGGCAAGAAACCTGTAGAAGAGGCTGAAGCTATAACTAAGCAGAGAAAAAAAGAGTATGACATTATTTTGAAGTTAAGGATGTTAAAGATAGGAGTAGATGTAAAAGAGGTAAGTGAAGATAATAGAGAAATACTTGATAGGTTTGTTGATAAAGGATTATTGACAAGAGATGTTAGTTATAGGTTGACTAGGAGGGGCCTTTTCTTGAGTAATGAAATATTCAGTGAAGTTATTTCGTAACTTTATAGAATTAGAGATAAAATCTAAAACATCTTAGTAATTTATTTTCTGTTAATTTCACAACAATGTTTATTCTCGTCTCGATTTTTATCAAATTATCAATTACCTAAAGCTAAGAGTAATGTGATACAATTGGAAGCGAGAAGAGAAAAAATTAAATGCAGCAACTATCTACCTACATTTCATGAGATATAGCACCACCCAGTATTAAATTAATGTTCTCTAAAGTGAGAATTTTTATTTTTTAGATTTGCTGCTCAAGGGGGTAGAATGTTATTTTTGGTCATAATATTGAGCTGCATGAACATAAAGTTTAATGCGAAAGAGAAAGGTATAAGAGAGGATATAAGTGAAGCTATTGCT
>MDTD01167290.1_pt1 | contig 77245 bp, 67 predicted proteins | sample 811221 | NCBI WGS metagenome assembly MDTD01 (sample SAMN05326646, study PRJNA326480) | marine metagenome | isolation source: seawater | place: Pacific Ocean: South West | collected 2011 | reverse complement strand
CCATCAACAACCCGTTCGGAGCGAATGTGTAACCTATCTCTCCGGTACAAAGTGTTACCTATGTCTCCGGGTCGGACACGTGAGCGCTGGCGGAGGAGGAGGGATTCGAACCCCCGGAACCCGTAAAGGCTCAACGGTTTTCAAGACCGCCGCATTCAACCACTCTGCCACTCCTCCGCGGCAACCGGCGTTTTTCACGATCCTGCTCCGACAGGCAAGCCCTGATCTGCGCTCTCTGGCCGGCTCTCTTTGCGGCAGGACTGGATATTAGGTCCGGACTGTCCGAAGGTCCTTTGGAAAACGACATAAAATTCGGAGGAGTCAGCCAATGCTCGAGGGCATCAAGGTCATCGAATACGCAACCTACATGGCAGCGCCGGGCGCGGGATCAATCCTCAGCGACTGGGGCGCAGATGTTGTGAAAGTCGAGCCGCCCGGCGGCGACCCGATCCGGATCTTCTTCCGGACCATCGGGACGGATATCCAGGACAACCCCGTGTTCGACTTCGACAATCGCGGCAAAAAGTCGATTGCGATTGATACGTCGAAACCAGAAGGCCAGAAACTGCTCCGGAAGATGGTGGAAGAGGCTGATGTCTTTCTGACGAATGTTCGCCCCGGCGGACTGGAACGCTCTGGCCTCAGTTATGAGGAACTCAGCAAGATCAACCCAAAGCTCGTTTATTGCTCTCTCACCGGTTACGGCCTTGAAGGCCCGGATGCCGATCGGCCGGGGTTTGACGTCGCAAGCTTCTGGAGCCGCACGGGCGTCGGCGCCTTGACCGTTCCAAAAGGCCAGGAACCCTTCCCGCTCCGGACCGCTTTTGGGGACCACACGACGTCCATGGCGACGGCAGCAGGTATTTGTGCTGCACTTGTGGAGGCGACGCGGACCGGCAAGGGTCGCTTGGTTGAGTCCTCCCTCTTCCGGGCAGGTCTCTATGCGCTCGGGTCCGACTTCGCGATCCAGCTTTTCTTCAATCGCGTCGCGTCCACAAAGAGCCGACACGAGCAGAATGTGCCCATGACCAATTTCTTCAAGACCAAGGACGGCAGCTGGATCTGCATCGTCCAGCGTCAGGGCGATGTGGATTGGGTGCCGATGTGCAAAGTCATTGGCCGCGAAGACCTGATGGAAGATGCCCGCTTCACCAGTTCCAAAAGCCGCCGGCAGAATGGCGCCGAACTCGTCGATATTATCGACCAGGGTTTTGGCAACTATACCAAGGCGGAGATCTCAGCCCGTCTGGACGAACATTCAATCGCCTGGGCGCCCGTCCAGACACTCGCAGAAGTCGCAGAAGATCCGCAGACAGAGGCTGCCGGCGCGATCGTTCAGGTGCCGAGCAGCAAAGGCGACGGCACGACCTACCCTTCTCCTGCGTCCCCCGTCCGGTTTCCCGGCGCCGATGACGGCCCCAAGGGACCATCACCGAAACTGGGGGAGCATACGCGTGCCGTCCTCGAGAGCCTGGGGCTACCCTCAGGAGATATCGACACATTGTATGCCGATGGCGTGGTGAAATAGCGCTACTCGCCTTTGAATTCAGGCGTACGCTTTTCGAGGATGGCATTGACGCCTTCCATATGGTCGTCCGTTTCGTGCATCAGCGCCTGGGCCGCGGCGGACATTTCCATGATCGTGTCGTAGGACGTCGTTGCACCCTGACGCATCAATGTCTTGGCGAGCCGCAGGGCCTGCGGCGGCTGTCCCGCAATGCGCTTGGCGAGTGTCATTGCCTCGTCCATCAACTGTTCGGGCGGCACGACCTGGGAAACAAGGCCCCAGTCACACGCGGTCTGCGCGTCAATGACATCCCCGGTAAACAGAAGCTGCGCCGCGCGCGATGAACCGATCAGGCGCGGCAACAACCAGGCGCCACCATCTCCGGGGATCAGGCCCAGTTTCAGGAAGGTGACGCCCATCTTGGCTTTTTCCGATGCGATGCGGATATCCGCCATGCAGGCTACATCACAGCCAAGGCCGATGGCCGGCCCGTTGATGGCAGAGATCAGGGGGACTTCCAGATTGTAGAGCGAGCGGACGATCACATGGATGTTCCGCCGGTAGCCTTCGCGAATATCGTGCGGCTTGCCGCCAAACGCACCGGTCTTGTTCTGCATGGCTTTCACGTCGCCACCCGCTGAGAAAGCACGTCCGGCGCCGGTCAGGATCGCGCAACGAATTTCCGGGTCTGCGGTGATTTCAGCGCAAGCCGCTGCGATTGCTTTGCCATCACCATCCTGGCCCAGCGCGTTCATCGCATCCGGCCGGTTGAGTGTCATGATGACGATGGGACCCTGTTTTTCGAGTTTAATGACCGACATCCGGTTTGCCTCCAATTATGCTGTCAGGAGAACTGACAGTCCCTGCCCCGCTTGTCCATGTCCGCCCATGCGGCGTTTTCGATCAGATTCGCCGCCATATGACTGAGGAAGAGCTCTATTAAGTATTACGAATCATCTATCCCCGATTGTGATGCTATTGTCGGGCACGGAAATTCGGTGCCTCCGCTCAAGACGGCGAGGATCGGATGGGAAGGCTGGGTGATCGACAAGTATTCTGGCTCATTGCGGTCTTTGTGGTCTGTATCGTCCTCGTCGTCAGGACCGAGCCACACTTGTTCGGCTGGTTTGGTCCGGACGGATATTGGGCAACGCATTGGGCTCGAGACTATTCGAGTGGTTTTGTGCGGCGCGGACTGCTTGGAACATTGATTCAACTGCCCGGCGGAGACCCCTCCGACTACGCCGTTATTGCAATTTTCAGCTGGGTCATCGCGTTGGCGCTGATGGTCGTCATAGCCGATGCATTGTGGCGCCTGACGCGTCCACTCGCCCGATGGCAAGCGGCTACGATCCTGGTCATCGTGCTTCTTTCGCCAGTCACATCGGGGATGCTGATTGAAACGCTGGGGGATCCGATCCAGCTGATTGTGCTGGTCTACGTGCTTCTTGCCAGGCATCTGCTGGCGGGACGCCGAATTGGTGTCATCACAGCGGTCTTTGCTGCTTTCGGGCTTACCATGTCGCTAATTCATGAAGCGGCGGTTTTCTTTGTCCTGCCAGCCCTATTCATCCAGGCGTTGATGCTTCGAAAAGGCCGAGGCGCCTGGATGGCATTCGCTGCCTGCTTCATCAGCAGCGCAGGAGGCGTCGCGGTCCTGTTACTCACCAATGAAGCAGAACCGATCACATCCAATCCGGCCCTGCATCTTGGCGATGTCACATACATCTACCCCATGCAGTTCGACAGCTTCACCAACCTGCTGCGGGACGAACTCATCCGCATGTTTGCCAGCGGCATTGGCGGATATATGGAGACCATCGCACGGCTTGGCGGCGCTGCGGCGCTGCCTGTCTTTCTTGCCCTGCTCCTGATTACGTTCAGACATGGCCTGTCTCGGCCGTGGTCAGGCAGACAGTTGGCAGTCATTGCGGCTTTCATCCTGCCTGCGCTGGCGATCATGCCGCTATTGTTGGTCGCCCATGATTGGGGCCGGTTCTTTGCTTACACCTTTATCATTTCCATGTTGGCCATGGCCGATACAGCGGGTGAAGAAACTGCCGCGCCTGGCCGGACAGTCATGTTGAGCTTTCTCGGCAGCGGGCTTCTGCTTGCCGGGCTGACAACGACCGATCAGTTGGCCCTCTACCGGATGGACGGATTGCGAATGCAGCCGCACCTGATGCTGGTCAGCTTCGCAATCCTTCTGATGGCTCGGCTGATGGTGATGTTTTCAGAGAGAAGATCAGGTGAGCAACAAAACGCTTCTAGCGATATACAAGATACCGGCCTGGTCGACATCATCCCGCCGGGTGACGGAATCTCGTACCGGGCGCAGGCGGGTCGGAGCGGCCGCCAGCGAAACACTGCGCCTTAGACATCCAGTCGGTGGCGACCGGCCCGGTGATCTTGAGCGCGGTGTCCTTCACGTTCCGGGTCTGGGTGACGACCTGGCAGAATTCCGTTGCACTTCCTTCGATCAGATTTGTGCCGTCATCATCTCCGAACGTCCAGATTTCGCCCGAAGGGGCAGTCAACTTCACCACGGGCATCGGGCCCGGTGGATCTTCCTTGCGGACCAAATAGGTCCAGCCATACGTATTCACACCCAGGACAGCGATATTGCGGATCCTGTCGGCGTCCTCCCGTTCAGCACCGAGGACATCATAGACTTCCTGCCCGTGCGCCCATGTCTCCATGAGACGCGCAGTGATTGACGACCGGGCGCTCATGGATGGCCCGGCCCATTTGAGGCGGGCTTTGGGATCGGCGGTTGTAAATATTTGCGCCGTCTTCTGTGCTTGCTTCCACCATGTGGCCAGTAGTGAAGCACCGGAGGCGCCTTGAACCAGCTCTTGCTCACAAACACGCATGCCTTTTGCGCGGACAGCTTCGAGTTCTGCCTCAAGGCGAGCTTCATCCGCGAGCTGCAGTTCTGCCATCCAGTTCCAGAAATGGAGGTGCCGGAGGACATCATTGACGCTCCAGTCCTTGAACAGGGTGACTTTGTCGAAGTCTGAATCAGGCCGATCTGCCAGAAGCGCAAAGAGCGCCCGGCTTTCCTCAAGAAAGTCGTCTGCCTGTTCCATGCTTTCCTCCTATGTCTCTGCCATATTCGGCGAGACCGGCCGGAAATGCCACACTTCCCCGGCGCTAACCTTCGAGCGCTTTGATCATGTCGACGCGGGTCGCGTGCCGGCCGCCTTCGAATTCGGCAGAGAGGAACGCATCGACGATGTCGAGAGCCAATCCTTCGCCGACCACCCGCGCGCCGATCGATAACATGTTGGCATCATTGTGTTGGCGGATCATGCGCGCAGAAAATGTGTCTGAACAAACGCCGCAGCGAATACCCTTCACCTTGTTCGCTGCCATCATGATGCCCTGCCCTGTGCCACACACGATGATGCCGAGCTGACAGTCGCCAGAGGCAACGCGTTGAGCGGCGGCTTCGCCATGAATGGGATAATGGGTGCTTTCCGACGTCATTGGGCCAATATCGATAACTTCCCAGCCACGTTCGGCAATATGCGTGGCGATGGTCTTGCGAAGCTCGATGTCAGCATGGTCGCTGGAAACGACGATGCGCTTATGGGTACTCATCGGAATGTGGCCCCTATTCCCATTCGATCGTGCCGGGCGGTTTTGACGTCACATCATAGACGACGCGGTTCACGCCCTTCACTTCATTGATGATGCGGGTGGCGACCCGGCCGAGGAATTCGTGCTCGAATGGGTAATAGTCCGCCGTCATACCATCTGTCGATGTCACGGCTCGCAGGGCGAGAACGGCCTCGTAGGTGCGTTCATCTCCCATGACACCTACGGTGTTTACGGGCAACAGCACGCTGAAAGCCTGCCAGATTTCGTTGTAGAGGCCCGCCTTTCGGATCTCGTCGATGTAGATTGCGTCGGCCTTACGGAGTGTATCCGCCTTCTCCCGGGTAATCGCCCCCGGAATACGGATCGCGAGGCCGGGGCCCGGAAATGGGTGGCGGTCCACAAACGCGTCGGTAAGGCCAAGTTCCCGGCCGAGGGCGCGGACTTCATCCTTGAAAAGCTCCCGGAGCGGCTCGACCAGCTTCATGTTCATGCGTTCAGGCAGGCCGCCCACATTGTGGTGGCTCTTGATCGTCACGGAGGGGCCGCCAAGCGCGGAGACGCTTTCGATCACGTCAGGATAAAGCGTGCCCTGGGCCAGGAAATCCGCGCCACCGATCTTCTTTGCTTCATCGTCGAAGACATCGATGAAAAGACCACCAATGATCTTGCGCTTGCGTTCCGGGTCGGTGACGCCTTCCAGCTTGCCGAGGAACAGTTCTGACGCGTCCACGTGGACCAGCGGGATGTTGTAGTGCTCACGGAACAGGTTCACGACCTGATCGCTTTCGCCGGCGCGCATAAGACCGTGGTCGACATAGACGCAGGTCAGCTGATCGCCGATCGCTTCGTGGATCAATACCGCGGCCACGGAGGAATCGACCCCGCCGGACAACCCGCAAATTACGCGCCCGTCGCCGACCTGTTCGCGGATCTTCTGAACCGCCTCAGCCCGGTAGGCTGCCATCGTCCAGTCGCCTTTCAGTCCGGCAACACCGTGCGTGAAATTGCGGAGCAGCTGGCGGCCATGCGTCGTATGGACGACTTCCGGGTGGAACTGGGTGCCATAGAACCGGCGTTCGGGGTCTGCGATGATCGCGTAAGGTGCGCCGGGGGATTTGGCGATCACACCAAAGCCGGAGGCCATGTCGGCGACATGATCGCCGTGGCTCATCCAGACTTGCTCATGGTCGCCTGCGTGGAAAAGGCCTTCGAGGATTGGGTCGTCGACAACCTTCTCGATAAACGCGCGCCCGAATTCACGGCTGGTACCGCTTTCCACTTTACCGCCGAGTTGCTCCATCATGACCTGCTGGCCATAGCAGATGCCCAGCACCGGAACGCCCAGGGCAAAGACCGCGTCGTCGGCCCGCGGGCTATCCTCCCAAGTGACACTTGAGGGACCGCCGGACAGGATGACGGCCTTTGGATCGTACTCCGCCAGGAAGGCGGCATCGACCTTGTTGAACGGATGGATTTCGCAGTAGACGCCGCTCTCTCGGAGCCGCCGGGCGATCAGCTGAGTCACCTGGCTTCCAAAGTCGACGATAAGGGCGCGTTCGTGTCTCTGGTCAGTCATGGCGCCGCTTAGCCGAGGATGAGAGATTCGTCCATATCAAGTTACTGCAGCTGTGCCGCGAGTACTTGACCCTGCTGGCGGACCGGCATTTCCTGCCACCATGACAGCCAGCCTTCCCCACGAGACACGCAAACAAAACGCGCTGGACCAGGCGCGGGCCGGAAATTTCGCTGAAGCGGTATCCCTCGTTCAGTCCGTTCTGAAAGAAGCGCCGCGCGATGTCGGCGCCCTGCTTCTGTTGGGCGACATCCAGCATGCCGCTGGCATGAGCCAGGAAGCCAGCCGGGCCTATGGCGCCCTGCTTCAGATTATCGGATCGAGCGGCTCTCCTATGCCGCAGGGCTTTGAATCGGCTGTGAACCGGGCTCAGGCCCGGCTCAATGAATATGCGAACGCTTATGAAAGCTTCGTCGAAAAGACCGTCCCGAAGCAGGCCCGGTCGAAGCGGTTCGACGAGTCGGTCGACATCCTGCTCGGCAAGCGGCAGATCTATGTCCAACAGCCGACTAAGTATTATTTCCCGGGCCTGCCGCAGATCCAGTTCTACGACACCCAGGATTTCGACTGGGTGCCTGCGCTGGAAGCCAGAACCGCGGATATCCGCCGCGAACTCCTGAGTGTTCTGGCGGACCGGTCTGCCTTCCGCCCTTATCTGGAGCGTGACGACAGCCAGACAAATGTAAACACGCATGATCTCGTCGAGAATGACGACTGGGGCGCTTTCTATCTCTGGAAAGACGGGCAGCGCATCGAAGAGAATTGCGCCCGCTGCCCGGTCACGGCATCCGCCTTCGAGGATGTTCCGTTTGACCACCTTCCCGGCAAAGCGCCGATGGTCCTCTTCTCGCTCTTGAAGCCCGGCGCGCATATTCCGCCGCACTCCGGGCTGATCAATACGCGCCTGATATGCCACCTTCCTATCCTTGTCCCCGGCCCCGCCTGGTTGAGGGTGGGAAGCGAGACCCGCCACTGGCAGGAGTGCAAGCTGGTCATGTTTGACGACAGTATCGAACATGAGGCGATGAACGAAGCGGACCAGACCCGCGTCGTCCTGCTGTTCGATATCTGGCGTCCAGAGCTGAGCCTGCAGGAACGCGATGAAGTCGCCAAACTGTTTGGCGCGATCTCCTCCTATTCCGGCTGAACCTAGGCTTTCCGCAGAACCGCAAAGAAGAAGCCATCCGTACCGGCCCGGCGCGGCGTCAGGCGGACCGAACCCGACGGACCGCGATAGCCGCGGACCATCGCCGCGCCGTCGTCCGTCAGCAGGTCGGAGGCGATCGCCGCTTCAGCAGCGTCCTCCTCGGTAAAATCGGCATGGCCTGACAGGAATTCTGTCACGCGGTCTTCGTCTTCTTCCATCAGGAAGCTGCAGGTGGCGTAGACGAGCCGCCCGCCCGGCTTCACGAACGTGCTGGCGTTCGCAAGAATGTCCGTCTGCTCTTGCTGGCGTTTGGCCAATTGCCTCGGCTTCAGGCGCCATTTGGCATCCGGCCGGCGGCGCCATGTGCCGGTGCCCGTGCAAGGCGCGTCAACAAAAACGAGGTCCATCTGGCCGGTCAGGTCTTCCAATTGGGTCTGCTCCGAAGGATGGACGAGTTGCACATTGTGGGCGCCCGAACGTTTCAGGCGCGGGATCAAGGCAGAAAGCCGCCGGCCGTCGATGTCGTAAGCAAAGATCTGTCCCTTGCCCTGCATCTGGCAAGCCAAAGCGAGCGTCTTGCCCCCGCCGCCTGCGCAATAGTCCAGCACCTGTTCGCCCGGCTGGGCGTTCCCAGCGGCCGCCGCAATCTGGGAGCCGGCATCCTGCACTTCCACCCAGCCTTTCGAATAGGCCGGAATGCTTTCAAGGCTCGCTTCGCGCTGCGATGGGTCGCGGGCGGGAATATGATAGGCATTGTGGAGCAGCTTCGAGGGTTCCGCCTTGGCGCTCTTCAGCGGGGCAGCCGCCTTCTCCGCATCCACTTTCAGCGTGTTGACGCGCAAATCCACATCCGCGCGGACGGCCATGGCCTGCGCTTCGACGACAGCTTCTTCCCCGAAGACGCGGGCAAGGTGCGGCGCCAGCCATTCCGGATAGTCGCCCTGCGCATGCGGCGGGGCGGTCGGGTCCGGGGCCATGACGAGGCGTTCGCGCTCCTGCAGCGTCAGCTTTTCAGGCGCGTGCTCCTCATCCATCGCCGCGTCGATCTCCCGGATGTTCCAGCCCCAGGCATGGGCCAGTGCACCAAGGATCAGGCCGCGCGGACTGTCGTCGCCCATGGCGTGGGCGATTGAGTTGCGCTTGCGCAGCGCGTCCAGCACCAGGCCGGAGACCCAGGCACGATCCTTTGCGCCGGCATAGCGGGCGCGCTTGCCCCAGTCCCGTGCTGCGGATTTCACCGGCTGGTGGCGGTTCAGGACGTCTGTGAGGACGTCGATGGATGCAGATATCTTTCCGCCGTTGCGCATGAAACACCTTTGTACTTCGAGTTCCCGAACGGCTTAGCCGGAGCGGTCGCCCATTGAAACAGATAGACTCCAGAACTCTGAGGCATTTACAGTCACCTCTGGCGGGGGGATGCATGGATGACAGTCTACGTAGTGGCGAAATTGAAGATCGACGACCGTGAGACTTACGCAAAATACAGCGACGGTTTCATGGATATCCTCACCCGGTATGGCGGAAAACTCCTGTCCGTGGACGACGGCGCCGAAGTGATCGAAGGCGATTGGCCCTACAATCGCACTGTCCTGCTGGAGTTTCCCGACAAGGCAGACATGCAGGCCTGGTACAATTCCCCGGAATACAAGGATCTGGTGAAACACCGCTACGCATCCTCAACAGCCGAGATTGCCCTTATCAAAGGCTGGCAAGACGACGAAAACTGAAGGACTTGCACCATGGAAATCGATCTGCCCTCCGGGCTCCGTAGTGCCGGTCCCGCAGACTGGCGATTGATTGGCGATATCACCGGGGAAGCGTTCGAGACCGATCCGGTAAACCTCTGGATATTCGGCCACACAACCGCCCTGAAGCCGACATTCGCGCTGCTCGCGCAGGCGATTTACCTGAAATATGGCATCTGCCACCTGGCCGGCGAAGGCGGGGCGACGATGTGGATCGAGTCTCAGAACCGGCAGGAACTTGGCCTGATACCGACACTGCGTCTCCTGCCGATCCTGATGTTCAAAGGATCTCAGGGATCCATCTTCCGGGCCCTCAAAGCCGGCAAGGTGATGGATCAGAACCACCCGAAAGACCCGCACCTCTACCTCTTCACCATCGGCACCCGAAAAGACGCGCGCGGAACGGGGCTCGGCAAACTGATGATGGCGCCGATGAAGGCCGCCGCCGACAAGGCGCGCCTGCCCCTTTACCTCGAAAACTCGAACCCGATGAATACCGGCTTCTACCAGAGCCACGGATTTGAACGGATGAAGCTGTTCGAAATCGGCCCCGGCGCCCCGCCCATGGAAGCGATGTGGCGCGAACCGCGCGATCCCCAGCACGTGTAACCGGCGTGGGCCTCAGCCCGTCCGGCAGTTCGGTGTTGGATAAGGCGTAGGATCAGCTGCTGTCGTTCCACCGGCCGAATGCATCCGCCAGCAGCATGGGCAGGCCCGCCGCGACAGCGCCAAGTTCCGGCTTCAGCCTGTGCGTGGCAATCGGCAGGCAGAGCGGACGCGGCGCCCCTGCCCTCCGCTGGCGCTCCATGATGCGGGCAACGCGCACGGCATAGGTCTCCGGATTGGGAAGAATGCGGGCGAGTGCCTCGAAGCGGCGCATGAGGCTGGCGACCGACACCGGGCCTGATGCGCCGGGAGAACCTTCAGGAAAGTCCGGGCCATCCAGCGTGTAGACCTGTGTCTGGCCGCTGAGCGCGATGCTGTAAGGGATCTGGGCCTTGGTGAGCACAGGCTCCTCCTCCGGCGCGGCAGTCTTTGCAACACGCGGTTTCGGTGGATCGAGCGTCAGGTTGAGCGCCATCAGCATGATCAGACGTCGGAGGATGACCGTTAACGTTTTTACGCGCGCCTTCCACCACCGCGCTGCAGACTGCGGAACGGTCTCTGAAGACCGGGTCAATCCGGCATCATATGTGGCCTTTGCCAGGCTGGTACGAACCTGCTGCAGGGCGAAGGAGATGTAATCTGTGTTCATGCGCGGAGTATGGTGCGCGAGCGTATCCGGTCGGATCGGGTGGTGGATAGGCCGCCTTGTGGCGCCTATCGGCTCACACCTCTTGAGTTTTGCACCAATTCTACAACCTCATGAAGTTCGTGGAGTGTGTGTCCTGGGTTTTGGGCTGCATCTGCAGGCCAATCCAGGCCGCGGCGAATCCAAGCTGTCTGCATGCCTGCACCATGCGCACCCAAAATATCGGCAACAGGATTATCGCCGATAAAAAGACAATCTTGAAGAGATATGCCGACACGCGCGCCGGCGCGCGCAAATAGTCTGGCGTCGGGTTTGCGCAATTGCTCTGCTTCGGAAATGAGGCAGGCATCCACCAACTCATCCAATCCGAGGGCATTGATGTGCCGCGTCTGGAAGAGCGTCCAGCCATTGGTGATAATCCCAAGCTGAAGGCCTTCGCTTCGCAATTGCTCTAGTGTTTCTCTCATATGAGGAAAGCCACGAGCATGTTCGCAACATCGCTCGCTATAGTCTGCAAGCAAAAGCTCAGTTATTGAGAGGTCACCCCCGAACGCTTTCAGAATTTTCGGGTAAACCTCAGACTTCGGGACATAGCCCCGTTGATCCAATTCAAGAAACCGCTCCTGCCATTGTCGGAAGGAGGCGGACCCCAGCCGGGGCGAAAATCTTCCGTATTGGTCTTCCAGGAACGATCGGAGCGATCCCGTTCGATCGAGGAGTGTATCGTCAAGATCGAACAGGACCGCCGCAATCATTCTGCTGCGCCCGTCTCCTGCTGACGGATCGCTTCGAGATTGGCGTCGTGGTCTGCGCGCCGGAGCCGGTAGAAATACAGGAAGCTGGCCCCGCCAATATACAGCGCCATCAGGATCGGGATGTACCAGATCGCCAGCGTATTGATCACGTCCTGCGGCACCTGGCCCGGCCTGGCCTTTTCGGGAAAGCCCACCACTGAGAGCAGCAGTCCGGCGGCGAAGACGCCGATGCCTGAAACACTCTTCTGCATGAAACTGTTGGCGGCATAAAAAAGACCTTCGGCGCGCCGCCCGGTGCGCAGGCTGCTATCGTCGACGACGTCGCCGATCATCGCGTGGACAAGAATTGCGGACGACACGCCGCACAGTGAGTACACCGCGCCGATCGCAAACACGGCTGGCAGAAGGCGCGGATCATCGTTCTCAAAGAAAAGACCATTGAGGCGCAGGATGAATGGCAACGCGCCCATCACCACAGCGAGCACGGCCAGCACGAAGGCGGCATTGCGCTTGCCCATCAGCCGGGACGCCCACGGCGCAACCGCCAGGGCAAGGCTCGCAGCGACGAGGTATTCAAGCGTCAGGATAGCCAGCTGGATGTTGCTGAACCCCCAGAAGAATGTGCCGAAATACAGCGCCAATGCGGATGTCAGGCCGATCGCCGAGTATTTCAGGATGCCGAAGCTGAGGATGGCGAGGAAGTTCCGGTTGGAAAAGGTCCGCGCCATCATTGCGAGGGTCTGGAACGCGCTTTTCCGCTCGTCGCGGTTCGGCTGAAGACGGAGATATTTGATTCGGTGATGTGTGCCCACGGTCGATGCCACGACCGAAAAGAACATCAGGCCGCCGCCGAACAGACCGAAAGCGAGATAAGCATCGGGGTTCAGCTGACCGACCGGATAAGCCTCCGTCGGCCGCATGAAATAGAACAAGGTAATGAATGAAAGGCCGATGCCGCCAAGATAGCCGAAGAAGTAGCGATAGCTGGCGATTGCCGTGCGGTCATCATAGCCGGGGGCGAGTTCGGGCGCGAGCGCGGAACTCGGAATTTCGTAAAGCGTGATGAAGGTGCGTACCGCTGTCGCCAACACGACGAGATAGACGAAGAGCGCGGCGCCCTCCAGGCCCGGCGGCGGGAACCAGAGCAGGACGAAGGAAAGAGAGGCCGGGATTGCGGACGCGTACATCAACGGATGCCGCCGCCCCCAGCGCGTGCGGAGTTGGTCGGAAATCTGGCCGATGATCGGGTCGGAAATGGCGTCGAAGATCAGGGCGACCATGATGGCCGCCGAGACAAGCGCCGGCGGCGCGCCGATGATGTAATTGTAATACCAGAGCAAGTACGTTCTGAATGCGATGTCCTTGACGCCATAGGCGATGGACCCGAACCCGTAAAAGAAACGCGCGAAAAATCCGAGTTTTGGCGGGACGGCCGGGCTGGCCACCGTCATTGTTCACCTGCCCGGGAGTGCGCCAACGTCATACCAGTTTTCCGGCGGAGCAAAATAGCGTCCATCGAACTTCCGTCCCCTTACTGTCTTTTTGGACAGACTATGGGGAATCCGGCCTTGTGGTCCAGCATTTCCGGTGCGCGGCTGCGATCCTGCGTTGCAGCGATATGTGGCCACAAAGCCGTTCAGGATCAGACTGGCCGTGTCGGCTCAGATTCAATGGTCGGCAGAGCCGGCAAACTTATGCCGTTCACCCCCTACCCCCGCGAGAGCGAGTAGTTCGGGCTTTCGCGAGTCATCTGGACGTCGTGGACGTGGCTTTCCTGCAGGCCGGCGCCGGTGATCTGGACGAACTCGGCTTTCTTGTGCAGCTCGTCGATGTCTTTGGCGCCGACATAGCCCATCGCCGCGCGCAGGCCGCCTACCATCTGGTGGATGATTGGCACGAGCGACCCTTTGTACGGCACCTGGCCTTCGATCCCTTCCGGCACCAGCTTGTCGGCAGCGGCGTCTTTCTGGAAGTAGCGGTCGGCCGAGCCACGGGCCATGGCACCGAGGCTGCCCATGCCGCGATAGGCTTTGTAGGACCGGCCCTGATAGAGGAACACCTCGCCGGGCGCCTCTTCTGTGCCCGCGAACATGGAGCCCATCATGGCAGTCGCCGCGCCGGCCGCGAGGGCCTTGGCAAAGTCGCCTGAGAACTTGATACCGCCATCCGCGATAACCGGTATGCCGGACGCCTGGGCGGCGTTGGCGCAGGCCTCAATGGCGGTCAGCTGAGGCACGCCGACGCCCGCGACGATGCGCGTGGTGCAAATGGACCCCGGGCCGATCCCGACTTTCACGGCATCCGCGCCTGCATCGATCAGCGCCTTGGTGGCTTCGCTCGTGGCGACGTTGCCTGCGATGATCTGAACAGCATTGGAAATCTTCTTGGCGCGGGTCACAGCCTCGGCAACTGACTTGGAGTGGCCGTGGGCGGTGTCGATGATCACGGCATCGGCCCCGGCTTCGATCAGCGCGGCGGTCCGCTCAAAGCCTGCATCGCCAACCGTCGACGCGGCGGCGACACGCAGGCGGCCTGCACCGTCTTTTGCGGCGTTCGGATTCACGGCGGCCTTGTCCATGTCCTTCACGGTCAGAAGGCCAAGGCACTTGCTGTCCTTGTCGACGATGACGAGGCGTTCGATCCGGTGCTTGTGCAGCAGGCGGCGCGCCTCTTCGGGAGAGGTCTCCATTTCCACCGTGACGACGTCGCGCGTCATCAGGTTGGCGACCTTCTCGTTCAGGTCTTCGGCGAAGCGCGTGTCGCGATTGGTGATGATGCCGACGACCTTGCCGTTCTCTTCCACGACCGGAATGCCGGAAAAGCCGGTACGCTTCTTCACTTCGTTCAGGTCGCCCAGTGTCGCCGTCGGGGCGATGGTGATCGGGTTCATCACCACGCCGCTTTCGTACTTCTTGACCATGGCCACTTCCCCGGCCTGCTCCTCGACGGAGAGGTTGCGGTGAATGACCCCGATACCGCCGGACTGTGCCATGGCAATGGCGAGGCGGGCCTCGGTGACCGTATCCATCGCCGCCGAGATCAGCGGAATGTTGAGCGGAATGGTTTTTGTCAGGAAGGTTGAGACGTTGACGTCAGCGGGAAGGACCTCGCTCGCGCCGGGCTGGAGAAGCACGTCGTCAAAGGTGATCGCTTGTCGGATTTTCATGTGGGGAGCTCCCTTTTCGGCCCCATAAGGGAGTCGCGCGGGCTTGAAAAGGGGGTAGCCTGTCTCTTATGCACTCTCATCCACTTATCGGGGAAGTTTTCCGTGAAAAATAAACTGCCGGCAAAGAGCGCCATTTCTGTCGCCTTGATCCTGTTTCTGATGTCGTGCAGCGCGAAGGAGACGGCGGCGCCAGGCCCTGCAGAAGAAGAGACCGCCCTCATTTCCACGCAGGCCGGGAATGCCCCGGCCATTGAGTCCTTCTACGGTCCGATACTGGAACAGCTCGACGAGGATATGCAGCAGTATGTGCAGAGCGGAAAAGTCTCGAACCTTGCCTACGCCTTGATCAAGGACGGAGACCGGATCCAATCCGGTTATTTCGGAACCCGCACCCTGAACGGGTCTGACCCGGTCGACGACCGAACAATCTATCGCATCGGCTCGATGACCAAGGCGGTGACAGCCGTCTCCCTTCTGATGCTGCTGGAGGAAGGCAAGTTCAGTCTGGATGATCCCATCACCCGGTTCCTGCCAGAATTGAACAATCTGCAAGTCACCCGGTCTTTCCAGTCTGGCAGCAGCGGAGGGCTGCGCCCGGCCGATCGTGCGCCGACCATGCAGGAACTGCTGACCCATACCGCCGGCTTCGCCATTGGCGACGGCCAGACCGATTATGCGAACCGGGTTTTCCAGCAACAGGGTGTCGATGGTGCGACAACCAACGAGGAGTATCTGAAGCGTCTTTCCGGCGTGCCGCTGATGTACCAGCCGGGAACGGCCTGGTCCTATTCGGCTGCATCGGACCTGCAGGGCATCATCATTGAGCGCATATCAGGCGAACGTCTCGGCGCTTTCATGAAACGCCGCATCTTCGATCCGCTGGGCATGGTCGATACCGGCTTCTCTGTCAGCGACGCCCAGCGCGACCGGCTGGCAGACGTCACCGCCTGGACCCCGGGTCAGCCCCTGGCAAAGATTGAAGGCCCGATGCAGGACATGGACGCGGCTCACCTGCCCCGGGATGCTGGCGGCCATGGTCTTGTCTCGACCATCGCGGACTATGAACGTTTTGCGGAGATGCTGCTGTATGAGGGGACGCTGGACGGCGAGAGGCTGCTCAGCCCGGACTCGGTCCGCCTGCTCCGCACAAGCGGCACCGACTTTTCCGATCCGGAAACCGGTTTCCCGATGTACCAGCCATTTCGCGGCACGGGCTTCGGCTTCGGGGTTGCGGTCGTCACGAACACGATCCGGTCGGGCCTCGGCGCGCCGGAAGGCACCTATTTCTGGGATGGGGCGTACGGCACCTGGTTCTGGATTGACCCCTATCACGACATCATCTTCATCGGCATGGTTCAGAACCTGTCGGCCAATCCGGTTATGCCGCGGAAAACGGCAATGACGGATGTCTATCATGCCCTGTTCACAGACTATTTCCCCTCCAATCCGGTGGTTGAGGAAGACCTGCCTGAATAACCCTCCGGCCGTCTGATCACCGGCATTGACCCTCCACACAAACCTCCCATAGAGAATTAGTTACAAAAGAAATTAATCGCTCTGGGAGGAGCGCATGTTGAGTCTATCGAACTACGGGATGTCCCGTGAGCGGGGGTTTCTTGCGTCATTTGATCCAGGGGCGGTGGAATTACCCCTCCGGCTGCAGCCCGTGCGGGAGATGGCGCGCGCGATCCCCCAATTGATCTGCACCGGCCGGGTCCGGGCCTTGCTGGAACGGTTGCCCCTGATGGATCTGAATGAGTTCTGCGCCACAGCGAGCGAAGCTGAACAGCGGATCGCCATGCTGCATTATTCCTTCATGGTGCAAACCTATGTCTGGGGCGAAGCGGAAGCCCCGCGTGCCCTGCCCGCCTGCCTGGCAGTACCGATCTGGCAGCTCGGCAAGAGCCTCGGCCAGCCGCCGCTCCTCCCCTATTCCTCCTACACGCTTGAAAACTGGACCCTCATCGATCCGGACGGGTCGATCGATTTGTCGAATGTGCGCATCCTCCAGCACTTCGATGGCGGTATGGACGAGGCATGGTTCATACTCATCCATGTCGCCATTGAAGCCCGGGCCGGCGAAATGCTGGACGAGGCATTGAATCTGATCAGGGCCGCGGACGCTGCTGACCCAGCCGAAGCGGGGCGTTGCCTCTCCGCGATGTCTCTGGCCTGGGACGACGTGAACGCGATCTTCGACCGGATGCCCGAACGATGCGACCCTTATTGCTATTTCCACCGCGTCCGCCCGTGGATTCATGGCTGGAAGGACAATCCCGCGCTGGGAGATGGTCTCATCTACGATGGCGTTGAGGAAACTGGTGGTGCGCCACAGGCCTTCCGTGGGCAGACAGGGTCGCAGTCTTCCATTGTCCCTGCCATGGATGCACTACTGAGCGTCGGCCATGCCGCCGACCCGCTGCGGAGTTTTCTGGACGAACTGCATGCTTACCGGCCGCCCGCACACAGGCGGTTTATCGAAGACATCCGTGCAGCGAGCAAAGTCCGGACCTTCATCGAACATTCCGGGAAGCCGGACCTGAAGACGCTCTACAACGACAATGTTTCGAAACTCGCACGTTTTCGGACGCGGCATCTCGAATATGCAGCGAGCTACATCAACAAGCAGGCAAGCCACAATGCAGGCAATGACCCGGATGTCGGGACCGGCGGCACGCCGTTCATGAAGTACTTGAAGAAGCACCGCGACGAGGCAGAGGCGCACCTGCTGCCAGTCTAGGCCTCAATCGACACAGATCGACTGACCGGCCTTGCCATCCTCGATGGTAGTGTAGCATCCGAACGGCGCGTCATTGGCCTGGCAAACACCCTGAACCGGTGTGCCTGAGGCAACCGAACCGGCCTCACCTGCCAGACGGCACTCGCCGAGACAATCGTCGCTGCCGGAGCAGGCCTTGCCGGCGTCGGTGTACGCTTGAATACAGTGCTGCCAGCCCATCCGCCCCGCCTGCTGGACGACACCGCCAGCCGCTTCACACTTGGCCTGTTCGGCCGGTGTCGCAAACTGCGATGCAAACTGGATGCGTTCATAAGGCGGCATGGAGCTACCAAAGTCCGGATTGGCCGCATGATAGTCACGAAGCGCACCGCAGGCGGCGACCACGGCGATCGCCGCCCCGATGAAGATCAGCCTTCCAAACTTCATCCAGGAAACCTTTCGAAGGACGGAATGCCCTCGGGAATGTGATGGAAGCTTGGCGCGTCGGCGGTTTGCATCACGACGTGCGGCTGGCCGAACAGGCTTGTATCGTCAAGCGTTCCCACTTTCAGGATCACGGCATCCGGCAGGGCGAGTGACCGGGTCAGGATATGCGTCCCGCAATTCCCGCAGAACTCCCGCGTGACGGAGTGTTCGAGGTCATTGCGCTTAAATTTTTTTGGCTCTCCCTTGGTATAGCGGAATCCGGCCTTTGGCATGGCCATGAAATCGTTCGCCTGCCCGCCTGTAATGTACTGGCATTCGCGGCAATGGCATTCGCCTTTCATAACGGGCTCGCCGTCCGCCTCGTATCGCATTTCACCGCAATAGCAGCCGCCAGTCGTGGTCATGTCGTATCCTCCCGATGTGTTGCCATCATTGTGAAACGTCAGGTGACGCGGCGCAAGCGACAGTTAATTGGAACCGAATATGGCCCTCAGGCATAGATATTGCGGAGGGAGTTGTAGCGAAAGAACGGAAAAGCCTGCTCCTATGCCTGCAGCCAGCTCATTTAACCGCACGATCACCGGAACGTCAGACGTGTCCGTGGATGACGCGATTGCCCGGACGCTCACCGTGGCACGAGACGGTTATGGAGAGCCCGACTGGTTCGATGTCGTGACGGCCCGCGGGTTCATCTCAAATGGCCAGGTGACGCACTATCAGGTGACCCTGAAACTCGGTTACGAGGCTGCCAGCAAGGCAGCGGACGCGGAAGACTTCTATTTTCAGCGCGCCTGCGGCGGAAGACGTCCCCCGGGCAACCATCACACCATCGAAGCACGGCTTTGATTTACGCTGCCAAGCTGGATTACCGCCAGTTCTAAGGGTGTGTCACAACAGGATACCTCACATACCAGTATAAGTACCTTACCCTTCGGGTGAGGAATTTCCCAACGCCTAAAAAGCCTGATTCTGTAATAAATACTGGGTATCTAAGACCTTGAACCGCTGTCTGGTCCAGGAATTGCCAATAGAACGGCAATTCTTGTGTAATCCAGGGGCAGGTTGAGACACGTGCGAGGCTTTGGTCGTCTAAAACTCACTTCTATCGGGCTGATGGACTATGTCAGCTCGCCGAATTTGAGGAATACCCTGCTGGTCAACGGCTTCTGGCGCAGTGGCACCACATGGCTGCAGCAGACGCTCGTCGATGCGATGGACGCCAAATCGCTTTTTGAGCCGTTCTCGCCTGCAGCCGGACATCAGTGGGACCAGTTGGGGCGCCCGGTCTCTGAAGCGAGCCGGAATGTCTATATGCCCCTGTCAGACAACTGCCTGACTCCGCGAGACCGGATCAAGCTGCACCTCGCGCTGAGAGGCGTCGGCACGCATGGTTGCACCCATTTTCTGAGGCATTCCGGAAACCGGGCCTGGTCCCGTGCACTGGTGGTGAAGTTTACTCAATTGGGCTTCGTCCTGGATGAGGTCGCTGACACTCATCACGTCCCGATCATTCACATCCGGCGAAATCCGGCGGCAATTTATGCCAGCTTCAAGGAAACGGACTGGTCGTGGCGGTTTGAGGATGTGCGCTTCAAGCAGACCTACAGCCTGCAGGACTTCACCAAAGGCACGGCAGAATACGAACGCGCAGACACCCTGCTCCGGTTCGACAAATCCCCGGTCCATCGCCTGGCCGCATTGTGGAGCCTCAGCGAACGCGCCGCACAACAAAGTATCATTTCAGGCAAGGCACACCTTGTCCGGTATGAAGACATCGTCGGACAGGGTCCTGGCATTCTGAACCGGCTGAATATTTCATCCGTGAACATCGCATCCAATGACACGGCAAGTCCGGTCACAAATTCCGGCCGTGAAACCCTGACGGTCACAGAGCGCTTGAATGACTGGAAGAAACGCCTGACCCGGTCCGAGATCGATTGCATCAAATCGGTTTCAAAAGACCTGTTCCCGGACAACGGATACTTCCAGGCACTTCCCTCCCCACTCGGGGAAGACCGCTCCAAAATCGGCTGATCCCGCTCAGCCCGCTTTGCGCGAGCCTCGAAACCCCTTTGCCACGACGAAGATTTCCGGACTGCCGGCCCGGCTCGCCGGCGGCTTGATGTGTTTCACGCTGGTGAAATTGGCTTTCAGAAGGTCCAGCACTTCTTTGGTCGCGCCGCCCTGAAAAACCTTTGAACAAAAGGTTCCGCCCGGCGCGAGATGTTCGACGGCGAAAGCCGCCGCCATTTCGACGAGGGCGACGGTGCGCAAGTGGTCGGTCTGCTTGTGCCCGGTCGTGTTCGCCGCCATGTCCGACAGGACGAGATCGGGCGGACCGGTCAGCCCCTTCATGAGTTCGGCCACGTCGCCCGGTTCGTTGATGTCGCCCTGGACAATATGCACGCCCGCCAGGGGCTCCACCGGCAGGAGGTCGATTCCGGCGATCTCGCTGGCGCCTTTTATCCCGGCCACCTGAAGCCATCCGCCGGGAGCGCACCCCAGATCGACGACGCGCTGGCCACGCCGGAACAGATGCAGCTTCTCTTCAATCTCCAGCAGCTTGTATGCCGCGCGGGCGCGATAACCTTCCGATCTTGCTTTCTGGACGTAGGGATCCTGAAGTTGCCGTTCGATCCAGCGTTTGGAGCTTTCGTTCTTTGCCCTGTGCGCAATGATCTTGCGTTCGCCCATCCGCCGGCCGGATGTGCCGCGCTTGTCGGAGGGGCCTTTCCAGCGGCGTTTTTCATCATCCGTCATGGGGAGACCTCTGCGGTGGGGGAATTGCCGTCTTTCGCGGGGCCGGAGCCGGCATCTGCGGATTTGTTCCGGCCGGACCGACGGCGAGTGCCTCGTTTCCGCGGGCTCTTGCCGCCATACATCATCGACAGCAAGAGGCCTTCGCGCAGCCCCCGATCGCCGACGCGCAAGCGATCCCCTGGAAATGCATCCCAGATCGACTGCAGAATGGCACAGCCGGACAGCATCAGGCTGGCACGTTCTTCCCCGATGGTCGGCAGGGTCGCCCGTCCGTCCAGCCCGAGGTCGCGCAACAATTTCACCGCAGCGTCTGCCTCTTCCCGGCTCATCCAGCTGCCATCTACCTTGTCGCGCCGGTAACGATCGAGCTTCAGGTGAACCCCTGCAAGGCAGGTGACTGTCCCGGATGTGCCGATCAGATGAGAGCCTTCCTGCGTCATGGCGCGGCTGACGCGCTCGGTGCCCTTCCAGGCAGCAATCACCTTTCCGCAATAATCCAGCATGGCGGGGAACGCCTCTTCTTCCGGCAGGTGCCCGAAGCGATCATGAAGCGTCACGACGCCCAGCGGCAGGCTGGTCCAGTCCTGAATCGGTGCGCGTTTGACGAGCCCGTGTGAGCCACCTTCGCGGGCCACTTTTGCGTTCACCCACGACAGTTCGGTCGAGCCGCCGCCAATGTCGATGACCAGCACGGTCTTTGCGTCATCGCCCATCAGGTCGTGGCAACCGATGGTAGCGAGGCGGGCCTCTTCCTTGGCGTTGATGATCTTGAAGGTCAGGCCGGTTTCTTCGTGCACGCGGCGGATGAAGTCAGCCCCGTTCTCGGCCTGGCGGCAGGCTTCCGTCGCAATGCAGCGCACCCGCCCGACACCATTGTTTTTAAGCTTTCCGCGAATCGCCTTCAGCGCATCCAGGGCGCGCTCAATCGCGGCTTCTGACAGCCTGCCGGTTTCGTGAAGCCCTTCGCCCAGACGCGCAATCTGCGAATGCGAGTCTACGACGCGGAAGGATTTCCCCCACGGCTCCGCCACGAGCAGGCGGCAATTATTGGTTCCAAGGTCAACAGCCGCATAAAGCGGTCCATTGCGCCCTTTGCGCGAACTTCGCCGGTTTCCCCGGCGGTTCGCCGCTTTTTTGTCAGCCATGATGTGGCCCAAACTGAAATCTTGAGGCAATCTCTACCACAGGAGACGTAAATGACCAGTAGACGTGGGCTGTTTGGATGGTTGACCGGGGGGCGTAGCCGCAAGAGCAGGCAGTCCGCCGAAGCGCCATATGTGCTGGATCGCCCCGTTGACCGTAACGTCAGCTACAATGCGGTTTCCACTTTCACGGCAAAATACCAGATCGGCCAGGTCGTTCGTCACCGTCATTTCCCGTTCCGTGGCATTATCTTCGATGTGGATCCGCAATTCGCGAACACCGATGAATGGTATGAAGCCATTCCGGAAGAGGTGCGCCCCCGCAAGGACCAGCCCTTCTACCACCTGTTCGCCGAGAATGAGCGCACCCACTACATCGCCTACGTGTCTGAGCAGAACCTTGTGCCTGATGACTCCGCGCAACCGCTTAGCCATCCTGACATTCAGGAATGGTTCAACGTGACGTCGCGCGGAACCTATGAGCTGAAAAAGGGCGTCGCCAACTAAGCGTCAGTTTGTCGGTCCATCGTCAGGCCTGTCACCATTTTCCAGGATGACGATCACTTCATCCCAATGCGCTAGTGCCTCGGTATCTCCCTGAGCGGCAACTTCCGCTGCGCGCAGCGTCGCAATCACTGCCGCATCTTCGCCATACTGGGCCGAAAGCTGGGCAGCAATTCGGGCGGCCTCACTCATGTTTCGCCAGCCTTCGCCCGGGCAATCGCTGCTGTTGTGGACTGGCCATCGAGCGTTGGCACGATGTGTACGGTTCCGCCGCGCGCGAGCACCACATCCGCGCCGATAATCGTGTCCAGCGTATAGTCGCCACCTTTCACGAGCAGATCCGGTTGCAGGGCTTCAATCAGCGCTGCGGGCGTATCGTCTTCGAAGACGACCACGGCGTCGACGGCGCTGAGGCCTGACAGCACACGTGCGCGGGACTCTGCGTCGTTGACTGGACGTGTCGGCCCCTTCAGCCGCCGGACCGACGCGTCGGAGTTCAGACCGACGATCAGACGTCCGCACCGGCTCTTAGCCTCCTCCAGAACCTTGAGATGACCGGGGTGAAGGATATCGAAACAGCCATTGGTGAAGCCAACCGTGAGGCCCGCATCACGCCAGATCGAGACCTGAGATATGGCCGTTTCAAGCGGGATATGGCTGACGCCACCATGATCGAGCCCCATTTCAAGGGCGCCGCGCAATTCGTCAGCCGACACAGTGGCTGTGCCGGATTTTCCAACCGCGATACCGGATGCTGCGATCGCAAGATCCACCGCCTGGCCGAGCGTGCCGCCGCCGGCAAGCCCCAGCGCCAGCGCCGCAATGGACGTGTCCCCTGCCCCCGACACATCGTAGACTTCCCGCGCCTTTCCGGCCTTGTGGGTGACTTCACTGTCTTTCGTGATGAACGACATGCCCTTGGCCGCGCGGGTGACGACCACGGCTTTCGCCGGCAATGTCTTCGCGGCAGCGGCCAGCGCGGCGGCGGCGTCCTGGTCGGTCTCGGTCGGCATGCCGAACGCATGCGCCAGTTCGTGGCCGTTCGGTTTGAGCAGGTCGACCGCGCCATAACGCCGAAAGTCACGCCCTTTCGGGTCGGCGATGACCGGAATGCCGAAAGCTTCTCCTGCCTCCAGCGCCGCCTTGATGACGCCGTCTGTCATCGCGCCCTTTGCGTAGTCTGACAGGATGATGAGGGCGGCATCTGCCGCCACCTGGTGAATTGCGGAGACGAGTTCGGATTCGATGTCCTTCTCGATCCCGGCGACCTCTTCAGCATCAACCCGCAACAATTGCTGAGCGCCGGCGACAAACCGGGTTTTGAGTGTGGTCGGTCGGCCGCGCATGGCAATGAGGTCCGCTTCGACGTTCGGCAACTTGCCCAGCAACGCCGCGAGTTCCCGGCCTTCGGCGTCGTCCCCGACCACACCGATCAGGGCGGTATGGAGCCCGAGTGAGGCAAGGTTGCGGGCAACATTTCCCGCGCCGCCCGGCATGGAGGCTTCCCGCGTGCGGCGCATGATCGGAACCGGCGCTTCCGGTGAAATTCGAGAGACATCGCCATAGACAAAGCGATCGAGCATGACGTCGCCGACGCAGACGATTTTTCGCCCTGCCGCAGACGCGATCAGGTCAATGAGGGATGCGCGCGCCATCAGCTGTAAGCCACGCCCGCCAGAGGGGAATCGGTCATGCTCTTCTCCGGTTTTTCTGAGGATATAGCCGCTGGCGGGGTGACGTAAAAGGCGAAGCCGCATGCCGGATGGATCCAAACCGGCATGCGGAACGTATGTTTTCGACACCGGAAACATCAGGAAAAACGCGCTGCCTGCCTCTGCACCCCCCATTATCGTCTGGTTCCGGGAAGATCTGAGGCTTTCCGACAACCCGGCCCTGCATGCCGCCGTCAGGCAGGAACGCCCGATCGTCTGCCTGTACATACACATGGATGGAGAAAATGCCGGACGCCCGCTGGGGGGCGCGTCGCAATGGTGGCTCGACAAATCCCTGAAAGCGTTCTCGCGCGATATCGAACAGCTGGGTGGACAGCTGACGGTCCAGGCAGGCGATGGCAGCGCCTGCCTGGACAGGGTAATCGATGAAACCGGTGCAGACACGGTCTACTGGAACCGCCGTTATGCCGCCGCAGAGCGCGATGCTGATGCGGAAATCAAAACTCACCTCAAGGATCGGGGCATTGTTGCCGAAAGCTTCAACGCCCGCCTGTTGGTGGAACCCTGGGTATTGAAGACCGGATCGGGGGGATTCTACAAAGTCTTCACCCCCTTCTGGAAAGCGCTGCGCGCCTGCTACGAAGCGCCCGCCGCGCTTCCCCGTCCGAGGAGTCTGACGGGCCCGGCGCCCGAAACGCTCAAGATAGATGATCTGGGCCTGCACCCTGAGAAGCCGGACTGGTCGACAGGGTTCGACGCAATCTGGTCTCCGGGCGAAACCGGCGCGTTCAACCGCTTGAACGCATTTCTGGACGGGCCGGTCGAGGCCTACCCGGATGAGCGCGACCATCCCGGCAAAGAAGATGGTACATCCGGTTTGTCGCCCCATTTGAGGTTTGGAGAAATCGGACCGGCACAAATCTGGCGTGCGGTTACATCGGCCATGGAAGCTGGCCGGATCAGTGAGGACGGTGGCTGGAAATTCCTGTCCGAGATCGTCTGGCGCGAATTCTCCTGCGTGCTGCTCTACTACCGGCCAGACCTCGCCGAGGCGAACTACAATTCGGATTTCGATCACATGCCATGGCGCACCGACGAGCCCGCACTGAAAGCGTGGCAGACCGGACAGACAGGCTATCCAATCGTTGATGCGGGTATGCGGCAGTTGTGGGAAACCGGCTGGATGCACAACCGTGTCCGGATGATTGTGGCCTCCTTTCTTACCAAGCACCTCTTGCTGCACTGGCAGAACGGCGAGGCTTGGTTCTGGGATACCCTGGTGGATGCCGACCCCGCATCGAACCCGGCGAGCTGGCAATGGACGGCCGGATCCGGCGCTGATGCGGCGCCCTATTTCCGCGTTTTCAATCCGATCACCCAGGGACAGAAATTCGACGCAGACGGCAGATATGTGCGGTGCTGGTGTCCGGAAATTGCGGACCTGCCTGACAAACATCTTCACGCCCCGTGGACTGCAGACGAGCAAATTCTGTCCCGCGCAGGCATTACGCTCGGGGAAGATTACCCATGCCCTCTGGTGGACCACAAATCCGCGCGGGAACGGGCTCTGGAAGCGTACGAAACCCTGAAATCTCAACGCACAAACGCTTAAGGCTGGACCACTATGAAGCAGGAATTTCCGGAAATGGTTGGATTCGAAGGGTCGTTCTGGCAAGGTGGCACCCAGTCCCTGTTGGAAGAGGGAGATGCAATGACCGGGATGATTAAAGCTTCACCCAACGCGATCCGGACCCTGAATAATGTTCCGGCAAGCTTCAGAATTGCCTGCCTGGCCCTTCTCAATACACAGCACGGAACGCTGGAATTCAGATTGCCCGATGGAAGGCAACTCCTGTTCAAGAACAGTCAGCCGGGTCCGCATGCGGTGATATCCGTGCACGACTTTAATTTTGTCAAACGTGCGATGGCGGGCGGCGATGTCGGCTTTGCCGAGGCCTATATGGATGGCGAATGGTCTACGCCGGACTTGACGGAAGTCCTTCGCTTCTTCTCTGCCAATTTCGAGGCAACCGGCAAGCTGGCTGTTGGTGGCGCGGTTGTCCGCTGGGTCAACATGGTTCGCCATGTCTTTTCAAGCCGGAACACGCGCGAAGGCGCAAAGAAGAATATCGAGGCGCACTACGACCTCGGGAACGATTTCTATTCCTTGTGGCTCGATCCCTCGATGACTTACTCTTCTGCGGTTTTCGAAAACCCGAACATGACCCTGGAACAAGGACAGCAGGCGAAATATCGGAACATCTGTGATCGGATTGGTGCCGGGCCGACGAGCGAAATCCTCGAGATCGGATGCGGCTGGGGCGGGTTTGCAGAATTCGCCGCCAAGCAACGCGGATCGAAAGTCACCTGCCTCACGATCTCTCCTTCCCAACGCGATTATGCGATGCAACGGATGCAACGCGAAGGCCTCAACGAGCGGGTCGAAATCCGGCTGGAGGATTACCGCGATCATGCCGGAAAATATGATGGCGTCGCTTCAATCGAAATGTTTGAGGCTGTCGGTGAATCCTACTGGCCCAGCTATTTTGCGAAGATTTTTGAAACACTGAAAGACGGCGGCAAGGCCGCGTTGCAGATCATCACAATCGACGACGACCTGTTCCCCAGATACCGCAAGCGCGTCGACTTTATCCAGCGTCACATCTTCCCTGGTGGCATGCTTCCCAGTGAGAAAGCGCTCAAGGAGCAATTCCACCTGGCCGGTCTGCGCCACGACAGCGTGACCTATTTCGGACAGGATTACGCCCGCACCTGCCGTGAATGGTCCCGCGCGTTCAATGATGCCTGGGAGCAGATTTCCAAACTTGGCTTTGACGAGCCTTTTCGGCGCATGTGGAATTTCTACCTCGCCTATTGCGAAGCGGGCTTTTCCGATGCCCGCATCAATGTCGGCCAGTTCCAGCTGTCCAAAGCCTGACCAATACACGGCAATTCAAATTCATCCCAACGGGTCAAGACAAGGGCGGCATTATGCAGGCGGTCATAATCGGTGCTGGCGGCGGCATAGGTGCAGCGCTTGTCGCGCAATGCGCTGCAGACCCCGCAATCGAAAAGCTCCACATCGTTTCCCGTCGTCCGGCTGGCTCACGGGGAAAGATCAGTTCCTATCCAGCTGACATCACAAACGAGACCAGCCTGGCGGAATTGGCCGACGCTCTGAAACGTGAGACCGACCTGAGGCTCGTTCTGATCGCGACCGGGATCTTGTCCGACGGCAAAGGACTTGAGCCAGAAAAGTCACTTCGCCACCAGTCAATGAATGCCTTCGACCAGGTATTCCGTATAAATACGTTTGGGCCAGCCCTGGTCGCCAAGCACCTGCTTCCCATCATGCCGCGCCGGGGGCGTGCAGTTTTTGCTGCTTTAACGGCCCGTGTCGGCTCGATCGGCGATAACCGTCTGGGCGGATGGCATGCCTATCGTGCCTCGAAAGCCGCACTCAACATGCTTATCCGGAATTACGGGATTGAGCAGGCGCGCCTCAATCCGGATTTCATCGTCGCCGGGCTTCATCCCGGAACCGTTGACACGTCCCTGTCCCGCCCATTCCAGAAGAATGTGCCCGACCAGCAGCTTTTCTCGCCTACTGAGTCAGCAAAACACCTCTTGCGAGTCATCGACGGCCTGACGCCGGCCGATAGTGGCAAGTGCTTCGACTGGGCAGGAAAAGAGATACCTGCCTAGACCAGACGGCTCTGTTTGACCGCCGCCTCGATGAAACTTGCGAACAGAGGATGCGGCTGGAACGGGCGGGATTTCAGTTCCGGATGGTACTGAACCCCAATGAACCAGGGATGCGTCGGAATCTCGAATATCTCCGGCAACGTGCCATCCGGTGACTTACCCGAGAACAGCCCACCGGCCTTTTCCAGCGCATCCATATAGGCTGCGTTGACCTCATACCGGTGACGGTGGCGTTCGGATATATCCAGAGCCCCATAGATCTCCGCGACCTTGCTGCCCTCCGTCAGGCGGGCCGGGTACGCGCCAAGGCGCATCGTTCCGCCCTTGTCGGTATTCTCGTCGCGCGTCACTTTTTCGTTGCCTTTGGTCCATTCCTCCATGAGGCCAACCAGCGGCGACTTTGTCTTTGGTTCGTTTTCAGTCGTGTTTGCGTCTTCAATGCCAGCCATGTGGCGGGCCGCCTCGATGACGGACATCTGCATGCCGTAGCAGATGCCGAAACACGGCACCTTCCGCTCCCGGGCGAACCGGGCCGCCCTCATCTTGCCGTGCGCCCCGCGTTCGCCGAACCCGCCCGGCAGGATAATGCCGTGCACGCCTTCCAGAATGTCCAGCGGACGATGCTCATCATCAAACTCTTCGGAATTGATGAGTTTCACCTCGACCTTGACGTTATTGGCCAGGCCGCCATGGCTGAGGGCCTCGGCAACCGACTTATAAGCGTCGGGAACATCGGTGTATTTTCCGACAAGGCCGATACAGACCTCGCCATCGGGATTGTGGATCGTGGTGGCGATCTTTTGCCAGCCTGAAAGGTCGGGCTCCGGCGCGTCATCGATCCGGAAGTGCGCCAGCACTTCCTTGTCGAGTCCCTGCGCGTGATACGCTTCGGGCACATCGTAGATATGACGCACGTCACGCGCTTCGATCACGCTGGACGGACGGACGTTACAGAAGCTGGCGATCTTGCCTTTTTCGTTCTCCGGGATCGGGCGGTCACACCGGCACAGGAGCACCTGTGGCTGGATACCGATGGAGCGGAGTTCTTTCACCGAGTGCTGGGTCGGCTTGGTCTTCATCTCGCCGGCGGCCGGAATATAGGGCAGCAGCGTCAGGTGGATGAAGCAGGCGCGGTCCGGCCCCAGTTCCTGGCCGAGCTGGCGGATGGCTTCAAAGAACGGCAGGCCTTCGATGTCGCCAACTGTCCCGCCAATTTCACAGAGCACGAAATCAACGCCCTCCCCCGGATCGGAGAGGACGAAGTCCTTGATCTCGTTTGTGACGTGCGGAATGACCTGGATCGTTGCGCCGAGATAGTCGCCGCGGCGCTCTTTCTCGATGATATGCTTGTAGATCCGTCCGGTGGTGATGTTGTCCGACTGGCGCGCCGACACGCCCGTGAAACGCTCGTAGTGGCCCAGATCGAGATCGGTCTCGGCCCCGTCATCGGTGACGAACACCTCGCCATGCTGGCGGGGGCTCATCGTGCCGGGATCGACGTTCAGATACGGGTCGAGTTTGCGCAAACGGACGCCATAGCCGCGAGATTGCAGCAATGCGCCGAGGGCGGCGGAAGCGATACCCTTTCCAAGGGAGGACACCACGCCGCCGGTAATGAAAATATAGCGGATCATGGGAGCACCCTGATGCCGTGATTCGGGTTTGCCTGGCGCGCCAAAAACAGGCGCAAACGAGAATTATTGGGGATTGCTGCTTTCAGGAGCAGGTGTTTCCGGCTCTGCTGCAGCATCACCCTCGCTTTCTACTGTGTCTGGGGCCGTTTCCGGCACGGCCACGCTGTCATCCGACAGGCCCGCCTGCCCGGAGAGCAGCGGCGCCGACGGATCGAACAGATCTGTTGGAGCACTTGGAGACGGAGCAGAATCTTCCGGAGCCAGCACCCGCTCAATATCCGACCGGTTGTCAGTGCTACGATTGGCCAGCGTCGTCAGCGCCAGGCTGGTCGTAAAGAAGATAGCCCCGAACAGAATTGTCGAACGCACGACAGCGCCGGCGGCCCCACGGCCTGACAGCAGGGAATTCGAGCCACCACCGCCGCCGCCGATTCCGAGACCGCCGCCTTCAGACTTCTGAACCAGCACCAGCCCGATCATGACCAGGCTGGCGAGGATGTGGATCACGAGGATAACGTTCTGCATGACAAATCCGATACGTTTCGTCCAAGGCGCCCGCATATAGGGAATGCGCGCGCAGGCCAAGTGCTGCCTTCAGTCAGAATGGTGAATCAGGCTTTTGCGTAAATGGCGAGGAAATCCGTCGCCTTCAAGCTTGCGCCGCCAATCAAACCGCCATTGACGTTTTTAACCGCCAGAAGATCGCCTGCATTGTCCGGCTTCATGCTGCCGCCATACAGGATTGGAATAAGGTCGGCAGCCGCGCCATAAACATCCGCCAGGCAGCTGCGCAGGGCATTATGCATTTCATCGACGGCCTCGACCGTGGCGACATTGCCGGTCCCGATTGCCCAGACAGGTTCATAGGCAATCACGACACTCTCGGCCGATGCCCCTTCCGGAAGTGACTCACGCAGCATGCCGGTGACCACTTCAAGTGCCTTGCCACTGTCCCGCTCTGCGGCCGTTTCGCCGACACAGATGATCGGCGTGATGCCTGCTCGGAGGGCGGCGGCGGCCTGTGACGCGACAATCTCGCTCGTTTCGTCATGGTCGGCGCGGCGTTCCGAATGGCCTACAATCACATAGGATGCGCCTGCATCAGCCAGCATTTCTGCAGAAACGTCGCCGGTGTGAGCGCCCTTTTCATTGGTGTGGCAAGTCTCCCCGCCGATATTCAGTGCCGACTCCCGCGCTTGGTCGGCAGCCTGCATCAAAAGCGTAGCCGGAACGCAGATCAACGCCTCGACATTTTCCTTCGCCGGGGTAACCCCGCCAGCAATCGCAGTGATTTCCACCAGCGAGGCGCGAAGCCCGTTCATTTTCCAATTCCCGGCAATAAGTGTCCGTGCCATCAGCGTTACCTATCTTGATTGACTTTGCCGGGTCGCCTAGCAAGCACTGAGCCATCCTGCAAATAGTTGAAAGTACAAGCCTCATGCTCGCGCTGATGAAACGCCTGACCCAATCGATTCTAGGCAAGTTCATTGCCATGATCATCATTGCAGGTATGGCGTTCTGGGGCGTGGACCAGATTTTCAACCAGGTGCGCAACGGTCTTGGCTCCGATCTCATGGCCGCAGGCAAGTCGTCCGTGACGGTCGAAGGGTTCGATCGCCGGATCGAAGTGATGCTGCGCAACGTCAACCAGCAGAACGACAACCCGATTACCAAGGACCAGGCTGTTGAGCGCGGTATGGTGGATCAGGTCTTCCAGCTGGAGCAGTCTCAGACCACGATCCTTGGTTTCGCTTCAAAGATCGGTGTCGCGCCGTCCACGGACGCCGTTCTGGCGGAGCTCCGGAAGCAGGACGCCTTCAAAAACCCGCTCACAGGCGAGTTGGATCTGGCGACCTATCAGCGCGTGCTGGCGCAGAACCGGTTCTCGCAGGCTGAGTATGAGGACCAGGTGAAGAGCGACCTGACACTGCAGGCGCTCCAGGCAGGCACGATCGCAGGTTTGATATCCCCGGATGTCCTGAAAGCCGTCCAGGCGCGTTATCTGGCTGAATCCCGTGATGTAGCCTGGTTCATTCTGGACGCTGCAGATGTCCCGAAGCCGGACGCGCCAACCGAAGAAGAGGTTCTTGCATTCTACAATGAGAACCTCGACGCGCTGAAGCAGCCTGAGCGGCGCGGCATTGATCTGGTGAAAGTGTCCGCAGACGATTTCCTGAGCCAGGTTGAAGTAACCGAGCAGGAAATTGCAACGATCTACGAAGCCAGCAAGTCGGAGCGCTTTTCCGAGCCTGAACAACGGACCTACGTCGAATTGATGTTCGATTCCCGCGATGCCGCCCGGGATGCATTCGGCGCCCTTGCCGGCGGGGCAGACCCCTCCACGCTCCAGGGCGTTGTTTCCCGCGACTCCAAAACATCCTTGGCAGAGGACGTTGACGACCAGTTGCTGCGTGATGCGATGTTCGGACCGGGCAAGCAAAGCGGTGCCCTTTTCGGCCCCAAGGACATGGGTGATGGCCGCTGGCTTATTGCCCGTCTTGTTTCCGTCCAGCCGGGCGCTGTCTTTCCTATCGAAGACGTTTCCGAAGAAATCCGCACCGACCTGGCCCGCGAACGGGCCACCCTGCTCCTGTATGACAAGCTCGAGGCGCTTGATCGGTCGATCAATGCAGGCTTTGACCTCGGGCAGATCGCCAGTGAGCTTGGGGTGCCGGTCATTTCATTCGAACCGGTCGATCAGAACGGTTACACGGAAGACGGCTTGCCGATGATGGGCCTGCTCGACGCGGGCGATGCTTTCAAGCAGGCGTTCACCATGAACGTGAACGACACATCGAACCAGTTCATCAAGGACGATGTGACCTATGTGATCTCCACCCGCAAGATCGTCCCTCCTTCGACGCCGGACTTTGACGAGGTGAAAGACGATGTGCGGCAGGCCCTGATCTTGCGCAACGAAGGTGAAGCTGCCCAAACCATGGTGAAGTCCATCAAGGAGCGGATTGAAAGCGGCGCCTCTTCGCTCGAGGCAGAAGCGCGCGCAGCGAAGGCCGAGCTCGAAACCCCGCCCTCGTCCGTAACCCGCATGAGTGCTGAAGACAGCGGCCTGCCGAATTCGGCGATTGGCGGCATCTTTTCCGGCAAACCGGGCGAAGTGTTCACCTATCCGAACCGCACCGGCGACAAGTACATGATCGTCCAGCTCAAAGCCGTGAATGATCCCTCCGCAGCGGACCTCGCAGCCGCTGACCCGAGAGCCTCGAGCGCGCTCGTCACCTCCCTGGATTCTGATCTTGCAGCGGCAATGCAAACCGAGATGGCCGGCGCTGTGAAGCTCAAGGTGAATTCCGGAGCCTATAACGCCTACAAAGCCTCCATCACGACAGACCAATGAGCCGCGCAAAACTTATCGTACGCCGGCGGATCGGGGATGTCGAAACACCCGTAGGGGCCATGTTGAAACTGGGTGTCGATGCACCCGGCAGTTTCCTGTTCGAGTCGATCGCCGGTGGAGAGCGACTTGGGCGGTACTCCTTTATCGGTGGCGCGCCGCAAGTCTGGTTCCGGATTTTGGACGGAGTTCCAGAAACGGCAACGACAGCAGACTTCTCCGACGCCAAACGCATGGACGGTAGCCCTGTCGAGGCTCTGCGCGCCTTCGTGGAATTCGCCCGGGCAGAGACGGATGAAGACCTGCCGCCTATGGCGTCCGGCGCATTCGGCTATGTCGGCTATGACATGATCCAACGCGTCGAGCCGGTGGATATCACCAAGCCCGAAGCATTGAATGTGCCCGAAGCACTTTTGGTCATTCCGAAAGTAGTGATCGTATTCGATCACATCTATCAGGAATTGCTTCTGGTCGGCCGGGTCGAGAACGGCAACGAAGACGATATCAACCGCCAGCTGGATGAGGTTGAGAAACAGCTCCAGTCGCTGCCCATGTTCCCTCCGGCGGACCAGGCGGCAGAACCGGTAGAGCTTACTTCGAATACGAGCCAGGAACGATATTTCGAAATCGTCGACAAATGCCGTGAATACATCAAGGCAGGCGACATTTTCCAGGTTGTTCCAAGCCAGCGCTTTTCCACGCCGTTCAACAAGAAATCGATCAGCTTCTATCGTGCCCTGCGCCGGCTGAATCCGTCGGCTTTCATGTTCCACATGAACCTGGGAGATGTGCGGCTGGTTGGGTCCAGCCCGGAAATACTGGTGCGTGTCCGGAACGGCCGGGTTGCCATCCGTCCGATCGCAGGCACAAGGCCGCGCTCCGGGGATCCGGTGGAAGATGCAAAGCGCGCTGAAAGCCTGCTGAACGATCCAAAGGAAATCGCAGAACACCTGATGTTGCTGGATTTGGGCCGCAACGATGTCGGACGTGTTGCCGCCTACGGAAGCGTTCAGGTCACGGAGCAGTTTATTGTCGAACGCTACAGCCACGTGATGCATATCGTCAGCCATGTCGAAGGTGACCTGCGTGAAGGACTGGATGCGGTGGATGCCCTGTTCGCAGGCTTCCCGGCAGGCACGGTTTCCGGCGCCCCCAAGATCCGTGCAATGCAGATCATCGACGAGATGGAAACAAATGCGCGCGAAATCTATGGCGGCGCAGTCGGGTATTTCGGCTGGAACGGCGATCTCGATACGTGCATCGCACTGCGTACCGCTGTCCTGAAAGACGGCAAGCTGCACATTCAGGCGGGCGGCGGAGTCGTGCTCGATTCCGATCCGCAATACGAATATGACGAGACCCAGCACAAGGCGGGCGCCCTCAAGCGCGCTGCTGAGCTGGCCGCAGCGTACGAGTTCGACCAATGAGCCGGAAGAAAGTCCTCGTTGTCGACAATTATGACAGCTTCACCTGGAATCTCGTCCACTATCTGGAAGAGCTGGGCGCGGACACGACTGTTGTGCGCAATGATGCCATGACGGTCGAAGAAGCGCTCACCAGCGGTTTCGATGGCATTCTCCTGTCCCCCGGCCCCTGCACGCCCAACGAGGCAGGCATCTGCGTGGCGCTGATCCAGAAGGCGCCGGACAATTTGCCAATCCTTGGCGTTTGCCTCGGTCACCAGTCAATCGGCCAGGCTTTTGGCGGCAAAGTCATCACCGCCCGGGAAATCCGGCACGGCAAACTGTCTGACATTCACCAGACGGGCGGCGACCTGTTCGAAGGTCTGCCTGAGACATACCGCGTGGTACGGTACCATTCGCTCGCCGTGCGGCCTGAGGACCTGCCAAAGGATCTCGTGGCCGATGCCTTCACCGATGATGGTGAGATCATGGCCCTGCATCACAAGGACCGGCCGGTTTATGGGGTCCAGTTCCACCCTGAAAGCATCCTGACGGAACATGGCCACGCCCTGCTGAAAAACTGGCTCGATAAACTCTGATCCTTCTCCCAGTCCGCTATTGAGCGACAGGGGCAAGACCGCTATCGGTTGCGTCCCATGACCGACGCTTCTCTTTCCAATGCGCTGAAAGCGCTCGCACGCCGCCAGCCCCTCGAAGACGATATGCTGAAGGGCGCGTTCGACACGCTCCTCTCAGGTGATGCGGCGCCAGAGGAAATTGGTGCATTCCTGATGGGGCTCGCCGTACGTGGTGAAACAGCGGACGAGCTGACTGCTGGCGCAACTATCATGCGACAGCACGCCAGAACGGTCGCCACCGACGGTGACCTGCTCGATACATGCGGCACCGGCGGCCTGCCCTGGAAGAGCCTCAATACTTCAACCGCCAGCGCGATCGTCATTGCAGCGGCCGGGGGCCGCGTCGCCAAACATGGCAATCGTTCGGTGCCCCCGAAAACCGGATCGGCCGACGTTCTGGAAGCGCTAGGCGTGAATCTGGAGATCAGCGAAGAAGAGTTCCTCAATTGCCTGGACGGGGCTGGCGTCGCCTTCCTGTTTGCGCGGAGCCACCACAGCGCCATGCGCCATGTCGCACCGGTACGGGCCAAGCTTGGTATCCGAACGGTGTTCAATCTGCTCGGTCCATTGACCAACCCGGCGGGCGCTTGTCATCAGGTCCTCGGCGTATACGCCCCGGAATGGGTGCGGCCCGTCGCCGAGGCTTTGGGGCGGCTCGGGACGAAGCGCGCCTGGGTCGTGCATGGACTCGATGGAATAGACGAACTCTCCATCGCCGGCCCGAGCAAGGTTTGCGAGGTCGTGGAAGACGGAACGTTGCGGGAATTCGAGATTAATCCCTCGGACGCCGGATTGGATACGCACCCACTATCCGCCCTCGAAAGCGAGGACGTTTCCGGCAACGCATTGGCGATTACGGAGCTCCTGGATGGGCATGAGACTCCCTTCCGAGCAACGGTCCTGCTGAACGCGGCAGCGGGACTGCATGTTCATGGCAAGGCCGCCAGTCTTAAGGAAGGCGTTGCCATGGCGGCGGAGGCCATCGATTCCGGGAATGCGAAGCAAACGCTTCGAAAGCTTGTTGCACTGTCGCGGGGCGAGCCGCTGGCATGACAACAGCACTGGACAGGATCATCGACTACAAGCGGGACGAAGTTGCCGACCTCAAGCAACAGTCCAGCTTCGCCGACATGGACGCAAAGGCACGTGCGGCCGCCCCTGCCCGGGGGTTTGCAGCGGCGTTGTCAGCCGTGGCGAACACCGACCAGAACGCCCTCATCTGCGAATTGAAGCGCAAAAGTCCTTCCGCTGGAGAAATACTCCCGGGCGCAAATCCGGTCGAAATCGCGAAAGAGTACGAATCCGGCGGCGCAGCCTGCCTGTCCGTATTGACCGACGGACCGAGCTTTGGCGGCAGCCTTGAGGATTTCGAAGCGATCCGGAAGGCCGTCAGCATTCCCATGCTGCGCAAAGATTTCATGATCGATCCCATTCAGGTCGCAGAGGCCCGAGCCTGGGGGGCGGATTGCGTACTGGTGATCATGGCCAGCCTTGACGACGGACTGGCAGCAGACCTGACCCATTGCGCCATGGACTATGGCATGGATGTCCTGGTCGAGACGCACAATGAAGCCGAACTCGAACGCGCCCTGCGCCTGCCATCCCCTCTGATCGGCATAAACAACCGGGACCTGAAACGCATGGTGACCGACCTGTCGACCACCGAACGGTTGGCGCCACTTGTTCCCGGTGACCGACATCTGGTCGCAGAGAGCGGTATTTCCACGCCGGACCATATTGCACGTCTCCGGAAATGCGGGGCCAGGCGCTACCTGATCGGAGAGAGTCTGATGAAGCGTGGCGCGCTCAGAGAGGCGGCTGTGGTGGAGTTGAGAACAACCAACGGCAATTGACCCGAACGGTGAACACATGTAGAACACATGTGAACAAAGATTCGGATCATAGGCGGCTCAACATGTTGACAAGCAAGCAGAAAGAGCTCCTGCTCTTCATCAATGAACGCATCAAGGAGACGGGTGTTTCCCCCTCCTTCGACGAGATGAAAGAAGCGCTCGATCTCGCGTCAAAATCCGGCATTCACCGCCTGATTACGGCGCTGGAAGAGCGCGGCTTCATTCGCCGTCTGGCTCACCGGGCGCGGGCTCTGGAAGTGCTGAAACTGCCTGAATCTGCGGTGGCAGGATCCTCCCCCCGGGGCCGGAAAGATTTCCGACCGGCGCTCGTCACAGCGGGTCAGCCCGCCGCGGAAGCCTCTCCCCGTACTGTGCCGCTTATTGGCCGGATTGCCGCTGGCTTACCCATTTCGGCCATCCAGCAGGACAATGGCTATGTGAACGCCCCGGATGGCCTGTCGGACAGCGAAGAACATTTTGCGCTCGAGGTTCAGGGCGATTCTATGATCGATGCCGGCATTTTCGAAGGCGACATCGTCATCTGCCGTCGGACGGAGTCTGCGAGCACCGGCGATATTGTCGTTGCGCTCATTGATGGTGAGGAAGCCACATTGAAGCGCTTGCGCCGTAAAGGCGCGTCTGTCGCGCTTGAAGCCGCTAACCCGGCCTACGAAACAAGAATTTTTGGACCGGATCGTGTTGCCGTACAGGGTCGGCTGGTCGCATTGGTGCGCCGCTACGACTGATCGCATGCCCGCCAGGGCCTGTTTCCGCATTTCGGGGCAGTCACGACATCCAGGCCATGTCGGCCCGATTTTACGGTAATGCCTCCCGCTTGCCGCACATCAGGCCAGGAGAAATCGAGAACTGACTCGTCTAGCCTGAGTTCAACAGAAGCCGCGTCCGGGCTGGCGCCCTGATAGAGGGACGCTGTTCCTGCTGGGAGTTTTCCTCTGGCGACAGAGACCTTGCACGCTGAAGTGCTGCACAGTTTTCCGGTCTCGGTATTGGCGTATCGCAACGGCGGTAGCCCGTCGCCATCGACCAATTGGTAACGGACGAGTTCGTCATGCTCATTTCGAAGGAATATGTCGCCGGATGGCGACCAATGCGCAATGACAATGTCAGCTTGAAGCCAGCGTCCTCCGGCCGGAACGATCAACATGCTGGCAAGCAGCAAGCGGGCCCGCCCTTTCGCCGCCATGGCGCAGCCAATCGCCAGCGCGCTCAGTAAAAGCGTCGTTACCGGCATGGAGATTGGTAAGGTGACAGCCGCGTTGGGCAGGCTGGCGGTCCAATGTGCCACAGCCAGAACGGCTTCCAGCGAATAGCCGAACAATCTGAGGCCCAGATCACCGAACCCGAAGGGCGTAAGGATCAATGAAAGCGCGGCCAGCGGCGCGCTGACGAACGAGATGATCGGCATCGCCAGAAGATTTGCCATCAGCCCGAAGCCTGCCAACCGGTCGAAATGATAAATGGCAAAAGGCGCGGTGGCGGTGCCCGCGATCAGAGACGTGACGAACAATGAGGCCCATGTGAACGATACAGAGCCAAGGACACGCTCCTGTTCCGCACGCCGGCGCGACCAGGCATCATAGGTGGCAATGAGGGCACCTGAGGCCGCAAACGACATCTGGAAACCGGGGGTCACAACACTTTCCGGCTGCAGCAGGACGACGAGGATCATCGCGATTGCATAGGAACGCAGACTGAGTGCCGCGCGATCGGCAAGCACTGCGCCAAAGACAACCGCAGACATGATGAACGCGCGCTGCGTAGACACACTGGCACCGGAAATAACGAGATAAGTCAGGCTGGCCACCAGCGCCGCAACTGCAGCGGGCTTCTGAACGGCAATGCGAAGCGCCAGCGGTTCGATAAGGGCGAGCGTGCGCCACACGATCAGGAAAACGAGGCCGCCCACCATCGCCATGTGCAAGCCTGAAATCGCCAACAGGTGAGACAGGCCTGAGGCACGCAACGCATCCTGGTCAGCGGTATTCATGAAACTCCGGTCGCCCGATATGAGCGCTGCCGCAAAACCGCCGGCGCGTTCTCCAGCGGCAATATTTGCGTGTTCGGCCAGGCGGCGGCGAAATGCAGACACGTCGAGCCCAAGCTGCTTGCCCCAGCCCCGAGGGGCACCGAGTGTTCCACCCCGGCACCGGCCCATCACATAGCCAACACCTCCCAGCTGTTCGAACCAGGCCTGACGCCGGAAGTCATAGTCACCCGGAAGCGACGGCGAAGGCGGCGGGCGCAATTGCACATAACACCTAACGAAGCGCCCCGGCGCCACTTGCAGGTTCAGCCTGTGGGTTACGCGAACATATTTTGGTGTGTCGTCAGGACTGACTCCTGACATCGCATGCACGTCTATGCGTAACCGGGCGCCTTTTGTGCCGGGCTCCACCTCTGTGATCCAGCCTTCCAGCATCATGGGCCGGGTTTGCGCCTTGACCACGGGTGCAGCCACATTGGCTGTTCGGATGGCAGCCGCTGTAAACCCTCCGGTCAATCCCAATGCAATCAAGAGCGGCAGGCTCACGGGCGACATCCACCATATCGCGCGTGCGGCCAGATAGACGGCGCCTGCGGCAATTGTTGCCGCGACACAGGGCCAGACAAGCGGTTCGGCGGACTGCGAGAAGTAGACAATCACTCCGGCACAGAGGGAAAACCCGAGCAGCAAGGGGCGTGAGTCGATTTCCGTGATGGACCAAAGGCTGTCCCACAGTGCTGCAATCGCTGGCCCCAGCCTCTTGCCTTCAGGACCAACCTTGTGTTTCTGCCAGCCGGGACGCCTCAATTTCTGCATTTAATGGAGCCCTTACGAGACATGGACGTCGTCACGCGATTTGCCCCCTCTCCTACTGGCATGCTCCATATTGGCGGCGCTCGTACGGCACTTTTCAACTACCTCTTCGCGAAACACAACAACGGGAAGTTTCTTCTCCGCATCGAGGACACCGATCGCAAACGCTCCACTCCGGAAGCGACTGCGGCGATCCTGGAGGGCATGGAGTGGCTCGGGCTAACGCCTGACGCGCCCCCCATGATGCAGTTTGAACGTGCCGCAAGACATGCTGAAGTCGCCGAAGAGATGGTCCGGCGCGGAACAGCGTTCCGCTGCTATGCCACTCAGGAAGAACTGCAGGCTCGGCGTGAACTTGGCGAAGAAAAGCGACAGGCGGCCAAGACAGACGGTATTTCCGAAGAAGAAAAAGCGTCTCTGCAAGCTGAGGCGCATGCCTTGCTGGCGCCTTACCGGTCGCCTTGGCGAGACGGCGCACCACCGCCTTCGCCTGATGCGCCTTTCACCGTGCGTCTTCGCGCCCCGGACGGCGGTGAACGCGTGCTCGAAGACGGCGTACAGGGCACGGTTCGTATTCAGGCCAGCGAACTGGACGATCTGATCCTGCTGCGCGCCGACGGAACTCCCACTTATATGCTGGCAGTGGTGGTGGACGACCATGACATGGGTATTACCCATATCATCCGCGGTGACGACCATTTGCGGAACGCATTCCGCCAGACGCCGATCTATGAGGCAATGGGCTGGGACATCCCGCATATGTCGCACGTGCCCATGATCCACGGGCCCGATGGTGCGAAACTGTCGAAGCGCCACGGAGCGCTGTCCACGCTCGCCTATCGTGACATGGGCTACCTTCCCGAAGCGATGCGCGCCTACTTGCTGCGAATCGGCTGGAGTCACGGCGATCAGGAAATCTTCACCGATGAAGAGGCTGTCGCCGCCTTTGACATCTCTGGAATCAACCGGGCGCCAGGTCGTCTGGATCTCGACAAACTTGGCCAGGTGAACGCGCACTTTCTGCGCCTGGCCGACGACGAGCGTCTGTTCCAGCTGTTGAAGCCGTACTGGGAGACGGAAGGCCCGATCGGAGAGGCAGAGCCGCGTTTGCGCAAGGCTTTGCCGCACCTGAAGGATCGGGGGACGACTTTGCCTGAACTGGCACAGTCTTTTGCGTTCCTGCTGGCGAAACGTCCGCTGCAAATGAACAAGAAAGCCCGGAAAGCTGTTTCCGGAGAGGGGCTTGACCGCTTGCGCAGGTTGCGCGACGTACTGCAGCAGCTGCCAGATTGGACGGCAGAACACATTTCTGTAGCGATATCTACTTATTGCACTGCACAAGACCTATCTATGGGGCAGATAGGCCAACCGCTGCGCGCAGCACTCACAGGCGGCCTCCCTGCACCGGATATTGCGCCGGTTCTGGAATGGCTCGGCCGGGACGAGGCGCTTGGAAGAATTGAGGATCAACTGGCGCCGGACTGATGTCCGGGCGCCTGAGAAACAAGAAGGGTTTGAAGGTAAGGCTGATGGAAAACAAGACGAAACAAAACGGCATTGCAAAACTGGATGTTGCCGGAAATTCCTACGACCTTCCGGTTTTGTCCGGAACACACGGTCCGGACGTGATCGATATCCGCCGCGTTTATGCAGAGACTAACCACTTCACGTTCGACCCGGGCTTCACGTCGACCGCCAGCTGTGAAAGCCAGATCACGTTTATCGATGGAGACGAAGGCGTTCTCCTTCACCGCGGTTACCCGATCGGGCAACTCGCCGAACAATCCACCTTCCCGGAAGTTTGCCACCTGATCCTGTACGGCGAACTTCCATCGACGTCCGAACTTGAAGTGTTCAACGACACCATCAAGCAGCATACCCTGCTGCACACTCAGATGGACCGCTTCTTCGAAGGTTTCCGCCGCGACAGCCACCCGATGGCCATGCTGACGGCAACCGTGGGCGGTCTCGCCTCCTTCTATCCTGGCGCCATGGATAGCGAGGACCCTGCTGAGCGCCGTTTGAACTCGATCCGCCTTTTGGCCAAGATGCCGACCCTTTGTGCCCGCATCCTGAAGTACAATCTGGGCCAGAAATACGTCGATCCCCGGAACGAGTACTCGTACGCTGAGAACTTCCTGAACATGTGCTTCTCGGTTTCGGCCGAAGACTACAAAGTGGACCCGGCTATCGCCAAGGCCATGGACCGCTTCTTCATTCTTCACGCCGACCACGAGCAGAACGCGTCGACATCGACCGTGCGCCTTGCCGGGTCATCCGGCGCGCACCCGTTCGCCGCTGTCGCTGCAGGCGTTGCATGCCTCTGGGGCCCGAGCCATGGCGGCGCGAACGAGGCTTGCCTCAACATGCTGCATCAAATTGGCTCGGTAGATCGGATCCCGGAATACATCGAAAAAGCCAAGGACAAGAATGACCCGTTCCGTCTGATGGGCTTCGGTCACCGCGTTTACAAGAATTACGACCCCCGCGCCAAAGTGATGCGCGAGTCGGCACACGAAGTGCTCGATCTGCTGGGCCTGAAGGATACGCCAATCCTGAAAGTCGCGATGGAGCTGGAGCGCATCGCACTTGAAGATGAATACTTCATCGACAAGAAGCTCTATCCGAATGTCGATTTCTATTCGGGTATCATTCTCGACGCGATTGGCTTCCCGAAGCAGATGTTCACCGTGCTGTTCTCTCTCGCCCGTACCGTCGGCTGGGTCGCACAGCTGAACGAAATGATCGACGATCCAACCCAGCGCATCGGCCGCCCGCGCCAGATCTATACCGGCGCAGCGAAACGGGACTATGTTCCGATCGAAAAGCGCTGAGGCGTTCTGACATGATAATGAAAACGCCACCTGCCGCGAACAGGTGGCGTTTTCTTTTCTGCGTATTGAGAAGAATTTCCCCGTTTCCTTCGGCCCCGACTCCTTGCTAAAGGCTGCCCTATGAAAACCGCTGTCATCGTCTTCCCTGGCTCGAACTGTGATCGTGATGCCCACGATGCGCTCCTCAAGGTGACCGGCAAGGCCCCGGCCATGGTCTGGCACAAGGACGGAACGATCCCTGAAGGCACTGATTTCGTCATGGTGCCGGGAGGTTTCTCCTACGGGGATTATCTGCGCTGCGGGGCCATGGCAGGCAATTCACCCATCATCTCGCAGCTGAAAGCCCACGCCGCGCGCGGCGGCTATGTATTGGGCGTCTGCAATGGCTTCCAGATTCTTTGCGAGACCGGGCTTCTTCCTGGGGCGCTCATGCGAAACGCGTCGTTGCATTTCGTATGCAAACCCCAGTCGCTCACAGTCGAAACATCGAACACAGCCTTCACCAGCGCTTACAAAGGGCGCGACGAAGTGGTCATCCCGATCGCCCACCATGATGGCAACTATTTCGCAGATGACACAACGCTGGACCGGATCGAGGGCGAAGGCCACGTCGCGTTCCGTTACGCCTCCGGCAGCAACCCAAATGGGTCTGCCCGTGATATCGCCGGCATCCTGAGTGAAAATGGACGCGTGCTGGGTCTTATGCCGCATCCCGAGCGAGCAATTGGCGGACATGAAGGCGGTGATGACGGCATCGGCCTTTTCGAAAGCCTGCTGAGTGCGGCTTGAACCGGTTGGCATTCAACGGCTCAAGCGGCTCCTTTACAAAATTCCTCTCGACGCTCTCATCTCTGCCCATGATGGTTGAGGCGCTCGTGTAATTCCCCCTATCATCTTCCCTGCTCCGGAGGACTCGCATGGCTACGAACCACGCCGAATTGATCGCGCGCCTGCCCAAGGCAGAGTTGCACTTGCATATTGAGGGCAGCTTTGAGCCCGAGATGATGATGGAGCTTGCAGAGCGAAACCGGATCGAGATCCCTTTCAAGACGCTTGAAGAGGCGAAGGCGGCATACGATTTCGCAAACCTGCAGGAGTTTCTGGACCTGTACTACCAGGGCATGAACGTGCTTCGCACGGAGCAGGACTTTCACGATCTGACATGGGCGTACCTGCTTCGCGCCAAGGCAGATAATGTGCGCCATGTCGAAATGTTCTACGACCCACAAGCCCATACTGAACGTGGCGTTGCGTTTGGCACTGTGACGGAGGGCATCCTGTCGGCGCTGGAGCGTGGACAACAGGAACTCGGCATCACGTCGGAACTGATCATGAGCTTCCTGAGACATCTGTCCGAAGACGACGGCTTCGCCTTGCTCGACGAATCCAAACCCTGGCATGACAAATTTGTCGGCGTGGGCCTCGATAGTTCAGAAGTTGGGCACCCGCCTCTCAAATTTGAACGCTTGTTCACGAAATGCCGCGAACTGGGATTCAAATTGTGTCTTCACGCCGGTGAAGAAGGCCCCCCAGCCTATGTCCGGGAAGCGTTGCTGGACATAGGTGCAGACCGAATCGACCACGGCAATCGCGCGATGGAGGATTCCGCTTTGATCGAAATCCTGCGCGATTCCCAAACCCCTTTGACCAATTGCCCACTCTCAAACCTCGCCCTGTGCGTGATAGATGACCTCAAAGACAGCCCCCTGAAGGCGCAGCTTGAAGCGGGGCTGCTGGTCACGGTGAACTCCGATGACCCGGCCTATTTCGGCGGTTATATCGGAAAGAACTATGAGGCGATCCAGGAGGCGCTGGACTTGACGAACGAGCAATTGGTCCAGTTGGCCCGGAACAGCTTCACGGCGTCATTCTTGCCTGACGATGAAAAGGCACGCCTCATCCGGGAAGTTGATAGCGTCAGATATTGAAGGTCAAAAAGCCCTTCTAAGCAGCAGATTTTCCAAATCTGTCCGGCACCCCAAGATGGTTTTTGCAGCTGCTAAGCTCCTAAATAGGTCATTAAAAGTGTGATGGATCCGTCACACTTTTTCACTATTGGCCGCCTTAGGGGCATTATTTTCCCTATTTACTCTGTTTTTGCGTGTCTGTCGGCATTAACTGGCCGCGTGAGGTTAAATATCAGACAGGAGCCATAAATATGACCAATATGAAGTCATTGCTTGTCACGGCATCTACGCTTGCCGTCGCAGCTACTTTTTTGCCGGCGTCCGCTCAGGAGAGCGATGAAGCTGGTTCCAATGAACTTCGTCAGGGACAGGTCGTTGTAACCGGTACCCGGACCGCCAACCGGACTGCTCTGGAAACAGCCGTCCCGGTCGACGTATTCCCCGTTGCTGAGCTGACACAAACCGGCCGTGTGGAACTCAACCAGATCCTCAGCACGACTGTTCCAAGCTTCAACTTCAACCAGACCGCCATCAATGACGGCACGGACATTATCCGCCCGGCCACCCTGCGCGGCCTCTCGCCTGACCAGACGCTGGTCCTGGTGAACGGGAAACGCCGTCACTCTTCCGCGCTGGTGAACATCAACGGATCCGTTGGCCGTGGCTCCGCAGCCGTCGACCTCAACTCCATCCCGACGAGCGCCATTGGCAACGTTCAGGTCCTGCGTGACGGTGCATCCGCTCAGTATGGTTCTGACGCTATTGCCGGCGTGATCAATGTCATCCTGCGTGAAGACGATCATGGCGGTGGCCTGAATGTCCGCTACGGCGCTAACGTCTCTGATCCCGAAGGCCTGAACCGCAGCGAGATCGACGGTCAAACGACCACGATCGGCGGCTGGACCGGCTTTGGCCTCGGCGACAATGGCTTCCTGACGGTGTCGGGCGAGTATTCCCTTCGCCAGGCATCGAACCGCGCCGGTCTCGACCCGCGCCGGCAATTCCCGGATGACCCCGCCTTTGAAGAAGTTGAACGCAACTTCGATCGCCTGAACCACAATTACGGCAACGGTCGCGCGGAGAACGTGAGTTTCTTCGTTAACTCCGGCTACACGTTGGAAAACGGCGTCGAACTCTACGCGTTCGGTGGTGTTCAGGATCGCGAAGGCGAAAGCCCCGGCTTCTATCGTCGCGCTGATGATGCACGGAACATCTCGTCCATTTATCCCGGCGGTTTCCTGCCGGTAATCGGTGGCGATGTGACCGACTACTCGCTCGGTGGCGGCTTCCGCGGCGTCGCTAATGGTTGGGACTATGATGTCAGTGCAGTCTATGGGTCGAACGAACTCGATTACTCGGTCAACAATTCATTGAACGTGTCGCTCGGACCGACGAGTCAGACGTCGTTTAACGCCGGCGCTCTGTCGTTTGACCAGGTGACTGTAAACGCCGATATCGTGAAGACATTCGACAACCTCCTTCCGGGAGAAACCTCGCTGGCATTCGGCGTGGAATACCGCGATGAGAACTTTCAAATCGACGCGGGCGAAGAAGCTTCTTATGTGAAAGGCGATAATCCTTACGCATTTGATTATTTTGGCAACGTTCGTCTCACTGAAGACGAAGATGGAAATCTCGTTCCTGTCGACGCTGCGGTTGGAAGCCAGGTGTTCCCGGGCTTCACCCCAGAGTCCGCAGTGGATGAAGGACGTGACGCCGCCAGCATCTACGGTGAAGTCGAATGGGTGCCAAACGACCAGACGCTCATTTCGGCCGCGGTGCGCTACGAAGACTATTCCGACTTTGGTGATGCTGTGACTGGCAAGATTGCCGGCCGCTATGACTTCACCGATCAGGTTGCAGTTCGCGGCGCCATCTCGACCGGCTTCCGCGCACCGAGCCTACAGCAACAGTACTTCACGGCCATCTCCACCAACTTCATTGATGGTGTGCCGTTTGAAGTCGGTACGTTCCCGGCGACATCGCCGGCAGCAGTCGCGCTTGGTGGCGGTCAACTGGATGCCGAAGAATCGACCAGCTACTCGCTCGGCTTCGTTCTGACGCCGACCAATGACTGGTTTGTCACCATCGACGCCTATCAGATCAATATCGACGACCAGATCTTCCTGACCGAGAACCTCGGCGGAGATGATGTCGACGCGGTGCTCGCTGGTGCTGGTGTCAATGCTGATCGTGTTCGCTTCTTCCAAAACGGCATCGAGACCGAATCTAAGGGTGTCGACATCGTGACCAAGTATGCGTTCGATTTCGGCGACATGGGTACGCTCGACACCTCTGCGGCATTCAACTACTCGAAAACCGAAGTCACGCACGTTCCGGCTAATACGGTTATTCCGGACTTGACGCTGTTCAGCCGTTCCAACACGCTGACGCTGGAAGAAAGCGCACCGGAAACGAAGTTCATTCTTGCCGGTAACTACACCTACCAGCAGGCTGATTTTGTCCTGCGTGCGACACGCTTTGGTGACGTCCTGGTGCCGTCGAACAATCCAGACAACGACTTCACGCTGGATGCCAAATGGATCTTGGATGCGTCTGTGAACTTCAATGTCACCGACAAGTTCAGCGTTGGCATCGGTGCAGACAATCTGCTCGACGAATATCCGACAATGACGCCGGATGGCCTGAACTTTAACGGCATCTTCCCGTATTCGAGCCGCAGCCCATTTGGCTTCTCGGGTCGCTTCGTTTACGCACGCGCCAGCTACAACTGGTAACTGCCAGCGCCCGTCTTCCAGACGGGATGAGGTAAAAACAGGACGGGCCCGCCTTAGGAAAGGCGGGCCCGTTTTCTTGACAGCACCTTATCTCGGGGATGCAGGTGCTTAGATGGCAATAGACGCTGGCGACTCGTGGAATTTGCCGCTAAAGCCCGGCCATGACTGACACTACTGCGATCCTCGACCACCTCACCGCCGAGCAGAATGAAACTGCCGGTCTCGAACATGGCATCAAGGCAGACGAGTGGGACCGGCTCATTACGCGCCTCGGCCGTAAGCCCAATCTCGTTGAACTGGGCATCTACTCGGTGATGTGGTCGGAGCACTGCTCCTACAAATCCTCACGCCGTCACCTGTCCAAATTCCCGACGAAGAATGCCCGTGTCATCCAGGGCCCCGGCGAGAATGCAGGCGTGATCGATATTGGCGATGGGCAGGCCGCCATTTTCAAGATGGAGAGCCACAACCACCCGTCCTACATCGAGCCTTATCAGGGCGCGGCGACAGGTGTCGGCGGGATCCTGCGCGACGTATTCACAATGGGTGCTCGCCCTATAGCGCTGGTCAACGCCCTGCGCTTCGGCTCGCCGGATCACCCCAAAACTCGCAGCCTTGTGGCAGGGGTTGTCGCGGGCATCGGCGGATACGGTAACTGTGTTGGCGTCCCGACTGTGGCTGGCGAAACGCAATTCGACGCAGGCTACAATGGCAACATCCTCGTCAATGCGATGGCTGTCGGCCTGGCCGATCAGGACAAGATTTTTTACGCGCGTGGCGCAACGCCTGGGAATCCAATCTTCTATGTCGGCTCCAAAACTGGACGCGACGGCATCCATGGCGCGACGATGGCATCAGCGGAGTTCTCTGAAGGTGATGAAGAGAAGCGTCCCACCGTTCAGGTCGGCGACCCGTTCACGGAAAAGCTGTTGATCGAAGCCTGTCTGGAGTTGATGGCGACCGATGCCATCCAGGCGATCCAGGACATGGGCGCTGCGGGTCTCACCTCCTCCTCCGTCGAGATGGCTGCCAGCGGCGGCGAGAATGGCGAAGGCATTGGCGTCGTAATGGACCTCGACAAAGTGCCTCAACGCGAAGAGGGCATGACGGCTTACGAAATCATGCTCTCCGAAAGCCAGGAGCGCATGCTCATGGTTCTTTATCCCGACAAGATCGATGTCGCCAAAGAGATCTTCAACAAATATGACCTCGATGCCGAAGTCATCGGCGAAACCACAAACAACGGCCATCTCGTACTGAAGCAGTTCGGCCAGATCGTGTGCGACATCCCGGTTGCGCCGCTCGCTGACGATGCGCCGAACTATGACCGCCCCTGGAACGAACCGCCAAAACGCGCGCCGCTGGATATCTCGAAATATCCAGAGCCGTCCGATTATGGTGACGTCTTGCTCAAGCTGATGTCCTGCCCGGACATGGCCTCCAAGCGTTGGGTCTGGGAGCAGTATGACCGCCACGTTATGGGCGATACGGTCGACTCCTCTCAGTCGGGTGGAGATGCAGCCATCGTGCGGGTGCACGATACGAACAAAGCGCTCGCCATCTGTTCCGACTGCAACCCGCACTATGTCGCGGCAGATCCCTACGAAGGCGGCAAGGCCGTTGTCGCCGAAGCGTATCGCAACCTCTGCGCTGTCGGCGCGTCTCCGATTGCGATCACGGATAATCTCAACTTCGGCAATCCGGAAAAGCCGAATACGATGGGCTATATTGTCAAGGCAATCGAGGGCATGGCCGAAGCCTGCCGCGAACTCGATTTCCCTGTCGTTTCCGGCAATGTCTCTCTCTACAACGAGACAGATGGCGTCGCCATTCCGCCCACTCCCGTTGTCGGTGGTGTGGGATTGATCGACGATCTCTCGGAAACTGCGACGCTTAAAGGCGCCCAACCGGGTGATATGCTGTATGTCATCGGGAACACAGAGGGCGTCCTCGGTGCATCACTCTATGCACGGGTCATCCTGGGGCTGCGTGGCGAAGACATGGGGGCGCCGCCTCCTGTTAATCTCACGGAAGAAGTGCGTATCGGTGAGTTTGTTCGCAGCCTGATCAAACGCGGTCTCGTGCACGCCGTTCACGATGTCAGCGACGGCGGCATCGCCTGCGCCGCAACGGAAATGGCCCTTGCGTCCGGATGTGGTGTTTCACTGGTCCCGGATCGTGAGCCAGATGTGAAACGTGCTGAGCCCGGCCTGTTCGGCGAAGACCAGGGACGCTACCTCATAGCGGCGACAGAAGACCAATGCCGTGAGTGGAAGTCCCATGGTTTCCTTCCTGCAGTGCTTGGAAAATTCGGTGGCGACAGCGTCATATTGCGCACGGGTTTGGGGCAGGACGGCGTTGAATTCGCAGTACCTCTCAAGACGCTACGCGATGCGCATGAAGGCTGGTTACCCGGCTACATGAATTCTGTAGGCTGATTTTATTCGTTAGCACCGGGCGACGGCGATGAATCCAGATTGAGTACGTCAAGCTGCTGGTCCGCGGCAATCGCGGCCATCACCAGCGTGTCTGCTGAGTGAACGAAAAACTCAACCGGTATTTTGTCGTAGTCGTCAGTCGGCTTGTGATAATCCGGGTAGTCTTCAACACCGAAATAGAGAAATGGAATACCGGCTTCGAAGAAGGCTGCCTGATCCGACAGCATGGTCCAATCGTCATCCCCCTGCTCTAGCCGGTCGTGCCCCATGAGCAGGTTTACCGGCGCTTTGGCGGAAAGTTCTTCAACGAACGGAACAAGACCCGGATAGTGATAGGTGCCGGAGACATAAAGTTCGTTCACATCCGACCGGCTGACCATGTCAAAGTTGAGGTTTAGGGCGACCCGCTCCATATCGACGTTGCCTGATCGAACCAGGTTGCGGGCACCCAGCGCGCCCTCTTCTTCGCCATCAAACAGCGCGAACAGGATGTCGTGCTCCGGTTGGTGGTGTGTAAACCAGGTCGCAACAGCGATCAGCGCGGCTGACCCGGACGCGTTGTCATCCGCGCCGTTATAGATTTCGCCGTCGATAATGCCGAGATGATCGAAATGGGCCGTAATCGCCAGCATCTTGCCGTCGCCGGGTGTCTTCCCCTCAATCACGCCGATCAGGTTTGTCCCCTGAACTGGCTTGGCATCTTGATCGCCTGCCTCCGGCAGAACGGTGAACGGGTGTTCGTAGGAGTCCCCGATCTTTTTCAGGCGCAGTGTTTCAAACCGTTTTCTCAGGAACCCCCGCGCCGCTTCGTTGCCGGGGGTACCAATGGCCCGCCCCTGCAGCGCGTCATTTGAGAGGACTTCGGTCAGGTGCAGCAACTCACCTGGCTCGACATACTCGCCCTGTGGAAGCGGAATACTCTCCTCGACGGGTGCCTGAGGCGTGTTGAGATACCAGAACAGGCCGAGCACCAGAAATGCCATCAGGCCCGCTGCGACTGTCCAGATTTGCTTTTTCATGAGGGGCCCTTTTGTCGCCGGGCCGGACGGTAAGAGCAGGCTGGTTGTCGCGCAAGGCTTCCAGTGCCGCGCTTGACGGACCTGCCTCGGCGGCCCAATTGAGCCCGGTTATTGAGGAGAATCCCATGGGCATGTCGCGCGAAATTCTGATGGAGCACCTGACCGAAGCCTTTCCTGAAGCGGAGATCGTTCTGACCGACCTCGCCGGCGACAATGACCATTGGCAGGCTGAAATCGTGAGCCCGCAATTTTCTGGCCTGCCACGCGTGAAACAGCACCAGCTGGTCTACGCCGCCCTCAAAGGAAAGATGGGCGGAGAACTGCACGCACTGGCCCTCAAAACGCGAGCGCCCTGAGGCACAGCAGCCCGATTGACCTTAACGGGAGTTCACGGTCTTCTTCGCGCAATCTGGAGGAGATCATCCATGAAAAGCACCACCCTTTCCGTCAGCGTCGTTGCCCTCTGTGCCGCGTTGGCATCCTGTACAGCTGATCAGACGCCAGCGTTCGAAGAAACGCTCGTGGAAACACCTGATGTCGATGAAACCGCTGCCGAAATCGCAGAAGCCACCGCTTTTGTGGACAGGGCAGAAGCTGAACTTGCCGCGCTGAGCAAGGTAACTGCGCTCGCTTACTGGGCCAACCAGACGAACATCACTGACGAAACAGACGCGGCCGCCTCGGAAGCTGGCGCAAAAATGACAAAGCTTTCTGTCTCGCTCGCAAATGAATCGAAGAAATACGATGTCGATATCATGCCATATGATGTCGCCCGGAAGATCCGCATCCTTCGCAGCGGCATAACGATCCCTGCACCGTCCCGGGCTGGCGCTGCCGAAGAGCTCTCGGCTCTCATGACGGATCTCAACTCGACCTATGGCAAGGGCAAGTTCGAATACAAAGGCGAGATGATCAATCTGGATGAAGCGTCCACCATCATCGAGACATCCCGCGATCCGGATGAACTGAAAGCCGTCTGGGAAGGCTGGCGCACGGTCTCGCCGCCCATGAAGGACAAGTATGCCAAGATGGTCGCGTTGGCGAATGAGGGTGCCCAGGAGCTCGGCTATCCGACCTTGGACAAGATGTGGCTGTCAAACTACGACATGCCCCCCGAAGAGATGGAAGCCGAAGTCCAGCGCCTCTGGAGCCAGGTGGAGCCGCTCTATGAGGATCTCCATTGCTATGCCCGCACAAAGTTGAACGCCACCTATGGCGACGAGGTGCAGCCGAAGACCGGTCCGATCCGCGCAGACTTGCTGGGCAACATGTGGGCCCAGCAATGGTCTTCCATTTACGACATTGTGAAGCCGGACACTGCGCCGGTCAGCTACGACCTGACCACCCGCCTGAATGAGCGCGGCTACACGCCGGTCAAAATGGTCGAGACCGGCGAAGGCTTCTTCACATCCCTCGGCTTTGAACCGCTGCCCGAAACATTCTGGGAGCGCTCAATGATCACCCGGCCTGAAGGCAAAGAGGTGGTCTGTCATGCGTCCGCGTGGGACCTCGACGATGAGGAAGATGTCCGCATCAAGATGTGCACCGAGATCAATTCCGAGGATTTCTACACCGTCCACCACGAACTCGGTCACAACTTCTACCAGCGCGCCTACAAGGACCAGCCCTTCCTCTACAAGAATGGTGCGCATGACGGCTTTCACGAAGCCATAGGGGACTTCGTCGCCCTGTCGATCACACCGGAATACCTGGAGCAGATCGGCCTCATCTCTGAAGAAGAGAAACCCGGTCCCGATGCCGATACGGCCCTGCTGATGCAGACCGCGCTCGACAAGATTGCCTTCCTGCCCTTCGCGCTCACGGTTGACAGCTGGCGCTGGGATGTGCTGAACGGCACGACACCGCCGGAAGACTACAATCAGGCCTGGTGGGACCTGCGCCTGAAAAACCAGGGCATTGTGCCCCCGGCTCCGCGGCCGGCCGATGCGTTCGATCCTGGTGCCAAGTATCACATCCCGGGCAATACACCTTACCTGCGTTATTTCCTGTCCTTCGTCATGCAGTTCCAGTTCCACAAGGCCGCCTGTGAGCAGGCTGGATGGGAAGGCCCGCTGCACCGCTGCTCGATCTACGGAAACGAAGAAGTGGGTGAAAGATTCAATGAGATGCTGGAAGCCGGCATGTCGCGCCCTTGGCCGGAAACGCTGGAGAAATTCACCGGCACCCGTGAAATGGATGCGAGCGCCATGGTCGAGTATTTCGCGCCACTGACCGAGTATCTGAAAGAACAGAATGAGGGCCAGTCCTGCGGTTGGGATTAGGCTGTACCTGCAAGGGATGGGGCGGCATGCTTGACGCCGCCCCTTTCCCACCACACATCACGGGAAATCCGGAGATCACATCATGACCGACCAAGCCACGCTCGACGCCATCAAAACGGCCGTAGAAGCCAATGACATTGTCCTCTTCATGAAGGGCACGCCGACATTCCCGCAGTGCGGCTTCTCCTCTGTCGTGGTGCAGGTGCTCGACTATCTCGGCGCCGAATACGTCGCCACGAACGTATTGGAAAATCAGGCCGTCCGCGAAGGCATCAAGACCTATTCAGACTGGCCGACCATCCCCCAGCTTTATGTGAAGGGCGAGTTCGTCGGCGGCTGCGACATCATCAAGGAAATGTTCGAGAGCGGCGAACTGCGCGATTTCCTGAAGGAAAAGGGCATTGAGCTGGAAGACGCCTGATTTCTCAGGCCAACTTCTCAGGCCAGGAAATATAGCCCGATCAGGATAAGAACCGGGACAAGGGACATGCCGAACAGGTTGCGCGTGAAGGCGTAAGTCCCGATCCATTTGTCTATTTCCGGATCGCCGCTTTCGGTTGTTGTCGTCACCATTTCGACAGTATCGCCCTTGATGACCGTGTCGTCCGACAGGATGTATTTCTGCAGCGAGCCTTCCAGCAGCAACGCGCCGAAATAGAACAGGCCACTGAATGCGATACTTGCGAAGGCAATGGCCATGACGATGGGCGCGACTTCAGGCTTGCGGAACTGCCCCATCAACCAGAGTGACACGACAAGAACGCCAGCGCCCACGATCAGCGCGGTAACCTGTATGCGCCTGAGGCGCCTGAAATTCGGCTTGGAACCCTGTCTGTCGGGCATGCGGTGCGTCCTCCCGCTTTCCTGTCCCGTACTTTCAATATAGCAGAGCGGGTATGGACACGACCACCCGCACCGCATCGATCCGCCCGGCTCAGCCGAAAGTCGGTATCGTCTCACTTGGTTGCCCGAAAGCCCTGGTGGATTCGGAACGCATCATCACGCGCCTGCGCGCCGAGGGATACCAGATCGCACCGGATTATTCCGGCGCAGACCTCGTCCTTGTGAACACCTGCGGCTTTCTCGACAGCGCCCGGGACGAAAGCCTCGAAGCGATCGGTGAAGCCATCGAAGCAAACGGCAAGGTCATCGTAACCGGGTGCCTGGGCGCAGAGCCGCACGTCATCGAAAAGGCGCACCCCAAAGTGCTGGCGGTCACCGGGCCGCACCAGTACGAGGCCGTGATGGACGCGGTGCACACGCACCTGACCCCGCCGCACAATCCGCATATGGACCTTGTGCCAGAGTCCGGCCTTCGCCTGACGCCGCGCCACTACGCCTATCTGAAGATCTCCGAAGGCTGTAATAATCGTTGCAGCTTCTGCATTATCCCGAAGCTTCGCGGCGATCTCGCGTCCCGGCCGATCCACCACGTGCTGACAGAGGCCGAACAGCTGGTGAAAGCCGGCGTGAAGGAACTCCTGGTCATCAGTCAGGACACGTCAGCCTATGGTCTCGACGTGCGTTACAAGCCGGAGACCTGGCGAGGCACCGAATACGAAACCCGCTTCCTCGATCTGGCGAAGGGGCTTGGCAGCCTCGGTGTCTGGACCCGGATGCATTATGTCTATCCATACCCGCACGTGGATGCCGTTATCCCGATGATGGCCGAAGGGCTGATCACGCCGTATCTGGACATCCCATTCCAGCATGCCTCCGCCAATGTTCTGAAAGCGATGAAGCGTCCGGCGAAGCAGGACCGGGTTTTGGAGCGCATCCAGCAATGGCGCCGGGACGTGCCGGACCTTGCCATCCGTTCCACCTTTATCGTCGGTTTCCCGGGTGAAACGGATGAAGATTTCGAAATCCTGCTCGACTTCATCCGCGAAGCGAAGATTGATCGCGCTGGCTGTTTCCAATACGAGAACGTCGCACACGCCGACAGCCGCGCCCTGCCCGGCCATGTGCCGGACGCCGTGAAGGAAGAACGCTGGCACCGCTTCATGCAAGTCCAGGCCGAAGTCTCAGCTGCCCGCGCCGAGGCGCAGGTCGGCACGGTTCAGGATGTGATTGTCGATGGCGCGGATGAAAACCCCGGCATGATGATCGCCCGCACCAAAGCGGACGCACCAGACGTCGACGCCGTCGTGTACCTGGAGAATGCGACCCACCTGAAACCGGGAGACATTGTTTCGGCCAAGATTACCGGCGCAGACGATTACGACCTATACGCAACGCCGTCCTGAGCGCGCATCCGCTCACCCGCCTCATGGGCTTCGGTCCGGCGTGCGTCCATCAGCTTGGACATGTGGGCATTGTAGGCTGAGAGTGTTTCCGCCTCGGCCAGTTCCGGACGCCCTCCGGGGAATGGCGGGGCTGGCGCATACTCATAACCGAGCGTCAGGGCCTTGGCATAAGCCTCCCCGGCAATCTCAGCCACCATCGACAGGGCGAAATCGATCCCGGCGGTGACCCCGCCGCCTGTGAAAGTATTTCCATCGCGTACAACGCGGCCCTCATCGATGACAGCGCCGAACTCGGTCAGCAACTCCCGCCACGCCCAGTGGCATGCAGCACGCTTGCCCTGAAGCAGTCCGGCCGCACCAAGAATCAACGAGCCCGTGCAAACCGACGTGACATAGGTTGCGCCCTGCCCGAGGCGGCGAACTTCTCCGACGAAGTCTTCGTCCAGGGCGATTTGCGTCGCAGTCAGTCCACCCGGCACACAGAGGAGGTCGCATTGCTCGATATCGGAGAGTTTGGACGTACGTCCGATGACGAGATTGCCTTCTGCGAGAATGTCGCCGCCATCCCGGCTTGCGATCATGGTCTGCGCACCGGGTAGTCGGCACAAGACCTGGTGTGGTCCGGTAAAGTCCAGATGCGTCATGTTATCGTAGACGGCAAACACGGTGCTGAATGGCTTGCTCATGGCTGTCTCCTTGCTGACGCGTCTTGTCTGGACTATGTCTGCTTTGGCAGAAAGGACATTGTTCCCATGTTTTCCGCCAAAACCCAGCCCTGTGAAATCGGCGTGCTCATCTTCGATGATTTCCAGCTCCTGGATGCCGCAGGTCCTATTTCCGTTTTCGAGATGCCCGTCCGCGGAATGTCGTCGCCGCCTTATCGCCTGACGGTCTACTCAATCGCGGGCGGTGCGCTCCGTTCGTCCAGCGGTGTGAGCATGTGCTCGGAAAAACTCCCCGATAGCCTGGCACTGGACACGCTGGTCGTCTCCGGTGGTGAAGGCACGCGGCAGGCCATGCATGACAAGGATTTCCTCAATACCATCCGTGACTTGTCCAGCCGCACCCGACGGACAACATCTGTCTGCTCAGGGGCCGTGTTGCTGGCCGCTGCGGGTCTTCTCAATGGCCGGCGCGCCACCACGCACTGGCGCCGGTGCCCCGACATGGCGCGGCACTTTCCGGAGGTGAATGTCGAAGCAGACCGGATCTTCGTTCAGGATGGCAAGTTCTGGACATCTGCAGGCATTACCGCGGGGATCGATCTCGCCTTGGCTCTGGTAGAGGATGACCTCGGCACAGAGGTCGCGCGCCGGGCCGCTCGCGAGTTGGTGGTCCATCACCGCAGGCATGGTGGCCAGTCCCAGTTCTCCGTCATGCAGGATGTGAAGCTGCTGTCCGGACGATTTGACCACCTCATCGACTGGATTCGTGCCAACTTGGCAAGCGACCTCAAAGTCGAGCAAATCGCGGAAAAGGCCGGGATGAGCCCAAGGAATTTTGCGCGGGTTTTCCGGTCTGAAACCGGCACCACACCAGCAAGATTCGTGGAAAAGCTGCGGCTGGAATCAGCTCGTCAGCACGTTGAAACAACAGGCTTATCCCTGAATCAAATCGCCCAAAAAACAGGGTTCGGTGACGCCGAGCGAATGCGGATGGCCTTCATCCGGGCCTATGGACAACCCCCGATGGTGCTGCGGCGACAAGGACGAAACTGACCGGATCCGATTACGAAAACCACAGTTTTTATCGAAATACGACGATTGACATATCGTATTTCGATAATTCACAGTGCTCTCCATTCGAGGAGACACCTTATGAAACGACCAGCCACATGCTTTGCCGCGCTAATTATCCTGTCCGCGCCAGCCGCGATCGCTGAAACTCAATCCTATCCTGCGGAGTCATTTTCCCAAATCGAAGCGGTTGGGCCGATTGATGTAATTTATGAGCCTGCGGCCGCTCCATCGATTGTGGTTGAGCAAGCCGAGAACGATTTCAGCGACATCTACCTGGATTTCGATGGCGACACGCTGATTGTCTCCCGCAAGTGCATCCGCGACCGGTCAGGCTGGTTCAACAATGTGAACATCAACACGAAGAACGACCGGAAAATTATCAAGGTCAACGGCAAACGCGTTCCCTACTATATCGTACGCGTGTCAGGCCCGGACCTTGACGGTGTGGTTTCGAAGCGCTCCGCCAAACTGACTGCAAACGGTGTAGACAGCGCCAGTTTCGACGCGCACGCCTCATCCAGCGGAGATCTGTTTCTCAGCGGGACGGCAAAATCTGCCAAGCTCCATGCGTCCTCCAGCGGAGACATTCTTGCCTCGGATTTTCAGGCCCAAACGTTCGACATTCAGGCTTCGTCCAGCGGTGACATCGAAGCGAAATCCAATGGTGATGGCATAGTGAAAATAGACGTGTCGTCCAGCGCAGATCTCGATCTGGAGTCTCTGGGTGCCGCCGAGTTCCTGATTAAGGCATCTTCCAGCGCCGACATTGAACTATCCGGTCAATGCAGCAGCATTGAAATTGAAGCGTCTTCCAGCGCTGATGTGGATGGCAGGGACCTCGTCTGCCGCGACGCCAAAGTTGCGGCCTCCAGCAGCGCAGATGTCAGCGTTTCCGCCTCTGAGTCGGTCGAAGCAAGAGCCTCAAGTGGCGGCGACATCTACATCTCCGGCTCCCCTGCGGTTCGGGACATTTCTCGGTCGAGCGGCGGTGACGTCGATTTCGGAAGCTGATCTGAAGGAAAGCAACCATGATACGCCCCTTCATCTTATCAACTGTCTTTGCCGCAACCGCATTCTCGGCACTGGCGGACACGACCGAGACATACGATTTCTCTGGTTTCAATGAGCTCGACATCGCTGCGGGTGTGGAAGTCAAATATGAAACCGCCAGCACTTACAGCGTTGTTGCTGATTTCAGCCGCGGGGGGCCGGATGACATGAAGATCCGGCAAGATGGCGACCGTCTGTACATTTCAAGGAAGATGACATCTGGCTGGGGCGACAAACTTCGCGTCACTGTTCGCATAACCTCTCCAAAACTAAACGAAGTCGAAGCCAGCTCGGGGTCTTCGATCCAAGCGCGAGGGATCAATGCGGATGATTTCACGCTCCGGGTGTCGAGTGGTGCATCAGCGGAATTGTCAGGCAGCTGCAAAGAGTTGGATTTAAAGGTCAGCTCAGGCGGCGATGCCGACGCGAAAGACCTGCAATGTCTCTCGCTTTCGGCCTCGGCAAGCAGCGGAGGATCAGCCAGCGCCTATGCAATCGAAAGCGCCACAGGAAAAACCTCCAGCGGTGGAAGTATTGACGTTTGGGGCGATCCGCCAAGCCGGACCTCGAACCATTCTATCAGCGGCGGCAGCACGGACTTCCACTAGGAGAAGTCGAAATCTTCCAGGCGGTAATCTGATTTCGGCCAGCTCAGGTCCATTTCCTCCAGAGCGCCGCGAACCAGCCGTGCGATCATGGCGCTGCGGCGTGTCCGGCTGTCTGACGGAATGACATACCAGGGAGAATGCTTCGTCGAGCAACGCTGAACGGCTGTTTCATACGCTGACATGTAGTCTTTCCAGAGCGCCCGGTCATCGAGATCCGCAGGATTGAACTTCCAGTATTTATGCTGTTCTTCGAGACGCTCACGCAGGCGGATACCCTGCTCTTCATACCCAATGTTGAGCATGCACTTTACGATCGTGACACCATTTTCGGAGAGATGCTCCTCAAATGCATTGATCTGCTCGTAGCGCTTTTCAATGTCTTCCGGGCTGGCAAAGCCCCGCACCTTCACGACAAGCACGTCCTCGTAGTGAGACCGGTCAAATATCCCGACATGCCCCTTCTTCGGAACCGCATTGTGGATACGCCAGAGATAATCACGCGCCAGTTCGTTTGAACTGGGCGCCTTGAACGCTTTCACCTCCATGCCGAGCGGGGTGGTATCAGCGAAGACGGATTTGATCGTGCCGGACTTTCCTGCCGTATCCATGCCTTGCAAAACGACCAGGATCGAACGCTTCTTTTCCGCGTAGAGAATGTCCTTCAACTCGTTGATTACGGCCGCGTCCTTTTTCAGGCTGGTTTTCGCGAGGGACTTGTCTTCGAAGAGACTGCGGTCGCCGCTATCACGACTGGAGAGGTCAAAGGGCTTCCCTGGATCCGCGATGAGGTGTTTGCGGACATCGGAAATGCTGGGAATGCTCATCGAGTTGAATCTCCAAGGAAAAAGGCCGCACCAGTCTGGCGCGGCCTTCTAAGTAGTTCAAGAAATTTGGTTTTCTTAGGACGAGTAGAATTCGACCACCTGAGCCGGTTCCATCTTCACCGGATACGGCACATCAGCCAGTTCCGGGACGCGCGTGAATGTTGCGCTCATCGCTTTCGGGTCGACTTCAACATATTCCGGCAGATCACGCTCAGGGCTGCCGAGTGCTTCGAGCACCAGAGCCATGTTGCGGGATTTTTCGCGGATCTGGACCACATCACCAGGCTTCAGGCGAACCGAGCCGATGTTACAGCGACGGCCGTTGAGCATGACGTGTCCATGGTTCACGAACTGCCGGGCCGCGAAGATCGTCGGGACGAACTTGGCGCGGTAGACGATCGCGTCGAGGCGCGATTCCAGCAAGCCGATCAGGTTCTCAGCTGTGTTGCCTTTGATCCGGGCGGCTTCTTCATAGATGCGAGAAAACTGCTTCTCGGTGAGGTCACCGTAGTAGCCCTTCAGTTTCTGCTTCGCCATCAGCTGCATGCCGAAGTCGGACGTCTTGTTGCGGCGGTTCTGGCCGTGCTGTCCGGGCTTGTAGTTGCGCTTGTTGACGGGGGACTTCGGGCGGCCCCAGATGTTCTCACCGACGCGACGGTCGATCTTGTACTTCGCGCTATGGCGACGTGACATGGTAGTACCTCATTATCGACGCGGGCCGGTGGGCAAGCTCATCCTGCCCACGATTACAACGGCGGCTCCGCACCATCCCGTTATGAAGCGGCGGGTAAAACACCAAACCAGCCCTTCCGTCAAGCTGTGTACCTGCTACAGCTACTACAAATGACAAGGGAGGAAATCATGGGTTTACTGGATGGCCGCGTGGCGGTGATCACGGGGGCTGGAAGCGGTATTGGCCGCGCTGCCGCAGAAGCATTGGCAAAAGAAGGCGCCGCTGTCTTTGCAACAGACATTGACGAAGCGGGATTGCAGGTGACTGCAAGCAATATAAGCGCTGCCGGCGGCAAGGTCGAAACCCTGATCCAGGATGTCACTGACGAAGCCCTATGGGACAAGGTCATGGACCAGGCAGAAGCAACGCTCGGCTCCCCTACCATTCTCGTCAACAATGCCGGCATCGCTATCGGCGGAGCCATTCCGGAATTTTCGCTGGACGACTGGAAGACTCAAATGGCCGTGAATGTGGACAGCGTGTTTCTCGGAACGCGCGCAGCCATTCGTAAAATGCAAAGCAGCGGCGGGTCGATCGTCAACATCTCATCCGTTGCAGGATTGCGCGGGGCGGCGGGGCTAAGCGCTTACTGTGCGTCGAAAGGTGCGGTCCGCCTATTCACCAAGGCCGCCGCCGTAGAGTGCGCACGCGCCGGCTGGCCGATCCGGGTGAATTCAGTTCATCCGGGTATTATCGACACGCCAATCTGGCAAAAATCGATTGGGCGTCTCAGCGAAGGGATGCCGGTTATTCCTGACGTTCCTGAGGGCGCGAACGCCTTGGACGCCGATACCCTGGGTGCTCAGGCTTCGCCGATGGGACGACCCGGCCGCCCCGATGAGGTCGCAGACCTGATCGTTTATCTCGCATCGGACAAGTCCAGCTACATAAATGGCCAAGAGCATGTGGTGGACGGTGCGATGACAGCGGGCGGCTGATTTCTTCGAGCTGGCAACTTAAAGGAGCCCGCAGACGAGAAAAGCCACATCAGTGATGCGTGACAGTCAGTATTCGCTGACGGCGCGGAATCCTCTTGATATGGTGGTACCGCAGAGCAAACAGGAAGACAGATTCAGACGGGCTCACCGGATAATTCGGGCGCTGGTCCTGGGCGCCCGAATCACATCCTCCTGTTGCACCGGCTTGTCGACCAAAGTTCAAATTCTGAACGAAATTCGATCATTGCAGCCAGGAGGACATGCTTAATCTTCGAGAATCTGTCGTTCTGCCTTCAGGTCTTACACGCGTGGAATGAAATGCTTTGCTTCCGAAGGAGTGGGGCGATAAGCCTGAAGTGTAGAGAATACTACAGGTTCAGAAAAGCACGCATCAACGTGCACGCTTTTCGGACTGTGAAAGACGGGTTTTCGACAGCGGGCGTATTCCGTTCGTATAGTTTTAAATAGCGCTGCGTAGAATTGTGCAGTGAGATGGCAAGAAGTGTCCTGGATGATGAACGTGTGCTCCACGATCATTGAAAACCCGCGCCTCCCGGTGAGCTTGGTGCTTTCCGAGAATGAGGTAAAAGCTGTTGCATCTGCAGAAGGCGCCTCAGGCGGCACTGCCACGCTTCCCCCAATTTATCCGGAATGGCTGGGTGACCGGGCTTTCTCGGCAACCCACGGCGCACGGTTCAACTATGTTGTCGGTGAAATGGCGCGCGGCATTGCCACGCCACGTATGGTTGTCGAGGCGGTGCGCGCTGGCTGTTTGGGATTTTATGGTAGCGCCGGTCTTTCTCTCGATGAGATCGAGCGCGGTCTCCGCGAAATCAAAGCCGGTTTGTCCGACGCGCAGAACAGCTGGGGAGCCAACCTGATCCACACACCGCAGCAGCCCGGATATGAGGCTGACGTCGTGGATCTGTTCCTGCGTGAGGGTGTACGGCGTGTATCAGCCTCCGCTTATATGCGCCTGTCTCCGGAAATCGTGCGGTATACGGCTCTCGGGCTCCAATCTGGCCCGAATGGCGCGATCATTCGGACCAACCACGTATTTGCGAAGGTCTCACGCGCAGAAATCGCTGAGCAGTTTCTCGCCCCGGCTCCAGAAGCCATATTGAACGCGCTCGTGGTGTCCGGTGCGATTTCGGCAGAACAAGCCCAAATGGCTGCTCAGGTTCCCGTTGCGGCCGAGATCACTGCAGAAGCTGACTCAGGCGGGCACACAGACCGGCGAGCGGCCGCGCCGCTGTTTACCTCCATTTGTGCCGCCCGGGACCGCATCGCGTCCAAAACAGGCATTGACCCTGACACGATCCGGATTGGACTGGCCGGAGGCATCGCCACACCTCATGCCGTCGCCGCGGCATTCAGCATGGGCGCCGCCTATGTTCTGACTGGATCCATAAATCAGGCGGCTGTTGAATCCGGTCTCTCCCTGCCCGGCCGCCAGCTGCTTGCAAAAGCAAGCCCTGCGGACGTGGCCATGGCTCCCGCCGCCGACATGTTCGAGCAAGGGGTGGAGGTGCAGGTGCTGAAACGCGGGACTCTGTTTGCCATGCGCGGAAAGAAACTGTTCCAGTTTTACCGCTCCGGCGCCGCCTTCGAGACGCTTGATCCAAAGGACCAGGCTTGGGTGGAAGATGTCCTGGGCGAGCCGTTCGAAGCCGCCTGGGAGTCGACACGGGACTATATTCGGACGGTCAATCCCAAAGAGGCCGCCCGTGCAGAGGCGGACGGCAACAAGCGGTTCGCCCTGGTCGCGAGACGTTACCTTTTCTCAGGTGCCCAGCTGGCGCGCGAAGGTGATCCTGATCGTCTCGCCGACTACCAGATATGGTGCGGCCCCGCACAGGGCGCGTTTAACGAATGGGTTGCAGGAACTTTTCTGGAAGACATTTCCAATCGTACGGTCCGTCAGATTGCATGGAACCTCATGGAAGGCGCTGCGCGTATCACCCGCGCAGCCCAGCTTCGGGCTGTTGGCGCCGCGGTTCCACCCACGGCATTCAATTTTACCCCACAACAATTTGTTGAATCGGAGGCTGCGTGATGGCCAAACAGACCGCTGCGCCTGTCGCTATCGTCGGCCTGGGCGCCGTATTTCCCGGACGTGGCGATGTAACGGGTTTCTGGCGGGACCTGTTCGAGGGCCGGGACCTGATCAGCGACGTGCCGCCCAGTCATTGGCTGGTAGAAGACTATTATGATGAAGATCCGAAAGCCAAAGACCGGACCTATGGCCGGCGTGGGGGTTTCATTAATCCCCTCGCATTTGACCCACTTTATTTTGGCATTCCCCCCAAAGCCATGGAGGGAACCGACACGGCGCAGCTTCTGGCGCTGATCGCAGCGCAAATGACTCTGGAAGACATCGAGCGCGACTCCGGCGGAATGATCGACAAGTCCCGCACGAGCATCATTCTCGGCGTTGCGTCCGCTACTGAAATGACCGCTCATATGGCGGGCCGCCTTCAACGCCCAGCATGGGTAAATGCGATGCGCCAGGCCGGACTGCCGGAAAGCCAGGTTCAGGATATCGCGCGCCGGATCGAAGATCATTACGTCGACTGGCAGGAAGCCACCTTCCCCGGCCTGCTCGGGAATGTAATCGCCGGACGAATTGCAAACCGTTTCGATCTGACCGGCAGCAATTACGTGACAGACGCGGCTTGCGCCTCCAGCCTTTCGGCCTTGCAGATCGCACTCCATGAATTGCGTTCAGGTGACAGCGACACAGTCCTGACGGGAGGTGTCGATGCGCTGAATGATATCTTGATGTACATGTGCTTCTCCAAGACGCCGGCCTTGTCGGTTTCTGGAGACTGCCGTCCGTTCTCGACCCGCGCAGACGGCACTATGCTGGGTGAAGGTGTCGGCATGCTTGCCTTACGGCGGCTGGACGACGCCGAGCGCGATGGAAACAAGATCTACGCGACGATCAGGGGACTGGGTGGCGCCTCTGATGGCAAAGGAACGGCGATCTACAGCCCGGTTCCCCATGGACAAGCCCGCGCCTTGACGCGAGCATATGAGCAGGCCGGTTACGATCCGTCCACGGTAGACCTTGTTGAAGCCCACGGCACCGGCACGAAAGCTGGCGACAAAGCCGAAATCGAAGGCCTTCATATGGTCTTTGGCGAATATGCAAGCGAAGCTCCCTGGTGCGCGGTCGGGTCAATCAAAGCCCAGATCGGCCACACCAAAGCGGCCGCAGGTTCCGCCAGCCTGATCAAGGCCGCCCAGGCCCTTAGCCGCAAAGTTCTGCCGCCAACGATAAAAGTGGAAGAGCCGGCAGACGCCATCAAGAATAGCCCGGTATTCTACCTCAATACCGAAGCTCGCCCCTGGATCTCACCCAAAAAACGTCCCCGCCGGGCCGCCGTAAGTTCCTTCGGCTTTGGAGGCAGCAATTTCCACGTCACGCTGGAGGAGTACACCGGCCCGAATGCCGTAAAACCCTGGCGATGCCTTCCTGCGGAATTGTTCCTCTTTTCCGCCGATACGCCAGCGGCGCTCGCCAGCCAAATTGAATCTTTTCAAACAAGTCTTTCGGAAGATGAATTCGCGTTTCGTGCCTCGCAAACCCACGACTCGTTTGATGTAACCGCGCCGACCCGCGCCGCCATCGTTGCCCAATCACCGGAAGAACTCGCATTAAAGGCGACTAGCGTCATTGAAGCCGTGCAGCGTGGTGAAGTAGCCAACCGGCCCATGAAAATGGGTTGCCACGTTTCTTTGGATCCGCCCACGGATGACAAAGTTGCTTTCATGTTTTCCGGGCAAGGCAGTCAGTATGTCGGTATGGGAGCAGACCTCGCTATGGTCTTCCCCGATGCAAGAGCTGCTTGGGACGAAAGCGCTGGTCACAAGCGAGCGGGCGAACTGAAGCTTCACAAACTCGCATTTCCGCCTGCCGCATTTGATCAGGTCGAACACGGTGACCAGACCGACCGCCTGAAAGCCATGGAGCATGCACAGCCCGCAATCGCAGCCGTCGCATTGTCACATCTCGCTTTGCTGGCCCGGGCTGGGGTGCAGGGTGACATGGCCGCCGGCCACAGTTTCGGAGAAATCATGGCCCTCCATTATGGGGGATCGATGAACACCACCGGCGCGTTGTCGGCGGCAGTCGATCGCGGCGCCCTGATGGCCGAAGCTGCCCAGTCCAGCTCAGGCTCCATGATGGCCGTTCAGGCAGCGTCGGAAGAGATCGGGCATATCATCTCCCGCTTCAGTCCGGATCTCGTGCTAGCCAATGATAATGGACCAAGCCAGGTTGTGCTTTCAGGGCCGACTCAGACAGTGAACAGCGCCGTTGAAGCTTGTACACAGGAAGGGTTAAAAGCGCGGCTACTGCCTGTGGCAACCGCCTTCCATTCAGAGATCGTTGCGTCTGCGGTCGATCCGTTCGAAGCTGCCCTCAAAAAATTGCGCCTGCGCAAGCCTTCCCTCCCTGTATATGCCAATGCAACGGCAGAGCCCTACACATGCACTGGCACACAAATGCCGGAGGAAGTTGCCCGTCAGCTCGCCTCACCGGTGCGATTCAGGGAACTCGTCGAACGTATGTATACGGATGGGGCCCGTATTTTCGTGGAAGTTGGACCCGGCTCTGTGGTGACAGGACTGGTCGACGATGTACTCGGCTCAAGACCACATAAGTCGTTTGCGCTCGACAATAAGCGAGTAAACGGAGTGACTCAATTCCTGTCGACGCTTGGGGCGCTCGCTGTCTCTGGCGTTCCTGTCGATTTCGCGACTCTGCTCGAAGACCTACCAGCTGAACCCCCTCGGAAAGCCCCACCGAAACATGCTGTCATGATTTCGGGAGGTAATTACGGCAAGCCTTATCCGCCACCGGAAGGGGCTGCTGGCAAGGCGCCCCCAAACCCCGAACAAACCATACCTGCCACGACCAATTCCGCCAGGCCTCAGCCCCCGGCCGCAGCCAGCACCCACAGTTCCAATCCTGCCACTCCCTCATCTACCTCCAGTCCTCAGGAAACAGTCATGCCGGATTCATCCTATTCGTCGTTCCCTTCCATGCCGTCCTATGAACCGTCCGGATCAAATGGTGAGACTCCAGCCGAACGCGTCCTGATGGAAGTTTCCCGGCGCCATTCCGACTTCCTGAATATGGCTTCGTCGGCACATACCGCATACTTGAATACCGTATCGCAAGTCATGGGCGGCGCACCTGCATACCAAGCAGGACCTGCCAGAGCATTGCCCAATCCTGCACCTGCTCAGCCCCCCGCCATATCGCCAGCGGCCCGTCCTTCTGAACCCGTTGTGGCGGACGCGCCTGCTGCGAAGGGAACTACACCTGCACGCCCATCAGCGCCTGCTGTAGGAAAGCCCGCACAGACCAGACAAACACCTTCCGCATCATCCTCGCCGACAATGGCACCCGCACCTGCAAACCCAATTGCAGAAAACCCCGCTCCCGCCAGAAAACCATCAAGTATGGATGCGATCGCGCTCGTTCGCGGTATTATTGCAGACAAGACTGGTTATCCGGAAGACATGCTGGACCCGGACATGGACCTAGAAGGCGAACTCGGGGTCGACTCGATCAAACAAGTCGAAATCCTGTCGACCATTCGGGAACAACTTCCAGAGTTGCCGGAGATCGATCCGGAACGCCTCGTGGAACTGCGCACAATCGCGGCGATTGCAGAAATGGTTTCTGGATCCAGCACCCCGCCGCAACCCGCCCAGGCGGAACCGACTGAACCTGTTGCAGCGGCCTCCGCCTCTCTAACGGGAGACGCCACTTCTGCCCCTGTCAATGGCAAGATCACCCCCGATATCGTTCGCACCCTGATTGCTGACAAGACCGGCTACCCGAGCGACATGTTGGAGGATGACATGGATCTGGAAGGCGAGCTCGGGGTCGACTCGATCAAGCAAGTCGAAATCCTGTCGGCGCTCCGCGAACAACACCCCGATCTGCCGGAAGTCGATCCTGAAGTATTGGTAGAACTCCGCACGATCAGGGCAATTGCTGATTTTTTTGCCTGAGGGGCGGCGCGCCTGAACTGGCGGTCCGTCCCGGCGCAGCAGACGCAGGGAATGTTCCTTATCAGAATGCCGTGCGGGCACTCAATTCGGTGCGCATTGCTTCGTACGACAACATCATATCCCTGGAGCATTTTGGTGAAATTGAAATCACCAACGCTGCTCCGGACTGCGCCGATGCAATCCGGCAAGCGATTAAAGCATGCGGCGGCAGCGCCCGGCTTGTCTCCACGCCGCAAAACGCAGGCTTGTGCTTGCTCACGGAGGGTCTGACTGAGGGCCTCCTTGCCAATCGGCACCATATGGCGCTCCAGGCAATCCTGTCTGCCGATGGAAATATGCGCGTTGTCGCACTCGACCGTGCATCGGCGCCAGCGTTATCGGATATCGGCGGTATTTCCGGTCTGTGCCGTTCATTCCGGATCGAACACCCGGGGGCACGATTGACTTCTTTGTCTATGTGCGCGCCCGCAGATGTCGACGAAGCCGCTTCACGGGTCGCCCGTTCCCTGAACCTGCCTGACAGTGATTACACGCTTTATACTGATGAAATCCGGCAGGACGTTCTGGGAGATAGCCTTCTTCCTCCGCCAGCCCATGAAGGCGCCAGCACCTCACCTGTCTGGTTGATCTCAGGGGGCGGCAGAGGCGTAACGGCCAACTGTGCAGTTGAGCTCGCCAATCGAACTGGAGGAAGCTTCATCCTCCTGGGCCGCTCCGACATGACTGAGTGGCCTGACTGGCTGGAGCCGGAAACGGATCTCAAAGCACTCCGGAGCGCTCTGGCAAAAAATTCAACCCGTCCCGGGATGCCGAAGAAGCCAGTGGAAATCGATCGCTTTGCACGCAAGCTTCTGGCGGGCGCAGAAATTGCCTCTACGATAAAATCGATAGAAGCAACCGGCGCGTACGCCCGCTATGTTCAGGCAGACATTGGGGATCGAGCAAGTCTTCGCTCGACGCTGGCCACACTCGTAAAGGAAGTGGGCGCTGTCACAGGATTGGTTCACGGAGCTGGCGTTCTGTCAGACGGACTTGTCAGTACGCTTGATCTGCAAAGCTTCGAGACTGTTTTTGCCCCCAAAGTCATGGGATTGGAAATCATTCTTTCTTGTCTCGACAAACGGTCTCTCAGCCACATCGCGCTTTTTTCGTCAGCTTCCGCCGTATTCGGCAATGAGGGACAGGCGAATTATGCGGCGGCCAATGCTTGGCTGAACAATGTCGCAATCCAACTCGCAACCAGTATGCCCGACACACAAGTGAAGTCATTTTGCTGGGGACCCTGGCATGGCGGAATGGTCGATGATGCTCTGGCTCGTATGTTCACGGAACGCGGAATAGGTCTGATCACCAGGCAAGAGGGAGCCCGCATCTTTGCAGATCAGCTCCTGAATTCACCTCACGATCAAGTGCGTTTCGTTGTCGGCGACGAATGGGGCGATCAATGAGCCATCTCGAACCTGTCGCGATTATTGGACAGGGGTGTGTTCTGCCAGGTGCGCATTCTCCGGACGAGCTTTCCAAAATCGTGATGGAGCGGAATGTCGTCTATGGTCCGGTCCCCCCGGCAGAACTGGGACTATCAGGGATTCCGACAAACTCACGTTCGTTTGTATCAGGACGCGTCAAAGGGTTTGAGCGTATTTACGATCCTGACCGCTTCCGGCTGAAGTCTGTTCGCGCCGAGGAATTAGACCCCGTCTGTAGCTGGTCACTGAACGCTGCACTTGATGCGTGGAAGGATGCATCCAGCCCAAAAGTGAAGCGGTCGGCTATCGGGGTATTTGTTGCAAACCTGTCCTACCCATCCGCCGGACATGTAGAATTTGCCACAAAGATATGGCGGGGTGAAAAACCACCGCCTGCGCATTTGGTATTTAACTCCGCCCTTCCGTCACGTCTGATAGCCGAAGCGTTGCGCTCTAGCGGGCCCTGCCTGTCGCTCGATGCGGCGTGCGCATCTTCGCTATACGGAATCGATATTGCCTGCCGAAAACTGCAGGCACGACAGATCGATTGCGCCGTCGTCGCTGGCGTAAATGCGGCTGACAATCTGATCCTCCACATCGGATTTGAGGCCCTGAATGCACTAAGCCCGACAGGAAGGTCCCGGCCGTTTGTAAAAGGCGCCGATGGCCTGGTGCCATCTGAAGGCGCCGCCGCGTTGGTCCTGAAAAGGCTCAGCGATGTGGAACCCGGCGAAAAAGTCTACGGCATCATTCGTGGCAGCGGGCTGTCGAACGATGGGCGGCGCAAAGGCTTGCTTGCTCCCGCGGCCGACGGGCAAGCTGATGCCATGCAGCTGGCACTGGAGAGCGGCGCCATTGATCCCCTCACGATCCAGTACCTGGAATGTCATGCGACCGGCACATCCGTCGGAGATGGCGTGGAAGTCTCGTCGATCCGGTCCGTCTATGCGGACCTTGAACACTTGCCTGTAGGGTCGCTCAAAGCGAACACCGGACATCTGATCACAGTCGCCGGCCTCGCGAGTGTTTTAAAGCTTACTGGCGCCATGGCACAGGAAACTCTGCCCCCGACACCGGTAGATGGTGAAATTCTGGAGCAACTCCAGAATTCGAACCTGAACGTGCAGTCCTCACGGGCCGCATGGAAGACTGAAGGCGGGCCAAGACGCGCCGCGATCAGTAATTTCGGGTTTGGCGGTAACAATGCTCACCTCATCCTGGAGCAGTACCAGCCATCCTCACGACCAGGGCGAAATAAAGCCTTCAAACAGTGCCCTGCTCCAGATGTCGTCATATGCGCAGCGACGGTCATGGCCGGCACCGATCGCACAACCGAAGCGGTTCTGCGACGGGTCATGAACCAACCAGTCAATGCTGCGGGCAAACTGAAAGAAATCGGCGCGAACGCTGCAAATGCCAGGACACCTCCCATCGACCTGACACAGGCTGAACCACATCAATTGGCGATCCTGTCGACCGTCAGTGAAGCGCTGAACCGTGTGTCGCCTGTTGAGAGCAGTCAGACGGGTGTCTTTGCGGGCATGGCCTGCGCCGCGGACTCCGCACGCTGGGCGCTCAGAGAGAGAGTCTCTTCCAACACAACTCAATCGCCTGACGATATCGCTCCGAAACTTGATGCGGCGATGGTGCTCGGCGCTATGGCCAACATGACGGCGAACAGGATCACGTTCGGCCGGGACATCAGGGGGATAGGATATTCCGTCTCGGCGGGGTCAGCGAGTGGGCCTGCAGCTCTTGATCTCGCGATTGATGCGCTCGTCTCTGGCCGACTGTCGATGGCGATTGTCGCCGCGGCTGACTTCGCGACGGAGCGTGTCCGCGCGAAAGCACTGCAGACTCTCAATGGGATAGACAATCCGGGCGACGCGGCTGCCGCGCTTGTTCTCAAACGCCGCGAGGATGCCGAAGCCGCAGGTGATCCGATACTCGCGTCGCTCAAGTCCATTGAGTGGAAGAACTCGAAAGCCCACCAAGAGGAAGATCTGTTCGCATCAATCTACGGCAAAGCGCCGGATGCAGACGCCTTGGTTCGGATTGCCCTCGATCTGCTTCTAAACGCCCACAGCCACAAGCCGACCCCAGAGGGCGCTGTCCCGACCCTCTCGTCTCCTCAGAAAAAAATCCGGATATCTGTTCCAACGGGCCTCACACACACCGGCGCAGTTGTTTCGCTTGCGCCTGCACCGCCATTGGTGGTGCCAGATCCTTTAAGACCGACGCCATCCCTGTACCACGCAGCCGCTGGCAGCCCGCAAAAACTGGCGGAGAAGCTGCAGGCAAGGCATGAAGGTGGCCGAGGTAAATGCCGGATAGCCATCGTTGCTCCAGACCAAAGCCAGATGGATTCGCTGCGGGAAGCTGCAGCGCGACAACTCTCAAAAGGCCAGTCACCGGAAGGGAACGGAATCTATTTCGGTGAAGGCAAGCCGGATGGAGAGCTTGCCTTCCTGTTCACCGGATCAGCCGCCGTTTATCCGCGAATGGCAAGGCGTCTTCTTATGGCGTTTCCGGACATCCGGAAGAAGCTGGCGAAGCTCTCTCGTGCAGAAGACATTGCCGCGCTCTTGTCTCGTGCGAGCCTTTCTGAATTTGAACAATTGTGTGCAGGCACCCTCGTCAGCCAGGCGCATGCCGCCCTGTGGCTGGACATCCTCAAGGTAAAACCTGACGCAGCCATCGGCCTCTCACTCGGCGAGTCCAATGCCCTGTTTTCCTTTGGATACTGGGAAGACCCCGGTGCACTGCTTGATGAGATTTCCGATGCCGCGATGTATGAACGTCATATCGGCGGCGAATTCGAAACGGCCAAACAGGCTTGGGGCCCCAACGTCCCCTCCGATTGGACCAATTGGCGGCTGCAGGCGCCCGTCAGCAAAGTAAAGGCTGCCCTTCCGCAATGCCCAGGTGTCGAGATCACCATCATTTATTCCGATGAAGACTGCATGATCGGCGGGCCTGCGGAGTCTTGCCGCCAGCTGTGCGAAGGGTTTGGCAAACGCGCTGGCGTGAAAATGAACCAGCACCTGATTGTGCACGCCAAGGCCATGCAGCCATTTGCGGACACGTGGCGCCGATTGCACACGCGGGACGTGCATCCAGGGTCCGGTGTGCGGTTGTATGCCAACGCCATTCATAGCGCCTATGAGCCTGAGACCGATGTTGTCGCAGACATGCTGACCCGGCAGGCCGTCGACACGGTGGATTTCCCCAGGACGGTCCGTCAGGCGTGGGCGGACGGCGTGCGGACCTTTCTGGAGCTCGGCCCGCGGGACACGCTAACGGCCAGCCTTTCCAAGACATTGAAAGATAAGCCTTTCAAGGCCATTGCGACTGACAGGATCGAAATGTCGGACCTTGGCCAGATCGCCCATGCAGCGGCCTTTCTTTATGCCGACGGCCGGGAAATCGATCTGACCCCGCTCCTCGAAACGCTCACTGCCGCAAAGAAAAACGAGGCCGCCCCAGCCGGCCAATGGAACGCAAAACGACCGGTGCCTTACCCCATGCCAAAAATCGTCAAAGACCCAGCACGCCCTGTCCATGGCGGACTACCCCCTGCGCCCAAGCTGCGCATACCGGACTATGCCATGACCATACCGTGCCAGCAGACGACCAAACCGAGCCTTCCGCCGGAACCTGTTCCGGGAAAATGTGCCGAACCTCCGCAAAAAGTGGTTCGCGGCACCACGGCACTGCGTCCTCGCACACCGACCGGTCCGAAACGAGACCGCCGGGCTGTGGAAGCGTCGACGCGAGGCAAAATGTCCGAGTTCTTCGGTCCGGCCTTCAAGGCCCAGGACGCGTTCAGCCGTCAGGTGCGCCTCCCGGCGCCTCCGCTTTTGCTGGTCGACCGGATTACCGGCATTGATGCGGCCCCGGCTGAAGAAGCGGGCGGCGTGATCTGGACTGAAACGGACCTGACGAACCACAAGGACTTCACGCATGACGGCCGCATACGTCCCGGCCCCTTAATTGAAAGCGGCCAGGCCGACCTCACGCTGATTGGCTGGATGGGCGCAGATTTGCGAAACCGGGATGAGCGAGTCTACCGCTTGCTGGGTTGCGAAATCACGTTTCATGAAGGCGGGCTGCCAAGCAGCGATGACACGCTGAAATTCCAGATCGAGATTACAGGGCATGCCGAATTGGGCGGCGTACGAATGTTTTTCTTCCAGTACGACTGCCGCACGGAAGACCGCCTGGCCTTCTCCGTTCGCAATGGACAGGCAGGCTTTTTCACCGACGAGGAGTTGGCCAACAGCAAGGGCGTCATCTGGGATGCCGCAAAGAATGCCCCGCCGACACCGGACCCTGTCGACTTCGAACCCCAGCGCGTCAGCTCCAAGCGGAGGTTTTCCGAGGAGGACGTGAACGCCTTCCGGAAAGGCGATGCATTCGCCTGTTTCGGGGATGGTTTTGAACTCTGCGCCGCCCATTCCAATCCACCACATATTCCGGATGGAAAGCTGGCGCTGTTTGAAAACGTCATCGCATTTGATCCGCAAGGCGGACCATGGAAACGCGGTTATCTCAAAGCGCGCGCAGCAACCCCTGCCTCCACCTGGTTCTATGACGGGCACTTCCACAATGACCCCTGTATGCCGGGCACGCTGATGGCGGAGGCTGCTGTTCAGGCTCTGGAGTTTTATGCTGCCGCGGTCGGCCTGACAGTCGAAAGGGATGGATATGTCTTCGAGCCGGTTCCGGAACACACCGCGAAGTTCGTATGCCGCGGACAGGTCATCCCTGATAAAGACCATGAAGTGACCTATGAGGTCTTCATTGATGAAATCATTGATGGAGAGACCCCGGAAATCTACGCCTCCCTGCTCGCCCGTTCGGATGGGCACAAAGTGTTCCACTGCCCGCGCTTCGGCGTCCGGTTGCGCCGCAACTGGCCCGCGCCGCGCGTCGATGCCAATCCCCTGCGGATCGGCCCGGAGCGGGAAAGCCGCGGCGACCAGGCGGCGCTGCTCGATTGCGCCAATGGCGCCCCATCCGCTGCGTTTGGCGACATGTACCGGCCATATGATGATCAGGGCAATGTGCCACGCCTTCCCCAACCGCCCTATCACTTCATTTCTCGTGTTACGTCGGTGACAACACGTCCCGCGGAGGAAACACTCGGCGCAACGATGACGGCCGAATACGACATCCCCTCCGATGCCTGGTATTTCGACGACAATCTGAATGGCACCATGCCGTTTGCCGTTCTCTGCGAGATCGCCTTGCAGCCATGTGGATGGCTCGCAAGCCACTCCGGTTTTGCACTCGTGGGCACGCTCCGATTCCGGAACCTTGAAGGTGATGGTTTCCTTCACATGGAAGTGGGCCGGAACGACGGTATGCTGAAGGTCCGGAGCACGCTGACGAGCATCTCCAAGGTCGGGCCGATGACGCTCGTTTCGTTCGATGTAGAGGTCGTCACCGGCGATGGCAGAAAAGTACTGGACCTCAAGACACAGTTCGGCTTCTTCCCGCCCTCTTCTCTGGTTCGCCAAGCTGGCTTGCCGGCAAAGCCCCACTTCAGTGAGGCTTTCGACCTGCGCCCGACAGCAATGCAGATCGACATGCAGGCGCCGCATGCCTCCCGCAAAATGCAGATGATTGACGAAATCGACTTCTGCGATCCAGAAGGCGGCGAGGCTGGTCTTGGCTTGATCCGCGCACAACAGCATGTCGATCCATATGCATGGTACTTCAAGGCGCACTTCTATCAGGATCCGGTCCAACCAGGCTCCCTCGGTCTGGACGCCATGGTCCAGGCACTGACGCAACTTGTCTGGAAAAAAGGCCTGCACAAGGGCATGAGCCACCCGCACCTGACCACGCTCGCGCCAAACGCGCCCATGAAGTGGAGCTATCGCGGACAGGTTACGCCCGAGCGGAAAACCGTGACGAGTGTCATGGAAATTCTGAATATCGAGGACCGTGGCGAAGACTTGCTTATAACCGCAAGAGGCAGTCTGTGGCGGGATGGTCTTCGCGTTTATGAAGTCGGCCCAATGAGCGTGTCGCTCACAGATCTCGGCTAAAGCGCCAGCGCCCTGCTCAGGACAAGCTGCCCCACCTGACGGGTCTCGACGGACAGGACCAGCGCATCATGCTCAATGGTGAATTGATCCGAATGGCCGGTGATATAGGTCACAGGAAGCCTGATACGAGGCGCACCACCTTTCAAACCTGTACCCCCCGCCTTGAGGATCGCCTCCTTCGCTGTCCAGCACCGGAAGAAGGTTTCCAGTCCTGTACGTTCAGCCAAAGCGGCGCGAATGGTGGAGGCCTCTTCGTGCCGGGCCATCATCTTCAGCATTGGCTCCCAACTGACGGGACGTATGAATTCCAGATCCACACCGACCGGGCCGGCGCGGGACAGGGAAAACGCATTCCATCCTTCGCTGTCCGAAAAGCTGATCTCAACATCTTGGAAATCTGGCAGGCCAGGTTTGCCCAACTCATCATGGACAACCTCCACACGGTCAGGTGCGCATCCGAGCAACTCAGAAAGCAGGTGGCGCCGCTCCGCCAGACTGGCCGAGAGCAGGTTTTGTTTGTGTGGTGAGACAAGGCGCGCGACGCGAGCTGTCTCTGCCTCTGACAGAACGCCCGGGTCTATCGTCCGCTGACCGGATTTCCAAAACCAGGTCCCTTCAGCTCCACGCTGTGGCGGTCCGCTCCCTCCAATGGATTGCACAGTCTCAAGCATCGATCCGATTTGTAGGCCGCCCCACCTCCAAACGCCAGCCACAACCGCGAACGCACAAGCACAGGACGCGGGCGTCAGTCACAATCGATCTCCACCATCCAGACGAACTCAAGATCCGATCCGCTTTTCATGGGTTCCGAATAGGTCGTCACGCGCACTTTGCGCCCTACCGCATAGGCTCCCATGTCGGATTTTTCGTTGGCCACGCAGCTGTACTTATAGCTTCCGCCATCCGTGAGCCGGAGTGTGAATGAGCGCCCCTCATTATGCATGCCCTCAAACTGAAGGCTTTCGATTTCGCCCTCATAAATGACTGTGGGTATACGGCCGGCCTTCAGATTGCCCCACCATTCGTCACTTCCAAAGAGCCCATAGACGCCCTTGAAACCGAACCCCGGCCGGGTGTCGTCAAGTGTCAGCGCCTGTGCGTCAGTAACTTGCGCCGGATCTTGCGCGAGTGTGACGGCGAGATCGTAGATCTTTTTCATTCCTCAATCCCCAACGAAGACAATCGCCCCGCCTTCGTCTCTGCATGCTTCAAGCACGGTCAACAGATCCGTTTCTACTTTCAGTTCGGCAATTTCGGAAATCAGAACAGAAAGCTGCGAATCCACGATAAGATCTCCATACGGATCCACGAAACCTCCGGTGCGTTGCCGGAACCTGTCAAAGGCCGGTTGAAGGACACCATAGGCTTGGTCATCGATCTGATACAAAAGCCGTCCCATGCGGCCACCTCTATACGCGTGAACATCCAGTGCCATTGCTGCATTCAACTCCAGTCATAGCCTTGAATGAGGATGCCTTCGTCGGCCTCCGTGACTGGCCATTTCCCAAACGCATTGAGGTGCTGGATCAGCTCCGAATTCGTGGCACGAAAATTAGAAACGCCCACAAATTCGATATGCGAGAATGGCACACAAGAAACACCGCCGCATTCGCCGAAATGATCTTCAAACTCAAAATCCGGCCCGGGTGTAGGCACGCTGAGTACAGTAGGATGACTGATCAGTTTGATCCCCACCACAGGGCACCCACCTGGCAAATCGTGCAAGGCAGAAAACAGCTTCCGCCACTTGGCGTTGCTCATGTAAGCAGTCTTTGCCTGCGCTATCTTGCGTGCTGTACGGCGGTCTTGCTCTTGCGGTTTCTTGCTCATGACTGACCTGCCGCTAAATTGGGAAGACGATGACAACAAACTCTGTCATCGAGCTTCTCTATCGATCGGAATGCGACCGCTGGGTCTCGTGTCAGCCCGCTGTGTGCACAGTTGCGCAAAACATGCGTCACTCGTTCTGTGCATCACTTGAATACCCACCGATAATCGATCTGGGTGATCTCATAGGCGTCACCAGAGGGCTCCGTATTCAACAACACATAATCATGGCGGCTTGGGTCCATCAGGCTGAACACGGTGTAGTTGGCATCCACGGCCTCAATATCTATCCGGCCCCAGCTGGAAACCGTATCGGAGAGATGAAACGGCAGAACCATGTTGGGATCGGATGGGACGTCGCAGTCGCCCCCATCCCATGCAAAGGTCGCCGAAAACATGAAACGTCTGTCGATATCACTGGCGGGCATCGAAGGCTCAAACCCTGTCGTGTAGCCCGCACATTCATGTTGTTCCGCGTATACGAAGAAGAAAGTAGGCGCCATCATGTCCGCGAGCGGTGCTCCGTCTGTTAGGCGTTGCGTGAACGTGTTGATGAAGACGAGCCGGTCATACATACCGGGGTCGTCAAAATCGTCCGGTGACAGTTCTGCGAAGGACCGGTCAGATTCTGCGCTGTCTTGTGGCTTGCCCAATGGGACTGGTCCAACCGTAAAGTTAGAGTCGGCGGTTGGTACGTAGCGGCGCTCATGCCGCCTCCAACCTATAAGGCGGCATGAGGGCCGCGGGCAAGATAGCTGCTGGGGCGGGTGGACGATAGTTCAGCGAAGAGTGCGGTCTCTGCGTGTTGTAGTGGCATCTCCATCCCTCGATCAGCACTTTGGCCTCGCGCAGATCGTAGAAGACTTCCCTGGCCAGCAACTCGTCTCTGAGCTTGGAGTTAAAGCTCTCGCAGTATCCGTTTTCCCATGGGCTGCCGGGTTCGATATACAGGGTTTTGACGCCGATCCGTTTCAACCAGTCGCGCAGGGCAGTGGCGACGAACTCGGGGCCGTAGCACATTGGGAACCGACGTTCCGGGGGTCATGACCGCCTGCTTGTCTCATACATTCAGGCGGGCGGTCATGACCGGGCTCTCAGGTCTCTTACAGTG
>MDTD01157460.1_pt1 | contig 77254 bp, 66 predicted proteins | sample 811221 | NCBI WGS metagenome assembly MDTD01 (sample SAMN05326646, study PRJNA326480) | marine metagenome | isolation source: seawater | place: Pacific Ocean: South West | collected 2011 | reverse complement strand
CTAATCCCTAATCCCTAATCCCTAATCCCTAATCCCTAATCCCTAATCCCTAATCCCTAATCCCTAATCCCTAATCCCTAATCCCAAATTTTAATTGACATGTATTGAGTGACCGTTTAGGATTCTTTGACCAATGAACGCAAAAGCTTCCTATCTCTGTATTGATGGCAACAGCAAGAACCTACCAGGTTTGCTGCTACTATCACTTCGCAGATAGGACATTGCTGGAGCCCGAAAGTTTTAAAGACATTTCGGAACCAACCAGATTAAATGTAACGCCCTGTCTGCCCACCTCATGCAGACGGGGCTTTTTTTTTGATTTTTGTCAGTTAGAAACTAATATTGCCGGTCTTTGAATTCATAAACTACCCGGAAGAACCGGGACACTGGCCGGCCCAGCAAGGAGACACACCGATGTCCGACACTCAGATGATCCGAATCTTCGACACAACGTTACGCGATGGTGAGCAATCCCCAGGCGCAACGCTGAACCTCCAGGAGAAGATTGAGATCGCCCGCAAGCTCGAAGCGATGGGTGTGGATGTGATCGAAGCAGGTTTCCCCATCACCTCGCAGGGCGACTTTGAATCGGTTTACGCGATCAGTCAGGAAGTGGAAAACTCCATCGTCTGTGGCTTGTCCCGTTGTGTCCCGCGTGACGTATCCCGTGCAGGGGAAGCGATCCGTAAAGCCAAGCATGGTCGCGTGCATGTGTTCTGTGCAACAAGCAAAATCCATCGTGAGAACAAGCTCAATAAAGCCATCGACGAGATCATCAAAATCTCAGTCGAGTCCGTTGCCCAAGCTCGTCAGTACACCGACGATGTGGAGTTCTCACCTGAAGACGGCTCGCGTACTGAACTGGATGTTCTGGTTCAAATTACGCAGGCAGTCATTGAAGCCGGTGCCACTACCATCAACATCCCCGACACCGTGGGCTATGCGGTCCCCGAAGAGTATGGGCATATTTTTGCTTACGTCCGTGAGAAATTGCCAGTCATCGATGAGAAGGGCATTTACCTGTCCTCGCATTGTCACAACGACCTGGGCTTGGCCGTCGCCAACTCCCTTGCAGCGGTGCAGAACGGTTGTCGGCAGATTGAATGCACCATCAACGGCATCGGTGAACGAGCTGGCAATGCGTCGCTCGAAGAACTTGTGATGGCGATGCGAACGCGCAAAGATTATTTCGCCAAGTATCAAACGCGCATTGATGCCAAGAAAATTTATCCGCTCTCACGCATGGTCTCCAACTTCACCGGCCTGGCGGTTCAACGCAACAAAGCCATCGTCGGACAGAACGCCTTTGCACATGAGTCGGGCATTCATCAGGACGGCATGCTCAAAGACCGCAGTACCTATGAAATCATGGACCCGCTGGACGTGGGCATCCCTGAAAGCAAACTGGTCCTGGGCAAGCACTCAGGTCGTCATGCTTTCCGCGATCGTTTGAATCAACTGGGCTATCAGCCTGATGACGATTTGCTTCAGCGCAGTTTTACCGCTTTCAAATTGCTCGCTGACAAAAAGAAGGATGTCTACGACGAAGACATTGAAGCCATCCTCGACGAGCAGATTGGCAAGACGCGCGTTCTCTGGGAACTGGATCGTTTTCAGGTCACAAGCTCAAGCGGCGATACCGCGATGGCTATGGTGGCAATCAAAGATTCCACCGGTGAACATCGCATGGAAGCTGCAACAGGCGATGGTCCGATTGATGCGATTTACTCGGCGATTCAACTGGCCACCGGCGTGACCGTGACACTTGAAGATTACAGCACCCGTGGCGTGACGAGTGGGAAAGATGCTCAAGGTGAAGTCTCCGTGAAGATTCGACACCATGACCGCACCGTCCGTGGCAGAGGTCTGAGTACCGATGTCATCGAAGCCGCTGCCAAGGCATATCTGGCTGCGATCAATCGCATCAAGGTCGCATCTGACAGCGCAGAAAAATCTGACGAGGAAGTTGTCGAACAGCCCTGAGCAAAATAGTACAACACCATTCAAGAGCACCGGCCACCAAACCGGTGCTCTTTTTCGTTCGATCGCGATGTTTTGGCAAAGCTTTGTTGAATACAAGTTTGAATGTTATCGGAGTGTTTTGCATTCTTTGAAAATCAATGTTTTTACGATGCAACATTCGACCTGCTTGCCGTGTAGTTTGTATACTTGAATAAGCGTTGATGAACCCGCTTTGGAAGGAGTCCAAAGCACCAACCAAACCCCCAGGGAGGTATTACACTTGACACAAGTGGATGGCCCGGTCGTTTCGCCCCCGGTAGTTTCCAAGGGCACACAAATCAAATCTTTTGTGCTGGACACCAACGTCCTTCTGCACAACTCCGCTTCGTTGTTCATGTTTGATGACAATGAAGTGGTGATCCCCTTCGTGGTTCTTGAAGAACTCGATAAATTCAAAAAGTCCAATGACGATGTCGGCCGAAACGCGCGACAGGTGATCCGTCATCTCGACTCACTGCGTGAGAAGGGGGATCTGGTTAAAGGTGTCGAATGGAACGGTAACAAGGGCACCATTCGCGTGGAGTTTGCCACCGCCGATCGCCCTGCGCCCCTGCGCGAGGAGTCGCCGGACAATCGCATCATCGCTGTTGCCTGGAATCTCAAAGAGAGTGGCAAGAAGGCCATCGTCATCACCAAAGATGTCAATGTCCGTCTCAAGTCCCATTCACTGGGCATTCAAACCGAAGACTTCGAAGCACAGAAAGTCGATGCCGATAGTCTCTACAACGGCTTTATCACGCTCAAGGTTTCATCAACTATTATTGATACCTTGTATGAAGAAAAGCAGCTTCCCATTGAATCGATCCGCGAACACCTGGTCCGCACAACCGACGATGGCAAAAGCGTCGGCATCAATCTCTGGGCCAACCAGTTTGTCCAATTGCAGGATGATCTTGACGATTCACATACCGGCTTGGGACGCGTGCTCGGGGATACCGATCACATCATCCCGGTCCATGGCCCCCGCAAACCTGTATTTGGAATCCTGGCTCGCAACCTTCAGCAAACCATGGCGATGGATCTGCTGCTTGATGATGATGTGAAACTCATCACACTCCTCGGTGCAGCAGGTACCGGTAAGACGCTCCTTGCCATCGCTGCGGGGATGCACAAGGTGATCAGTGAACATCGTTATGACAAGTTGCTCGTCGCTCGCCCGATCATGCCCATGGGCCGTGATATTGGTTACCTGCCAGGTGACAAAGATGAAAAACTTGCAGCCTGGATGCAGCCGATTTTCGATAACCTGTCGTACCTGCTTTCCACCCGAAGTGTCGGCACGCAGCATGCTGAAAGTCGCACATCGGAAAATCGCGTGCAGCAATACATCGACTCCGAACAGGTGGTCATGGAGCCGCTGACTTATATTCGTGGTCGAAGTATTCCCCATCAATTCATGATTGTGGATGAAGCTCAGAACCTTACACCTCATGAGATCAAAACCATCGTCTCACGTGCAGGTGAAGGAACCAAGATCATTCTCACCGGTGACGTGGGGCAGATCGACAATCCGTATCTGGACTCCTCGTCCAACGGACTGGCATACATCGTCGAACGACTCAAGGGCGAACCGATGATCGGGCATGTGACACTTGCGAAAAGTGAACGTTCCGAACTGGCTTCACTGGCTGCAACACGCCTTTGATGATATTGACCAGCCCATAACCAATTTCAAACCGCGACAACACCGACCATCAGTCGGTGTTGTCTTTTTATGTGGGCTTTTTACATGGAATCATATCTGTCTTTTACGTGTTAACTCATCGTCAATATGAAACCTGTAGCATGCTGCGCGGTACAATGATTACTGCTAATGAATTTCACGAGGGAGGTCCTGCTTATGTCCACTTCACAAACGCAATCCGACAATACTTCCACAGCAACGAAGCCCAAAAAGCGTCGGCTGTTGAAGATCATTGTTATCGTATTTGTCCTGCTGACGATTTCACTGCTCATGTTGCCGATGCTGCTCTCCGGGCCGTTCAAGGGTGTGATCGTTTCACAGATCAACAACCAACTCAACGGTTCAGCCACGATTGACAGCTTGTCCTTGTCGTGGTTTGGCTCGCAGAAAGTTGCCGGATTCAAGATTGCGGATCAAGCAGGGCAGATGCTTCTTGAAATTGAAAAAATTGACCTGCCCAGTGTGAGTCTCTTTGGACTGGCAACGGGCAATCGGGACTTTGGGGATGTGTCCCTGCATATCAAAGCGCTGCATGTTGTTCAGTTGACCGATGGTTCCAACAACCTCCAGCGAGTCGTCAAGTCGTCCTCCAGTTCAACGACATCAACCGAATCATCCGAGTCAACGGACACACCCGCCAAGACTGTATCCGTAGAAGCAGACCAAGCCGTTTCACAGATGATCCCCAAAGGGATGGCAGCGAACGTGAATCTGGTAATGGATCAAATGACCTTCTCTGCTCCCGATCAAGAGGTGACAAACCTTACGGACACACGCGTGGATTTATCCGTTAAAGCAGGCCAACCCATCGTTGGCAAGCTTGCATCCAACCTCAACCAAGGCCCTTTGCGAGGCAGTGTGACTTCCAACCTGGATATCGACAAAACCGTCGACATGACCAACACACAAGTCACCTTGGATGTCACCCCCGAAGCATGGGCCGCAGCAGCAAAGACCTCATCAGCAAAACTCCTCGAACCCTTTGGCATCGTCCTGGCAATCAATCGCCTTAAGCTCCCCGCCTTTGGTGGCGCTTCAGGTCTTAGCCAACTTGAAGCTGATCTGAACATGACGATCACCGATGTGCAACTCCAGTCAACCGATCAGAATCTGGGCACACTCAAACTCTCAGGTACATCCCTTCAACTCAATGCCATGGGGGATAACCAGCCGGTTACACTCCGATTCAAAGGGCAAGTTACTCAAAGCAATCAGCAGGGGACGTTTGACCTGAATGTGGATTTACAGAATCTGCTTGCTGATCTTGCGGCCAACGACACCAAGCTTTCCAATGTCAAAGCCACCATTACAGGCAGCGTGCAGAATGTCGGACTGGTGATTTTCGATGAACTCTTCCAAACAGGCGGACTCATCAGCAATGCCGTAGGCCCGACACTTACTGCCAGTATCAATTCGCAAATGCAATACGACAAGACCTCCGGCCTGCCCAATGGTAATCTGGATTTCAAGGCCAAGTCCCAATTCATCAATGCTGACCTGGCGCTGAAGATTGATCAGAGTGGCATCAATCATGTGGACACCGGCCGTATGACCATGCAGATTACGCCTGCGCTTTATGCAGTCGCAACAAAGCTGCCTGCTGATAAGCCTGTACTGCTCACACAACCTTTCCTCGCCACGCTCCAAATCACAAAGCTCAACATCCCACGAACTCAAAACCAGTGGCAGATTCACGACGCAGTGATCGATCTGGCGTTGAACTTTGAAGACGTTCTCTTACGCAGCGGTGAAGACCAGGTGATCAAACTGGCTAAACCCGCATGGACACTTAAGAGCGAAAAGTTCGGGCAGAAAATCGAATTTGTCGGCGGCTTCCAAGCTTCACAAGCAGGAGGCAGTCCCGGCGCCTTTGCCATGTCCTCCAAGGTGATCAATCTCTTTGATGGCAAGGGGGACCTCCAACGTGATAAAGCTCAATTTGAAGCCAATATGACCTTGCTGCCCTGGCAGTTGCCGACACTTTTACCGGTCTTTAAAAAGCTCAAGTTCAATGTCAATAAACTCGTCAATCAAGTCGTCGGAGCCAAACAGACCATTACACTCAAGGGACGGATGCTCCCAACGGAAGCTGGACTGAGACATCCACAAGTGCCCAATATGTGGCTTAAGCTCAGTACCTCAAGTATTGCCATCAATACCGATGTGACCGCGATGATCAAGAATGACCTGGTTGTCCTGGATCCGCAAAGTTCTGTGGATGTGAAGGTCACCCCCGAACTGCTCGCGCTGTTTACCGGATCGAACAAAACCAATGGAAATGGAAGTAGCAACGGCAATGGCAATGATATTCCCAATCCCAATCCCAATCCCAATCCCAATGCCAATGCTAACCCCCAGCCAGTAGCCTCCGCATCGCCTGCGCCTATGACCTTGGCAAAACCTGTTACCTTCAAAGGCAAGGTCACCGAACTGGTTTGGCCGATTGACCAAGCTCAAATGGACAAGGCGGTCATCGCCATGCAACTCTCAGCCGACCGTCTTGAACCGTCAGGTTTACCCGGTGGACTTAATGCGTCATTACGCAATGCCGTTTTGACATTAGGCAAGGGCAATACCACCACCTTGCCGATCCGACTCACTGCGGAGATGTATGAAGGCAACACCGCATCAGGCAAACTCGACACGAATGTTTCACTCACAGATTTACTCGGAACGGTATCCGCCCGTGATTTGAAATTGATCATGTCCGATGTGCCCGTCGCGTTGGTCGATACCCTTTCGGGCATGCAGGGCAAGGTCTTTGCTGTATTGGGATCACGCATCGACACGTTGGCGGTTACTGCCGACGGCCCCTTGGATAAAGACATGCAAATGAATGTCGCCGCCAAGTCCAATGTGTTGGAGATTTCCGCCAAAGCAAAAATGCAGGATCAATTTCTCATCGTCGAGCCGGGTAGCAAAATCAATCTCATCGTGACGCCTGATGCTGTCGACAAACTCCAGAAAACTTTTAAGAAAAATACAACCAATACCCCTAAAACCACCAGCAGTGATTGGCAACTCGTTAAACCTGCATCACTGCAATTTGCAATTGAAAAACTCACCGTCCCAACCGGTGGCGGATCGCTTGCTGCTGCTCAGATCGGGATCGGTTTTGGTGCTCAGCGACTTGCGTTTGTCCAGACCTCCACGAAGTTACCCATGGTGATCGACGATTTGAAAATGCGCGTCGATGCTGCCAATCTTGGCTCACCGTTAAACACCAGTCTTTCTGCAAACATGATCGGCCAGGACGCGCAGGGTAAAACCTATCAAAGCCCACTTTCCAGTCAGACTGTCATCACCAACCTGCTGGATAAGGACGGCAAGGTCGATGCTCTGCACGCGACCATTCAAACCGATACACAGATACCACAACTCCCCATCGAATTGATCGACGCACTTACCGGACAGGATGGCAAACTCGCTGGCATCATCGGACCCACTGCGGACATCAAAGCCGTTGGTTCGTATCCGGGGAATATCGACCTTTCACTGGTTGGTAAATTCACGTCGCTGTCCATTCCTGCAAACATCGACACCAACCGTAATCTGACACTTCGCAAAGATGCAATCGTTACCTTGGCCGTCACCCCGGAGACCGCCAAGACCCTGCTCAAGTATGGCAATCCGGTTCTCATTGATGCGACCTCGTCCCGTGATCCAATCAAGGCGACCATTTTTGCCAAGGACTTTTCAATGCCCCTCGAAGGCTTTGAACTTTCCAAGCTCTCCGCGGATATGCAACTGGAATTAGGCACGATCTCCCTGCAAAACAGTTGGCTGCTCAACAGCATGGGCGAAGGCCTTGGTAATCTGGATCGATCCCTGAATATCAGTTCCAAGCAGGATGCCAAGTTCACCAACCTCATGATCAACATGCGTAACGGCGTGACACAGACCAATGACCTGTGGATGCAAATCGATGATGTGAAACTCATGGGTAAATCCCGAATCAACACCTTAACCATCGGCACGCAAGGTAGTGTCGACTTGGTCAAAAGTACCGTCAATATGGGCATGGCAATCCCCGCGGTGACGCTGTACAGCATCGGCAGCAGTCTGCGAAAGTACGTCTCTGCGGACACCATTTTTGAACTGCCTATCGTTGGTCCGCTAAATGGTGTCAAGCCCCAAGGCATCAAAGAACTGGCGATCCAACTGGGGGCCATGGTCGCAGGTGGAGAATTGGCAGGCGATAAACTTGGAGGCTTGGGGGCAATTCTTGGGCAGGTTGCGGGCAGTGCAATTAGTGGTGGGGATGTCAAGCAGTTTAAAACCAAACGCACTTGGCCTAATAAACCGGCTGTCAAAGAACCTGTTCCCGTTGCTGAAGAAACAACAACGCAACAGCAAACGCAACAACAGGCTCAACAAACCCAGCAGCAACAAATCGCTGAACCCAAGAAAGAAGAAAAGAAAAACGACACCCAAAAAACCATTGATGCCCTGCGCGGACTCTTTGGGAATTGAGGCCTTTGAAAAAACCAAATTCGTTTTTACACCGCCAAGACGCCAAGGACACCAAGTTTAACAAGGCAAAGATTTTGGTTTTCTTTCAAGGACTTTTTCTTGGTTTTTAGCTCTGCGATCTTGGCGGTATAAAATACATCATGGTTTTTCGAAGACCTTATTTGATCTATTTTCGCCCTTTGCGTGACTGTTTTTTAGCGGGCTTGGGCGCTTCGGCAAAGACGGCTAAAAAACGCACAACTTCGCTGACGGGTTCAAGCTCGTGTTCTTGATCCGAATCAAAATACACACTGTCTCCAGGCTTAAGCAGATGAACCGTACTGCCAACGCGGTAACGCATTTTCCCACTGAGCACATACACAAATTCTTCACCACCATGCGTCATGGCCTGTGGTTTGATGCTGTCCTTGCGAGCTTCAAAAAGCAGCGGCTGCATCAATTTCTGACTCCGATTGGCAGCAAAGGCAAAGAACTTGTATCCCTTGTCCGTCGGAGTCATCGCATCGACATGATGCGCATCCGCGCTTTGCACAATCGTCCCGTGATCTTCACCATCATCCAGCAGCGAAGACACCGAGACACCCAGCGTCTGAGCAATACGTGTCAAAGTCGCAACGGGGGGGATGGTTTTACCCGTTTCAATTTTCGATAACAGGCTGCGCGTAAAATCACACCGATCTGCAACGTCCTGCAATGTCCATCCCATGCGCCTGCGCAGCGTGCGAATTCGAGAGCCGATGTCGGGAGTATTCATAAAATAATTTCCATATAGTTGACTTTAATTCAACAAAGTTGAATAATGAGCTTGTCAGTTATTTTACGCGACAACCGTCAATTGGCAAAGCATAAGGATCCGAACATGGCAGACGATTTTACATTGGTTACCCACGAACAGGCTTCCATGGAGTCGTTTGAATGGGGGGAGCTTCACTGGTACGCAGCAGGGGAACTGTCCCATTCGACAGGCTTAACCGTTGGACGCTGTATTCTTAAGTCCAAATGCTCTAATCCCATTCACTATCACCCCAACTGCGAGGAAGTTCTGCATGTCCTTGGGGGCAGCATAGAGCATTACATTGATGGTAAAGGCTGGTTTGTCATGAATACAGGTGACAGTATCACCATCCCCAAGGACATCAAGCACGGTGCACGTAATATTGGTGACGGTGAAGCACATTTGTTGATCGCTTTTTCGTCAGCTCATCGACAAACTATCGGTGAATCCCAGTAAACAAAGTTGAAAGACGAGTCAACCCATGCCCATCACGATTGACCAACTCGTATCCTCGCCGGCCTGTATCCCACAATGGACACTTGAGCAGATATTTCCTGCTTACGCTGCCTTGGGGTTCAAGAAGTTCGAATCCTTTTGCACATGGTGCGCGTCTGCTTTGGACATCAATCAACCTTCGGAACAGTATCTGGCTTTGGCGAAGCAGTATGAGATGACGTTTACGTCGATGCACCTGCCAGCCGTTACCGAGCAAGTTGCGACATCATTGGATGCTGCGGTAGCCACTGCAAAATATGCTCAGTCCATTGGCGTTAAGGTCGTACTCTACAAAGCCAACAGTCGGGATCTTTACATTCATGCAGCCAAACCGTTTTTGGATCGACTTGAGTCTGAAAATATCGAGGTGACACCTGTTTTGCAGAATCACAAGGGCACGCCCATCACCACGCTTGATGATTTTGCATCCATCATCCAGGGTATCAATGACCCTCGCATGAAGACCTTGTTGGAGGTCGGACACTTTGCACGTGTAGGGGTGAGTTGGCAGCAGGGCGTTGAGTTGCTGGGTGACAGCATCGCCTTGGTGCATATCAACGAGATTGATTCTGCAGGCAACTCCGTGCCGTTTGGGACGGGAAATGTCGATTTTTCAGGCCTTTTTGAGCATTTAGCCCATCAGAATTATCGTGGCGATATCGTCGTGGAACTGGAATTGGATACTCGAAACAGTGACGCTCAGCGTACCATGACAGAACTTGGCAATGCGTTAACTCATCTGCAAAACCTGGGTGTACAGGAGACAAACCCATGAATGGACCACGTGTCTGTATGATCGGCGCAGGCAATCTTTCAACCCGTCGGATATATCCCAACATCGCTGCTGCTGGCGGATACCTTGTGGGTGTTTGTGATCTGCAAATGCAAAAGGCTGCTGACAACGCTGCGCGTTTTGGTGGCAAGCCATTTAACGATGTCGATGCGATGCTCAATGAGCTTAAGCCCGATGGTGTGATGATCTGCACCGGACCCCAGGGGCATTATGAGTTGGCCAAAAAAATATTGAAAATGGGCTATCCGGTTTACACGGAAAAGCCGCCTGCCTTGACTGCTCAGCAGACGTTGGAAGTCGCGCAGGTTGCCAGGGACACCGGCTTACTTTGCATGACGGCATTTAAAAAACGTTACAACGTGGCCTACTCTCGCGCTAAGGATTGGCTTGAGCAATTTCCGCCTGATGCGATCTACGCGATGTCCATTGATTATTGCAGTGCGCAATATGCCAACAACACGCCACACCGGATGTTCCTTTTTGACTTCTGCGTGCATACCATTGATCTGGCGATGTATTTGCTTGGTGATGTTGCTAGGGTATTTGCCTTTGCCAAGGGGCCTGATGCGTATGCGGTGAGTTTACACTTTGCCAGCGGCGCGGTTGGGACGATGACCTTTGCCGATGGCCGATCCTTTCAGATACCTACCGAGGAAGTTGAGTTAACCGTCAAAGGTGGCAACTTCATGACCATCCACAACTCCAGCACATGGCGGATCACAGAGGATAACAAGCCATCGGAATGGCGTGAACCGCCGACTTTTACCAGTAGTGGCGACAGTGGCAACGAGACTGGGCATCTGGCGGAAATCGTCGCCTTTTTCAAGGCGATAGAGGATAATGTCAATACCACGCGCTCAAGTATTTACCAAAGTTACAAGACCATGATGCTCTATGAAGCGATTCTCGCATCGGTCGAATCTGGACAACCCGTCACGATTGAATATCAAACGTTGTAAGGACGCATCATGCATATCAACCATCACGGGCAATTGACTGATGAACCGATGCTACGGCTCGGATTTATCGGTTGTGGCAGTCACAGCTTTCGGAACCTGTATGCGACGTTGCAGTTTCTGCCAGTGTCTCTTGATGCGGTTTGTGATCTGGATATCTCCAAAGCCCAAGCCTTTGCCAAGCAGTTTGGAGCGAGTCGTGCTTATGACAACTATCACCAGATGCTTGCCGATGGTGAACTCGATGCGGTGATGATCGTCACCAATTACGATGAATCCGGCCGGCCGCGCTATCCGGCCATTGCAGCAGATTGCTTAAACGCAGGCATGCATGTCTGGATGGAAAAACCTCCCGCTGCTACGGTGGCAGACCTGCAAATGCTTGAGGAGTTGGCCAATGAGCGAAAGCTGCATGTGGTGACGGGATTGAAAAAAATGTTCTTCCCCGTGAACGTCAAAGCCAAAGAATTGATGAACGAACCGGACTTTGGTCAAGTGCAATTGCTGTCCATGACCTACCCGCAGCAGATCCCCACTGTCGAGGAATTACAGACGTACATTCATGAAAAGAAAAAAGTCACATCCGTGATCAGCTTTTTGGATCATCTCTGCCATCCCGCAGCGTTGATGGTTTACTTACTTGGCATGCCGAATTCGCTTTACTATCAGCGGTCTGCCGATGGGGCAGGTGCTGTGACATTCACCTTTGAAAACGGGGCGGTCTGCATGCTGGCAATGACACATGGGGCAGCTTCAAACGGTGGCATGGAAAACACCATGATCGTCGGCCAGCACGGTCGACGCATCGTCATTGAAAACAATATCCGTCTGAGATATGACCGAAATCCACCCTATGAACAAGGCACAAGCTACGGCTCGGCACCCCATTTTTACACCGGTTCAATCAACGAGACATCCGCCATCTGGGAGCCGGAGTTCTCGCTGGGCCAACTCTATAACAAGGGCGTCTTCATTCAAGGTTTTTACAATGAGATCAACGCGCTGATCAAAGCAGTCCTGCACAACGAACCCTTAACACAAGGGGCATTGGCATACGCCATGATGGTCACACGGATCTTTGAAGCATTTGTTGAAGGTCCAGGAAAACGGATTGATTTGCACATCGATCCTTGAACCCCCGGACGTTCCGAAAACAATGTCTGAGGTTTAGGCGAAAAACCATTCAAAAAGTTTGCGGGTCATTGGGCCGATTTTACCATCGGCAATGATGTGGTCATCGACTTGGGTGACTGCTGCGACCAGTGTCGTTGTCCCGCCGAGCATCAGTTCATCGGCATTGAGCATCTGATCAATCGTGAAGGTTTCTTCACGGACTTCAATGCCATGTTCACGGGCGATGGCAAGTAAATTCAATCGTGTGATCCCACCAAGTATCCATTGGTCTGCTGGATGGGTGATGAGCTTATCATCCTTGACCATCAGCAAACTCGTTGACGAGCCTTCGGTCACAATGCCGTCTCGATGCAGTATCGCTTCATCGCATCCGGCTTGCTTGGCCTGCATTTTGGCAATGCAGTTGGGCAGTAGCAATAGGGATTTGATATCACAGCGATGCCAACGTTGGTCGGGTAGTAAGATCGTTTTGACTGCTGCGGGGCCAGCTTGAACGTCAACTTGTTTTTCGGGTTCGGCCATCACAAACACGGTTGGTTGCAGATTGCTTGGCGCGACATGATTGCGTCTTGCGTCGGCGCCGCGTGTAATTTGCCAATAGACTCTGGCGTCGGTGAGATTCGCTTCTTTGATGAGTCGATCACTGATTGCCATGAGGTTTTCGTGAGGCTGTTTGATGCCGACCTGATTCAGTGAATGCTCAAGCCTGGCGATGTGGTCGTCAGCAGCAATGGGTTTGCCGTGGTGATAAAAAAGCACTTCATACACACCATCACCAAAGAGAAAGCCGCGATCCATCACGCTGACTTTGGCTTGGGATAAAGGGGTATAGTCGCCGTTGAGATATACGATTGGATCATCCATGATGGGCGTATTGTAATTGATTACGGATGAAGTTTCTTTGAGCTGTTCGGTGAAGCCTGTATTCCTAATCCCAATAAACTCTCGTTTACACGGTTTAATCTTTATTGGTGTATTGAGTCTAGTGTTTCCGAAGGTGTATGCGTCTGTTGAAGTAACTTCATTTTTTAACACGAAGGCTCAAAGGGCACGAAGGTCACGAAGGAAGGCATTCCAATCTTTGAATATGCCCTTATTCAACGCACAAGCAAAAACAACAAAAATTGCCATCTCTTCGTGTCCTTCGTGACCTTCGCGCCTTCGTGTTTAAATCAAACGCTTCTTGGTGCAGTTAAGGTAATGTATTTGCCATGTCTCTTTGCCGACATGTATTTTGGATTCACAACAAGCAGTGGATCCAATCATGATGTACGAATTTTAAAATGCGGTTTATTTCTGTTTCAATGCTTTGATAACCAACTCTGCTGCGGCATGACTGGATGCGGGATTCTGGCCGGTGATGAGATTACCTGATTGGGTTGCATAGGGTTTGAAGTTGGAAGTCGTGGTGACTTTGGCACCCAATTCCTTGAGTTTGGATTCCAGCAGGAAGGGCATGTCATTGACAAGTTGGACGGCCTGTTCTTCGCTATCTGAAAAAGCAGTCATGTCTTTACCTGCGACGAGTGGTTTGCCATCAATACCTTTGGCGTTGACCAATGCCGCTGGCCCGTGGCAGATGGCTGCGATGATTTTGTTTTGCTGATTGAATGTCTCGATGACTTTCGTTGCTGCCAAGGAGTCGGCCAAGTCGAACATGACGCCATGCCCACCGGGAATGACGATGGCATCCATCGTTGAAATGTCCACGCTGTTTAACGCGACGGTTTGGTTGAGTTGTTCAATCGCCTGCTTCCAACGTGATGCCTGTTGGGCATTGGGTTTGCTTCGAGCATCGATTGGCACCTTGCCACCATTGAGCGTTGCAGTGGTGATAACACATCCGTTTGATTTAAAAAGGTTGTAGGGGACGGCATACTCTTCAAGCCAGAGTCCGGTGGGCTTGCCACTGGTCATTTTGTCAGCTTGGGTGACGAGGATGAGAATGTGTTTGGGCTGAGGTTTGTCCTGCGCCTTGATACGAAGTGATATCAAGCAGAAAACGCAAACAGTCAGTAGGCCAATGAGAATAGGGCGGGGCATCACGTTTCTCCTGCAAAAGGTTCCAAAAAGGGGTAAAAAATGTACATTTTATAGTATATGGATCGTAAAAGGCATAAAAATAACACACCGAGGGAATCCTGGTGTGTTTGAGGGATTGGTTTGTGTGAAAAATTGAGTTTTTAAACGCTCAATACATGAGCGCCTTGAGCAGGTCGGGTGACAAAGGCAGTGGGCTCAATGCCGGACTGTTCCATGTAGGCTTTGCAGATTTGCTCGCTGATGATGTTTGCTTTTTGAGCTTCCACAAGACTGACGGTGCAACCGCCGAATCCGCCGCCGGTCATCCGTGAACCATAGACCCCGCCAGAGAGTCCGATGCTTTGAGCCAGTTGAACGAGCAGGTCCAGTTCCTTGGTTGAGACTTCAAAATCGCGACTGAGGGTTTCATGCGAATCGTACATGTGTTCGCCGACTGCTTGCCATGCGTTCTGTTCCATGAGTTTGGCAGCTTCGGCTGTTCGCTTGATCTCACCGATGACATGCAAAGCACGCTTGTAGACGACAGCGTCCATTTTGTCTTTGGCTGCTTCGAGTTGTTGCAGGGTTGCATCACGTAATGATTCGACGCCCAGGATTTTGGCTGCCGTTTCGCACTGCTGACGGCGTTGGGGATATTCACTGCCTGAGAGTTTGTGCTTGACGTTGGAGTTGATGATCAGCACAGCTACCGATGGGTCAGCCAGGCGGACATGTTCAGGTGTATTGGTTCGACAGTCCAAGAGCATCGCGCAACCTTCGGCACCGCCGGCGGAGATGTACTGATCCATAATCCCGCAGGGCATGTTGGCAAAATCGTGTTCGGCTTTCTGGCAGAGCAGGGCTTTATCCGTGACGCCCAGTTCCGCGTTAGCTATGTCGGCGATCAGCGTGGCGACCGCGACTTCCAAGGCAGCACTACTGGAGAGGCCGGACCCCAAGGGGACGGTTGAACTGAGATACGCATCAAAGCCGCCGGGATTGATGCCACGTTTAAGACAGCCAAAGACGACACCTTTGACGTAGTTGGCCCATTCGGGTTCACCTTGTGAAAGGTTTTCGGAGATTTCGAATTGGCCGGGCTGATCTTCCATGCCGATGGAGTTGACGTTGATAGTATTGGTGCCGTTGGGCTTGGCGACGATCATGGTTTGACGCTCAATGGCGATAGGGCAGACAAACCCTGCGTTGTAGTCGGTATGCTCGCCGATGAGGTTCACGCGACCGGGCGCAACAGCAGCGTGAGTTGGTGCCGAGCCGTACTTGGCCGCGAAGGCTTCTTTGAGTTGAGCGAGTTGTTCTGTAATCGTCATGATGTATGGGTCCTGTTCGCCCATGAGGTCGGGCTCAATGTTTGCGTTGCGTGTTGGTTAAGACTAATATTCCTGATTCTATATCGCCCGGAAGCTGTCCAAATGGACGGGATTAAACTTCCAAGGGTGACTATTGTAAAGAGGCTTGGCTTGAAATTCGAATTGATCGACAAAGTGATTGAATTAGAAGCCGATCGTATCGTCGCGGTGAAGAATGTGACCAGTGCTGAAGAGTACCTGGCGGATCACTTCCCCAGCTTCCCGGTCTTACCGGGCGTGATGATGCTTGAGACGCTGGTTCAAGCTGCACGGATACTGTTGCAGAAGTCCCATGATACCGGTGATATGCCGTTGATCATGGCTGAAGCTCGTAATATCCGGTATGGCAACATGGTCAAACCCGGCCAGACGCTGTCCGTTGAAGTGACCTGTAAAGGTGAAAAAGACGGCAAGTGGCAAATGGTCGGAACAGGAAAAGTGGACGGCAGTGTCGCGGTCCAGGGTAAATTTGCATTGGCTCCCATGAATGCCACTGCATCAACATCAACATCAGCATAAAACAGATAACACCATTTCCGGTAATTGACGATTACAATTACTGAGCAGCAACGGAGATTCAAATGGCTAACGAAGAAATTTTCAGCAAGGTCCAGGCAGTTCTGGTTGACGCATTGGCAGTGGACGACGACGAAGTCACGCCCGAGGCGACACTCACCGAAGACTTGGGTGCCGAATCCATCGACTTTCTTGACATTGTTTTCCGTCTTGAAAAAGCCTTTGAAATCAAGATCGACCAAGGCGAAATCTTCCCCTCCAACGTGTTGGAAGACGAAGAGTACGTCAAGGACGGCAAAGTCACCGATGCAGGTATGGCAGAGCTGCGTAAACGCATGCCCCATGCTCAAGGCTCACTTGATGAGTTCGATGCCAATCGTGATGTCGAAGAGTTCTCCAACATCTTCACCGTGGATACCATCGTGAAGTTCATCGAAGGTAAAGTGGGTTAAAACCAGGAGAGGGATTAGGAACTGGCGACTAGGGACTAGGGTTAAGACACAGGAAGTAATTTGATGGCTTCAAATGTCTTTCCCCTAGTCCCTAGTCGTTAGTTCCTGGTCGCTGATGCTTATGCGCTGGATGTGGATTGATCGTATTGTTGAGCTTGAAAAAGCAACCCGTATCGTGACGGTGAAGAACGTTTCACTGGCCGAGGAGGTGTTGCATGATCACTTTGCTGCGACGGCGAATCGTGCTGCCACACCGGTGTTACCCAATCCATTGATTGTTGAAGGCATGGCACAGACGGCTGGGATCATGGTCGGCCATGCCCGTGAATTTGCCGAGAAGGTGATTCTTGCCAAGATCAGCAAAGCTATTTTTTACGAGTCTGCCTTGCCTGGTCAGACGCTTCGTTTTTCTGCTGACATGGATCGCATTGATGAAGCTGGCGCCATGACCACGGGAGTCGTTGAAGTCTACGATTCGCATAAGGGCCCCGATGCTGCCCGGAAGTTGGCGGACATTCAATTGATGTTCAGTCACATCGACAACAACCGATCCGGCTTGGATTTTCCTGAGCATAATTTCGTCTTTACTGACCAATTCATGGGACTGCTCGAACGCAGTGGTTTTGGTCAATCTGCCTAAAGTCCATTCAATGACAAATTCAAATTTAAGACATGGCTTGATTCGATAAAACGTATTGAATCAGGTTTCTTTTTCATTTGGTATTGGACTGAATTTCCTATCTGTCATCAATTGAGTTTGTTCTGAAGAGGGTGTTTGGGTAATTCTTAAAGCCTCTCTGGAATATTTTCCAAGCCAAATTCGTTATAAAAGTATCAAATACCCTGCTGTAAACCACAAAAAGTGCTTGACGGATCGTCCAACTTTGGCGATGCTAAATGCTTGCACAGACTGATATTCCCTGCAACGTGTACTTCAATATCGCATCGGGATACGATCTGTAAACTAACTCGGGCTCAGCTTGGATCGGTTTGAATTACCTTTTCGACCGCATGTTTTGGGGAACATCTATAACAATGAATGTTTGATACCGGTTGAATTGGCCATGAAAATCTGTGGAATCTCCATAGAAGTGTCAGGACATGAGACTGGGTATTGGCATCCTGATATACGATGTTAGAGAGTAGTATGGGATTACAGCGGATTCAAAGATTGTTGCACTTGATTACGCTGCTCCAAAGCGGTGGCGAGTTCAAAACAATCTACGATTTGATGGCCGAGTTGGACGTCAGCCGTAGTACCTTGTTTCGCGATCTGAAGATGCTCGATGAAGTTGGGATTCCCTATGTCTTTAGTCCGGACAAGGGATATCGAATTGTGAATAATTGTTTCCTGCAGCCAATCAATCTGACAATGCAGGAGACATTGGCCTTGTTGATGGTTGCCAAGAGTTATCTGCCTCAACGTGGTCGAGCCATGGTGGGTTCGACTTTATCGGCCATCTGGAAATTGGTGGCTTCAGTCCCAGAGCCGATCAGAGCGGATTGCAGCGACATGGTGGAAGCGATCAGTGTGGCACCGGATCGCATTGCCATTAGTGACAACGAAGACCAACTGTTCCTTTCCATCCAAAGATGTATCGACGAACGCACTGCCATTCGGATCACGTATCAACATCCGATCAGTCAGGACATCAGCACGTTTGATATCAATCCATATCAGTTACATTTTGCAACCCGTGCCTGGTACCTGTTTGGCTATATGCATGAGTACAAAGAAGTACGCATTCTCAAGCTTGCTCGGATGCGGAGTTTTCAGATGCTCGATAAGCATTTTGCAAAACCGCGATTCAATTTGGATAAACAAATTGGCAACGCCTGGCAATTAATCAATGAAGGCAAGAGCTATGACGTGGAACTTGAGTTTGCTCCCATGGTGGCAGTGAACGTTGCTGAAGTGCATTGGCATAAAACCCAAAAGGTTCGCTTTTTGGACAACGGTTCGGCTCGGGTGACTTTCAAGGTCGATGGCCTCAAAGAGATTTCATGGTGGATTTGTGGTTATGCCAATCAGGTGCAAGTTATCAAACCCGATATTTTGAGACAGCGTGTTCGTCAGATGCATTTGGATGCTCTGAACATGCATGATAAACCAGGAGAATCTGGATCATGAAATAAATAAGCGTAACTGGGCGGACATTATTCCGGGCAAATTAGTAGTGGGGCCGTATGAGTCATCAAGAAACGTCTAACACATCCAAGCAATCATTCAAGGACCCCCGGAATCCTGTGAATGACCACGCAGATACTTTACGCGATACGCCAGCGAACATGCCCGATGAGGATGGTTTGCCGACGATGTCACCTCAAGCAATGCTGCAGATGCTCAACCATTTTCAGCGACTCAATCTTTCAACGCATCTAGGCTTGGGGCTGGCACACCAAATCAACCATCCGCTTTCAGCTTCAGTCAATTACACGCAAGCCTGTATCAAGATGTTGCAGGATGACAATTTTAATCGCAGTGAAATTCTGGATTACATGACCCGTGCCAATCAGGAAGTCCACAGAGCCGCTGAATTGATCCGTCGACTCAGACGATTTGTCAGTCATTCGGCACCACGGCTTTCGACGATGAATTTCAACCATGCAGTATTAGAGTCTGTGGCATTACTTAATCCATTGCTTAAAGAACATCGTATTGATTTACAGTTGGAATTGTGTGATGACCTGCCCCTGTTTATTGGTGATCGTATCCAGATTGAACAGGTCATATTCAATGTGCTTATCAATGCCATTGAGTGTTTGACGGATGGCGATTTTGTGGATCCTGTAATTGTACTTACTACCCATTTGGGGCATGAGCCTGACACGTTGGCTCTGCAAGTCAAGGATAACGGCCCGGGGATTGATGCTGACATGCATGACCACATCTTCGAACCGTTTCAGACCACGCGGACGCATTGCCTGGGGATCGGGCTGGCAATGTCACAGTCGATCTGCAGGATGCATGGCGGGAAAATATCAGTTGAAAATGATCAAGAGGGGGGCGTTGTCGCACAGTTGGTCTTGCCAGTGAATCCTCCAAGCCAGCCTTTTGAAGCAACCAACAGTTCAGATAACGAATTGGTTACTGATGCAACAAGCGATCGTGTGTCAGAGTCTGGTCGTTCTGTCTTTAGCTGATATTTCTCATTTGGTGATTGATCAGTTATTCAGTCACTTTAATTGGATGGAGTAGTAACTTTGATGCCCAGTTCCAATCAAGTTCATAAGCAGATGCTCCTGATCCTCGAAGCTGATGAACAGCAAAGCCATTCTCTGAGTTTGCTGTTAGGGACGTATGGTTACCAAACGACTCGATTAAAAGATGTGAAAGCGCTGAAGAAATATCGTTTCGTGGAAAAGGTTGCTTATTGTTTGCTTGTTGATGTGGGGACAAAGCTTAAGACACATCAAGTGCTTCACGATTATATTTGTGACACACCGCAATTGCCCGTTATAGCAATGTCCGTTGCAAGCAATGTGAATTTGGCAGTCGCCTATACGCGTATGGGGACAGTGAGCTTTCTCCCAAAACCTTTGCAGATCGAAAACTTGCTTAAAGCTGTGAATGAGGGGCTGAAACTCAGTGAGGAAATTCTTGCCTATCGCCAGCAGCGTGAAGCCTTCGAGTTGCGTGCCAGTAAGCTTAGTCCCCGGGAAAACCAAGTGCTTCAAATGGTTGTGGATGGTATGAGTAGTTCACAAATCGCTCGTGAGCTCGAATTGAGTGTGAAAACTGTCAGCCTGCATCGAACCAATCTCATGAGTAAGCTTGAAGCAGATGGTGTCGTTCACCTCGTCCGCATGACCACGCATGGACCGTTGCCCAAACCTGCACTCTTTTGGCAGCATCGGGATTGATTCTACTGCTGATTTCAACCGGGATATTCAACCAAGCCATTGTCCAATGATGTCTTCGAATTCGACAGCGTCACCATCAGAATCATCACTGTCAACCACTGATAACGTTGCCTGCTTGTTTTGGTAGGCCGCTAAAGCCATCGCCATATTCGCTGAAGGAGTTGGCGGATCAACGGATAAGGCTTCAAGACTCTCAACCTGTTCTTCAACGGTTAAATCCAGGCTTGACATCCATGCTTGGAAGTCTGCCAGGTCATCCGCATTGACATCATCATCACCACTGACATCAATATACGATGGCGGGTTGGCGGTGTTGCCATTCCAGTAATGTTGTAACGCGCCAAGGTCAGCAATGTTGAACGTGGCATCACCATTAAAGTCTCCGGCGAACTGATGAAATCGACTCGACTGATAGGTGCCACCAGCAAAGGTGTCTGCATCCCCGTCTAACAGTCCACCTGTTGAGGCATCAACGACCGTGTCAAAGACGAATAACTCGTACACACCATCTTCCAAAGTCACGCCACGCAGGTCGATTTCGACGGTCACATTCCCATCATCGCTGGCAAAGGTCGCACTACTCATGTCCGGCTCAAAGGTCGTGCCGTCCTGATAAATGAGCTTGAGTTGAATGTCAGCAGTCGTCAGATCATCAACAGCCCGTGAAAATTCCACAACGACACTATGCAATACAGAACGTTGAATGGACTGGCTGAAATTAGGACTGCTTAGCCCCGGGTCATCAGTGTCAAAACCGGCTGCGTTGACTTCCACGTTAACGACTTGAATAGCGCCCAGCACTTCAATATCAACTGAGTACGTTGCCAGTTTGCCTTCAGCATTTAGTAGATAGACGGTGATCGTTTTCGTACCTGCTGTGCTGTAGCTATGCGAACCTGCGACCACACCATCCTCAGCAATGTCGAACGTGTCCAGTAAATCCCATCCGATATCATCCATCACGGCAAAATCAAGTTCCGTGAAATACTTGCGGGTACCGGTGGTGATGTTGGGATCCATCGCTGCTTCCTGGCCTGAAGCGGGATCGTCTGTGTCATAGTCAAAGTGTGCATCAGACAAGGGATCGACTGGAGGTGCCGATCCGTAATACGCCGTTGTTTCGGTGCCGGTAAAGGTATCATTACTCACAAGATTGTCCCATGAGTCGGCAGTCCCGAATCCCATGGCATGTGCCATTTCATGCATTGCGACGGACAGGAAATCCGATTGTGAGAATCCCTGTTCGTCATCGTCAATGCCGTAGTACCAATTACTGTCAGTGTCGAAGCTGATCGTACCACCCCAGAGTGCAAAGTCGGTTTTGCTGGCATCATCACCCAATGCACCACTTTGCCCGCGTCCAATGACAGAGTCAAAAAACGCTTGGGAGTTACCACTGATGCTATACCCACCGGGGCCACCAATCCCCAGAGTGCTGCTGCCAATATTGCGTCCGCCTGCATAGAAGACAATTTCATCAACGGCAATGACAGGGTCGACGACTTCAGTATATATGTCGGAATCCGGTGCAAAAAATGCCTGACTCCAGGTGTTACTTGCATCAGGTGTAATGGAACTCAATGTATCACCAAAACGACTGGCAATGGTCACCGCTGCATATTGAAGCAAGTCTCGACGCAGTTGTCCGTCTGACTGGCTTAAATCAAAAAAGCCGTTGCTGTCATAGGAAGTGAAATCGAAAGTTAAATTCAAGTCACCAAGCTGCCCGTTGACAGTCGGGTCAGTTGGCGTGACCACTTCATCGTCTGAACCATCTCCCCAGTCGATGGTTGCCACATAACTGTCAAGGTATCCGCTGCCAGCGAAGAGTGTTTCGAAATCCAGTGTCTGCCCTGGCAGGACTTGGGCCGATGAGTTGAGCGTGAAGATCGGAGCATAGCCTGCTGCAAGATCGGTTTTGTCATCTGTGCCGTTGACGGTGAAGTTGGCGGTCTTGCCGGTGTTGGTTGCTGTATCACTATCCAATGTCGGCAGACTCAAACCGCCGAACTCTGCATTTTGGAATGTGAGTTGGTGGTCGACCAAGTTCATTTCAATGGACTGCTGTAATTGCAGGTAATACGTCCCACTGGTGACACCTGTGAATTCGAACAAACCATCCGAATCAGTGTCTTGGGTTTCCTGCTCGGTGCCGCCTTGGTCATAGAGCACGACGGTGACACCTGAGAGGTCCGACTCTCCGGGGTCTTGTATGCCGTTGATGTTCGCGTCCAGCCAGACTCGGCCGGAGACGGCGCTCAGCAGCAGGCGAGGCTCAAGGGGCTGCAGCTGACAGCTGTTAAACACCTCTGACATACGACGGCGAGCAGGGCGACCTAACAATGAACCAATTAGGCGGGATAGCATATTCATCTCCGGAATTCTGACGGTTAGTGCAACTTCACTAAGCAAGTATCGTCACAATCCATTATCCTCTGCATCGGCAGGTTCGTAAAACCCGCTGCAGAGATTTTACAATGACAAAACAAAACGTTGATCTGGCGATCGTCGGGGCAGGGGCAGCAGGACTGGCTACTGCGATTTTCGCATCTGAAGCAAGCCAAGGCAAGAAAATTCTTGTTCTGGACGCCACCGCGAAAATCGGCACCAAAATCCTCGTCTCCGGCGGCGGGCGATGCAATGTAACCCATCAAACCGTGACACAAAAAGATTATCACGGATCACAAAAAATCATCCGCAATGTTTTAGCAGGATTCAACGTCAAGCAAACCATCGCATGGTTCGAATCCCTGGGCGTACAACTCAAAGAAGAAGACACCGGCAAACTCTTTCCCGTCACCGACTCGGCGCAAACCATCCTCGATGCACTCGTCGACCGATGCAACGCATTGGGGGTAACCATACAACCCAACTGCCGTGTCCGAGCCATCCGCCCGACCACGCAAACCAATGAAGACATACCCGCTGGCCCGTTTGATGTGGAACATGATGGCGGCATCGTGACAGCTAAGCGCGTGGTGATGTGCAGTGGTGGCAAATCACTTCCCAAGAGTGGTTCTGATGGCAGCGGTTGGGCCTTGGTCAAACGGCTTGGACATACCATCACCGACACCTATCCCGCATTGGTGCCTCTGGTTTTGGACTCCTCATTTTTTCATGCCAAGCTTTCAGGCATCGCCCATCCAGTGACACTTCATTCGCACGTGGATGGCAAGAAAGTCGACTCGCGCACCGGCTCAATGCTCTGGACGCATTTTGGGATCAGCGGGCCGGTGGTCATGGATGCCAGCCGATTTTGGGTGATGGCTCATGAGCAGGGCAAACGCGCCGAATTAATCTGTCAGTTGATTCCTGAGATGAATTTTGAAGCCTGCGAAAAATGGCTCATCAACCAAGGCCCAAAGCAGACACTTGCTCGCGTCCTTGGAACACATTTACCCATGCGCGTGATTGAATTGTTGTGTCAGCATGTCGGCGTCAATGCTGAGGTGATGATGGGTCAGCTCAGTAAAGATGCACGCCGAAAGCTCAGTCACGGGCTAACGGAATTGGTTTTGCCAGTGGTCAAGGATCGCGGTTGGAACTATGCGGAAGTCACCGCAGGCGGCGTCCCGTTGTCGGAAGTGAATTATCGTTCGATGCAGTCGCGGTTGGTCGAAGGCTTGCACTTTGCAGGTGAGATATTGGATGTGGATGGTCGCATTGGTGGCTTTAATTTCCAATGGGCCTGGGCCAGCGGAAAGTCCGCAGGTGAAGGTGCGATTGGTGAGAGAATTAGGGACTAGGAACTAGCCACTGGGGACTAGGGTTAAGACAGGTGATGACGCCTGTTTTTCGGTGTCTTTTTGCCTTTGTCAGGTGCCAAGTCGTTAGTCCCTTGAGCAAACAGGAAATGATTGAACTGTTCACACTCCATCACCACGCATTGAGTCCCATCGTCTGCGTGCAATGGACACCTGGCAGTGGCCCACGTCGGAAGGTGTACAGAGGCAGTTGTGCTGGACACAGCAATCGCAAAGGCAGTCCAACTTCGCCCAGTCCGCGCGAGACCAGACCCAGCGTGTTGCCATGTCGGAGCATGCCGGAACTGAATTTCAGTGGGATGTCCGCGTGATTGACAAAAGCGCCCAACCCTGGAATGCGAATCTGCCCGCCATGGGTATGTCCACTGAGCATGACGTCGGCACCGAGATCACTTGCCAATGGTAAAAAGCAGGGGAAGTGGCTGAGGACCACGGTGACAACGGGCTTGCCAGAGTCATTCGTGCGTTTGATTTTGTTAGCAATGCCCAGTGATCCGGGGCGTGTGTTTTCATTGCCGTTGACACCCAGAATTTGCAGTGGCAGATCGCCGATCATTGCTGCTTGATCGTCAAGCCAGTTGGCTTTGAGTTGTTTGGTGAAACAGTCCACGCAGTCAGGCGTGTCATGGTTGCCAAAGACGCCATAGAATCCGTAGCGGGGCTGGACTTCTTTGAGTAAACGCTGCATGACGGTCAGCGAAGCTTCGGGCATTTCCAAGCCGGACATGTAATCACCCGTGAGCGCGACTAGATCAATGCGTCGGGTGGTTAACTCCGCGATGATACGTTTGTAACGATGCCGATCGTGGGTGATATGCAGATCAGTCAAATGCGCAATCCGCACACCCTGCAACTGAGTTGGCAGATGTGGCAGGGTGATATCCCATTCCTCAATGAGTTTGCGGTCATGCATGCTCAGATTGTACAGAAAAACCCGAGGCCGACCGTGAGGTCAATCTCGGGTTTGTTATTTTGTATTGCAATCGTATTCCAATTCAGGCGACAGCAGCTTGCATCGGTTCAGCAAAATGCAGATCCAGATAACGGGCGACATAGTCGATAATGCTCATCGCTTCGGGGATGTCAGGGTTGGACGTATGACCCATGGGTTCAAAGCGCATGCCTTTGAATCGCTTGGTGGCTTCATTGACCGGTAAGCCGTATTGCAGGGCAAGGCTCAACGCCCGACAGTAGCCTTGAATCAGGCCACTGAGAGTAGAGCCTTCTTTGGATACCTTGATGAAAAGTTCACCGGGGCGTCCATCATCAAACAGCCCAATGGTCAGATAGCCTTCATGTCCCATGATCTGGAACTTGTGTGTAACGGAATGTCGAGTTGAGGAAAGTGTCTCTCGTTGGGCGACCATTGGCCAATCTCCACGGGCAATAAACGGGTAGCTCAAAACTGCAATGAGCGTCACAGGGACGACTATTGTTATCGGACAATTTGTTTTTGCAACTTCAAAATCAGATAAATTTTTTTAGGGTCTGTCTTGATCCAACCAACCAACTCATTGGTCTAAAAGCAGTTGATACTTTCAACACCTAACGGGGCAAGACTTATAAGCAATTGACTGGCAGCATGAACGGTGATCATCCGTCTTTGTGGCTATTCATCCGAGCGTCAAGTTCTTTGAGATAATCATTCCGCCGCATCTTGGATTCACGCAGCAGGTTATGAACAGCCGTTTCGCGCCGGAAGTGTCCAAGCAGTGTCTTGATGAATGCCAGAACCAGCATGTAAAACAGAAACAGCAGAAACGGCCAGGCTTGTTGTAGAACTTCAATGGGCATCGTGCTTTCCTTATCGACAAGTCACCCCCTTAAACTTCAGATATAGACACGTGGAAGGCCAGCCAATTGTTGGTTAAACTGTTATTAATGTTTTCACTTAGACGATCCGGGCTGATCTGTTGGGTACTGCTGTGCTTTGCTTCTGTCATTTGGGCACAGGAAAGTCCGGTACAAATGGTGGTCGATCCGGCATACACAGGTATCGGCGGGATCGTCCGTCCCGGCTCATGGACGCCCATGCGTCTGATCATCGACAACACCAACGGCCCCACGCGACAGGTTATCGTCGGCTGGTCACTTAAGGACATGGACCAGGACACCGTCTTTGCGCAACGCAAGACGACTCTCACTGCAGGTCGCACGCAGAATGTCTGGCTGTATGCCGTCCCACCGTTACAGACTCGAAGTTCGGATGTCTGGAATATCTGGGTCCGAGATGAACTCACCGGCCAGATCCTCGTCCAGTCGATCATGCCCATCAATTCATTGGCACCCACAACCACCACGCTCATTGCATGCACTGGATCACGCGCCCGTTTGGGACTTGAACCTTACATCCAAAAACTTGGTTCCCGTGAGAACATTCCTTATACCCAACATGAACCGATGTATCTGATCCGTGGCCTGATGCCTGATCAATTGCCGGATCGTTGGTTTGGGTATGGCGCTTTGAGCATGCTTATCTGGACACCTGATAGTGCCGACCCCGGTTCACCGATGATCTCGCCGTCTGCACTATTGGCGTTGCGGCAGTGGATCACACAGGGCGGACACCTGGTGGTGTGTATCCCGACGGTAGGGGAATTGTGGACCTCCAGTCAGTTGGCGGATTTGCTTCCCGAAGTGGACATGCAACCCGTCGCTGATCAACTGGCTCCTGCTGTGCTTGGTTTAACGACTGATGTGTTGCGGCTGGACATGATGACGTTCACACCCCGGCCAGGTAGCGATGTTGCAGTACTTGCCAAAGACGTGACTGACAAGTTGCCCATCATCGTGACACAGCAGCGTGGCTTTGGACGTGTGACATTGGTGGGCATTGATCTGTCATCCCGCCAACTTGGCCCTTTACCCAATGGTCCGACATTATGGAATACATTGTCCAATTGGCAGAGTCCGGCAATGCGACCTGATGAAATCCGCAGTCAACTCGACAAGCAGACCATGACTCCGATCTTCAACCGTCAAGCAGTGGACATGGGTGTGATGGTTGGCCCGCAAGTCGCCATGAAGGGCACTTACAACTCCGCGCTGTTGATTGCCATGGTGCTTTTTGCGGGCTATTGGTTGATCTCCGGGCCGGTGAGTTTTTTCATTCTCAAACACAAGTCCCGTGAACGTTATGCATGGAGTGCATTCGTCGGCACGGTGTTGGTTTTCTCTATCATCACCTGGGCGACTGCAATGGCATTTCGTCCGACGACCACACGGGTTGAACACTTTTCCATCATTGATATCGACCCTCAACAGGAGCAGATTCGGGCCAGCAGTTGGTTGAGTTTATTTGTCGCAAGGCATGGTGATGTTGATGTGCAAATCACAGACAATCCCAACTCCACGAGCAATCAGAATCTCATCGCTGCTCCCGGATTCCCACCTGTTTTACCCGGCAGCGGTTTCCTTGATCCGCAGTCTTATGCCTTTGACAGCAATGCCCCAGGCGCGGTCAAAATCCCGTTTCGCGCCACCGCCAAACAGTTGGCGGTGAACTGGAATGCGTCACTGTCTGATCCTATGGCTCCGGGCTATGAGTCGGAAAAACTCATCTCCGGCAATGTCACATTGGTGAATAATTTCCCCCAGGGAACACTCACCCATAACCTGCCTCGCCCACTGGAGGCAACGTTCTTTGTCTTCTGCCCAGGTAATGGGAAAACCCCGCTGGTCTGGCGTCAAAATGACCCTTGGCGACCAGGCACACCCCTGAGAGTCAGCTCCGCAAACGTTGCCAAGTTCGATAGGTTGGTCATTTACCCCACGCGTCGACAGACACATGATTGGGACGGATACCTGTGGTTGCTTCAACATGGCAATCGACCCTTGCAGCGGCTACTCAATGCAGACAATCCCGACCTGCAATTGGCATCCAACGAAATTCGAACCGGTGTCGAAATGCTCAGCTTCTATGACATGCTCCCGCCGCCGGCATACTGGAAGACGACCAGTGCGATTAACTTCGAAACACCAACGCATTTTCTCCGATCATTGGGACGTGAACTGGATTGGTCCAAGCACACTATTTTCCCAAGGCTGATGCTCATCGGATACATGGAAAATGCGCCGCTTCCGATTCCAATGCAGGTGGATCACGTACCTGTGCCAGGAACCGGTCGTGTTGCGGTACGGATGATGTTGCACCTGACCTGGCCATCGCAGATTATGGATAACCAAGCCCCCACGGAATAAACCCATGCCGATGATCCAAACCATCAATCTCACCAAGCGATACGGCGAACTGACCGCGCTGTCCAATCTCAATCTCACCATTGAGCAGGGCGACTGTTTCGGATTCATCGGCCCCAATGGTGCAGGCAAAACCACCACCATCAAAATTCTCGCAACACTACTCAAACCCACATGGGGTGAAGCACGTGTCGATGGTTTATCCGTAGGGCCGGTCAGCGCCCGAAAAGTCCGCCGTGTCATCGGCTACGTCCCCGACTACTTCGGCTCATACGATGATATGGTCGTCCATGAATACCTGTCCTTTTTTGCTGCTGCCTATGACATTCATGGCAAGAAGGCTCGCGATGTCATCTCCGATGTGTTGGATTTGACCGACCTTGCCTACAAAGTCGATGCAGAAGTCAACTCGCTCTCGCGTGGTATGCAGCAGCGTTTATCCGTCGCCCGTGTACTGCTTCATGATCCCAAGGTGTTGTTACTCGATGAGCCAGCGTCAGGTCTGGACCCTCGGGCACGCATTGAAATCCGCGAACTGCTCAAAGAACTGCATCGCATGGGGAAAACCATTCTCATCAGTTCACACATTCTCCTGGAACTGGCGGACCTCTGTGACAAGGTCGGCATTATCGAACAAGGTGAACTCAAATACACAGGCACCGTGGACGATATCCTCCATCGCGCCAAGGTCGGTCACATCGTCAATATCGCGGTCGCTGAACGCACCGGAGACGCGCACCTGATGCTCAAGGATTTGCCTCATGTCACCGACGTGACGCCTATCAATGGCAGCGCCCTTCGCGTGACTCTCGATACCGAAGTGGGTGATATCTCCGTCATTGCCCAACAGCTCATCGCATCAGGCTTCCGACTCACACGCCTGGAAGAGGAAAAAGTCAATCTCGAAACCGCCTTCATGCGTTTAACCAAAGGTCTCGTGCAGTAACGCCAGTTTAAATCCAGACTCTTTGTTCCCTTAACCTTTCGCTCGTACCATGAGGGTATGCTCGATCGACTTACCGCAAATTCCACGTTGGCAATCGGTGGAATCCTGTTGGTTTTTTGGGTCTTGCTCCTAATGTTGTATCCGCTTTTTGCTTCACCTAAACCGGTCTCGACCGACAATGAGAAAATCGCCATGAGTACTCCTGATACCACAACACACCAGTGGACCAACCAACTCGTCAATCAGTCCAGCCCGTACCTGTTGCAACATGCACACAATCCGGTGGACTGGCATCCATGGGGTGACGAAGCATTTGAATTGGCACGCAAGTTACAAAAACCGATTTTCCTGAGTATCGGTTATTCGACTTGCTATTGGTGTCATGTCATGGAGCGTCAGTGTTTTGAAAATCCGCAGATCGCTGCAATGATGAACAAGCACTTTGTCAACATCAAAGTCGACCGCGAGGAACGCCCGGATGTTGATGATATTTACATGGCAGCAGTCCAGATCATGACCGGCTCAGGGGGCTGGCCGATGAGTGTTTTTCTCACGCCTCCAAGTGCCGATGGTAAAGACGCAGGCCTCAAGCCGTTTTACGCTGGCACCTATTTCCCGCCTGAAGATGCACATGGCCGACCAGGTTTACCGACGCTCATTGAAGGTCTTTCCAATGCATGGCATACTCAGCGGGATGAAGTGCTCAAGCAGTCCGACGAGATTGCCAAAGCCATTGCCGATCACCTTAGTCACGAACATGATGCCGATGCCATTGACCCGCAGGTCATCGCTGATACCCAAGCCCAACTTATGCGGATTTACGATCCCAAGGATGCCGGGTTCGGGCAGGCTCCTAAATTTCCGCAAGCTTCGAATCTCCTGTTTTTACAGGCGTTTTTGCAAACCAATGACGACGAAAAGGCAAAGTGGGCTCTGGCGCATACCCTTGACCGGATGGCACAAGGCGGGATGTACGATCAGGTCGGCGGGGGCTTTCATCGTTACTCAACCGATGGGCAATGGTTGGTGCCACATTTTGAAAAAATGCTCTATGACAACGGCCAGCTTGCTCTGACTTACATCAATGCACATAAGCAAATGCCCCCGGAAGCGGACCCCATGCGCTATGCGACAGTTGCGCGGGAAATCTGTGATTATGTCCTGCGTGAAATGCGCGATGAGACCGGGATGTTCTGGTCGGCACAAGATGCAGAGGTCGATGCCTGCGAAGGACTCAACTATCTCTGGCTGGCCCCGGAAGTATCTGCTGCGTTGGATGATCCGCAACTCGAAAAAGTTGCCAGCGAGCTTTATGGACTGACACTTGGGACGAACTTTCAAGACCCACATCAACACGATCAACCCCGACGCAATGTCCTGTTCCTGCCGGTCTCGATTGCCAATTATGCCAAGAGTACCAGCCGGACACTTGAGCAGGTGACGGAGCTTCGCCAGCAGATTAATGCGAAGTTGCTCGCATCCCGCGATCAACGCAAACAGCCCGGCACCGATGATAAAGTTCTCATCAGTTGGAACGGCATGATGATCGCAGGCATGGCGCGAACCGGCCAAGTCCTAAACGAACAGAAGTACATTGATGCTGCCAGCAAAGCAGCCGATTCGATCCTCAAAAATATGACTGCCAATGACGGTTCGCTAAACCGAACCTACCGCCAGGGCAAAGCGCATATCCCTGCCATGCTCGAAGACTATGCGCATCTGATTGCTGCACTTTGTGAATTGCATCGTGTCACCAGTGATGCCCGTTGGTTGGATACAGCTGTCAAACTCAACTTCATTGTCACCGAACGTTTTGCGGATACCCAGGGTGGTTATTACGACACATTGGCTGACCAGAAAGACCTTTTTGTCCGCACACGTTCGACTTACGATGGGGCGACTCCCAGTGGCAACAGTGTCATGGTGCATAACCAGATTGACCTTTACGAACTCACCGGTGAGCAAGTCTTTCTCAATCGCGCAGAGTTGGATTTAAAGGCCTCCAGCCAACTCCTCGGGCCAGCCAAAGTCGGCATGATTCATCTTGCCCATGCCCAGTTGCGATACCTCAGACTCTCCGCCAGTGAGCAGGGCCAGTCATTCGCTTTGCCAGACGCCCGTGAAAAACGACACGTGATGAATCTGGATATCCAGCCTCGTGAAATCAAACTTGCCAGTGAACCGACGATGGTGACACTGACGTTGGATATTGGCAAGGACTATCATCTCAACGCTCACGATGTGACCGACAATCTGGTGCCCACGCAGCTGCTGCTTGAGGGTAGCGATGCGGTGTCGATTGAAGTAGCTTATCCGGCTGGCAAGCAGGTGACCTATCCCTTTGCCGATGCGCCGATCAATGTGTACACCGGCAAGTTTGAAATCCCGATCCTCATTCGTGCTACGGGTAAGGTTACTCAGATGCCCAAGCTGTATCTGCAATACCAGATGTGCACGGAACAAAGCTGTCTACAAAAACAGAAGCTCGAATTACCTGTGGATTTTGTCACTGAGTAAATCGGTCTGTTATTTGTTCACAAACATGCGAATTGAATCCGCGAATCCTTCATGCGGACTTTAATACATTGCGGTAAGATGATTGTTTACCGTGTAAGGAATGTCCTATGAGCGAAGACATTGAGCTCACAATACAACCTTGGGATCACCTTGAGGAGTTGGTCGATCAGCAGGACCGCGAAGCGTTGCGGCAGTTCTGGCGGACTCTCACGTCCAGTGAACTGGCGCGTGCGGTGTCGCGCATGGAAACTGACAAGCAGCAATTGCTGGTGACCTTGCTTGATCCGGATGATGCAGCTGACTTGCTTGAAGAGTTGCCGCACATTCAGGCCGCTGACATTCTTGAGGAATTACCCGCTGCGGATGCCGCCGCCATCGTTGATGAGCTTGACTCTGACGAACAGGTGGACGTGCTTAATGAACTCGATGATGACGATGCTGCCGCCATTCTCGAGAAGATGGATCCCGAGGAAGCTGACGACGTTCGTGAACGCGTCAAGTACAACCCGGATACCGCTGGTGGTCTGATGATCACCGAGTATTTGAGCTATCCTTTGAATGCCAAGGTGATGGATGTGCTTGCGGACTTGCGGTCGCATGTTGAAGAATACAGTGAAGTCGATGTGCGTTACATCTATGTGGTGGACACGATCGAAAACGAACTGCTTCAAGGTGTGGTCCGTTTAAAGGATTTGGTTCTCACGCCCGGTCATGTCGATTTGATGTCCATTAGTTTGCAGGATGTCAGTTCGGTTTCGGATGTTGCTGGTCTGGATGATCTGGAGCACTTTTTTGACCGTGAAGATTTTTCCGCCGTCCCGGTTGTGGATCAACAAGGTGAATTGTTGGGGACGGTGTTACGGTCAGACGTGCATGAAGCGGTGGGTGAACGCTCTGATAAAAAGCTCATGCGCTTTGGCGGTATTATCACCGGCGAAGAGTTGCGAACCATGCCAACGGCTGTTCGTGCGGCACGTCGATTGATGTATTTGTTGCCAACTTTGCTGCTTACCGCACTTGCAGCATCGGTGATTAGTTTGTTTGAAGATACAATCAAAGAAGTCACCGCCTTGGCAATGTTTTTACCTTTGGTTGCAGGTTTATCGGGATGCAGTGGCAATCAGGCCGTTGCCGTGAGTATGCGTGAGTTGGCATTAGGACTTGCCAAGCCTGCGGACTTGATGCGTGTGTTTGCCAAAGAAGCATCCGTCGGTTTTGCCATTGGTTTGGTCATGGGTGTTCTGATGTTCGCCATGGTTTTACTTTGGACAGGCAATACATATGTCGGCATTGCCGTGGGGGTTTCCATCCCGTTGACGGTGATCGTCGGTGCGGTGGTGGGTGGATGTATCCCATTGGTTTTAACGGGAATGAAACTTGACCCTGCGATGGCATCGGGTCCGATTGTGACCACGACAGTTGATTTTTGTGCCTTTTTTACCGTATTGAAAATGACCACTGCCATTCTTGCTGCTGTGGGTTAAAGGATATCATGCCACGATGGCCAAACGTTCATCCACCAAATCAGCGGCAGTCGAACTCAACGACACCATGCGCATGGTTGTCCTATACGGCTCGGAGATGATGCTCAAACGTCAGTACTTCCAGCAACTCCGCGACATCATGGAAAAGGCCCATGGCGAAGTGCAGACCATTCAATTCAATGCCAGCGACTCAGGTTTGGCTGAGGTGTTCGACGAACTGCGCAGCTATGGACTGATGCAACAGTACAAACTTGTGGTGGTTGATGAAGCTGACGAATTTGTCAAAGACAATCGTGACGCTCTCACGCGCTATGCCGAGAATCCAGTTGACCATGGCACGCTCGTTTTGCGTAGTGGAAAATGGAATAAAGGTAATCTCGATAAAGCGATCAACAAGGTCGGCTGTCTGATCAAATGTGATGCCCCGACACCTGCGGTGGCTGCGACATGGTTGGTTTCGCAGGCTAAAAATCACAAATGTAAACTCGACAAAGCCACCGCGCAAGTTTTGGTCGGACGCATTGGCTGTGACTTGATGCGTTTGGATGCCGAGCTTGCCAAGCTGTCATTACTCGTTGAACCGGGTGCAAAAATCGACGAACAACTCATCGACCAGGTCGTCGGGCGATCCAGCGATGAACAGGCATGGGCTGTCCAGGAAGCGATTCTCCAGGCCCTGAGTTCGGGCAGTTCCCTTGGCAAAACGGCAGGGGGAAAGGCCATCGAAAAAGTCCACGAATTGGTGGACTTGTCCAATCAGCACGAGGTGTTGGTGCTTTACTTTGTCGCGGACCTGATCCGAAAATTGAACATGGCCTTGCAGATGCGTAAAGCAGGGGCTGCGGATGCGGAAATCGCCCGACAGATGAAGCTCTGGGGCGCTCGACAGACACTGTTTATGAGTCTGCTAAGGCGTTTGCCGGAGAATCGAGCAGGGGCACTGCTTGATCGTGTCGTCAAAGCGGATGCAGGATCAAAAAGTGGTCTTGGAAATGCGATGCGAAATCTGGAATGTTTCTGCACAATTCTCTCTGATGCGTTAAACTAGTATCTGTTGTGCAGGATGCATGACAAGCCTTGGGCAAAAGCCCATTTGTATCAACGCAGGCTCAGGAGGAGCCGTCACTGAAATCTTCAGTGATGAAATTGCACAGGAGGCAAGATGCGTGACCGATTCCAAGTAACATCTGGTTTGTGTATGGTGTTCGCGCTGGTGACGTGTACTGTGTTATTGTTCACAGGATGCAGTCGGTTTTCGTTGTCAGCTGACAAGCCAGTTGATCAAACTCCCACGGCGATCGACCAGACCGCAGATGCTGTGAAGGATCAGGCAGAAGCATCAAAGGACGATGACCTGAATGCTAAAATCCAGGCACATGCCGATGAATTGTTAGCCGCAATTGAACGTCAGCAGGCTCAGCAAAAAGCTCAGCAGCAGTCGCATTCGACATCGCGTGCCAAACCGGTACATGACCGCCAGGTGGATCAACTGGCAGCAGCATTGGATCGCAGACAACCTGTGGCCGTGGCTAAACGAAATGCGGATGTTGAAGTTGATCCCCAACCTTTGCCTACGGTTCAATGGCTTGATCTGACACCTGCACCCAAACCCATTGAGCAGGTCGTGCAAGCCAAGCCTGAACCTGCCCCGACGACTCAACAGCCTGTTGCTACGCCACAGGTTCCCATTGTTGCTGTGGCCAGTACACCTGATCCATCCGTTGCACCCCAGGATACCGCTGCCCTTACGGAACAACTCGCTGACAATGTCCGCAGCAGCGATCAGTCACCATTGCAAAAAGCCTTGGCGCTTTCGAGTTTGTCTTTGAGTTGCAATAAGAATTTGCTGGTCCCCGAAGACCTGCGTGAGTTGAATTCGATGCAATTGCTCCAAGTGAGAAAAATGCACACATTGGTGTTACAGACTTTGGCCAGGCAGGAGACGAATGAGAAGCCCAGTGGTGACCAGCAGTCTGCGATGAACGATCAGATCACCAATCTCTTTGGCCCTGCTGCGACGCGGATTGGCCAGATTGAACTCTGCCGAAATGTCTCAGGCTATGGCGTCTACGACCCCTTTGAATCCAACACGTTTCTTGCAGGCATTGAGCAGCCGTTGATCCTGTATGTCGAACTGGAAAACTTCAACAGTCTCTACGACGGCCAGCAGTACCGCGTGCGTCTGTCTCAGGAAGTTGCCTTGTACACCGATGCCGATGGTTTACGGGTCTGGCATCTACCTCGCGAGGAGATCGTGGACGTGTCACGCAAAAAGAGACGAGACTTTTTCACCGTCCAATTGCTGCAACTTCCTGCTCGGTTAGGTGTCGGCAAGTATCGACTCAAAGTCCGCATCCATGACATCAATGCCCGAAGCTTTGATGAAATGACCGTGCCGATTAATTTGGTCGCTTCCCAAAATACGACGGCAAAGAATGAAGACGCCAAGCCCAGCAATTTGCGGAGTAATTGATTGAGTAGTGCGGTCAAATATGACTGACGTGGTTTAATACTCGATCCAATTTTAATTCACGTAAGGGATATACCCGTCAGATTCACTTTGTTCATCTGGCGGCTTGCGGCCTGTTTTTTCAGATTGTCAAATGTTCAAAAAGATATAACTTCGCATATCTTTTTGTGTCAAAACCGAGATTGGACCGAAAATAGTAGTGATACACTGCGTTTTGCAGGTGATGGAGTGATCCTATGTCCAAATCTTCGACCGTTGCGATTCCGCAGTCCACGACGCAGGCCGGCCCTGTGAAAGAGAGCAAGGCTTTACATTGGCCGGACCATGTGTTGACGGTGTTAGCCGTTTTGATGCTGGCGATGGTGTTGGTGCAGATGATGGTGCCGGTCTTGCCGGTGATCTTTTTTGATGTGGACCCGCGATCCGAACCAGCCAACACGCCGATCACGGTGATGGGGCCGACTGCGATAGCGTGGATGTCAGTCATCAGCATGGGCCTGGCTGCATTGGTGATGCTGTTCCACCATTTGTCAGGTCGAAAGATCGCTTGGATCAGCAGCATTCTGGCGATGACCGGGATGGTCTTCTGCTGGTATCACATGGGAGACAATGTCGAGAGTATGCACCGCTCGACACTTTGGGCAGGTGCAATGGCAATGGCTTTGGCGGGGCGACATCTGGCCGAACATGATCGGTTGCGACGGTTGGCGGTGGCAGCGTTACTTGCGATGCTCATTCCAATGGCGTTTCAAAGCATCATCTTTGTCCTCGTCGAACATCCTGCAACGGTGGCCCATTTCCAACAAAACGAAGACGCTTTTTTACAGGCCAGGGGTTGGGCAAAAGGCTCAGCTCAACATCAACTCTATGTCCGCCGACTCATGTTTAATGATGCGACGGGTGCGTTTGGTTTATCCAATGTGTATGGTTCGATTCTCGCATCATTGACTTTGCTGGGCGTGGTCATCAGCGGCCATGTGGCAAGACAATGGCGTGCGACATGGGCAATGGTTCCGATTGCAGCTGTGGTTCTTGGGTTGGCAACGATTTACCTGACCCATTCCAAAGGTGCGGTGGCGGTACTGGTTGCAGGGGCGATTTTATGTACAGCCTGCCTTTGGATCAGTCGGACGGTTGAACGCTCAAGATTGACACTGCCTTTTGTGGCAGTCTTGCTGATTTGCGGCGCTGCATTGGCAGTGGTTGCGCGATATGAAATTGGCGGGATACCGACTTCCGACAAGGGAGAGCGAAGCCTCTTGTTCCGTTTTCAATATTGGCAAGGTGCAACCCGCGTCGCTGGCAATATGACCACGGACAAACTCATATGGGGACTAGGCCCTGGGCAGTTCAAACAGGCTTATGTGATTTACAAAGACCCGTTGAATCCTGAAGAAGTCACCAGCACACATAACGTCTTTATGGATCAATTTCTCTCACTGGGGATTGGTGGATTGTGCTGGAGTTTACTGCTATTGGGTTGGGTATGCCGGGCAGGACAATTAGCAGGCGAGGAACTGACCGCAGTGCCTGATCCGCATGCACTACTCGCTCCCAAAGGTGTCCGGGACAAGACGATCATCCTTGTCTGTTCGCTGGCATTGATCCTATTTGGCTGGCGGTTTGCTGTGCAGTCGATCACACTTTTGACACCTGAATCATTACTCGGATTCACGGGAGGAGCGATTGGTTTTATCGTGCTGACGAGTTTATTGATCAGTGAAGGTTGGCTAAGTGACTCAGCGACACGCACAGGTCTTTTTGTGGCTGCCGCAGCATTGTTGATTCACAATCAAATTGAGATGACTTTCTTTCACGAAGGTGCGTGTGTGGTTGCGATGTTCATCGTTGCCATGTCAGGTGCCGGCCGATTACATCGAAATACTACCAAATCTGAATCTGACGAAAAACCGTTTATTTTCAGGCTCATTCTGCCGATTGCCATGTTGGCGTTGATGGTGATGACGATCAATGCTGCTGCCAAACCGACGACAGAATTCCAAAAAAACATGTCCAATGCTGCTGGCCAATTGCAGTTGGCGCATGCTCAGAATGAGTCGGGCATGAATGGAACCGAAGCGTTTCTCAATGCCATTGGCTATCTCGAACAGGCCAATGACACGATTCCCAATTCACCTCGCGCCTGGCAATGGCGGATTCAACTCCTCGCCGAGCTGGCGCAAGGACAGCAGCAAATTGGCCAGACTTCTCGGGCGCGAGGCATGTTTACACATGCAGAAGAAATCAGCAATCAGGCGTTGGAAGCTTGTCCTAATCATCTGATGCTCATGCGGCAGATGGCTAATCTTCAACTGATGGCGGCCAAGTGGTTCAATGAGCCGGGGCGAAAATCACACGCCATATCTGCCTGGACCAATATCATCGCACTGAACCCTTATGGCTTGGCCGATCACCTGTCCTTGGCGGATTTATACTGGGAAGAAGGGCGCACGGCTGACGCGATCGCACTTTACGAAAAGACTATCAAGCTCAGTGATCAGGCTTATCTTGATCCAGGTAAACAGCTATCAGAATCTGACCGTGATCGTTGTCTGCAACGCGTGCGTGGTCGAACCAAAACTAAAAAATAACACTCAAATCAGATGGTTTGCGTGGCAACGGTCTTGAGTTGAAATTGATCGCGGATCTGCTTGGCCAAGTCGTTTGCGTGCGCTGTATCTTTACATATCAAATACATTGTCGAGCCTGAGCCGGTGATGTGGACGGGTTGATTCAGCGCGTCTGCAATCTGTTTTTGAAGTGACGCTAAATCAGGTTGGACAAGACATGCGGGATGAGCCAGATCGTTGAACGGGTCAGCAGGATTGAGGGGCTGCTTGTTTGCCAACTGCTGGACTAATGACAGGTCGGCCTGCTTTGTCGGATTGTTCAATTGTTGATCAAACGCTCGATAGACTGCTCCCGTCGGACAGCCAAAGGGCGGGAAGATCAGCACCATATCCAAGGTTTGCTTGAGCTTGATAGGCGTGACTGTTTCACCAAGTCCACTGACAATGGCGCCACTGAGTTGTTCGGCCATGGCATAAACCATGAAGATCACATCACTGCCAAGTTCAGCAGCAAGGTCAGCGAGCGTCTGTGTACTGAGACTCAGGTCATAGAGTTGGTTTAGGCCGATGAGCATGCCCGCAGCATTGCCTGAACCGCCAGCCAAACCTGCGCCTGCGGGGATGAATTTGGTGAAGGTTGCTGTTATGGGTAATGACCTGCCAACCGACTGCTGCATTACAAGTAAGGCTCGATAGGCGAGGTCTTTTTCGATGGGCCAATCCACGACACCCATCGCCGAGTCATCGTCAGGATGCAGTTTGTTGAATTGGATATCGAATTGCGATTCACCGTCGGTTTTTGCCAAAGTCATCACATCACCAAAGGTCAGCGAGCACATGAGGCTGGCGATTGGATGCATACCGTTGGATTGCGGCGCACCGACAGATAACGCCAGGTTGACTTTGGCCGGGCAGTGGAGCTTGATGGTCTTTGAATCAGTCATCAAAGCAGTGTGAGATCTTCGGAGGACTCCACAGCCTTGGGGGTGGCAGTAGGGGGCGTTGGAATCTGCAAGTTCGGCATGATGACCACTTCTGGTGCGTCAGCTTCTTGCGTATCATCCGTGTGCGGTTTGGGCTCTGTATCGAGTGATCCGCCTGACGCCTGAGTCATTGGTTCAACAGCAGCTTGCTCAAGAGGCTTGAGCCCCAGCTGAGAGAGCGTCTGTTCAAGGATATGATCCTCGGGGCGGTTGAGAATGATTAAGCCATGGAGCATTGCCCATAGGCTTGCTGCCTTGTCTTCGTCACCCAACTGGGTTCCCCAATGGCTGATAATGGCTTTGACGACTTGCGGAAGATCAGTGTCAAACTGACTCCTGCAGGCAAGCCAGAACATCAGGCGATAGGCCTCGGCGTCACCAGTGGCCAATCGACAGTACATGCCGATGCTCCGGTCGATGGGACTGCCGTTCTCCAAGCCGACGACGACTGGTTGGAGCAGTTCCTGAGTGACCGCAGAGAGCAGGTCTCGCTTGTCTCGGAAGTAACGGTAGATTGAGCCGATCGCACAATCCAGACGTTTGGCGATGCGGCGGATGGTGGTCGCCTCATAGCCTTCTTCACGAAGACAGAAAAACGTCGCTTCCAGAATCTGGGTACGACTAAGCTGTGCCGGTGTATGGGGTGGGCGATGTTGAGCGGCCGACGGTTCCGATACCGGGGCCACATGGCTGGAAACAGCCTCGCTGATACGATGATTTGTCGTTGTCAAGGTTCACCTCCTTGTGAACAAGTTCCTATTGTTCCCAGATTGCGCAATCTGTCAAGACCCACTGGTCCAATAATTCCAGCTTTCGTGCGCCAAGAGGGATAAATATCCGAAAAAATATCTTTTCTGGACGCAATATTTCGCATAACTCTTTTTGTTTGCACGATTGATGAGTTCGAATGGATTTATGACCGTTGGCAAAAATGAATTGTCGCGGCATCTGTGTTTGGCTTGGGTTATCCCCATATTCTCCCCCGCAAGTGAGCTGATGCCAGTTTTTGATGATTCATTGAGAAAATTTAGCCTGCCGTCCGACTGGTGTAATAGTAATGAACGTAACGGTCAGTTTATGCATCATCAGCTGTATATGCGTGAATAACTGCTAAGGCAGGCAATTTTTTCGGACGATGTAACGATTGAAGATGAGCGAAATTGCCACTGACTATCCGAATACCAGCCGGGCGCATACGGTATCTTTTCCCACGAGGCCCCGTGTATCCTTGCAGCATAAGCTGCTGTTGTTGACGATACTCGTGGCTGTTTTGCCGACACTAGTCTGTGTGAGTTGGATTAACAGTCTGACCCGTTCGGCCATGAATCAGCACCATACGCGTAATGTTCAAATGCTCGCAATGGCTTTGGCGGACCAGTTGGCCAGTGATGGGAAGATACCCGACGAAAAAGTCATCAACGCCAACATCTCAGGTTTTAATCTCGATCATCGCCTCTCATTTATCATCATCAATAATCCGACGCATCACATCATCTACCGCAAGGCACTCCGAGCCATGGAATGGATGGATTATCAGCAGTGGCTTGATGCTTCAGGTGAGAGTCTGGTTGTTCCCATCAGTCAACCGGTCCTGCTGGGAACCTATGGCCAAATGGCGGTCTCACGCGTGCCGATCTGGTATCGCCCGGACTTGAATAATCAGGGAAACAAGCTCAGAGGCCCCAGGCAATTGCTCGGATACCTGACCATTGCAGTTAGTGACCGAACGCTGCCCCAGACTTTGGCATACATGCGTAGTATCCAGATCAGTGCTGCTTTACTTGTCTGTGTGTTGATTATCCCCATCGTGCTGCTATTGGTGCGTATCCAGATTCGACCACTTAACCAACTCATTGATGCAAGCATCAGTATGGCAGAGGGGCATTATCCTGACCTGGAAGATGTTCATCGCTCTGATGAAATTGGACTGCTTAACAAAGCCTTTAATCTCATGCTCAATCGTCTTAAGACGCATCAGAATATTCAGGATCGACTCCACGAACAGCTCGAACACAAGGTCGTTGAACGAACTCACGAGCTCGAACGACTCAATCATCAACTCGCTCAAACCGTCAAGCAGTTCGAATCCCTTGCAGCAACGGACTCATTAACCGGGCTGGCCAATCGACGTGAAATCGGCAAGACACTCAAACGCTGTTTCCTCAAAGCCGAACACTACAACCATGACCTGGCATGCATCATGCTCGATATGGATGGCTTTAAACTCATCAACGACACCCTCGGCCATCAGATGGGTGACGAAGTCTTGTGCGCGACAGCCAAGGCATTGAGCCTATCCTGTCGGAACAGTGATGTGGCAGGGCGGTACGGCGGCGATGAATTCGTCATCGTCCTCCCACAAGCTGATGAAGACATTGCTGTCACCGTTGCTGTCCGTATTCGTGAGCAGTTCGACAAACAGGTCCGCATGCTCCTGCACCAATATCCGGACATGGTTAACAACGTAACTTTGAGTATGGGTATTGCCATCAAGTCCGCAGGTGAGTTGGCAGACTCCGAACTGATGCTCGCCAAAGCCGACCACGCGCTGTACCGTGCCAAGAACACCGGCAAGAATCGCATTCTCATCTACAACCCCAATGACAAAGGGGCACGTACCACAGAAATCGTCCCGACGAATAAGTGATGTGCGAAATGAGTCTTCGAACTTCAAATACAGCAAACAACTAACTAGCTGCATCACCACGTGATGCTGTTGCATCAAAGATGCAAGTGATGTTGTCTAACAAATCTTACTTCTTCAATGTTTGAATAAGATACTCCGTCGTATTCTTGAATCGGGGCTGCTTGATCCCCTTGTGAACAAACTCATAGTCCAACCCCAATCGCTCAAGCTTTTCAACCAGTAACGCGCCATAATTCGAACTATGCGTCGGGTCTTTCTGGACCTTGCCTTTTTCCGGCATGTCACCATAAAACAAATACACCGGCGGATCATCTTTCGTCACCAAAGCATACGGCGAATACTCAGCGATCCAATGCTTGACTGATTCACGATCCTTCAGGAAGCTGCGTATCTCCACGGTGTGATCGCTGTGATCCCAGACATAACCAAAAGCATGCCCGCCGTAAGTTGCGTTAGGCATCCATTCCAATATCTCAACCGGATCAAGGGATGTTTGTGCACCAATTGTTGCAGCACACCATGGCTTGGTTGATTCCCGCGCAACAGGATCAGGGGATTGCGGGTCGGCAAGGTCATCATGAAATGCTAACCACAGTGACGTACAGGCTCCTGCTGATCCGCCGGTCACTGCGATGCGTTTGGGATCGATATTCCACTGCTTGGCATGGCTGCGAACAAACTGTAACGCACGCGCAGCATCATACAACGGTGTTTTGACTGGCGGCTCTGGATAGTTGCCTCGTGGTTGGATCGCACCGTTGCCACGTGTGCTGCCGGTATTCACAATCGTCTGCTTGAGGTATCGGTAGTTGATCGAGACAACCGTGATGCCTTCGGTCAAAAATGCCTTTGGCCCACCGGGTATCGAGAACTTGGTTTTATCACCACCGAGCCAGCCACCCCCATGAATATGCATCACACAAGGAGTCGGCTTGTCACGGTTTGGTGCCAGATAGACATCCAAGACATTGCGATCATGCGGTCCATATTTCACATCAGCCAAGTTAGGCACCTTGCCAAGATTTTTAATCTGCGGTTCTTGTTTATTATCTTGATCCGAACCTGATGCAGCAGCATTGCACCACGCTTGAGTATTACCCATGAAAAAAACTCCGATGCATAGCATCCCTAAATACAAACGTGAACGTGTCATTAATTGATCCTCATGAGTATCTCGTCGACCTCGAACCCGGACGTGTTTTATACGATCAATCTACCTTGCGAAGGCTAGTCGTATCTGCGGGAAGCTTGCCTGATTAAGCATCTTCAACGTAGCGGATAGAGTTGTAACGTAGGTAGCGATGCTTATCGTCTTTTCCACGTACAACGATCCACATTTCGTTTCGCCAAGCATCAGCTTCTGAATCATCGCTAATTCCTACGACGGTGACGTTATCAATTTTACGACCGTGGCTTAGCTGAATGTTGTAGGTTCGCCCCGCAACAAGTGGTGCTTGTGCATCGGGTAAACATTCGGTTTGACGTTGCCTGCGATTACGATCAGAAATCTTTGATGAAATGTAAGCATATACGATGAAGAGAAAGACGGAGCTTGCGAGAATGAGCCAGCCGATTGATTCCAATGTTGCCACCCAATGTCTTGATTGTGTTGCGATAAGACGGGAGAACGTCCCCCCAATGTTCCACCGTATTGTCCGACAGGATGGGTAATGGGTCAAGGCTGAATATTGATTTGAAAAGGCGAACTTTACCCAGCGCAAAACCAGCTTGTGTTGAGCACCGGATGTGAATCCGGTGCAAGTGTATTAAACATAGATTCACCTGCAGCGCATTGACATGCGGTGCTTGAAAACCTGATTTATTGTGACAGCTAATCTACGAACATCAATTCACCGCGCCGCCGGGGATGGGTTGGATGTTCCCGTTTTTGTTGACGCAGACCAAGGTGGTTTCTGCGGTGGCGATCAGGTCGTTACCACGTTTGATTTCGTAGGCATGATCGAGCTTCGCACCGGAGCAGGTGTCGATCCAGCAGCGGACGGTTAGATCGTCATCGTACTTGGCGGGCTTGCGATAACGGATACTCATGCGGGCAACGACGAAGTACGTGCCTTGCTCTTCGAGCTTGGCATAGGATGTCCCATCGCGGCGGAGCATGTCGGTGCGGGCGATTTCCATCCATACTGCATACGAACTGTGATGAGCGACATTCATCGGATCGCATTCACTGTATCGAACACGAACCGGAACTTCGATGACGTTTTGAGGATCATTTCCTGGAACAGATTGCTTTTGAGCCATGATTCACTTCTGGGCTTAAGGTCAGATTAACTTATTGATCAACGGACATTTTCAGGGGTTCAAGATACCAGCCTGATGCAGTGACGGGTTCGGGGACTGGCATGACATAGGGCTTGCCTGCTTCGACTGACTCGGCCCAGACCTTGCAGGTTTCCAGAACTTGGAGATCGAGCATTGCCATGCTGGTGCCTGCTGCACTCAAGAATCGATTAATCAAACTGTGATGGCCGAGTCTGACTAGAGTGACGATGGCTGCAATTTGAACATCGACACTTTCGGGATTCATTTCGTTGGTGTCTTTAACACGGCCCATGAGCTTGTTGCCCAGGTTTTGGGTGAGTTGATTTTTACCAATCTTGCCAATCGACCAGACGGCAGCTTCACGTGGGGCACTTGGGACCACATTCTTGGGGATGTATTCGAGTAGATGCTTGGTAGCTGGCTCGTATTGGGTCTGCCCAAACCATTGAATAAGCTGGGCGGACTCCATGGCATGAGGTGAAGCCATGTTACTTTTCATGCTCGCAAACAAGCTTTGAACACGTCCTAATGCAACAGTCTTTTGGCTGTCAATATCCAACCACCGGATGGCAGTTGCTGCGGCAACGCGAGCTTCCTGACGCGTTGCGTTGTCCAGGACATCAAACAGGGCGTCGACTGAACTTTCAATATCCAGTTTGCCAAGGATCAAGGCTGCCTGTTCCTGACCCTGCCATTGGGTTTGCTTGAGGATATTCAAGGCAGACGATTTAATCGCATCAGAGAGTGCATCACGTTGAGCAAGTTTGATCATCGCTTCACGAACCATCACACGAGTTTGCGGGTTGGCATCGTTGAGCATTTGAGCAAGAGCAGGAACACGTTGCGCGGTGATCTGATCAATCAAGCATTGGCCAGCTAATTGGCGTATACCTGCATCTGCATGTTCACCTAGTGCCTGGGCATGCTTGACGAGTTCAGATGGGTTCTTGGTTAACAGGAGGTTGCCTGCTGCAAGGATCACCGCAGGGTCTTCATTGCGATTGGTCATTAAATCCACAGCAACATCAGTCACATCATTCGAATCATGATTGGCTAAACAGGCAATTGCCATCAAACGGCTGGGGATATCACCTTTGGCAAGACGTTTGGCATCGGCTACCAATCCGCGTTTGGCGACTTGGCCAAGGGCTTTGGCGGCTGCGAGTTTGAGCAGGGGGTCAAGCGAGCTTTCACCAAGCAATTGACGCAGTGGTCCCTGCGCCTTTTCGGGGGCGGTGACAGTTAATTGTTGCAATGCAGAATTGCGAAGTGCCCAACTGACTTTGGGGTTTGTTGCACGACTAAGCCACAGGTCGTTCATGCTTGATGCCTGCCATTTAGCCAAGGTGCTGTCGGTAAGTAAGACCCAGTCGGTCTTGCCGGTTTTGTTGAATTGAATGAGGATGTCACTTGCAGAACGATCATCAAGCTCGATGAGGGTCGCGACCGATTTGATTGCCAGGGGTTGTGAACTCTTGGGGTTTGGGGCGATGGATTTAACCTGCATGCCGTAGATGTCCAACAGGCCGCTGATGCCCATTTGCTGAGCCTTGTCAATGGATTGGAGAATCGCAAGACGCAGTTCAAGTTCCGGCCGATCCAATGCCGTCTTCCACATCTGATGGACGGTCTTCGGGAGTACGGCAGTAGATGGGGGGGGCGTGACATTGGGATCAATACGCATCGGCCAATCAATGATTGGATCGGTATTGAAGGTCGCTTGCGCCATCGCCATGTGGCCAATGAATAGCATCAACACTAAGGCAATTCGGATGTATATAGGGTGGCTTTTCATTTGAAGCAGAGGTCCTGAAAGTTAACGCGGGCGTGAAAGTTGCCACGTGCGAATCACCAGAATGATAAAGGAAACGACACTCACCACAGCTTGGATATACCAGTTAAGTGGGATCAAGGCATAGTCGACAAACTGCGGGACTTCAATGAGTTTGAGCGCGCCAGCCAAGGGACTGATCATCAAAGCTTTTTCGACGGTCGCATGGGTAAACGGAGCGTCCAGTCCAAGCCAGACAAGCATCGGCAGCAGGAAGATTCCCACCAGCAGGGTGTAACTGATCGCCGTGGCAGTAGCCGTTTTACTCACCATTGAACTGATCGCAGCAGTGATCATCAAGGCCATCACTGCCGTCAACGCCAGACTCACCAGCGTGTTTGCGATTTGAGTCAGCAGCGTATCGTCAATGAGATACAACGTGGCATAGGCAGGCATGGTGGCCATGAGCATCATCACCAAAGTCAACGCTGCGGAGGTGAGCTTGCCTTTGACAATGGTGAAGGTGGATAGTGGGGTGGCTTGGAGCAGTTGCCAGCTTTTGGTTTCGATTTCTCCGCAGATCATACCACTGGCAAGTGACGGGGTGACCAAGACGATCAACGCCATTTGCAGCAAGACGACGATGCCGCCAAGAGTTGCAGCACCCCAACTCATCGTACTCATGGTGGTCATGAGAATCAGGCCAAGCGATAGAATCAAACAGACACCAAAGAGTCGCAGAATCCAATGGGCACGACCGAATTTACGGGTCCGAAATTCCTTGACGCGAACCGGATTGGTCAGCGGCCCGATGAGTCCGGAACGACGTTGTGGATCAAAGAACCACAGGTACATAATGCGTCGGTAGATTTGAACATTGGCACTTTGCTCGTCGGTAATTTTGCCTTGAGCGCGGGACTTGTCGAAGATTTTCGAACCAAAGCGTGATGCCGTCCAACAGGCCGATGCGACGGTGATCAGTCCGCTGAGTATGGCAAACTGCATCACCCAGTTCACATCCGAGGTAATGCCCTGAGCACCGACTGCGCCATGTCCCATCAATTGCATGACGGCTGGCAGCGGTGAAAGACATCGAACCCAAATCATCACTTCCAATGCGGGGCCTTGCACGTTGCCTTGGAAGAATTGGTAAGGCCCCAGTGTAATGACAACCAGGAAAAGGACCACGCTATAGGTCAATCGCAAAGCCGAGTCTGGCGTGGCTGCATAGCTGCTGACCAATAGGCCCAGCGCCGCATACTCCAATGCCAGTAACAACAGGATGCCATAGAGCGCGAGCATTTGGGACGGGTTCACGCCCCCCATTGCGATGCATGCCGCCGCAGCAGGTGTGCTTAATGCAATGAGCATGACGACGAATCCGACGACGCCCACGAGTTTGCCAAAGAAGATCGACCAACTGCTCATCGGTGAGTTAAGTAGTAGAGCAAGTGTGCCTGATCGCTTTTCCTTGACGATGCTCGTTGCCGGGAAGACCGGTGCAAGCAGGACAAGGCTGACCATTAGGCCGTAGCCAAAGAGTTGGAGAATCTGCTGAGCCTGCATGCCCGAGTGGTCAGCCATGGCATCGGTGGGCCACCGGAAGATGACCAATGCAGCGAGGACCGCCACAACCAGAAGCTGAATCATCACAGCCTTGCGGGTGCGAAGCATACCGAGCAGTTCGCGTTGAATGATGGGGTTTGAAATCATTTGTTACCAGGGGCTAGGGACTAGCGATTTTGGACTTGGGTCAAGGCACGATATCAAGCACGGCAAGTCAATGCAGTGCAGGTTCAGTGCATTATTCAGCGTTGGTCTTGGCATAATTGGTGACCGGCCCGGAGGCTTTTTCCATGCCATGTGCACCCTTGCGTCCTGTGCCGGTGACACTCAGGAATGCGTCTTCAAGGTCCTGGACCACTTCACGGAACTGGCAGATGCCCAGCTTCATCTTGGTCAGTGCGTTGAGCAGTCGCGCCAGGTCATCGTCGGTTCGGGTGGTGGTGATGCGAACCATTGCTTCAGCGGGGTAGCTTTCGACTTCTGCTTCTTCACCGAGTCCTTGTTTGACGAGTCCTTCGACCTGTCCGACGTTGTCACCTGATAGCAGTTGGATTTCAAACTGCCGTTTTTGGCTGAGGTTTCGCATAATGTCCGAGAGCGTGCCAAAGGCTTGGAGTTTACCTTGAGCGATGATGGCGACAGTATCACAGATGCGTGAGAGTTCTGGGAGAATGTGACTGGTGACGATCAGCGTTTTACCCATCTCCGCAAGACGCAGCAGAATCTGACGCATATCGATTCGCGCATTGGGGTCCAAGCCGTTTGCCGGTTCGTCAAGGATCAGAACCTGCGGGTCATGGAGCATGGTTCGAGCAATCGCGCAGCGTTGTTTCATACCATGTGAAAGGGCTTCGACATAGCGGTCTTTCATGTAGGTTGAGCCGGTGATGTCCATGACTTCATCAATGCGCTTCATGCGTTGCTTACGCGGGATTTTGAAAGCTGCACCAAAGAAGTCCAGATATTCACGTACCCGCATATTGTCATACGCGCCGAAGGTGTCGGGCATGTAGCCGACAAGGTGTTTGATTTGTTTGGCACCCGAGACACAATCCACGCCAGCGATGGAAGCCGACCCACTGGTGGGTTTGGACAGGCCAACGAGGATTTTGATGGTGGTGGTTTTACCTGCACCATTGGGGCCGATGAATCCGAGGATGCTTCCTCGTGTTACGTTGATTGTCAGTGCGTCCAGTGACGTGAAGTCACCGTATCGCTTGGTTAGGTTTTGTGTTTGTACAACAACTTCTGATGCCATGTTGATCTCCTGGGTGTGGAGCGAATCGTGTTTGAGTCGGGATGTTTTTTTACTGTGTGACCGCCGTGATTTGAAGTCGGATACCACCTGATGCGTCCCACATATGTGAGCTTAGCGGGTCGGTATGTGTCGTGACTTCAAATTCCAAAACAATTTGTCCTTGACGATTGATGGTGAGAAATTCACCTTTGACCGGGATCTGGATTCGGTTGGCCAGGTTGGAACGTCGGGCGATTTCCTGTCTGCGGTTATCGGTGACGATGAAATCTCGCCCTTGTGTTTTAAAGTCGATATCAAGTGTGCCGCTTTGGACTTTCAATGGGAGTAATTCTTTGGGCACCTTAAATGCCAGTTTAAATTTGGTTTCACTTGAGATCGTCGAGGTCCATCGTCCGGTCATGGGGTTGATCACGGTACTCATACCATGATCGTTTTTGGAACTGCGGAAAATGTCGGTTTGAAGGATTGGCGAAGGGATGACGAAAGTAGTTCCCGGTGCAGGGCGTTCGTAGCTTAGCGGCACACAAATCAAGGCCTGCTGTTTTTGACGGGCATCATTGGCTGCCTGTGTAAAGCCGATATCCATCGCACGAGCCCACCACATCGCAGAAGGCTCAGACGGATAAGCGACTACATTCAGTGCATCAGAGTTAGGATAAATCAGGTGACGATAGATATCCTGACGTTGAATATCCTGAGCAGTCATGGTCGTTGCGGTGACGAACTGATCCAGGCCGATCGTTGGGTCTGGGGTGATCGTAAAATTGTCATGGCCGGTGAGCTTGCCCACTGCATGATTGTTGAGGCTGGCAATAATCGGATGATCCACGCCAGCGTAGGGGCCTGATGAAATGGTACAGATCATGCCATCCTTGGTGAAACTTGCGGTGGCTTTAACCGGCTTGTCCAGTGGCACGACGCGAGCGATGCTGTGCGATCGCAACGTTGCTTCGGGCAATTCCAGATTATCCCATTTCCATGTGTTGTTATCCGTCCAACGCATGCGAAGGACTTTGCCAGTTGAACCTGAAAGGTCCGGCCAGATCACACCACCATCGTTGGCTTCAAGGGGGGAGGACAATCGCGATGGGCTGTACGTGCTGACCACCGCATTGGTGATGGCATAGTTGCCGACCGGATCGATTTGTGCCAACTGCACAGAGGCAACTGTCAATGGTGTTTGACGGTGATGCGTGATGCCCATAAACCAGATCACACCTGCAATCACAATCGCCAGCACAACACTTACCGGCGCGAGCATTTCCGGATTGCCTTTTTTCCAGAATACGATGCCAGAGACAAGCATCAAACCCAGCATCGTCAACAGGCAGATCATCACCGGCGTGCGCGAGAGCACTTCGTAACCAATCTGCTGTGTGCCTGCCTTGGCAAGGATGTCATTGTCAATGAGCGTGTCTGATTTGTTAAAGCGACTGTTCGTGCGGAATGCTTGATCGATGACGCGACTGCCGGCTTTGCTTGCTGCGGACCAGTATTCTGTACCAAGTGTCAGAACAGTGACCTGGCCGCGTCCCATTTTACCGCGAAGCATCATGGGCCAACCGTTGATCATCAAGTCATCATCGGTTTGCATGTCCGGGCCAAGGACACGCCAGAACGAGACAGGTTCTTCAAATCGCATGGCAGTCGGGATGACTTTGCAATCGCTGACCCATAATGTTCCCTTGGCATTATCGAGTCCCAATTCTATTTTGAGATGTGTCGCGCTATTTGGGATCGAGAGTGTTTTCTTGTTCTCCCGCCAATTAGAGCCAAGGTTGTCAGCAAAGTCGATGGGATTGCCAACTGGCTGTTTCATTTGATCTAAGAAAATCGCCCGACTGACCGTGTCGGATGGTGAACTGGATCGATCCATTCGAAATCGTGCCGACACATCCACCGTGGCCCATTGTTCAGAAAGGGTGACCGTGTTTGAGATGATAGTGCTTGTTTGATTGTCAGGATTGCGCAAGCGTGTACCGCCGCCATTAACATCCACACGATTTTGCCGCAGGTCGTCAAGTTCCCATCCGCGTGGACGTTGATCCTTATTACTCACACGCGAATTCAAACCACCGTCGGAAAGTACATTATTACCTTGGATAGTGGCTTGGGTTTGAAGTGATTGGTCAATGAGCATCATCGGCAAGTGATCACCAATAATACTGCGAGTTAATTCCATCCCCGTGTCTGGTAACACCACGATCATCTGACCGCCTGCAAGAATCCACTGACGCAACGCTTGAATCTGCATCGGGTCCAACTGCGGATCACTATGCCCAAGGAGCATGACGCTCATGTTGCTCAACAAATTGGCATCACGAGGCAAACCATGTGGCTTGAGATTCATATAGGTGTGAGATACACCAAGTTGTTCACGCAACGAGCCGGTGAGGTCGTAACCTGCAGCGGACTTGAGTGAAAACATCTTGGCATTGATTTGTGGTGAAGTCACCGCCCGATACAACGCCACGTCTCGGCTGAGCATCACATCCGAACTGCCACGGGTGTCGAGTAACTGCACCTGGGCTTCGATGGATTTGGTATTGCTGGGATAGTCCGGTGATTTGAACGGGATGTAAATATCACGCCGTCCACCAGCGGGTATCCAGAACTCACGGGCAAATTGCACATTACCCATCCTCGCGTCCTTGGTGAAGGTCACCGTGGTGAGTAAGGTTTGATCGCTCATCGTTGGATTGACGACTGACGTTTGAGCCAGCCCCCATTGATCCGGTGCAACAACCCCCGGGCCGACTACGGTTCCGGATGAGACAAGTTTTGGTTGCTCAGCATGCGCATTGCCCATGCAGATAAACAACAACAGGTAAATCCAACACAAATATAGACGTCGCGCCACGCACTACCCTTCCCATGAACAGATGCTAGCGGAGATGGAAGAATAGAATCATATAACCCATCTAGTCTTTTTTCCAATCGTTTGGCTTGATTTTTATCCGATCCTGTCATCATGCCAATTCTGGCAGTACAATACTCGGATGTTCACAGGACTTATCGAAACCATAGGCCGTATTCATGGCATCGCTTCCACGCCCGGCGGTAAACGCCTTGTGGTTGATGTCGCAAATTGGACACCTCGCAATAGCAATTTTGAACATGGCGATTCAATCTGCGTCAGCGGAGTTTGTCTGACCATGACCGACCAGCAGGGGACTTTATTGAGTTTCGATGTGATCAATGAAACACTTGACCGCTCACGCCTGGGAACTTTGGCAGTCGGCGATCAGGTCAATCTCGAATCATCATTAACTGCCAATACTGCAATGGGCGGACACATCGTCCAGGGGCATGTTGATGGCATGGGACGTGTCGTGAAAGTCACCTCAACCCCACACGAATTTCGTGTCACCGTCGCGCCGCCAACTGAGTTGATGGATGCGATTGTGCCTAAAGGGTCAGTTTGCATTGACGGGGTGAGTTTGACCATCGCGTCACTGACCGACAGCACGTTTGATGTGGCCTTAATCCCAACCACGTTATCTTTGACCACATTAAAAGATGCAGCGTCCGGTCAAATGGTGAATCTTGAAACCGACATTGTTGCCAAGACGATCTTGCACTGGTTGACACGCAATGGTTCCAAGGCCAGCGGCGTGACCATGGAAAAACTTCTCGACGCCGGGTTCATGTGAATCATTCAAACCGCTTGCGGTTTAGCGCTCCCGTGGTTTTGGACGTTTGATTTTACCCCGTAGCGCCTTGAAAAAGTCCGAGAGTATCTGCCCGGTTTCTTCTGCCATGACACCGCCGACGACTTCGACGCTATGGTTGAATCGACTGTCGTTACACAATTGATACAGCGTATTAACGCATCCCATTTTCGGATCACTGGCCCCATACACCAACCGTGGCAGGCGGCAGTTCACCAACGCTCCGGCGCACATCGCACACGGCTCAAGCGTCACATACAACGTACAGTCATCCAATCGCCAACTGTCGATTTTCTTTGCTGCTTGGCGGATCGCTAAAATTTCAGCATGGGCCACCGGGTCCTGATCCAACTCACGTCGGTTGGATGCCTCAGCGATGATAGTTTCATGCTGACAGACGACAGCGCCCACAGGCACTTCGCCAATTGCTGCAGCTTGTTTTGCCAGTTCCAATGCGTGTTGCATCATTTGCATGTCAAAGTCGGTGGTCATTTGAGCATTGTATGGCGTTTTAAGGTTCTTGTGTTTTGGAATGGGAAATCCTGCCAGAGTCAAAATGCGTTTCCATTCCCTTTATGCAGGTTGTAAACTATGAATCAAATGAAAATCATCTGTGCCCCTGATAGTTTTAAAGAATCCATTTCCGCCACCGATGCTGCTCATGCCATGCAGCGTGGGATTTTGAATGTCTATCCCGAAGCCCATGTGGAAATCTGTCCCATTGCCGATGGCGGTGAAGGAACACTGCAGGCCATGGTTGATGCCACCGGCGGGGAGTATCGCCAATGTGCCGTCACCGGACCACTGGGGCAACCTGTTAAAGCCCTCTGGGGATTACTTGGTCAGCAGGACAATGAACCGTTGACCGCGGTCATTGAAATGGCTCAAGCTGCCGGTATCCATCTGGTTGAACCTGATCAACGCAATCCGTCATTGGCAACGACCTATGGTGTTGGGGAACTTATCCGCGAAGCCTTATCTGCCGGTGCTCATCGTATCGTCATGGGGATCGGTGGCAGCTGCACCAATGACGGGGGCGCGGGAATGGCGCAGGCGCTGGGCGTCCATTTTTTTGACCGCACCGGTGAGATGATTACTCGGCCAATGACGGGTTCCATGCTGCCAACCGTTGAACGCATCGACAAGACGCATATGGACCCACGCATTGAATGGACGCAGATCATCGCAGCATGTGACGTGAACAATCCGTTGACGGGCGCTTTGGGAGCGTCGGTCATTTACGGGCCGCAAAAGGGTGCCTCACAATCAATGGTTGAAATGCTCGATGAAGCCTTGGTCTACTTTGCTGAACTCGTTGGCGGAGACTTCGCTTCGACTCCCGGCGCCGGTGCAGCTGGGGGCTTGGGATTTGGACTGCTCGCCTTTTTGGATGCCAGTTTACAGCGTGGTATTGATCTGGTCTTGGACACGATCCATTTTGACCAGCGATGTATTGGAGCGACCTTGTGCCTGACTGGTGAAGGTAAACTCGACGGCCAATCGCTCCAAGGTAAAGCCTGTCTGGGAGTCGCCCGTCGTGCCAATATGCAAGGTGTCCGAACGGTCGCATTGGTGGGGTGTATCGGTGATGAAGCAGAAAAAACGCTCACTGCCGGACTGGCTGAATACCATCTCATCGGCCCGGACTTACCTGCTGAAGTTTCCATGACCCAGGCAGATCGACTCATTGAAGAAACAACTGTTAAAGTCCTGCAAGCTGCGATGGTTTAAGATGGCCAAACCAGCAGGATTTGGTATGGTTGAGCAGTCACGGACATTCGTTTGATATTCAAATAGGACGAAGGTTACCTTCATGCGCGATTGGTTACCCAAAATAATGATTCTCGGTGCACTGGCAGTTGTCTTGGGTGTACCGTTTATTTTCAGGCCAGCGACAGCATCGCATACTGCTGGTAATGCCGATGGTTCAGCAAGACTGGTTATCATCACGCCGCATAACGAACAAATCCGTTCGGAAGTAGCAACGGCATTTAACAATTACCGAAAAGCTCTTGGTAAACAAGCCATCGGTTTTGACTGGCGAACCAGTGGCGGGACCAGTGACCTGCGACGCATGGTGCAGGCTGACTTCACCGCCAAGGCAGCCGACGGACTTGCAGCAAGTGGTATCGGTATCGACCTGTTCTTCGGAGGAGGAGACTACGAACACAACCAACTGGCCAAAGGCGTCTACGTCAATGGGCAGGATCAACTTGAACCGATCATTGAAACAATAGTTCTGCCTCAAGGCCTGCTTCAGCAAGTCTATCCAACTAACAACATCGGTGGTGAACCACTCTATCATCCCAAGCTCGCATGGGTCGGCGTGGTGCTTTCAAGCTTCGGTATTGTCTACAACCGTGACATTCTGGAAATCCGAAAACTCCCCGAACCCAACACATGGACGGACTTGGAAAATCCCAATTATCACGGCTGGCTAGCTCTTGCTGATCCGGCACATTCCGGTTCACTGGCTCAAACCTACAACACCATTTTGCGACGCTCAGGTTGGAATGAAGGTTGGCGACACCTTCGCCGCATCTTTGCCAACGCTCGGTATTTCACATCCGGTGCATCCAAAGTCCCCGTCGATGTATCCGCAGGTGAGGCCGCAGCAGGCATGTGCATCGACTTCTATGGCAGATACCAGGCAGGTGCCGTCGGAGGCAATCGCGTGGGATATGTCGACCCACCATTTGTCACCGCAGTGACCGCTGATCCAATCACCATTCTGCGTGGCGCTCCGCAAAAGGAGTTGGCTAACGAGTTCATCGTTTGGTTGCTGCAAAAGAATACTCAAAAGCTTTGGCAGCGTCGCAAAGGCACGCCCAATGGCCCGGTGACTTTTGAACTTCGACGCCAACCCATTCGACGTGATTTGTATACCGCTTCGGAAATGAAGCAATGGACTGACCCGCAGATCAAGCCTTACCAGATCGCGCGGAATTTCCCCGATGGGACACCCAACTACTATTCCTACGTCGCGCCCATTGCCCATAGCATGGCCATCGACATTCACGAGGAGTTGGGGAAAGCCTGGGGCGTTCTTAATGCGAATCCGAATCATCCGAAAATCACTGAAATGTGGGCTTTGTTTGATGCGATGCCTCAGCCACTAGTCCTCAATTGGCCGACCACAGAATTGCAGACTAACTGGCAAAGCATCATGCAGGACAAAAATCACAAGCAGCATCAACAGGTCGTCGATACGATCCGTGAGCATTACCTGTCGCTCAAGACGCGTTGGAAAGATCACGATCAACAACTCAAAGACCGTCTGGAATGGACACTATTCTTCCGCGGGAACTATCGCAAAATCGTGGAGATGGGTAAGGCAGGTTGACAAGCGAATAAGCTGTCAATGTCTCACGAATCAGTGGTTGTTTTTTTGACTCCTTCACAAAATCTGTAGGTCGGCATCGAAGTGATCACACAAGGATTCGCTGGCCAGGGAGCTTCCGCTCCCCGGACCCCTTGTCGAGTTCATGGCATCGCTGTTTACTGTGCTTTTCAAACAAGATAAAAAGGCATCGGTTCAGGGGCGATGTCATCCTTGTGCATTGCAACCCCGTCCGCGCCGTGCAGTATGGATGGACAAAAAAAACTCGTGCAGCGATGGCCACTCACCGGTGAATTGTAGGAGACCTGTACGCCGCGGACGCCTTCTCGAAGCCCGGAAAGTCCCGAAAGCGCTTCTCGATTTTCTGTCTGGATGTATGCATCAAAACAGCATTGGGCTATCGTCTTCGTCAGCCGTTTTGCTTTTGCCTTTAGACTTGGCAGAAGAGGGGGGATCGGATTCTTCTTCGTCTTCTAATGCTTCGTCGGTAACGTCTTCATCGGTATCCGATTCGGAGTCGTCTTCTTCATTCTCAGTATCATTTTCGTCTTCTGAGTTATCCTCATCCGACTCTTCGTCTAACGCGTCTTCGTCTGATTCGTCATCCTCTTCAACGGATTCTTCTTCTTCGTCGTCGTCGATATCTTCCTCGACTTCTTCTTCCTCAAGGACTTGATCTTCTACTTCATCCTCTTCTTCAGATTCGTCGGATTCTTCTTCGAGGACTTCGGCGTCGGGCTCCTCAACGTAGTCTGAATCATCTAAGTCTTCGTCATCTTCTTCTAGAGAGTCGTCATTTTCTTCGACTTCTTCTTCGTACTGGTCTTCGTCTGATGCCTCTTGATCATCGTCCTCAGATTCGTCTTCCTCTTGCACTTGAGCATCATCCGATTCAGACTCGTCTTCTTCAGCGTCAGCATCGTCCTGGTCACAGGAGATTGCTTCAAGCTCATCAGTCGCTTGATTGTCATCGTCCTGGGGTTCAGTGACGGTTTCTTCTGCTAATTCGACCTGATCTTCGGTGGAATCTTCTTCATCCGGCGTAGTGGCTGCATTCGCAGCAGTGACAACCGCAGCGGTCGCAATAGCGGCATCCACAGCAGTGACTTGTTGATCGTCGGACTCTATCGTTGAATCAGTGGTGGCCTCCGTTGCTGAAGGTGTTGTGCCGTCTTCGTCTTCTTCACCTTCACGGACAGGGCCGATATTGATATTCGCCAGGATGGTTGATCCGCCGTAGACATATTGTCCTTGCTCGACGACAACCTGTGGATTGAATCGGGCGGGGATGTACAGTTCGGTGGTTGAACCGAGTTTGATAATGCCAAAGCGTTGGCCGCGTTGGATGACCGAACCGGTGCTGACGGTGCAGCAGATGGTGCGGGCACAAAGCCCAGCGACCTGTCGGATGGCAGCAATGGTGTCGCGTCTGACAGGGTGGGCAAGAATGATGAGATTTGACTCATTGACCTCAGCGGATTCGGGGTTGAGGACGTTGAGATGTTCACCGGGTTTATGGGTGATGGAGGTGACCACACCGTGAATGGGTGATCGGTTGATGTGAACATCGAAGACGCTTAGGAAGATACGGACGCAGGTTGCCGGGCCGTTGAAGGGTTCGAAGAATTCGACTTCATGGATGGATGAAACTTTGCCATCAGCGGGGCTGACCATGATGCCCCTTTGCGTGGGGATGGGTCGATCCGGATCACGGAAAAAGAGGATCAGGCAGATTGTGGCGATCATCACTGGGATCGAGACCCACCACCATCCGGTAATGACTGCGGCTACTGATAGTAGGACACCAATCGCAAAGATGGTCGTCCACTCGGATTTGGCGTGTGGGCTGAGCATAGGGGGATTTTATCACGAGGGAACGGCTTGCGCAACCCATCCGTATTTTTGATGGTTAAATGTGTCTAATCTTTTGTCAGTCTCAGGTCATTTGGCCAGTTTGGGGCCAATGACCATGCCGATGATCCCAAAGAGGATGCCGATGCCAAGTAATCCACCTGAGTAGATGTACAGTGAGTTGGCATTTTTTGCGACCAGTGGAACCAAGACGCTGGTGCCACCAAAAAGGGCGGAGACCAATACCATGAAGATGCCTACAAGTGCAACGGATGCGACGAAGAGCATGCCTGAGGAAAAGCCACTCCATGCCGGATCGAACGGTTCAGCGGGGACCATGTTGGCGCCGGAGGGAGCAGCGGCTGGCGGACGTCTGTCCACGGCAGCTGCTTCGATGACTGTTTCGGTTGCGGCAACGGTTTCGTCGATGACTTCTGCAGCGGCAATGGCGGTGCCATCAGCGGTATCGTCCATGCCGGTGTCACCCATGCCAGTGGCAGCAGAGGTGCCTGAGCTCATCGCAGACGCATCAGTATGTGAGGCTTCCAATGTCACTGCACCGTCAAACACGCCAGATGAACCGGCAGCTGTATCCATGCGTGAATCGGAAATGCTTTCGCCAGCGGCGCTGCCACCGGTGGGATAGATTTCGTCAAGTAACTCGGCACCCAGCGAAGTGTCATCACTTTCACGAGTCAGATCCAGTAGTCCACTACCCGAGCCTACTGAGTCCAGCGACAAATCATCGTCATCGGAAATACCAGCGTTATTGACAATAGTCGCAGCCATGGGGTCGGCTTCATCAACTTCACCAGCATCAAAGACACTGATACCAGTGGATGACTTGATGTCTTCTTTTGAGCCTGAATTGTTGCCATCGAGATTCAATGAATCAGCACCAGCAGCAGAACCGCCAAGGTCATCCAAAGCCAGTCCAAGACCGCTGGAACCTTCTTTGGGATCAATGTCCAGATTGGATTCATCATTGCTGGTGAGCTTGATATCACCATCCGTGTCATCCAGGCTCAGATTCAATGTGCCTGACCCGGCAGTGTTGGCGTCAAGACCTGATCCAATTTCGCTTAAGCCTATATCATCCAGCCCGGTTCCGGCGCCGGTGGCATCAAGGCCGATCCCGCTGTCACCAAGACCTGTTGCGGACAAGCCGATGTCCGAGCCATCATCTGATTTACCAGTATCAGACAAGGGGACAGACGTATTACCTGCTGTAGTTGAGAGGTCGCCGGTTTCACCCAGGCCGGTGTCGGCAAGAGGTAGTACGCCGGTTCCGCCTGAGTCATCAAGGTTGATTGCTCCGGTATCGCCAGAGTCAGTCAGTGGGATGATGCCGGTGTCACCTGAGTCATCAAGTGAAATCATTCCGGTGTCATCGCCACCTGCAATGGACAGATCGCCGGTTTCGCCGAGGCTCAGATTGCCCAGTGTGCCGGTCTCGTCAAGTGAGAATTCATCGGTGCCTGCCGAGAGTCCGATGGAGTCTCCCATGGACTCGTCACGTGCAGCCAAGGCATCAACTTGTTGTCGTTTAAAGAGCAGTTTATCACGGTCGCGGAAGGGCTGTAGCTCTCCACGTGAGACCAACTGTTTGAGCGCGGCTTCATCCACCCCGAGTTTCGTGGCGGCTTCTTCCTGGCTGTAAAATTCCATTTTGGCCATCGTGGACCTCCTGCCCTGTGATTCCGCGGCAAGAAAATGTGTCTCTGAGAATTAAGATCGCAACAGGTGACCCTGAGCGCCATGCCGAAGCCGGTCGATTCAACCAACTTAACTGATGTACTTTAAGTCAATTTTATCATCTGTACAACCCGCTTGGCAAAGTCCGTGTCAGTTTTTGATCTGCCATCAATTGTTATGGCTCGTCGTGGATAGGAAATTTTCAAATGGCATCCTTGAAAACAACAACGTTCACGACTTTGTCAGACTCATCAATGGTCAACTTCAAAAAAGAAACCGACTCAAATTTCAATAGTGCATGCGGGTTGGTATGACGCCATCCAAGATTATAGATCAGGTGCCGTTGGCTGTTGTTTGGATCGTCGAAATCGCGGTCAGGTTGTCCAAGTAAATCCAAGATGTAGTCCACTGTCTGCTGCTCTAATGTATGGTGTTTAAGCAGGTCGTCGAGCATGTAGCCTCGAGTTTGAGTATCAGCCCAGAGCCATGAATTTGAAGAAAATGGGATCGGTATAATGCTGCGGTTTGGGGTGATATATCGAGAATACAAAAGGTATCCAGGATAAACTGCAAGAATCAGCAGGATTGTTATTCGGACGGTATGCTTTTCAAAATATAGCCTAAGTAATTTTATATTAGATGGATATAGTATATTGTAAGTATGGTTTATAAGCCAGCAATCATCGGAGTTTTCCACCGAATGATAATTTTCTGTCAAAACATTCCAAAATATTGCAAAAGGTTCCTTAGGGTGCTATGATTCGGACATGAGCACGATAAATAGCAATATCGATCGGACCAAAATCGAATCACTCGTCCGCGAAGCCCTCAAGGCCAAACTCGGTAACAGTGTCGATCAATTCTACAAACCCCAATCCCATAACGGGGGTCCAAACCCGTTGGTGGTCAATGTCTCTGCTCGTCATATTCATGTGACTCAGGAAGACCTTGAAAAACTCTTTGGCCCCGGTGCCAAACTCACCAAACTCAAAGACCTTTACCAGGATGGCGAATTCGCTTCCGAGCAGCAGGTCAACATCATCGGCCCACGGAACCGCATGATCCCCAATGTCCGAATCCTTGGCCCCACTCGTAATTACACGCAGGTCGAACTGTCTTATACCGATGGCATGTACCTGGGGATCAAGTTGCCACTGAAGACCAGTGGTGATCATGCAGGTACAGCCGGCTGTTCACTGGTCGGACCCTACGGTTCGGTCACCTTGCAGCAGGGCGTGATCCGTGCTGAACGTCACGTGCATATGCATCCTGACGACCTTGCTCACTTTGGTGTCAAGGACGGCGATTACATGCAACTGAAAATTGACGGGCCATGCGGCGTCACCTTCGACAACATGCTGGTGCGTGAGCATCCCAAGGTCAAACTTGAAGTGCATATCGACACCGACGAAGGCAATGCCTGTGATCTGGGAACCGCAACCCGGATGGAACTGTTAAAAAAATAATCTGACTTAAACCGCTTGCGGTTTAGCGCTTCAAATAACTTTCAAACACCGTTAGTTACCGAGAGTTTGCCAGCACCAACGTTTGGTAAACGTCCATGCCAGGATCGGTAATCAGGAGAATCAAAATGGCACAACAAGCAATCGGAATGGTCGAAACCAAGGGCTTAGTCGCCTTGATCGAAGCCAGCGACGCCATGCTCAAAGCTGCGAACGTTCAGTTCGTGGGTTGGGACAAGGTTGGTAGCGGCATGGTCACAGGCTTTGTCACCGGCGATGTCGCAGCAGTCAAGGCTGCAGTCGAAGCAGGTGCAGCAGCAGCAGGTCGCGTCGGCGACGTCGTCGGTGTGCATGTCATTGCACGTCCGCATGACGAGTTGCCAGCAGTTCTGCCCAAGCCCAAAAAGGCAGCCGCCAAATAAAACTGCTTGCGGTTTAGCGCATCAGCGACACGCAGTGTCACAGTTATTTGTAAAAAGTATTAACTCAAAATGACGCATCCAACGTGATGCCTTAGGAGAACTGCCATGGACGCACTTGGCATGATTGAAACACGTGGCCAAACCCCATTGGTCGAAGCAACTGACGCGATGCTCAAAGCAGCCAACGTCACTCTCGTAAAGACGGTTCCCATCGGTGGCGCTTATGTCACTGTCATGGTCAAAGGTGATGTCGGTAGCGTCAAAGCTGCTGTCGACGCCGGTGCCGAAGCTGCCGCCCGTGTGGGGGAATTGGTTTCCGCTCATGTGATCGCCCGTCCGCACGATTCACTCGTTGACGGTTTTTGATAGATATTGAAAAGTTGCCGTTTTGGGGTTTTGTACCTCAAATTACCGTATTTTTACCCCTTTGGGAACCTTTATCCCCATGTTGATTCTCGTTGCCAATCTCGGTTCGACCAGCTTTAAGTACAAGCTCTATGACCTTGTGCCCGGCGATCACGAAACAGTCCTTGCAGAAGGTGCTGCTGATCGCCTTGGGTTAGGTCAAAGCAACTGGTCAATCAAGACGGACAATGCATCCAACAAGGGGGTTGTCGACTTGGCCGATCATGCAGTAGCCATCGACTTTCATTTCAAGGAACTGATAAACCTTGGCGTGATCGATTCGATTGATGCAGTGGATGCCATCGGCTTCAAAGCGGTTCACGGTGGCCCGATCAGTGGTGCGGTGAAAGTGGATCAAAACGTGATCGACACCATGCAGGATTTTGCAGATGTCGCTCCAGCTCATAATCCACCGTACATCGCTGCCATGAAAGCTTTCGCCAAACAGTTGCCATCGATCCCGCAGGTGGCAGCCTTTGAAACGGCTTTCCATCAGTCGATCCCGATGTCTCGCCAGGTCTACGGCATTCCTTATGAATGGACCGAAAAACTTGGCATCCGACGTTACGGGTTCCATGGTGCATCGCATCGCTTCATTGCCACGCGGATGCCAGAAATCGACAGCAACATTTCCAAGGTGATTAACTGTCACCTGGGTGGTAGCTGTTCAATCTGCGCGATCCAAGACGGTAAGAGTATGGCCAACAGCTTCGGCATGACTGCCCAGTCGGGCACGTTCCATGCTTCGCGCGTTGGCGACTTTGATGCCTTTGCATTGCTCAAACTCTTGACCCCGGAATCTGGTCTGGACCTTCAGACCATCTGGAACAAACTCGGTAAAGAGTCAGGCTTGCTTGGCATCAGTGGCGTAAGCAGTGACATGCGAGAAGTCGAAGAAGCGGCCAAGGCAGGAAACGCCAAAGCCAAACTCGCAGTCGATGCCTTTGTCGAATCCTGTCGGCACTATGTCGGGTCCTACCTGGCGGTTCTCAACGGTGCTGACGCTTTGGTATTCACAGGTGGTATCGGGCAAAACGGCAAAGCCATTCGCAAAGCCATCTGTGCCAATCTCGATTTTGCAGGCATCAAACTCGATGACGCCAAGAACGAGTCGGCCAACGGAAATTGCGAAACGGCGATTCATGCAGCAGACAGTACGACTCAGATTTGGGTCGTACCTACCAACGAAGAACTCATTGTCGCTCGTCAGACATTTGATGTCTTAAACGAAGCGTAAACAGAATTGAAACAACCATGCAAAACCACATGGAAAACAAAACGTCCCCATGAATCTCAGGGTGGCCTGGAAGAACGCTTAAGGGTTTTACATCCTTTTGGCCTTAGGCACTCATCAGGTCATTCTGAGGTTCTGGTTTTGCAAGCAGACAAATACAAACACTAACAAGCCAACAAGCTTAAAAAGCAGGAGTCATCAAAATGGCACAGCAAGCACTCGGAATGATTGAAACCAAAGGTCTGATCCCCGCGATCGAAGGTCTTGACGCAGCACTCAAAGCTGCCAACGTCAAATTCGTCTCGCAGAACAAAGTCGGCTCAGGCATGGTCTGCGTTACCGTCGAAGGTGATGTCGCAGCCGTCAAGGCAGGCGTCGATGCCGGTGCCGAAGCAGCCCGTCGCGTCGGTGAAGTGCTTAGCGTTCACGTGATCGCACGGCCCCACGACGACGTCGCCAAAGTCTGATCGACTTTCAAAAAGCGTGATGTTTAAGCCTGTAACTCGTAACTGGAACTTGCCATGTTTCTCGGACGCATCAAAGGACATATTGTTTCCTCCGTCAAAGACAAGACCATCAATGGCCAGCGGCTCTTGATTGTTGAACCTTTGAAGGTGGCCTATTCCGATGCGGTCGAAGGTGCCAATGGTGAGGCCGGCGCGGGAGGCTTTGAGCCAACCGGTCGTGCGATTGTCGCATTGGACCCCCTGGGCTGTGGGACGGGGCAACTCGTCTTGATCTCCCAAGGCTCCAGCGCTCGCATGGCAGAGGGAATGAAACAGGTCCCAACGGATGCCGTGATCGTGGGCATCGTCGACGAAGCCGTCGTCGGTGACGTGAAACTTAAATGAATTTTGTTTGAACCGCCAAGACGCCAAGAACGCCAAGGTCAGAGAAAGAAAAAACTTTTTTGATTTTGGTTTTCAGGTCACAGGCATTGTTTCAGACAAAATTAAAAACTGCTTGTTCCAGTCTTGACGCTTCCGGGGGGTGGCGTCTTGGCGGTTCAAAAAAGATAAACCGGATAACTCCGAGCAAACACCATGGATGACAAAACACTCATAGCCAACGTCGTCAGCGAAGTCCTCAAGCGGATGTCTACCTCTAATGGTTCTTCCGCTATCGCCGCATCTAGTCCTGCAGCTTCGACCAGTGGACTTTTTGATAACGTCGATGCAGCAGTGGATCAGGCGACCATCGCCCAGCAGCAACTTGCCAAAGCCGGCCTGGAAGTCCGCGACGGTATCTGCAAATTGCTCAAAGCCATGGCGTTGGAAAACGCTCCCCAATGGGGTCGCATTGAGCTTGAAGAAACCAAGGTCGGGCGTCTGGATCACAAGATCGCCAAGCTTGGATTGCTTCAGGGCATCCCCGGTGTCGAGTTTCTCAAGACCGCATCCAAGACCGGCGACAAAGGTATCTGCTTAGACGAAATGGCGCCCTGGGGCGTGATCGGTGTGATCACCCCGGTGACCCACTCGATCCCGACGATGACCGCCAACGCCATTGCGATGATTGCAGCTGGCAACAGTCTTGTCATCAATCCACATCCGTCAGGCGCCAAGTGTTTGTGCATGGCGGCAGCGGAATACAACAAAGCGATCAAAGCTCAGTTTGGTATTGACTCGCTGATTAACGCCATTGCCACGCCGACGCTTGATTCGGCAGACAAAATTTTCAAACACCCACGCATCCCGATGCTCGTAGTCACCGGCGGCCCCGCGGTTGCTCGTGCTGCCATGCAGACACCCAAGCGTGCTGTGGTTGCCGGACCCGGTAACCCGCCTGTGGTGGTGGATGAGACGGCGGACTTAGCTAAGGCAGCGGAAGGCATCATTTTCGGCGCTGCGTTTGATAACAACCTTTTGTGCATTGGTGAAAAAGAAGTCTTCGTCGTCGACAGTGTGTTCGACAAGATGATGGCTGCGATGCGTCAAGCTGGCGCCGTGGAGTTATCTGCCGGTGGTGTTGAAAAACTCACCAAGGCCGCGATCAGTTGGCATGAAGATCACTTTGTTGCCAACAAGGATTTTATCGGTAAGGACCCAAGCGTTCTGGCTGAAGCTGCGGGAATCAAACTCCGTGAGGGTGTGGATCTGCTCTTTGGTGAAACGACTGAAGACAACCCGTTCGTACCTGTGGAACAGATGATGCCGTTTGTGCCGTTCGTTCGTGTGCGTGACTTTGATCATGCTTTGGAACTGGCACTCAAGCACGAACATGGCTTTGGTCACACCGCCATTATTCACTCCAATAACTTGAACAATATTACCCGTATGGGACAGGCGATGAACACCACGCTCTTTGCAGTCAACGGCCCGTCGACAGGTTGTCTGGGTGCCAACGGCGAAGGCTATCCGAGTTACTCGATTGCGACACCTTCAGGTGAAGGCGTGACCACGCCATTGACGTTTACGCGTTTCCGTCGCATGACCGTGACGAACTCATTACGAATCGTTTGATAGATCAAAACAAAAGCTGCGACACCACGTGTCGCTGTCAAAACGTAGTTTTGAAAGTTAAAACATGCAGTTAGCCAAGGTCATCGGCAGAGCCACCACCACCGTCCGTCATGAATCCATGGCAGGCGTCAAGCTGCTGGTCTGCGAATTCCTGGGTAACCAAATGCAAGCAGTCGGCGATCCCGTATTGGTCGTCGATCAACTCGGTGCAGGACTCGGTGACACCGTCATGCTCAGCAGTGACGGCAAAGGCCTCGGTGAATTGCTCAAGAGTAAAACGACGCCACTTCGTTGGTGGACACTGGGCATCGTCGATCCCTGAGCATCACGATATTTGAGCACCGGATGTGAATTCAGTGCAGGCAACGAGAACGACACAGAACTTGCACCGGATTGACATCCGGTACTTAAAAAGAAACCGTTTTAGAACGGATGAGTTAAAAACACATGGCAGGCATGGACGAAAATTTGATCAAAGCCATCACCGAGCAGGTGATCAAGGCTATGGCACAGGGACGCGAAATCCCCGCTGCGATCAATCCGCCTGCTGGTACTTGTGACGGGACTTTCAAACCTCAAGCAAGTGACGCGCAACCCGTAGCTGCATCACTGCGTGATGCTCAATTGCCCAAAGAAAAGTCAACCGACATCCCGTTAACCGGGATCATCACCGCCAACCAACTCGAACAAGCTGTCAAAGTCAAAGGCTACGCGCTGGTCGCACAAGATGCCCGGCTTACGCCGCTGGCCAATGACTATGCCCGTCTACATAAAGACAAGATCAAACGTGCCAATCCGGTTGCCGGAACGCCAACAAGCAATCCCCGCAAGCGTGCAGCAGACAGTCGCTGGTTCTGGTGGATTGATGGCGTCTGTCCGGTGGTCAAGCAGGTGACCAAGCAACGACAATCTGTCATGACGCCAATGGCTAATCCGCGGAGGCCCGAAGCGATGCTCGGCGTGGTGCGGGATTTAAACTCAGCAGTCAAAAGCGGCCTGGTGGCAGGGGGCGTGCTTTTTGTCCCAAGCTCGGCCAAGATCGCCTGCTATGCAAACCGCAGCCAATCCCTCCGAGCCGTCGTGGGAACCAATATCAAAGCTGTCGAAGATGCGGTCAGTGAACTGGCAGCAAACGTTTTGATCATTGAATACAAACAGCATGGCTTAGCGTCAGTCGATGGCATGCTTGATGTGTTCCTGGCTCAAAACCCAAGTGTGACCACATTGATTCAACGTGCCCTGGCGGAATGTCACCGTCTTGGCTGAAATGGATAAAGCGTAAAACCAATAAGTTTTTTTACTGAAACAGTCAACCATGAGAATCGCAAAAGTCATCGGCAAAGTCACGCTCAGCCAACGGGAGGCCAACATGCCTGCCGGATCGCTGTTGCTGGCCGAGGTGCTTGATACAGGCATGTTAAAAGACAAGCCTGCAACCAAGCGCGCTACGCCGATGCCTGAATCACTGGTCGTTTTTGATCACCTCGGTGCAGGTGTCGGCCAGACGATTGCAGTCAGTGAAGGTGCCGAAGCGACCATGCCGTTCCGCCCGCGGTCGGTTGCTCTGGATGCTTACTGTGCTGCGATTCTCGATACGATCCAAATTACGGAGAACTGAACATGAACCCACCCCTTTGGCAAATGAAAAAGCAGATGGCAGAAATCGGTCATCGCATCTGGCAGAAAGGCTTCTGCGCGGGCAACGAAGGTAACCACTCCGTGCGCATCTCAGAAGACCGCGTCCTCTGCACGCCCACCGGCATCAGCAAGGGATTCCTTGATGCTGACGACATGTGCATCGTGGACATGGATGGCAATCAAGTCGAACCCAATCCCAAGGGTCGCAAGCGTACCAGTGAAGTGCTGGTTCACCTTGCTATTTACAAAAAGCGTCCCGATGTCAAGGCCGTGATTCACTCACACCCACCGCATGCGACCGCCTTTGCCATTGCTCAGATTCCACTGCCTGAAGGCATTCATCCTGAAGCAGAAGTGTTCCTGGGTAAGGTTCGCACGGCTCCGTATGCGACCCCCAGCAAGCAGGCGCTTCCTGACAGTATCCTGCCATTGATCGGCCCGGAGACCAATACGGTTCTTATGGCTAATCACGGTTCGGTGAGCTTCAGTTTTGATCTGACTGACACGTATTACAAGTTGGAAATTCTCGATGCATACTGTCGCGTCCTGCTGCTTACCAAGCAGTTGGGTAGTGTCAATCAACTCGACAAGGGACAGATGACCGAACTGCTGGAAGTCAAGAAGCAATTCGGCTTGCCTGACGAACGTTTAAGTTGTTCCAAAGAAGGTTGTGTCGGTTCGGAAAATCAACCGTTCCTTGCAAGTTTCCCCGTGAATCCGACGACCGCCAGTTGTGATTGTAATGGCGGCGAAGCCAGCACAAGCACCGAAAGCTTTGAAGCCATGGTGCAGGCGATCACGAATCAGATCGTGGATTCGATGGGTAAGTAAGTTTGAAACAAGTGTCTTGATGGCTTTCACCACAGAGTCACAGAGACACAGAGAAGAAGACAAAATCAAAACTCGTTTTTTCTCTGTGACTCTGTGCCTCTGTGGTAAAGACGAAAATAGCTGCAGTACTGTGTGCTGCTGATGCCTTGAAAGAAAGATCAAATCATGCCTTTGAAAGTTGCCATTATCGGTGGTGGTGGACGCGTCGGTTCCAATGCTGCATTTGCGTTGCAGTGTGGCGGGATTGTTCGCCAGATCGCACTCGTGGATGTGAATCAGGACTTGGCTGAGGGTGAAGCGCTCGACCTGCTTCATGGTGCACATTTTTGCGGTGATCAGGACATTACTGCTGCCACGACCGCCGAGGTTGCCGATGCCGATGTGGTGTGTATCACAGCCGGTTCACGTCGCAAGCCTGACGAGTCGCGTTTGGATTTGATCAATCGCAATGTGTCGATTTTCAAAGGCATTCTCGAAGACCTTCAAGCTGCGAATCTCAAGCGTGATGCGATTATCTTTGTGGTTTCCAATCCTGTGGATGTGCTGACGCGTTTGGCCATTGAGCATTTGGGTTGGGATCCGAGCAAGGTGATGGGGCTAGGTACGATGCTCGACACCACGCGCTTCTGCTCGTTGATCGCCCAGGCCAAGCAGTTGCCACCGACACAGGTGCGTGCGTTGATGCTCGGTGAGCATGGCGACACGATGACGCCGATCTGGTCGAGTGCGACGGTTGCGGGTATTCCGCTTGCGACCATTTTGAGTCCCAATGAACAAAGCCAACTTGCCAAGCGTGCAGCAGGCTCGGGCGCCGAAGTGATTCGTCGCAAGGGTGGTGCCGGTTATGCGGTAGGTGTTGCGATTGCTCAAGTCATTCACGCCATTGCATTGGATAAGCAGACGATTCTGCCGGTGAGTTCGAAAGTTACCGGGCAGTATGGCATGCGTGATGTGTGTTTGAGTTTGCCCACCGTGGTCGGCCGCGAAGGCGTGATCAAAGCGATGGAAGTTGACCTGTGGCCTAAAGAAGTTGCGGGTATTCAAGGTTCAGCAAAAGCACTGGCGGATACCTGGAATAAATTATCGTAAACATTTTAAGCATTGCAAAGCATCAGCGACACGCAGTGTCGCAGCTATTGTCTAATTCTAATTCTAATCCCTACTCACTACTCACTGATAACCCATGCTCATCATTGAACGTCAACAAAAAATTCTCGACTTACTCAAGGCACGTCTCACCGTGCAGCTTGAAGACATGTCACGTGAATTGGATGTGAGTACGTCAACGATTCGCCGTGACCTTGAAGTGCTCGAAGAGCAGGGCTATGCCAAGCGAACCCACGGTGGGGCGATCTACACCGGCAGCGAATCTCAATCCCCGCATGGCATCTCCGGGCAGACACTCACCGAGCGGATGAATGAGTCGATCAACGCCAAGATGGCCATCGGCGCCTTGGCTGCATCACTGGTCAAACCGCACATGACCGTGCTCATGGATGGGGGCTCCACGGTCATCTATGCCGCCCGTCAAATCACCGCAAGACCGATCCAAGTCGTCACCGACTCCTTAGCCATTGCGATGCACTTTCACGATGACGATCAGGTGGAGACGCTTATTGTTGGTGGGAGTCTGTACCCGCGAACCGGCATCACCATCGGCCCCATTGCCACCGGCACCCTTGCTGAACTCCACGGGGACCTACTGCTTTTTTCGCTGTATGGCATCCTTGGTGATTCGGTCTACAACGTGAACATCGGCATGGCGGAAGTCGAACAGGCCATGATGCGTCAGGCAACCCGATGTGCGCTACTCATGGACAGTTCCAAATTCGGTCGCAAGTCGCTGGCCCGCGTCTGCGGCGTGGACGAGTTGGACCACATCATCACCGATGCCAATGTCGATCCCATGTGGAAGGATCAGCTTGGTGACCGTCTGGTCATTGCCGAGCAGGATGAACAGGTCGATTGAGTATCAGGTTTGGTTTGTGCTACAATTTCTCAATGCCCGCCTGCAATTCGACAATCCAGATTGTCATATCAACCGATCAAAATTACCTGCCTCATGCTGCTACGACCATCGCGTCCATTTTGCATCATATGGCTGACGATGATCGCGTGTCGCTATCTGTTTTACATCTGGAACTAAGTGATACCCATCAGCAGCGTTTAAAACAGCTCGAACAACTCCAGCCGGATCGATGCCAGATTACCTGTGTACAGGTGGATCAAAAGCGTTTTGAAGTATTTCCCGATGTGAGATACTTGTCCAATGCGTCATATTATCGCTTGATCATCCATGATTTGTTCCCGGATTTAGAGAGAATGATTTATCTCGATTCGGATTTACTGGTTCGCACGTCATTGGCTCCGTTATGGAACACATCGTTGGATGGTGTGCTGGCTGCTGTCGTTGAGGAGACGCAATTTTTAGATCAGGTTTATCAGGACATGGGCTTGAATCCCGGCGTCCGGTTTAATGCAGGCATGATGCTTTGTCATCTTGCAGCATGGCGACAGGAATCGATCTGGGATCAGTACATTCAGGCTTTGGAGCTTTTTCGAGACCATCTGCATGCAGGGGATCAGGATATTCTCAACCATACCTTGGCAGGGCGAGTCCATATCCTCCCCCAACGTTGGAACCTGACCACTTCCATCTACAAAGAGCCTGCTGAGTATCGACACTATGACGCAAAGCATGTTCTGGACACCGTGACAAACCCGGCGATTGTGCATTTTACCTCCAGCCGCAAACCCTGGATGCTGCAACGCGATCGGCATGGTTTTTCACACGAATATTGGCGGTATCTTGCACTGACACCCTGGCGATCTGAGCGTTGGCGCGGTGTGATTAAGCGACTGTTCTATGGTCGCAAGAAGCAGGCAAAATCAACCTACGAACAGTTACGCAAACAAGACTCAAAGGCCAACTTGACACGCGCTTGATCTAAACCCGTTATAATCCCCGGATGCTAGTAGACAGTGCAGTCATATTTGTGAGTAGTGGTAAGGGCGGTGGCGGTTGCGTCTCCTTCCTGCGAATGAAGTACATTGCCAAGGGCGGCCCCAACGGGGGTGATGGTGGTGACGGGGGTGATGTCATCTTCAGAGCCAATCCCAACGTCAATACGCTGATGGATTACACCGGTAAGCATCACTGGTATGCCCAGAAAGGTGGACCGGGCAAGCCCAAGCAGCAACATGGTGCCAACGGCGATGATTGCATTTTGATGGTTCCGCCTGGTACGATGATTTATAACAACGATACCGGCGAACTCATCGCAGACCTCACTGAAGAGGGCATGGAAGTTGTTGTTGCCAAAGGTGGACGTGGCGGTTTTGGTAACGAGCATTTCAAATCGCCAACCCATCAGGTCCCCTATGAATCCACCCCCGGTGAACCGGCAGAAGAATTCAATATCCGTCTGGAGTTAAAGCTCATCGCTGATGTCGGACTCATTGGTTTGCCCAATGCCGGTAAGTCGACCTTGCTGTCGGTGATCTCCAAGGCAACACCCAAAATTGCTGACTACCCCTTTACGACACTTGAACCGAATCTGGGCATCGCAGAACTCCCCGGTGGTCACCATGACCTGACGCGTCGTGTGATTTTTGCAGATATCCCCGGACTCATCGAAGGCGCATCTGCGGGTCAGGGCCTGGGGATCGAGTTTCTCAAGCATGTCGAACGAACGCGATTGTTGGTGCATCTATTGGATGTGGACCCGGTGGATCACTCCAGCCCCGTGGATAACTACCGCACCATTCGCAGTGAACTCGAAGCTTATTCCACAGAATTAGGGGCAAAGCCAGAAATCGTCGTCCTCTCCAAGTTGGATTTATTCCCCAATGAAGAAGATCGCAAAATTGCGGTGGAGATGATTCAGCAGGAACTGGATATCGAAGTCTTATGGATCAGTTCTGCGACAAGACAAGGTGTCAATGAATTGGTAAACGTCTGTTGGCAACGTATTGGGCAGATCAAAAAAACGGAAGAACAATGTCAGTAAATCTCAATCTACTTCTCATCAATATCGGTAACACACGCACGCAGGTTGGCACCTTCCGTGACGACAAAATCCATAACCCCGAATCCATCTGCCACTCGGCTCCACAACGTGAACTTGAACAGCTTCTGGCTCAAAGCTACGCAGAAGTCAGTGATAAATCCAACGTGATGGTCCTGCTCTCATCAGTCAACAGTCGGGCAAAGCAGGAAGTCACACAGGTTCTGCGTGGCATTGAAGCTCAGCCAATTGTGGTGCTTGAAGAGGATCTTCCCGTGCCAGTCGGTAGACAGCTTGATCCAGAAACCATCATCGGAACCGATCGTTTGCTCAATGCATCAGCAGCATTTGCACATCTCAAACAAACCTGCGTCGTGGTTGATGCAGGGACCGCCATCACCGTGGACTATGTCGATGGCGCTGGCACATTCCACGGCGGGGCGATTGGACCAGGCGCCAAAACCATGCTCCAAAGTATGCATCAGCATGCTGAGCAGTTGCCGGAAGTCTCCTTCCAAAAACCCGACGAACCCATCGGCCACAACACGTCCCAGGCCATGCTCTCAGCGGTGTTCTACGGCATCCGTGGCATGGTCCGCGAACTGACCGAACAGTATGCGCTGCACGCTGGCGCTTATCCGGTGGTTGTCGCAACCGGTGGTGATGCCGATGTGCTCTTCAAGGATTATGAGTTGGTCGAACACATCGTCCCTGAGTTAACATTGCTGGGCATGGTCGAAGCGGTCAAAGCTCAGATGAAGAAAGACGACTGATCCCTCCCCAGAAAATTTGGTGATGATATGACTGATCAAACAACGAACCTGACACCTCAACAGACCTTGAAAAACATGCGGATTATGTGGTTTGCAATGCTCATGGGGCAGGTGCTATTTGCTGCTGTTGTGATTGGTTTGTGTTTGACCAGTGAGCCTGAATCGTTTGAATCAGTGAAAATCATTTACATTGTCGCAGTGGTCTGGGGCTTGATGTCGGTACCGATTTCTGCATTTATTCGAATGCAGATATACAAGAAAAATTGGGTTGAGAATTGCGTCACGCCCAAGGGATATGCCTCAGGAATGATTTTGTCGATGGCAATGATCGAAGGTGCTGCACTTGTGTCATTGGTTCCAATATTGCTACATCGCACCCTTGGCCCAACGTTTGCTTTGCCTGTTGCGCTCATTGCGGTCTTTGCCATGAACTTCCCCAACGGCAAAGCGATGGAACCTGCCAATCCTGAATTTATGAATAATCAGCCACCGGACCTGCTAAACAAATGATCTGCCTGAGTCTGACAACTCCTGCCAATACCGCCGGCGCGGTCGCGTTGATTCAACTGCATGGCCAAGGTGTCAAAGGCTTATTATCCGAACTGACGCTACGAACACAGTGGGATGATAACAAGGTCTATCTGTGTGACTTTGGAGGCATTGACGAGGGGCTGGTCGTCTGCCTGGGTGATGAATGGGCGCAGCTCATGCCTCACGGCGGACTGCGTGTCATCGAACTGCTGTGCGAAAAACTTTTAGATCTTGGCTGTCATCACAAACAGGCAAGCAATCGTCAAATATTCCCCGAAGCATCCAGTGACTTTCAAGCGGACATGCTGGCGACCATTGCCCATGCACCCAGTCCAGCTGCGATTGATCTGTTACTTGCTCAACTTGAAAATTGGCAGAATGTCACGCTTGATTCGTCAACCATTTTGGCCGACACAAACAAGCTGGATCGACTCTGTGACATGCCATCCATTGTGGTGGTTGGGCCTGCCAATGTCGGCAAAAGTACACTCACCAATCGCATGCTCGGATATGCAGCAAGCATCGTCGCTGACCTGCCGGGAACCACGCGCGACTGGGTTGGCGGGATGGCTCAACTCCGCGGCGTGGCCGTGCGATGGATGGACACACCCGGCATCCGATCAAGTGATGATGCAGTCGAACAGCAAGCGATCCAGTTAGCCAAACAGGTCATAGAACAGGCCGATGTCCTGGTCTACATGTCGGACCTGCAAAATGGTTTTGAACAGGCAGGCAAGCCCCATCGCAAGCCCGACATCCTGCTGTTAAACAAAATTGATACGGTGGATGAGCAGACGCAAAAACAGATGCCCCCGGATGTCCTTGCCGTCAGTGCAACCACCGGTCAGGGGATGGCAGAGTTGATCGAACAGATTCTGCATTTACTTGGACTGCATCATATTGATGCTGCAACCCCGTGGGCGTTTTCCAAGCGTCTGAAGCAGATTGTTACCGAGAACGATCTCGAAGGTTTGCGTTGTTACATGCATGAAGCATGAGGCGACACACTTGAACGAAAAACGCCTAGCTCTGCTGCGACTGCCGATACTCGGTTGGACTCATACCTTGTGCGGTTTGCATTTGGCGGATGAGTGTGTGTGATGTACCGAAGCCGGACTGTTCTGCGACTTGGGTGATGGGGAGTGTTGTTTCCTTGAGCAGGATCAAGGCACGTTGGAGTTTTTGTTGAATGAGATATTGGCCGGGGCTGATTCCCATTTTTTCATTAAACCGCCTGGTGAGATGTTCGCGGCTGACACCGAATCGTGCAGCAACGGATTTGAGTGACCATGTGCCGGTTGGATATTGAATCAATTGTTCGATGGCTTGATCGACAGGGGGTTCGGTGCGTTGCCAACGGGCGTGCAGGTCGTCTGCAATTTGCATGACCAGTCGATACACGGCTGTGGCCATGACCAGTTGGCTGGTATTTAATCGCGGGGCCGCCATTTCGTAAATCTGTTTAAGACTTCGCAGGGTTGGGGATTTTTCATCCAGCGTGATGATTGAGCCGAACTGCTGACGTAAATAATGCCAGTGTTCACGGAGTCCGGCACCATGAAGATTCAGCCAGAGGCATTCGTACAATTCATCCCGCTCAGGGGAAAGGTAATAACGTGTGTCTTCGAGGTAGCTGAAAATGAAAGCCTGCCCTGGTGTGACGGTAAAGTGATGCCCACGCTCAATGTAATTGATACTGCCTTGCACGTTGTATTGGATGCAGACACTTTGATGCGGGCCGCGGTTATGGTTTGACCAGTCGTAATGCTCATTGGGCATTTTGGTGTCCCATCCATAGGACCAGACGGACCAGAAGGGCGGCTCAGAACTCGGTTCGATGATAGGAAGTTGTGCCATATCACAAAATATACATTAACTATCACATAATTGCCGTTGAAATTCCTTGATTTGAGGTAACAATACTAACATCTTGTCACACGCTGTTAATCAGGAGCAAAACAATGGCCACAGCCACCATCGACAAAGAAGCCAAGAAGGGCCACGAAGCCCACATGCAGACCGCCGAAAACCAAAAGGGTCTTCCCGGTAAATTCACCCGTCCGATCAAGGTCACTTTCATGGGTGCCGGCTCGGCATTCTGTCCGCGTCTTTGTAATGACGTGTTGCAGATGCCCTCGGCTGACAAAGGTGAAATCTTCCTCGTCGATATCGACGAAGAACGTTTGACCACGATGCATCAACTCATCGAAAAACTCATTGACATCAAGGGACGCAGTGAAGGTTGGACCGTCAAGTCCTCTACCAATCGTCTTGACGCGCTACCCGGGTCAACCTACATCGTCAACTGCATCGAAGTGTCCGGCACGGCATGTGTCGAACATGACAATGACATTCCACTCAAGTACGGCATCGACCAATGTATCGGTGACACCATCGGCCCCGGTGGTTTGTTTAAAGCCCTGCGGACCGTTCCCGTTTTCCTCGACGTGCTGCGTGACGCCAAGAAACTTTGCCCCGATGCATGGGTGCTTAACTACACCAACCCGATGAACATCATGTGTCTTGCAGCCGCCCGCGCGGTTCCGGAAATGAAAGTCGTCGGACTCTGTCACTCCGTGCAGGGCACCAGTCACTTGCTCGCCAAGTATGCCGACGTGCCTTACGAGGAGATGGAATGGGAATGTGCCGGCATCAATCACCTGGCATGGTTCACCACGCTGAAGCATGAAGGCAAAGACCTCTACAAAGAAACACTGTACAAGAAGTTCAGCGAAGAAATCGCCGAAGGTCATGCCGAGTATGATCGCGGTGAAGCTCTTGCCGACTCAACCGATGCCAGTCGCATCAAGGACTACGAAAAGCCCTACAAGATGGTGGACCTCGTCCGCAAAGATATGTGCGTGAACTTCGGTGCATTCATCACTGAAAGCTCCGGTCACCTTTCTGAATACCTGCCTTACTATCGCAAGTCCGAAGAAGGCAAGAAGCTTTGGCGTCTGACCTATGACGGCGGATCACGTTTCTATGCCACCAACTGGCCCAACTGGCGCAAGGAAGCGGACAAAGACCGCATGGCCATGGTCAAGGGTGAAAAAGAATGTGGCTGGGAACGCAGCTGGGAATATGCCTCCTGGATCATCGAAGGTCGTGAAAAGGATCAGCCCGTTCGCATTCATGGCAATATCGCCAACTTTGATGCAGGTGGACGGGGCCCGGTCATCACCAACTTGCCCGCAGATGGCTGTGTGGAAGTGGCCTGCCTCATCGACCGCAACGGTATCCACCCGACACGTTACGGCGCATTGCCCCCGCAGATGGCTGCCGTGTGTCGCCTGAACATGAACATGTTCGACCTTGCTGCCAAGGCATGTATTGAGAAGTCCAAGGAAGCAGCCATCCACGCATTGATGCTCGACCCCTTGTGTGCAGCAGTTCTCACGCCCGGTCAGATTCGTAAAATGACCAACGAAATGTTCGACGCCGAAGCAGAGTTCCTGCCCGGTTACGAATAAGTCGAATATCACAAATTGTGATTGCAACTGAACCACTACCGGCTTCAGCCGGTAGTGGTTCAGTTATTTGAACTGCTCTAGGTAAATTGGTGGGATTCTTAGGATACTTGATTCGTTGTTTTGCTTGCCAGGGAGCTTCGCCCCCCGGACCCTCTGTCGAGATTAAAAGACACCTGTGACTTTCACATTGTCAGTGCTTAAAGGTAATGGGGAAACATGAGTTGGGATGCTGTCCCAAACCCCGCCAGCGTTTCGTCGCTGGATCTCGCCCCCCAGGAAGGCAATGCCGTGAACTGAGTTTTAGAGTTTTGGCATGGCACGATTTATCCTTACTTTGTCCTGCTCGCCTTTGCTTGCTTGGCGGATGATCGGCGGTTGGAGTTTTAACGTGGGTGTGTTTTTGACACGTGGCCTATGGCGAGATGCTTTGCTGGAGCGACGCTTGT
>MDTD01036109.1_pt1 | contig 77528 bp, 71 predicted proteins | sample 811221 | NCBI WGS metagenome assembly MDTD01 (sample SAMN05326646, study PRJNA326480) | marine metagenome | isolation source: seawater | place: Pacific Ocean: South West | collected 2011 | reverse complement strand
TGTCCGGGGGATGGCGGGCCTCCGGCTGGATGATCATGACCCGGCCCTCGCCTAGTCGTGCCTGGATCCGGTCTGCGAGGGCGGAAAGCAGCCCTAAGTCCGTTATGGTCATGGCAAGATCAGTGGATAATGGCTGGCTGCCAGCCTCCATGGGCGCCGTTCGCAGGGCCTCAAGCAGCAGGAGGTCGATGCCGAAACCGGGGTCGATCCGGTCCAGCCGCTCCCGGAAAAGGCGCAGGATGTGGGCCGGCTTGCGCACCGGGCGGGCCATGTTGACGGTCAGGCTGCGTGTCTCACCATCTGAGCGAAATACATGAAAAACAAAGCCTTGCGCGCCAAGGCCATGCGCCGACAGGCGCGCACACAGCTCTTCGGTGAGGCGGGCGAGCCCCTCGCTGATGCCGGCACTGTCGCTCAGCGGTTCCGGGCAGGACAGGCGGGCGGCATAGTCCGGCGGCGGGCGCAGCGGCGCAAACGGCTCGGCCCGCACCCCCAGCGCCTGATCCAGCCGCAGCATCACCGCATCCGCCGCCTCGCGGGACTGGAAACGCCGGGAAAGTGCTTTTCGATCAATGCTGTAAAGCTGCCCGATCCGCGTCAGGCCGAAGCGGCGCAGGAGGGTCAGAACAGGTCCCGACAGCCTCAGCGCCCGCACCGGCAGCGCCGCCAGACCCTGCCGCTCCGCCCCCGGCGGCAGGATCACCGGTGCCCCATCCTCCGCCGCTGTCCGGGCCAGCGCCCAGGCCGCGCCGGGCGTGCCCGCAAAGGCGAGGCGGTGGCCATATCCCGCCTGCGAGACCCGCGCCGACAGGGCCGCCGCCATACCGGCCTCCCCACCGAAGAGGTGGTCGCAGCCGGTCGTTTCCAGCAACAGGCCGTCATTGCCATCTGTGGATACGAGCGGAGAGAAGCGCACCATCCAGTCGGCAAGGGCCAACAGGGCTGTTGCATCGCTCTCCCGGTCGATCTGTTCGGTCATGAGGCCCGGCAGGGCGCCGCGGGCATCCTTCAGGCTGAGCCCGGCATGGATGCCGACTTCCATGGCAGGTGCGTTCGCCGCCGCGACGGTCAGCCCATGCGTGGATTTCTCATGGAGAACAAAGGGTTGCGGCTCAGCCGGCCTTGCGATGATGTCCGGCCCGTGCGGCGAAGGACGGCGCCGGGCGCGGCGCAGCCGGTCCAGCGGCCATTCCGGAAACCATATGGAGAGATAGCGTCTCATCGTTCCACTCAAGATCAAAAGCCTGCCCCACGGCTGCGGGCGCGGTGCGGCAGCGTTCCAGCACGGCGCGGTAGCGCGGCTGGCCGGGCGCGCGGGGATCGTGACGGTTCATTGCCGAAACTTGCGTCCCGACCCGCCAGCGGGTGCCGGACGCCGTTGCCCCGCTGCAGGTGTGCGGCAACAGGAGCGTGACCGGGACACCATGCTTTTCAGACGCCAGCGCAAGGCGCCGCGTGGCGGTGAAGTCCGCCTCTTCAAGCTCGACCACGACATGACTGACGGCGCCGGACATGATGCCTTCCTCGGCGCTCCAGAGGGCCTCAGCGGACTTGCGGGCGATGACACAGAGGCGAGGGGCCCGCCCGCCCGTCATCTGCCGCAGCGATCCGGCGGGTATATGCCCGGCATCCCGGGAAGCACTGGCCTGACAGACCCACAGACAGGCGCCCTTGCGGGAAGGCTGCGTCATCGCCAGGGTGAAGCCCGTGACCGCCGCCCAATGGCCATACGCCGTTTCTGCCACCTCATGAACGCCATGGACGCCCAGCCCGTAAGGGAAGGCCGCCGGCCGTGCCGGAGCAGCCGTAACAGGGCGGATGAGCCCCTTTGATCTGAGGGTTGCAAGGTTCATTTGTTCTTATTTTGTTCTCAATGCACAAGCGAGTCAATCGTGCGTCCTGAGAACAGGCAAAGAAGCAGCCGAACCTGTCGTGAAATCAGGCGATCGAGCGGGCTCCGTCGATCACCAGCTCTGTGCCGGTGACATAGCTGCTCTCGTCACTGGCCAGCCAGAGAATGCCGGCGGCGATCTCTTCGGGAAGGCCCGGCCGGCCGAGCGGGACGGCATTCGAGGTGAAGGCGGCCAGCGTCGCGCCGCGCGGGCGGCTGCCCGATTCCTCGGGCGCGGTGCCGATCAGCGTGTCCCAGATTGCCGTTTCCACGATACCGGGATGGACCGAGTTCACGCGGATGCCGTCGTTTGCCGCCGCGCATTCCAGCGCCACAGACTTGGTGAACAGCCGCACCGCCCCCTTGGAGGCGCAATAGGCCGATGCATTGGCGGAGGCCTTGATCCCCGCGATGGAGGAGACGTTGATGATGCTGCCGCCTCCATGCTCCCGCATCAGAGGCAAGGCGTGCTTCACGCCAAGAAACGGACCGTCCACGTTCACGGCCATCAGACGTTTCCAGTCGTCCAGGCCGACTCTGGTCACCGGGCTACTGGGCAGGCCAATCCCGGCATTGTTCACCAGCGCATCCAGCCGGCCGAACACATCCCGGATTGTTGCGATGACGGTGTCCCAGTCGGCCTCTGCCGTCACATCATGCTGGATGAACATGGCGTTGCCGCCTGCGGCTTCGATCTCCGCGGCCAGTGATACGCCAGCCTCCCTTTGCAGGTCCGTTGCGATGACGGTCGCGCCCTCCTTCGCCAGGGTGAGCGCCACGCAGCGGCCGATACCGTTTGCGGCGCCCGTGATGCAGGCGATCTTTCCCTCCACCCGTCCGGTCATGTCAGGCAAGATCCAACGCCTTGGCGATCTGGGTCGGGTCGTAATAGGGACGTTCGCAGATGATCTTGTCGCCTCCCGGCGGGAATTCGAACGTTGCGGCCATACGGACGCGGAAGCTCTTGCCGGTCGGCTCGATGGTGCGACCGCCCATGTTGAGCGGTCCCTTGTGAGTGCCGGTGAGCCAGAACTCGACGAGGACCGTGTTGTCGACATGGGCCAGCGCGATGATCTCATTGCCCTGGTCAGGGAAAGGCGTCCGCGAGGCGTGGAAGTAGCCGCGTACTTCCTCCTCGCCGTCGAACACTGTGCCGGAGCCATACATTTCGTAACGGGGGTGTTCGAATGTGGCGATCACGGCATCCCAGTCGCAATCGCATTCCAGCGCCATATGATCCCGTACGGTTTGCAGCCGGCGCTCTGCCAGATCTGTCATGGTCTTCCTCCCTTTATGCCCGGTGGGCGTGTGCGTGATGTGAAGCTAGCCGAGGCGGACGGGCGCCTGCGGGATGGTTTTCCAGAAATCAGGATCGTGGCCGAACATGATCTGAGCGCCGCGGGCCTGCATGTCGCGGAACCGACGGAACACGGCAAGGGCCGCTTCCCGGTCGGCGATGATGCCCGGTGTGCGCATCTGCTCAAGCGAGTCCTTCAGGTAGCAGGCGTCGCCGCAGAGAATGTACTCGCCACCCTTTTCAGTCTGCACGCGCAGCGACTGGTGCCCCGGCGTATGGCCATAGGTTGGCAGGCAGACGACCGTGCCGTCGTCGAAGACATCATGCTCGCCATCCACGGCGCGGACTTTCTGCCCGGTGTCCCAATCCGTGAGGAGGTAACCATTCGTGCTGCCCGTCGTGCGGGCGTGCGTCAGTTCCCGCGTCTGGATCAGGATGTCGGCGTTGGGCAGCTGTGCATTGCCGCCACAATGATCGAAGTGGAGGTGGGAGTTGATGACGATGTTGATACTGTCCGGATCGGTACCGATGGAGCGCAACCGTTCGCTGATCTCTTCGCCCTTGTGGAAATGAAAGGTGTGATACTTTGCAATCACGTCGCCGACATAACTGGCCGGGTCTTCCAGTGTGTCCTCGTGGAGGCCCGTGTCAAACAGGACGCGGCCTTTCGGGTGCACGATCAGGTAAGACGGCACCGGCACAGTAATGACGCCCTTCTCGCCTTTCATCAGGAAGGTGCGGGGCAGGGTCAGGAAACCGCAAGTGAAAGCGTAAAGCTCGACCGTCACCGCTTCAGTCTCCCCGCAGGGTAAGGGCCAGGAAGTTGGCGGTGACGCGGTCCATTGCCGCCCGGAGCGTGTCACGGCTGGCAGGCTTGTCAGCCCAGAAGATGTGCTGCATGCGAACAAAAGTCAGTCCGCCCATGAACAGGCGGGCACATTCAACCGGATCCGGTGCGTGCAACCGGCGTGCCTCTGCGAAGCGCCGGAAGTGCGCAGCGACGGCGTTGATCTCCCGGTCGAACAGGGCCTGATTGAAATGGGCCCGGTGGGCCTGCAGGCGCTTGGGCTCGGAATGGAGCAGTTTCATGAATTTGCGCTCGTCCGGATCGCACCATTGATCCAGAAGGTCAGCGGTGTACTTGCGGCAGAAATCTGCCGGATCGTCGATGGTGGTATAGTCCTGAGCGGCGAGGCGGTTTGCATTGCTGGCCGGGCCGTAGGCATCGATCAGCGCGCTCAGGATTTCCTCCTTGCCCTCGAAGTGGCTGTAGAGGCTGCTGGGCTTCAGGCCGACATGTAACGCGATCTGGCGAACGGATGTGCCCGCGAAGCCGTTCTGTGAGAACAGGTCGAGCGAAGCCTGCAGGATGCGCTCACGCGGATGAGTTTCGGTTGCGGTGTCCATGCGATGTTGCTAACGAACGATCGTTCGTAAGGCAAGAGCTTCGCAGGCCTCAGGCCGGTCATGCCGAAGCCATGGAGGTACAGGTATGAGCCGCATTTTCGGCCCGGTCCGGCAGAACGGCTATGTCGTTCGCGACATTGAGAAGGCGATGACCCACTGGGTTGAGGTGATGGGCGTCGGCCCGTGGTATTATATCGACCGCGTGCAAACCGACTGGTTCCGCCACCGCGGCGTGGACTCCGCCGTGGAGATGAGCATCGCCCTCGCCAATTCGGGCGACCTGCAGATCGAGCTGATCCAGCAACGCAACGATGCGCCGTCCATGTACAAGGAGTTTCTGGAGGCTGGGTATGAAGGCCTGCAGCATCTGGCCTTCTGGTCGAAGAACTATCAGGCGCTTTATGACGAGGCGCTCCGCCTTGGCTATCAGGTCGGCCATGAAGGGCAGATCGGAGGGGACCAGGGCCGGTTCGCCTATTTCGACAGCGCAGGCCACCCAGGCACCGTAATCGAGATTTCAGACATCTCGGGCGCCAAGGGCACTTTCTTTGAGCATATCCGCAATGTCTCCGCCGATTGGGACGGAGCAGACCCGATCCGTCCGGTCAGTCGCTGATAAGCCGCATAAAAAATGCCGGCCTTTGGGGCCGGCATTTCGCTGTTTCCAGTCTGTGGCGCCTTAGTCTTTGGCACGTTCCAGATATGTGTTGTCTTCGGTGTTCACGACGATGCGGGTGCCAGCATCGATGTGCGGCGGCACCATTACGCGCACGCCGTTGTCGAGAATGGCGGGTTTGTAGCTACTGGAGGCCGTCTGGCCTTTCACGACCGGTTCGGTTTCGGAAATTGTCGCGGTGATGCGTGCTGGCAGCGTGGCTGAGACGGGGACGTCATTGAAGATCTGCAGGTTCACTTCCATGTTTTCCTGGAGGAAAGCGGCATTGTCGCCCAGCATCGTTCCGGCCACGTGGACCTGTTCAAACGTTTCCGGGTGCATGAAGACGTAATTGTCACCGTCCTGGTAAAGGTAGGTATAGCCGATGTCTTCGACGAAGGCCTTTTCCAGCTTGTCGGTCGTCTTGTAGGTGTTGACGATCTTGATCCCGTCGGAAATGCGGCGCATTTCAATCGTGGTGGTCGGTGTTCCCTTGCCGGGACGGAAGGAATCCGCCTTGAGAACGGAATAGAGCTGACCGTCGGTGTACTCGATGATATTGCCCCGGCGGATGTTTGCTGCGATTTCGACGGCCATGATGTGTTCCCGAATTGCCCGGACTGGCTCCGGTGCTATAGAGCGCTCCGCTCCGGAGCGCCTGATCGGGGTTCGCAATACCGGCACTTGCGTGTTTCGCCAAGCGCCGGTTCACATATTTCCACGTTTCCGGACATTGGGCAGAACAGATGACTGACAGGAAATGGTGGCATCCGGCGCGGCACAGGGACCGTCGTCCGTTCCTGTTGCAGCGGGGGCAGGTCCGCCGGGCGCTGTCGGACTGGTTCGCCCGGGAAGGCTTTCTGGAGGTCGAGTGCGCAGCCCTGCAGGTTTCGCCGGGGAACGAGACCCATCTCCATGCTTTTGAAACGGAATTCCGGACGGATGACGGGCAGGTCAGCCCGCTTTACCTGCACACGTCGCCCGAGTTCTCGTGCAAGAAGCTGCTGGCGGCCGGAGAAGAGAAAATCGTAGATTTTTCAAGAGTTTTCCGGAACCGGGAAAGCGGCCCGTTGCATTCGCCCGAATTCACGATGGTGGAGTGGTACCGCACCGGCGCGGACCTGCAGGCGGTGATGCAGGATACCGTGGACCTTTGCCGCGAAGCCCTCAAAACCACCGGCCAGCCTGCGCTCGTCTGGAAGGGGCGGACCTGCGATCCGGGCCTGACTCCGGACTACCTGACGCTGACTGAGGCGTTCCATAAGCATGCCAAGACGGACTTAGACGGACTACTGGATGACCGGGACGGATTTCTGGATGCTGCCCGCCGGGCCGGAGTGGGCGTGCCGGATGATGCCTCCTGGTCGGATATTTTCTCCGCCGTGCTGGTGACCCTGATCGAGCCAGCCCTGGGAGACGACCGCCTGACGGTCCTGCATCGCTATCCGGTCTGCGAGGCGGCATTGGCCCGGGCCTGTCCGGACGATCCGCGGTTTGCCGAGCGGTTTGAGCTGTATGCCTGCGGGGTAGAGCTGGCGAATGGGTTCCATGAACTGACCGATGCGGCCGAACAGCGGGCGCGTTTCGAGGCCGACATGGACCTGAAGCAGGAATTATACGGCGAACGCTATCCGATTGATGAGGACTTCCTTGAGGCGCTGGGCAGTATGCCGGATGCAAGCGGCGTTGCCCTCGGGTTCGACCGGCTCGTGGTGCTGGCCTCCGGGGCGCGCTCGATCAAGGATGTCCAGTGGACGCCGGTGGAGACATGAGCCGGCCGCTGAGCACCCTTCAGGCGCTGGAAGAAGCCAGCCTGATTTCCCCTGAGGATGCCGCGGCGCTCGCGCCGGTTGCGGATCGTTACGCCATTGCCGTGACACCCTTTCTGGCTGACCGGATCGACCGGTCTGATCCGGAGGATCCGATCGCGCGCATGTTTGTCCCGCAACCGGATGAGATGGTCCGGACACCGGAAGAGCTGAACGATCCTATCGGCGATGAGGCGCATACACCTGTGCGCGGTGTGGTGCACCGCTATCCGGACCGGGTGCTTCTGAAACCCGTTGCGGTTTGCCCGGTCTATTGCCGGTTCTGCTTCCGGCGTGAAATGGTCGGGCCCGGGATCGGCGAGACATTGTCACCTGCCGAACTGGAGGCCGCGCTCGATTATATCCGTGCACAGTCCGGTGTGCGGGAAGTGATCCTGACCGGAGGGGATCCGTTCATGCTGTCCGCGGCGCGGGCGAAGGCACTGACGCAGGCGATCGCCGCCATTCCCCATATTGACGTCATTCGCTGGCATACAAGGATGCCGGTGGCCGACCCCGAGCGGATCACGGCGGAGTTTGCCGAGGCGCTGAAAGCGGACGGTAAGGCGGTTTATGTCTCGATCCATATCAATCATGTGAAAGAGCTGACGCCCGAAACGCAGGCCGCTGCGGCAAGGCTCGCCGATGCCGGCTTCCCGCTCGTGTCCCAGTCTGTGCTGCTGCGCGGTGTGAATGACAATGTGGCGGCACTTGCAGACCTCGTGCAGGCCCTCGTGGCAGCGCGCATCCGCCCATATTACCTGCACCACCCGGATATGGCGCCCGGAACCGGGCACTTCCGCGTCAGTGTGGAGGAGGGGCAGGCGCTGTACTCGGCCCTGAGAGACTGCGTGTCAGGGCTCGCCCTGCCGCACTATGTGATCGATATCCCGGGCGGGGTGTCCAAGGCCAATGCGGCGCTGTCCGATGTGGTCGAGACGCCTGAGGGCCGGGCGCTGCGCGGCCGGGACGGGAATCTTCATCCGTACAAAGGGTAATGTGCCGGGCTAGTCGAGTGTGCGCCGATAGCGCAACATGGCAACGGAGACCGCCACAGCGGTGAAGATGCACAAGGCGATGATCGGGCTCTGAAGCTGCGCCAGGCTGGTGTCTTTCAGCATGACACCGCGCACGATGCGCAGGAAATGCGTCAGCGGCAAACCTTCCCCGATGATCTGGGCCCATTCCGGCATACCGCGGAACGGAAACATGAAGCCGGAGAGCAGGATCGACGGCAGGAAGAAGAAAAAGGTCAGCTGCATGGCCTGCATCTGAGTTCGAGCGATGGTCGAGAAGGTGAAGCCAAGCGCAAGGTTCGCCAGCACGAACACGGAGACACCGAGGAACAGGATCCACGGGTTTCCGATGAAGGGCACATCGAACAGGAGCCGTGCCGCCAGCAGGATCAGAAGGGTCTGCCCGGCGCCGACCACGACATAGGGCAGGATCTTGCCCAGCATGACCTCGATCGGTTTCACCGGCATGGCGAGCAGGTTCTCGATTGTGCCCTGTTCGGACTCGCGGGTCATGGCGATGGCCGTGATCATCACCAGCGTCATGGTCAGGATCACGCCCAGCAGGCCGGGCACGATATTGTAGCTGGTCTTGGCTTCGGGATTGTACATCTGGTGGACGACCAGATCGAAAGGCGGTTGCCCGCCGCCAAGACTGGCAAGCGGCCCTTTCAAGTCATGCCGGAGGGCATCGGTCAGGATAGTCTGGGCGAATGCAACGGCGCCGGAGGCGGCGGCGGGGTCAGTCGCGTCTGCTTCGATCAGGATCTGCGGGTGTTCGCCCCGCACCAGTTTGCGGGTGAAACCCGCTGGGACGGAGACGACGAAGGCAACCTCGCCCCGGGCGAGCAGATCACCTGTCTCGCGTGGGTCGTCTGTTTGCATCACGAAGTCATAATAATCAGACGTCCTGAGCGACTGGACCATCGTGCGGACGATGGGAGTCTGTTCCTCCACCAGAAGCGCGGCGGGCAGGTGCTTCGGGTTCATGTTGATGGCATAGCCGAACAGGATCAGCTGCATGATCGGTATGCCGACCATGACAGCGAAGGTCAGACGGTCACGCCGGACCTGGACCATCTCTTTCATGAATACAGCCCAGATGCGGCCGAAGGAGCGCAGCAGGGCGTTCATGCGTGCACCCGCTTGTCTTCACCGGCTTCCGCGCTGAGGGCGATGAAGGCATCTTCAAGGCTGGTGCGGACTTCGCTCCAGCTGACATCCGGGGTCTTGTGCTTGTCGAGGGCCGACTGGATGGCGGCGCGGTCTTTCCCGCTGACATGAAGCGCTGACCCGAAATAGGCGACGTGTTCGACGCCCGGTTCATTCTTGATATCGTCTGCGAGACGCCGCACGCCGTCGCCTTCGCCGCGGAAGGTGAGGAGGCCGGACCGGTCGATGACGTCCGGCACCCTGCCTTCGACGATCTTTTCCCCATGGGCGAGGTAGACGATGCGGTCGCACCGTTCGGCTTCGTCCATGTAGTGCGTCGATACCAGCACCGTCATGCCCTTCAGGGAGAGGTGGTGGATTTCGTCCCAGAAGTCGCGCCGGGCCTGAGGGTCCACACCCGCGGTCGGTTCGTCCAGCAGAAGGAGTTGCGGGTGGTGCATGGTGACGGCGGCGAGGGCGAGGCGTTGCTTCCAGCCGCCGGACAGGGCGCCAGACAGCTGGTGTTGGCGGTGGGTCAGTCCGAGCGTGTCCAGCGTCTCGTCGACGGTCTGCCGGGTATGGGGCAGGCGGTAAAGGCGCGCGACGAATTCCAGGTTTTCCCGGATTGTCATGTCGGTCCAGAAGGAGAATTTCTGGGTCATGTACCCTGTCAGTTCGCGGATCCGGGCTGCGTCCCGCTGAATGTCATAGCCCAGGCACTCGCCTGTTCCTTCGGTCACTTTGAGAAGGCCGCAGATCATCCGGATCGTTGTCGTCTTGCCGGACCCGTTGGGGCCGAGGAACCCCCAGACCTCACCGCGCGGCATCTGGATGTCGACGCCCGCAACCGCCGTTTTGCGGCCAAAGCGTTTGACCAGGCCGTGGACGTCAATGGCGTAATCGCCGGGCATTACCAGTTCACCTCCACCGGCAGGCCCGGGTGCAGGCCAATGCCTGGCGGGACTCTGGCCTCAACCATGAAGACAAGCTTCTCGCGGGAATGACGGGCATAGATCACAGGCGGCGCGAACTCCGCCTCGTGCGCGATAAACGTGATTTCCGCTTTGACCGGTGATGGCATGCCATCTGCGCTCACGGAAACGGTTTCACCCACTTTCAGTCTGGAAAGGTCCGTTTCCGGAACATAGAACCGGGCCTTGAGGCCATTGTCCGGCAGAATGGCGATGATCGGCGTCCCCGGATTCACGAACTCTCCCTTGCGGAAAAAGACTTCTTCGATCCTGCCGCTGTCAGGCGCGACGGTGCGCCGTTCATGAAGACGGTACTCCGCTGCTGCCTTGGCCGCTTCCGCAGACTGTGTTGCGGCCTGCGCTGCATCGCGGGTGGCGTTCCGGGCGGGCAGGGCAGCGACTTTCAGGTCCTGCTCGGCGGCATGAACTGCGGCGGTCGCGGCATCGAATTCCGCTTCGACCGTATCGCGCTGGGACTTGGGGGCGTAGCCCTGTTCAACGAGGGGGATGATCCGGTTGCGCTCGCTCGTGGCTTTTGCGAGGCGGGCTTTCGCCGAAGACAGTTGCGCTTCAAGGCGCTTCATCTCTGGCGGTCGTGCGCCGGTGCTGAGGTCATCTGCTTGCGCCATTGCCTGGGTCAGTCTGGAGTTGGCCTCCAAGACAGCGGCTTCTTCTGCGGTGCTGTCCAGACGGAACAGGAAGTCGCCCTGTTCGACGCGGTCGCCCTCCCTGACGGGCTGTTCGACAACGCGCCCGGCGGCCGGGGCCGCGACATAAGTCCAGTCCGCTTCTATATAGCCGAGGTGGACGGGCTCATCCTGCTGGGTACAGCCGGCGATCCCTGTCAGCAGGAAACCGGCGATGAGGGCGCGGATCTCAAAAGCATGTTTCATGGAGTGGTTCCGATCTGAAGGGCGTTGAGCATCATTTGCTCGTGGATCGCGAAAAGCTGGTCGAGATCGACTTCCGCCTCGGACGTCTGGTTGAACACAGCCTGCCACAGAGCGCTGAAGATAACGGGAGCCATGATCAGGCGTGCGGTCAGTTGCGGGTTTTCGATTTTTGCTTCACCGGTTTCATCCGCCCGCTGCAGAAGCGCGGCGATCATGGATAGAACCCGCTCAATCAGTTCCTGCCGGTAGGCCTGCACGATTTCCGGGAACAGCTGGCTGTCTCCGACCAGGACTTTCATCAGGCGGGGCAGGTCTGTTTGACGGATCAGAAAAGGTGCGAACTCGCGAATGCCGTGAAGGGCATCTTTCAGGGAGGCGGCATGCTCCGTAATCTGTTCGATGATCTCCAGATTGGGCGAAGCGAGGGACTCTATGAGTGCCTGAAACATCGCCTCTTTTGAATCGAAATAGAGATAGAGCGCCCCCTTGGACAGGCTGGCCCGCCGGGCAATGTCGTCCATTCGTGTCGCGGCGAACCCTTTTTCAAAGAACTCATCGAGCGCGGCCGCAAGAAGCGCCTGACGGCGTTCGTCTTTCGCCTCGTCGGTTCTTGCCCTCGCCATCGGGATCTCACAAATAACTGACCGGTCAGTTAATTAGGTTTCGTGCCTGCGTCTGTCAATCCTGTTACGCATTTGTAATTGCCCGATATTCTGCGCAGAGCGGGACGGTCCCTGATCGGGCTGCGGTCTGGCGCTGGCAGAACGTGACCGGGCTGGGGTGACAGGATGAAGGCCCGCCCCGCCGTCTTGGAACATTCATACATCTGACACGAAACTTTCGGCGTGGGACTCTAGGTGTGCCAGCATAAAGCTGGGAAGAACCAATGCCGAGTGATGACCAATTCGTATATTCGCTGGAACTCAAGATCCTAGATCTCGAAAACCTGGTGAAGACTCTCGAGAAGCGGATTGACGAACTTGAGGCGAAGCAGGCCTCTGCCGCGCAAATGGCCCAGCCGGACGTTCCTGAAGACGTGCTCAGGCAGATCGAAATGGGCGACCATCCCATCCGTGCCCTGCGCCAATACCGGCTCATGACTCAGAAGGAACTGAGTGCCAAATGCGGTATTCGTGCAAACCATATTTCGGCCATGGAGCGTGGTATGCCGTTCGGTTTGAAAACTGCCAAACGATTGGCAGAGGCATTGGAAGTTCCTGTCGGATTGCTGACCAGGTAGAAGGCGCCTGCACGTGGTCCCGTCTTCTTTCTCGCGCAAATAATCCAATAAAAACAGAATTAAACTCAACCAAATCTCATGCGATTTGTCAGCGCGGCGCCAGCCAGGGCGGGGCGTTACATAAAGTTTACAAATCAGTTTCGAAACCGTCTTGAAGCGCTGCAATAAGGCCCGTGGGAGATCGCGGGGTCGAGTCACGGATAACCGTCCGCTCGCATGGATCTTGCCGAAAATGCGTCTGTTCTGGAGCACACAGGGGAAGATGACGGTAATGAGTTTTACAAATACATTCAAAAGCGCGATGGCGCGGAGCGTGGCGGTTGCTGCGATTGTTCTTGCGGCGGCTTGCTCGCAAGGCAGCAGCATTTCATCGCCCGGCGCGACTGATGCGGGCACGCCTCCCGGCGGCAGCACCGGTGGTTCCACTGGCGGCTCGGGGTCGGGTGCGACTTGCCCGTCCGGCTTTACGGAAGGCACGCCGGTTGGCGGTCTGACGACCTGTGATGTTTCGGGTGCCTACCTGACCAATGTCACGCTGACGAATGTCGACGGCATCGCGTATCGCCTGAGCGGCCGTGTTGACATCGGTACCGACGTTGGCGCTGAAGGCAACATTGCAGGCAGCCAGCCCGCGGTTATGACCATCGAGCCGGGCGTCACCATTTTCGGCGAATCTGGTTCCGACTATCTCGTCGTCAACCGTGGCTCGCAGCTCGTGGCAGACGGTACAGCTTCGCAGCCGATCATCTTTACCAGCGCCAACGATCTTGAGCGCCAGGCCGACACCGACCCGTCGAACGATCTCGGCGGCGACGCAATTTCCGAGTGGGGCGGTCTTGTCCTTCTGGGGCAGGCGCCGATCAACCGCTGTAAGGATGCGGCTACGCCGGCCACTGCCCAGTGTGAAAACATCGTCGAAGGCGTGACCAACCCGGAAGCCGTTTATGGCGGCGCCGACACGACCGACAACAGCGGTGTTCTCGACTATGTGCAGGTGCGCTTTGCTGGTTTCGCGATCAACACGCAAGGCAATGAGCTGAACGGCATCACCTTTGCCGGTATCGGCAGCGGCACGCGCGTTGAAAACATCCAGGTTCACAACAACTCCGATGACGGCGTCGAGTTCTTCGGCGGCAATGTGAACATCAAACACCTTGTCTTGACCGGCAACGATGACGACTCCATCGATACGGACAACGGCTATAGCGGTCACATCCAGTATGCAGTTGTGGTTCAACGCGAAAACGGCGGTGACAACATAACGGAAGCCTCCAGCGTTTCCTCTTCGGTTGCGCCGCAATCCAATCCGCAGATCTCAAACTTTACCTTTATCGGTAACCGGACGAATGCCTTCCGCCTCAATACCGGTACCATCGGCCGCTACATGAACGGCGTGGTGAACTTCGGTCAGGAATGTTTCCGTTATGAGCCGAGCGCTGGTAATGGCGTGGCAGGTTTCCAGGCTGGCGAAGACCCGACGTTCAACTCCGTCCTGTTCGATTGCGACGGCGGAATTGCGACGGCGAACTCCGATGCGGCAGCTGCCCAAGGCGCGGTCGCGGCAGACGCAAACAACGCTCTGGTCACTGACACGCTCGCATCCGTCCTGTTCCCGGGACCGGCTGAGCTTGGCGTGACGCCGTTCGATGCGTCGACCGTGTCGAGCTTCTTCGAGCCGACGACCTACATCGGTGCGTTCGGTCCGGCCGAAACGGTAACGAACAACTGGGCCGCAGGCTGGACCTTTGCTTTGTTCCCGGAACCGACTTGCCCGACCGGCACCACCGATTCCGGCTTCGACATTCAAGGCAAGACGGTCTGCCGTTTGTCTGGTCAGATCTCTTCGGACATTCGCCTGACACGTGGCAATTACTATGAGATTGCCGGCCGTGTGGATGTCGGTGTTGATACGGGCCCCGATGGCGCCGCAACCGGCGGTGTTCCGGCATCTCTCACCATCGAATCCGGCGTGACGCTCTTCGGCAACGAAGGTGACGACTATGTTGTCGTGAACCGCGGTTCGCAGATCTTCTCGAATGGTACGGCTGCCAACCCGGTTGTCTTCACCTCGGAAGCTGATGTCACGGACAGCCAGGTCGATCCGGAAAATGCCATCGGCGAATGGGGTGGTCTTGTGATCCTCGGAAGCGCTCCGATCAACCGTTGCCGCGATGCCGCGACGCCGGGTTCGGCACAGTGCGAAAACATCGTTGAAGGTGTGACCAGTCCGGAAGCAGTCTACGGTGGCGGTGACGCCGCTGACGACAGTGGCTCTTTTGCCTACACGCTCGTGAAGCACGCTGGTTACGCGATCAACACGCAGGGTAACGAACTCAACGGCATCACCTTCGCAGGTGTCGGCACCGGTACGGAAGTGAACTATGTTCAGGTTCACAACAACTCCGACGATGGTGTTGAGTTCTTCGGTGGCGGTGTGAACATCAAGCACCTCGTCCTGACCGGGAACGATGACGACTCGATCGACACGGACAACGGCTACAATGGTCATATCCAGTATGCGATCGTGGTTCAGCGGGCCGCTGGTGGTGACAACATCACCGAAGCTTCGAGTGTTTCCTCGTCGGTGACGCCGCAGTCCAATCCGATCATCTCCAACTTCACCTTTGTTGGTAACCGGACGAATGCCTTCCGCCTCAACACCGGAACGATCGGCCATTACCTGAATGGTGTCGTGGATTACGGTAAGGAGTGTATTCGCTTCCAGGACTCCGCTGGCAATGCCGTCGCGGGCTATCAGGAAGGTGCTGATCCGAAATTCAGCTCCGTGCTGTTCGATTGTGCCGGCGGTCTCGCCACAGCGGCTGACGATGCCGCCGCAGCCCAAGGCGCTGTCGATGCCGATGCGAACAATTCGACCAACGTCGCAAACACGTTGACCTCGACATTCGTGAATGGTTCGGCGGAAGCGGCAGTCACTGCGGTAGATCCTTCCACGGTTTCACCTTTCTTTGACGCGGTGGACTACATCGGTGCCGTTGAAAACGCTCAGGACACCTGGTGGCAGGGCTGGTCGTGCGGTCTTGAAGCCAGCGATCCTTGCTGATCCGGCAATCCATACGGCGGGCGCTTCGGCGCCCGCCACTTATGTTTTTTTTGCGGCCCGAGCACGATGCGAAAGCAAACCGAAGCCGGGCCGGTGCCGCAGGTAACAAAGGTCCAGGAAGATGAATTTCCACCACATCTCAAAATCGATCCTGTCGACGACGGCGCTGGCACTCATTCTCGCAACGCCGGCTGTCGCTCAGGAAAACACTGAAGCCGAACAACCCGAGGAAGCGCGCCAGCTGGATACTGTCGTCATCCGGGGTGAGTTCATTCCCGCGCCTCAGCGCGAGACATCACAGGTCGCCAGCTTTCTTGGGCCGGAAGATCTTGCCCGTCAGGGTGACACAAATGCTGCTCTGGCTCTGACACGCCTGAGTGGTCTCAGCGTGGTTTCCGGAAAATTCGCTTATGTCCGTGGTCTCGGTGACCGGTATTCGGCGGCGCTGCTGAACGGTTCCCCGCTACCAAGCCCGGAGCCGATGCGCCGCACCGTCCCGCTGGACCTGTTCCCGTCGAATGTCCTTGACGGTGCCGCTGTCCAGAAAACCTTCTCGGTTCAATATCCCGGCGAATTTGGCGGTGGCCTGATCGACCTGAAAACTCTGCGGATGCCGCGTGAGAACTTCCTGAACGTCAAGCTTGGCACAAGCTGGAATACTGAGACGACAGGTAAAGAAGGGATTTATGTCCATGGCGGCGACTATGACTGGCTTGGTTACGATGACGGCCTTCGGGACATTCCGGGCCCGCTTGGCGCGGTTCTTGCCTCCGATCAATCCCTGGGCAGCTACTCTCCTGACGAAATCGAAGCGGTCGGCGAAAGCCTTGTAAACTCGCCCCTCTCTGTCATCCAGAATGGCGATCTCGGACCGAATTTTGAAGGATCGGTCGATGGCGGCGTGTCCTTCGACAAAGGCGACTTTGAGATCGGTCTCGTCGGCGTCGCCGGGTATGATCAGGAATGGCAAACGAAAAACGCGGTTCGCCAGTACGTTCAGGGAAGCGTTCTGGGATCCGACTTCCAGACCCTTGAAACGAACCTGACCGCCACTCTCAATGCACTTGGATCTGCGACGGTTGAATGGGCTGAAGGGGAAGTGCAAGGGACTCTCTTCTATGTCCACTCGACCTCCAAAGAGGCCCAGATCGATGAAGGGAAGGACTTCAACGCTCAGGGCAGCACGGGCCTCGTGCATGATGAGTCGTCAGGCTGGTTTGAGCGTGGCCTGACTTTCGGTCAGCTTCGCGGTGAACATTATATCGGTGATCTGACCTTCTCATGGCGCGGGTCGATGGCGCAGTCGACTCGTGATGCACCTTATGAGCGTTCTCTTCGCCGTTTCATCGATAACGAAGGGAACATCCTGTATTCTGTCGCCAACAGCTACGACATCCGGTTCTCCGAGCTTACGGACGACAATGTCAGCTTTGGCGCCGATCTGAAGTATGAGACGACAATTGACGGCACACGCGAGGCGATCATCTCCGGTGGCTTCGATTCGTCGAGCACAGATCGTGATTATGAGTTCCTGGCGTTCCGGTTCGCGGGTGGCAACTCGCTGCCGATGGATGTTCAGATGGCACGCCCGGATTATCTGTTCTCTCCGGATAACATCGATCCGGCCCGGTTTGTCCTGCAGGAAGTCACGACACCGAACGATTCCTATGCGGCGGGTCTTGATGTCATGGCTGGCTACGTGCAGGCCGATCTGGAACTGTTTCCTTTCATCCGCACGACGCTGGGTGCTCGTTATGAGACAGCCGAAGAGACCGTCCGGACGTTTGACCGTTTCGGTAACCCGGGTGCAGGGGATGTGAATCTCGAGAACGATTACATTCTTCCCTCTGCCACCTTCACGTGGAACTTCGCGGACGACCTTCAGATGCGCCTCGGCTATTCGCAGACGATTGCCCGCCCGCAGTTCCGCGAGCTTGCCCTGTCGAACTATTTCGACCCGGAAACCGAGCGCTCCTATCGAGGCAATAGCGGCCTCGTGGACAGTGAGCTGACGAACTACGATGCGCGCCTTGAATACTACATGGGCCGGAACGAGTTCATCACCATCGGTGCCTTCCACAAGGAGATTAAAAACCCGATTGAAGAGGTTCAGTTCTCGACGTCGACTTTCGTCTTCGAAACGACCTTTATCAACTCCCCGAAGGCTGTCCTGTCAGGCGCCGAGCTTGAATACCGGACGCGTTTCGACATGCCGATCTCGAACCCATGGTTTGACGACCGGGAATGGCTTTTCTCCGCAAACTACACCTATACCTCTTCCGAGGTGCAGGCGGACGAAGGTGATCGGGTCTTTGATCCGATCTCCCGTTCACTGCGGGATGCCGCCCTGTATGGCCTGGATGGGTCATCACTGCAGGGGACACCGGAGAACATCGCGAACCTCCAATTCGGCTGGGAAAGCGATGTTGAGCAGATGACGCTGCTTCTCGGCTGGGTGGATGAACGTATTCTGCAACGCGGGCTCGACCAGCCTGGCGCAGAGCTGCCGGATATCATCGAGAATCCGGGGGTCCAGCTGGACCTCGTCTATCGTCGTGATTTCACCGTGGCTGGGCGGGATTTCACGCTCGGTCTGAGCGGTCGTAATCTGCTGAACGAGGCGCATGAGGAGTATCAGTTGAACGACAATGATCTCGGCCGGACGGAATTTAACACCTACGACCGGGGGCGGAGCCTTTCGGCCAGCTTGACGCTGCGCTTCTAATCCCTTTGCCGCCGCGGCGATCCCGAGCCGCGGCGGCAGAATTTTCCAGCTAACTGAGAAAACAGCAGGTTTCTCATAAATATCTGTAACTTGCGTCACAAAAGTACGAAATATCTCATGTAAACGAACGACCTGAAGGCGGTCCTTCGGCAACTGGCTTGGTCTAAACTCCGTCCGGTGCATCGCAGACGTGAGAATGTCAGACGATCCACCGCCATCGATACCAGGTGGCAAGAAGTATGCAGTGAGAGTTTGCGTTTGGGATACACCCGGCGCATTGCATCGGTTTTCTGCCAAAGATGTCGAATGACTCTCCTGAGAGTTGTGCAGAAGTCCCGTTATGGGAGTCAGGACGTTCATCTTGGTAGTGAAGCCTGTAGAATGCAGGTTCCTGGTCTGCTCGGTGTGGCTAATTCACACTCAGGCGGATTATGGGCGAAAGGACGTGGAAGTTGAGTGAGATTGCTGGTTTTGGTGATCGGACAGGATTGTCTGTGGCCGATTTCGGGCGTCTGCTTCTGCGCAGTGCTGGCCCGCTTATTCGCGTCGCAGAAATCTGTCTGGTGGCCGTGATCGCCCTGCTGCTGGCTCGCCTGGCCTGGATCGCCATCGAGCCAGGCGGCGCTGTCATGGGCGCGCAGCCGATGGGGGAGGTTTTTCGGCAATCTCCAGGCGGCACGTCACCGGTCCTGACGGGTGACATGTCCCTCCTGACGACCCTCGATCCCTTTAATCGGGCAGGCGAGGTGGCCGATCTGGTCCAGGAAGCCCCTGAAACGAAGCTCAATCTCGTTCTGAAAGGCGTCCGCGCGTCTGCAGATGGCACAGGTGTTGCGATGATCGTGATGCCGAATAACCGGCTGAACACGTTTGCGCCTGGCGAAACCATTCTGGATGGGGTGGTGCTGGACCGGGTTTATGGGGATCGCGTGACTTTGCGCAAGGACGGCCAGATTGAGGCCCTGCTGATGTCGAGCGGCGCAGACAGGCTGTCCGTTCTGTCTTCGCCCGAGGACGCCGGGACGAAAGTCCCAGGCACACGTTCTGCCGGCAGTGATGACCTGATCAGCACGACGGCCACAGACTTCCTCGCCAATCTCGTGATTGATCCTGTCCATCGTGGACAGGATTTTGTCGGTTATCAGATCAGCAGCCGGGGCAATGCGGCGCTTCTTGAGCGTTCCGGATTGAAGCCTGGCGACATTATCCTGTCCGTCGATGGGGTTTCAATCGGTTCGGCCGGACCGGGTGAACTCGCAATGAAATTGTCTTCATCCCGCAAAGTCCGCCTCAGAATTGATCGCGATGGCCGCCAGGTCGATCAGATATTCACGCTGCCGGAGAACCCGTAGCTCATGAAACTCAAATCCGTCCTCTCTGCCGCGCTACTGGCCGCGACTGCGCCAAATGCATTTGCTCTGGCTGGCGAAAGCGGTCCGGAACCATCGCGCCACATCATGAATTTTGACGATGTCGAACTGTCTGCGCTGATCGCGGATGTTTCGACTGTTACCGGCTACACGTTCATCGTTCATCCCGATGCCCGTACCAAGCGCGTGACTGTGTCTTCCTCCACACCTCTGACGCGCGATCAGGTGTTCGATGTCTTCCTTTCAGCCTTGCGGGTTCACGGGTTCACGGCCGTTCCGGCCGGCAGGGCGACCTACCGCATCGTTCCCGAACGCCAGGCTGTTTCCGACGCCAGCGTAACCACGGCCGGTTCCAACACGTTCACGACCGAGATCTTTGCGCTGAAGCACTCCTCGGCGCGCGACGTTGCTGCGGTCATCAAGCCGCTGATCGCCGAGCAGGGCCAGGTCGTCGCGAACAATGCCTCGAACACGCTGGTTGTCGTCGACTATGCGTCGAACCTGCCGCGCCTGCGGACCATGTTGGAGCAAATCGACTCGGATCCTTCGGTTACGCAAACGATCAGCCTGAAGAATATACCGGCACGGGAAATGGCGACCATCCTGACGAGCCTTTCAGTGCCACCGGGTGAGAATTCCTATTCCGTGGATTTCCAGGCCGTCGCGTCTGATACAGGCAATGCCATCGTCCTGAAAGGCGATGAGGCTCTCGTAAAGCGCGCGGTGGAAGTCAGCAGGGAACTCGACTCGCATGACCGGACAGAAGACACGCTCCGGGTCATTCCATTGAACAATGCAAACGCAGTGGACCTCGTGCCAGTGCTCCAGCAGATGGCCGGCGCGATGGATGCCCGCCGCGCCGCTGGCGGAGAACCAGATGCGTCGACGACAATTGCGCACCACGAGTCGACCAACTCCCTGGTCATCAGTGCACCCCCGGAAACCCTGAGTGCCCTCGAACGGATTGTGACCGATCTTGACCGGCGCCGGTCTCAGGTTCTGGTTGAGGCGATTATCGTGGAGATGTCTGACGATACGGCGCGGGAACTCGGGTTGCAGTTCCTCGTGTCCGGTACGAATGACTCGACCGTGCCGTTCGTCTCGACAAATTATTCGCGGTCTGCCCCCAGCATGCTGGCGCTTGCCGGGGCGCTCAGCTCCAACACGCCATTCAATACAGGCACCGCCGAAACCAATCCCTTTGCCGAAGCGGCCGTCAATTCTCTGCTCGGACTGTCAGGTCTCAGCATAGGCGTTGGGGGACAGGACGGAGACACATTGTTCGGGGCAATCCTGACGGCTGTGGAGAACGACACGCAATCTCGCATCCTGTCCAAGCCTTTCAACATGACGCTCGACAATGGAACGTCATCTCTTCTGGTTGGTCAGGAAGTGCCTGTCGCGACGGGAGAGGTTCTGGGCAATGCCAACACAAATCCCTTCCGTACGGTTGAGCGCAGGGATGTCGGCGTCGGCCTTGATGTGACGCCCCGGATTTCAAACGACGATACAATCCGTCTGGATATCACGCAGGAAGTTTCCAACATCGCGCAAGCGATTACGACCGGGTCCAGCACGGATCTCATTTTCAATACACGCAAGATCAGTACGAGCGTAATCGCCGACAATGGCGAAATAATCGTCCTGGGCGGCCTGGTTGAGCAAACAGAAAGCGTTACGAACGAGAAAGTGCCCGTGCTGGGGGACATTCCTGTGGCCGGGCGGCTGTTCCGTTCCGAGGGGAAGGGACTTGGCCGGACCAATCTCATGGTCTTCATCCGCCCGACAATCGTCCGTAATCGTGACGATGCGCGCGCTGCGACGTCGCGCTCCTATCGTTACCTGCGTGCGCAGGAATTGTGGACAGGAGAGGGCGACAGCGGGGAGTCCCTCGACCGCTTCGTCAATCAGGTTCTGGGGAGCCCGCCTCCGCAATGACCACTGCGCCTGCCATCCAGCAATTCACTTATGCCTTCGCGAAGGACAAGGGGGTTGTTGTCTTGCCCGGACGGGATGTGTTGACGCTCGGCATGCGGGCGGGCGCTGACCCGTTGGTGCTTCTTGAAGCGCGGCGCGCCCTGGGCTCAAGCTTCGAGCTTGAGCCGCTTGATCGCGATACCTATGAACGCACGCTGGCGGACGTCTTTACGGCTGATGCATTGGCTGGCGACAGTGTCGACGCCGCGGTAGATGCTCGTGGCGGACTGGAAAGCCTGATCGACGATCTGCCCAAGGCGGCAGATTTGCTCGATGGCCAGGATGATGCGCCGGTCATCCGTTTGATCAACGGCCTGATCCATGAGGCAATGAAACAGCGTGCCTCCGATATTCATATCGACCCGTTCGAAGACACGCTGTCCATCCGTTACCGGATTGATGGGGATCTTGTGGAGGTTTTGACGCCTCCACGGAAACTGGCCGCGCCGATCGTCTCCCGTATCAAGGTCATGTCGCGTCTCGACATTGCAGAGAAGCGCCTCCCGCAAGATGGCCGGATTTCCCTGTCGGCTGGTGGAAAATCCATTGATGTGCGGGTTGCGACATTGCCGACCCGTTACGGCGAGCGCGTTGTCCTTCGATTGCTGGATACAAAGAATGCTCTGCTGAATCTGACCGATCTCGGTATGGACGAAGACACGTATCAGCGATTTGCTGAAACGCTTAGCCAGCCCAATGGTGTGATCCTGGTGACCGGGCCGGTCGGGTCCGGCAAGACCACGACACTCTATTCTGCTCTGTCGCGGCTCAATACGGGTCGTGACAACATCATGACTCTGGAAGACCCGGTCGAATATGGCCTGCCAGGCATCAGTCAGACCCAGATGGACCACAAGGTCGGCCTGAACTTTGCCGCCACGCTGCGCTCCATCCTGCGGCAAGACCCCAATGTGGTGATGGTTGGCGAGATCCGCGATTCTGAAACGGCCGAAGTGACCTTCGAGTTCGCGTCAACTGGCCGGTTGGCACTCTCCACCCTTCACACCAACTCCGCGTCCGGTGCGATCACGCGCCTTCGTGACATGGGCGTTGAAGATTACCTTCTGTCTTCAACACTGCGCGCCATTATGGCCCAGCGGCTCGTGCGCAAGCTTTGTCCGGTTTGCAAGACATCGCGGACTGCAACGCATGCGGAATGTGATGCCCTCGGCCTTCCGGGGGACACCGAATTGACGGTCTATGATCCGCAAGGCTGTATTTCTTGCGGGCAAACCGGCTTCACCGGCAGACTTGGCGTTTACGAGCTTCTGGTTGCGGATCGCGCGATCCGGAACATGTTGGGTGAAGGCGCGTCTGAAGATGCGATCGACCAGGCGGCGTTCGCCCGCCATGATCGACTTCTCGATAATGCCCGCCGTTATGTAATCTCCGGAGAGACCAGTGTTGCGGAAGTCCTGCGCGCCTGCCGCAAGGGAGGGCAGTAATGGCTGCCTTCGAATATGTTGCCCTTGATGCCGACGGCAAGCGCCGTTCGGGCATTATCTCGGCTGACAGCGCGCGTTCGGCCCGCAAGGAACTTCGCCTGCGGGACCTGATGGTCCTGAATGTCGACCCGGTCACAGAAAAGCAGTCGAAAGTCACGATTCGCCGCGGCCGGCTGAGCGACAAGCAACGTGTGCTTCTCGTCCGGCAATTATCCGTGCTGCTCAAGTCCGGTCTGGCTGTGGAGCAGGCGCTTGGTGCCTGCGCAGGAAACGAAAATCCGGTGAGCGTACAAAAGGCCGTTCACACGGTCCGGGCGGATGTTGTTGAAGGCGCCCGCCTGTCTGACGCGATGGCATTGGCGCCGGATGCGTTCCCGCCACTTGTGCGCGCCGTGACGGCGGCAGGCGAGATGTCCGGCAAGCTGGGTGACATTATGGAGCGCCTCGCAACCTATCTGGAGCGAAGCTACCAGCTACGTCAGAAAGTCCGCGCGGCGCTGATCTATCCGGCACTTCTGACCGTCATGGCGATGGGAATGGTGATCGCGCTTATGGTCGTCGTCGTGCCCCGCCTTGTGGAACAGTTTGACCTGTTTGACGCCCAGTTGCCGCTGCTCACACGGATCGTGATTGGCCTGTCCAATGGCGTGCGGGAGTACGGTATTCTCATCGTACTTGTCCTTGCTGCCCTGAGCTTCCTTGGTGTCCGCCTTTTGCGCCAACCGGCCATGCGTCGCAGTCTGGACCGGTTCGTGTTGCGGCTGCCGTTGATCGGACCTCAGACCCGCATCGTCGCTGCCGCACGTTTTGCCCGCGTTTTTGCGACCTTGTCTGCCTCCGGGGCGACGGTCCTCGAAGCGCTCGAGGGGGCAAAGGGCGCGGCCAACAATACGGTCATCGCCGATGCGACCGATTTTATCGCCGAACGCGTTCGGGAAGGGGGCTCCCTGTCAGGCGCCTTGGCCGCCACAGGCGTCTTTCCGCCGATGATGGTTCACATGGTCACGAGCGGCGAAGTTGGCCGTGACGTGTCCGGAATGATGAACCGGGCGGCAGATTTTCTCGATACAGAGTTCGAAACGGGCTCAGCAGCGCTTCTGGCGCTCGCCGAGCCGCTTATAATCGTGCTGATGGGCGGCATTGTCGGCCTGATCGTCATGTCGATCATGCTGCCGATCCTCCAACTCAACACGCTCGCCATGTCATAGGAGACAAAGTCATGATGCCGGTCAGGAAGATTGTCAAAACCCGACGCAAGGACGCCGGATTTTCCCTGGTGGAGCTGATGGTCGTCATCTTCATCATGGGCCTGCTTGCGACCCTGGTGATCATCAATGTTGCGCCGGTCGGGGAACAGTCCCGCGTTGGCAAGGTGCGTGCCGATATCGCCGCATTCGAAAGCGCGCTCGAAATGTACAGCCTCGACATGTACGCCTATCCGAGCGCCGAGGCCGGGCTTGCCGCGTTGAAAACGCCGCCGGCGGGCGCTGACATCGCGACCTACCGGCCGGGCGGCTATGTCAAACGGCTGCGAGATGACCCATGGGGAAATCCCTATCGGTATGATGTGCCGGGTGCCCGCTCGGGCGGTGCATACGACCTTTATTCGGCTGGCCCGGACGGCAAGGCCGGGACGGCTGACGATATCGGCAACTGGGAATAGGCTGGCCATTGGATAGCATCATGCATCGGGATGGCGGCTTCTCTCTTGTGGAGATCATGGTCGCCCTGTTCATCATGGCGCTCGCCAGCGCCCTGGTGGTGATGGCGATGCCATCCCGGCCTGATGCGTTGAATTCAGAAGCAGACCAGTTCGAACAGGTGATGAACCGCACGCTGGATCAGGCCATCAGCCGGGGACAGGCGCAAGGCATCCGCATCGAAGAGAATGCATACACGGTTTACACCCGGATCAATGGCCGGTGGGTGCCGGTGAGCGATGTGAGCCGTCGTGTGTCAGATGGCGTTACCATCAGTATGCTGGGAAAAGCAGATCCGAAATCGGATGAGGCGCTCCCGCAAATTGTTCTGGATGCTTCAGGCATTGTATCGGGCCCGGACGTGCGTTTTTCAAAAGGAGTGCGTACACGCGACTTCGACTTGCCAGGGCAGGCGGGATGACGGATCGCGGCTTCACTCTGGCGGAAGTGCTTGTGGCATTGGTGGTGTTCTCCATCTCGGCCATCGGACTTGCGCATCTGGTTACCGAAACGACCGCCAATGCGGGGCATACACGCAGTTTGTCGCTTGCACGGATTGAAGCGGACAACCGGCTGGTCGAAGCCGTCGCCGACACGGCCACGCTCAGGGCCGGCTCCACTTCGGGAGAGAGCGTCCAGCGTGGGCAGGCATTCGACTGGGTGCGCGAGATTGAAATCAGGGATGAAAGCGGCCTCGCGGGGATTCGTGTCACCGTCTCCGATGCAGCGACCGGCCAGCAGCTGGCTCTGCGCGAAACGCTGGTTCAGGTGAAGCCATGAAGCGCGACGCCGGGTTCACACTCATAGAAATGCTGGTCGCCCTGGCGCTGACCTCGATGATCGCGGTTGCGGGGTCGACATTACTCATAGGGACGGTGAGGGCATCTGACCGGCTTGGCAAAACGACGGAGAACGTCCGTGGGATTGAACTCGCTCACACGCTCATGCGGGACGATTTTGCAAATATCCGGATGCTGATCGGTGATGCCGGGCGGCCGGATTATACGTCGGCGCCGTTTGTTGTCTTTGTGCGCGACGGCTGGAGCCACCCGGTTCCGGACGACAATCGCGCCTCGCTTCTGGCCGTGGAATACAAGTTGCGGGATGGCACATTGACCCGGCGCGCCTGGCTCAGACCGGATCCGGCAACGGATACCCCCCATATTGACCGTGTGCTCGCCACGGGCCTGTCGCGCATGACGGCGCGCTATTTCGATGGCCGGGAATGGCTGCCCGAATGGGGGGCTGGCACGAAGGAGCTGCCGGCGGCTGTCGAACTGACACTGGAATACTCAGACAGGGATGTGCTCACCGAACTCTTCGTTGTGGGAGGGGGTGGGTGATGCGAACCGCTGACAAGGAACAGGGGGCGAGCCTCCTGTCGGTCCTGGTGATTGTCATGTTGATGTCGGTGGCGGCGGTGGCGGCAACCGATGCACTTGCCCGGTCGGTTATGGTCATCAAATCGTCTTCTGCGCGCGCAGAAACCTTCTGGACGGCACGCGGCGCGGCGCAGGCGGCGGGGACTTATCTCACCAAGGCAATGACCTTGAATGAAGGGGCTTTGAACGCCGAGTCCGAGCTGTTTGCTCAGCCAACCACCTTGCCGGCAGGAAACGGCGTGGTTGTGGTGCAGGCCCATGAAGCGTCCAACTGCTTCAATCTGAATGCCCTGATCAACAGTGCCAGTGATGGTGAAGTGAACGATGCATCGCTCGAGTCTTTCGATGACATGCTCGTCGCGGCCGGATTTGACGATGCGGAATCGGAGTCCCTGGCACAGAAGCTTGCCGACTGGGTCGATGCAGATGGCTCAACCCGCACTTATGGCGCAGAAGACGGATACTATGTGTCTCAGGCAGAGCCCTATCGTGCTGCCAATACCAAATTGCGTAGTATTAGCGAATTGAAAGCGATTGCCGGATATGATGCAGAGATCGTGGCGCAAATCGAAAGCCTGGTGTGCCTTCGTCCGGCGGAAGAACAGTCCGTGCTCAACATAAATACACTGACCGTGGAGCAGGCGCCTCTTCTTGTTGCCCTTTATTCCAGCGAGCTGTCTCTTGATGATGCGCGGGCCATAATTGACTCCCGCCCGACAGGGGGGTGGTTGAACAAGGATACCTTCACGCAACAGGACGCAATTATGAAAATTGCGCCAGACGTCCGTGACGAAATGGCGATTTCGCTGGTGTCGAATTACTTGTCGGCAGATATCAGCGTCGGAACGGGCGGTCTTGTGACTGATTACAGGGCGCTCTACCAGCGCGCCGAAACCGGGGCCGTCTCTCTGGTCTCCCTGGTTCGGAGGGAATTCTAATGGCGCGTCATCTCATCGCTCTTCTTCCGCCTGAGGGTGATCCCTGGCGTTTCGCCGCCGTGGGAGCAGGCGATATCACCCTTTTGCCACCAGACGAGAAACCCGCCTCGTCTGACGGTGTAACGGTTGTCGTGCCGGCGACGGAGGTGGCGGTCGCCACGGTCCGCCTGGTTGGTACGCGCCGGGCCGACTGGCTGCGGACAGCACGCTTTGCTGTCGAGGACGATATCTCCGTACCGGTGGAGAATTTGCACGCCGCGATTGGCCAGCGTAGCGGTGCCGGAGATGAGGGAACTGTCTGCATGGTGGCGCGGGAGGTCATGGACGGCTGGATGCAGCGCCTGACCGAAGCCGGGCTGGAAGATGCCCGCCTGGTTGCTGATGTGACGCTGCTGGAGGCAGGCTCACCGCCGCTGGACATGGGCAGCCATATCATCGTCTCCGCAGAAGACCGCCGGTTCGCCATCGACAAGTCTCTGCCATCCGATCTCGTCTCCGCGCTGATACAGCGTGCAGGACAAGAACCGGAGGTCGTGGACGATCCCTTGCTGGCACTTGCGCAACGTTTCTCGGCAGGTGAGACAGGCATAGATCTGCGTCAGGCCGATTATGCCCGCAAGGCGGAATTGCCAATTGATCTGAAACGGTTCCGCCTTCTGGTCGGTCTGGCGGTCGTTTGCGCGCTGGCCTGGGGCGCTTACACGATTGCCAGTATTCGCGCGATGAACCAGCTTGAGGCCGTCCTCGATCGTCAGACGCGGGCGAGTTTCGCTGCCATGTATCCGGGGCAACCCGTCCCGTCGAACATCGTGGCCGCTGTCCGTGAACGCTCTGGCAGCGCCCAGATGCCGGTTGCAGGCTTCCGTGAAATGGCCGGGGTGCTCTACGCTGCGCTGGCCAATCAGGAAGGCGTCCGCCTCTCCAGCCTGCGCTACGATGCCGATACGGGGCAATTGCAGGCGAAACTCGTCTATAGCGCGTTCGGGGATGATGAGACCCTCAAGAACGCGATCGAAACAGGCGGCCTGTCTGTCCGGCTCGGCGATGCGCGCGTCGAGGATGGCCGGGTTGTCGGCGATTTGATACTGGAGCAGGCATCATGACGGAATTCTGGTCCACCCGGTCTGTTCGGGAACGTCTGCTGATCCTCCTTGCCGGTTTGCTCGCCGCAGCATTGCTCACCAATCTGCTTGTGGTCCGCCCATTGGTGACCGCGAAAAGCGACGCGGCGGCATCGCTGGCCGTTGCTTCACGGACGCTGGATGTCGTGTCTGCGGCCCGGCCGGTGTCCAATGCCCGCCAAACGCCAGGTGCTTCCGGTGTGGCGGGCGAAGACTTGCGCTCGAGGCTGGTCGGACTGGCTGCCCAGCGAGGCATTTCCGTTTCCAGGCTGCAATCGAACGAGCGCGGGGCGATCATTATCCAGTTCGACCAGGTCTCGGTGCAGTCGCTGTTCGCCTGGCTGGAAGCTGCCGAGCGTGAGCTGGGGGCGGAGCCCGCCCAGGCATCAATATTTTCTGACGCGGCAGGCACGGTCCGCGCGAGTTTCGAGTTCCGGGGTGGTGCATCGTGATGCGCAAGATTCTGCTCCTTTCAATATTCATTGGCGTCCTGGTCCTCACGCTTGTGGCCAGCGCTCCGTTGTCGTTCATTCTGAAGCGATCAGGCCTCGTGCAGCAGGGAGTGTCCTGGCAGCAGGCGCGCGGCACAGTCTGGCACGGCCAGGTGACGGGTCTCTCTGTGCGGGGAGATGCCATCGGTGCGGTGCAGGGGGACTTCAGTCTCCTGCGAATGATACAAGGTCAACCGGGGCACCTGATCCGCTGGAGCGGTCCGCAGGGACAGGGATCGGCGCTGGCCGCCTTGTCCGGTCCCGGCATAAAGGTCCGGAAGGGACGGGCAGCGATGACATTCGATGCGACCCGTATCTCCTCTGTTTTTCCGGCTCAGGACGTTTCCCTACGTTTGTCCAATGTTTCAATTGACGCCACCTCCAAAGGTTGCCAGTCGGCCAGCGGCGATGTGCGTACCGATGCGCTGTCAACGATTTCCGCCGTTTACGGAGCAAACTGGCCGGAGCTGGACGGCTCTCTTTCCTGCGTGGATGGGGAGTTGGTCGTTTCAGTCGAAGGCAGGGCCGCGGATGGAACGCGCATTGCGGCGAAGTCTTCCCTGCAGGGCAATGGCCGGCTGGAACTCTGGGATGTGCCGGATAGTCAGACGAATGCGCTGCTGCTGGCAGGTTTCACAAATGAAGCAGGGCGGTTTGTCTATATGCAACGAGGATCAAATGGGGAATCTGTCCAGTGAATAAGCTTATCCTTTTGTCCGGGCTCGCTTTCCTTGGTGCCTGTGCGTCATCAGGCGCCCCGCCGGCAGCCGACGCGCCCACGGGGGCCAGCACAGCGGCGACGGCGTCCCTGCCTGCGCAGACGCTGGAGCCCGGAACGTGCGGCCTTTTCCTCTGGACGCGTGACGAGCCACGCCACTTTGTCCTTTTCTTCGCGGCGGGGGACCCCACAGCCGAGGCGATCGTGAATGGCCGCCAGCAAACGCTCAATGTTGATTTTCAGGACGGAAACGTTTTCGGACAATTCCTGACCCGTATGGCGTTCAGCGCGCCAGATGGAGATGCCGTCACACTGACCCTGACGCCCGGCGAAGAGATCGAGGGGGGACGTCGTGTGCCGTTGGCGCGTATGATTTATGACAATGAAGAGGGATGGGAAATCATAACACCTCTTACAGGATTGACGGCTTGCCAACCTGAGTGACTTCCCGTTTCCTGTAGTAACTACTGCGGTACACAAATAATACACGATAATGGATCGTGTTGACACACAACTGTCACAAAGCATATTGTGACAGTTATGTTACGTCACACCTACAAATTCCTGTCCGTTTCGGCGCTGGCCCTTGCGGCTCTGAGCGGTCCTTCCTTTGCAGAAGCCGATACGGCCTGTGACCTGTCCAATGGATACGCAGCCGCGCCAGCGGCTTTCCAGCAGGAAGCAAATGCCTGCCTGAATGGAATTGACGGAGTCGAGACTGACGCCGTGATGGCTGACCAATTGTTGCGTCTGACCGACGCGCAGCGCACCAGCCAGGGTGTATCTGAACTTTCGATGCTCAGTTCCCTGAGCGAAGCAGCCCGGCTGCACGCGCTCGACATGGCCGTGCGCGGTTACGCGTCCCACCAGGATCTGGAAGGCCGCACGCATCTTGACCGTGTCCGGATGCTGGAACGCAGCCGTCTGATCGGTGCGTTCGGTGCGAACATCGTCATCGTGAAAGCCGGCGCTTCGGCGGAGGACGTTCAAAAGGTGATCATGGCTGATGAAGCGAATGCCGCGAACCTGAAGCGCGACGAGTTCGATCACATGGGCGTGGCCGCTGTTGAAGCGAATGGCGTTCTCTACGTTGTCGAACTCTTCGCCCGTATCGATGGCCAGCTGAACACACCGGTTCCGATGGTCGCTGCGCCGCGCACAAACCTTGCGGCCGATTATAGCGATCAGTTCGAGCCGGTCGGTTGGTCGGTGGTTTCGGCCAATGGCGAAACGCTCATGCGCGGTATCGGCAGCAAGATGCCGGCGTCTGTCCCGGAGATTTCCGAAGGCTTCCTCCAGATGGACGTGGAGCTTGGCAACAGCATCTACACGCTGAGAGGCCCGGCGATTTCGTCGTCGCTCTGACAGACGGCTCCAGGTTTTTCCAATTCGCCCGGGCCCTGTGCCCGGGCGTTTTCGTTTTGGCCTGATCCTTCTATGCTGGTGCCTCACTGTCGCGGCCGTGAAGGGGATCGGCATTCATGAATATCGACGTGTTGCTCTGGAGCGTGGTCCTCCTGCCGGCGCTGGCGGCGCTTGCCTGGATCGATATCCGGACGCTGCGTTTGCCAGACCCTTTGACCCTTCCTCTCATTGGCGCAGGCCTGGTCCAGTCCTGGTACTTTACAGGGAATGTCTGGAACGCCCTGATCGGGGCGGTCGCCGGATACCTGTTCTTTCTGGCAATTGAGAAGGGGTACAAGGCGCTGCGCGGTCAGGATGGGCTGGGCCGCGGCGATGCAAAGCTGCTTGCCGCGGGCGGGGCCTGGTGCGGGTGGATAGGTCTTCCCTGGATTGTGCTGATCGCGAGCAGTTCAGGCCTAGTCTTTGCGGGGGCGCTCACGCTTCTCGGGCGCCGGCCTGCAGGCATGATGCCCTTCGGCCCGTTCCTGGCCTTCGGGATAGCGGTGGTCTGGCTGGGGCAATTGAGACTGGGATGGATCTGACCGGCAGACCAGATTGATGTGTCGATGGTTGGGGTTTAGGAGCGGTATATGACGGGAACGCGGATCAAACCACGACCAGACCGGCGCACCGCGATTCTTGATGCGGCAGAGGAACAATTTGCCAGGCATGGATATGACGGCGTGACACTGCGCGCCATCGCCAAACATGCCGGTGTCGATGTGGCGCTGTCCAACTACTATTTCGGCCCCAAGCGGGACCTGTTCGATGCCGTGCTGGTGCGCCGTGCCGAAATCCTGAACGAGATGCGCCTGAACCAGCTTGATGAATGCCTGGCTGGCAGCGACCAGCTGCCTTCGGTAGAGGCGATCATCCGCGCCTATCTGCGTCCCTTGCTGACGGGCGAGCATGTGCAGGAAGGGGGCTGGAAAAATTATTACGCGCTGATCGCCTATGTGAACAATTCCCCCGAATGGGGCGGCCAGTTGATGACGCAGTTCTTCGATCCGCTGGTTGACCGGTTCATGGACGCGTTCCGTCTCGCATTGCCGGGGATAGAAGACCGGGACCTGTACTGGGCCTATCATTGCCTCTCGGGTGCGCTGACGCTGACCTTCGCCCAGACTGGACGTATCGACCATCTTTCCGGCGGTTTATGCCGTTCAAATGATCTGGCGGATGCCTACGAGCACATGGTGAAATTCACCGCAGCGGGCTTTGAATCCTTCCGTCAGTGAGATCTGATCGAGCCGGAACAGGACGGCGGGTGACACGGTTGCTGTTGCGGTGGCCTTAAATCTGTTGTGAATTGAATTTTCAGGGGAAAGACGGGCGTACCCGGCCACCAGTCTGGCCGGTCTGGAGTGAGGAATCGGTCTTGGGAAAAAGACGCAGTCTGCTGGCGTTCACGGCATTGATCGGCGCGAGCACGGCGCTGACGGGGTGCCTGACGAGAAGCATAAATACCCGGCCGCCGGTGGTTTCCGACGGTATGGGCTCAGACCTGCGCGTGATGCTGGATGACAGCTGCCTGCCGGAAGACACTCGCGGACCGGGGGATCGTACGCTGGGATTCGGCCAGGAACTGGCGCTTCAGGCGGGCATGCTCATGTTCGATTCTGTCGGGGCATGGCTGCAGCAGATGGGGGCACCAAAGATCGATCGCAGCACCGGCGTCGTGAGCGGCAAGCTGTTTACCAGCCCGGACATGATGGAGTTCAACCGCGAGGTTGCCTGTGTTCATGTGATCCGGAGCGGATTTGATCCATCGGGGCCCGCTTTCGGCAATGCTCCGCCGGAGTTTCTGGCGGAATGGAACCGTCTCGGCCTCGTCTCCCGGCCGTCCTTCTATGCTGAGATCCACCTCATGCCGGATGAAGAGCGATCCGGGTATTTTACCGGGGAGCTTTTGAAAGTCGTATCGAATGAATTCGAGCGGCAGGCGCGTTACGATTCGCGCGACTATCTTGTCGTGCTCGATTTCGAGCGGCCGGAACCGCGCACCTATGTCCAGTTCACGCCGGAAGGTGCGGTGGAGTTTCACGACGCATCGGGGTTCGCGCGGGGCGTGTTCAAGTTTCCTGAGCTGAAACGTGGAGAGTATATTTCCGGTGCGGCTGCGACCGGTCTTGAGACGGGCTGGATGCCGCTCGACTATTCCGGTGTCGACCGCGATTCCGGTATTTTCAATCTGTTCGTCGATGTGCTGGAGCTGAAGCGCGGGGATCCGCTGCTTTCCGATATTGGTTCGCTTCTGCGCTCCAATGCCGTACAGGCGGCGGCAGAGGAAGAATTGCGCAAGCAGATCGACAAGGAAGGCACACGCGAGGACGAGGAAGAGGAGCGGGCGGACGAATTGGTCGCGCAGCGCGGACTCGAACGTGCACTCCGGCGGGCCGTACTCGATCTGCGGCGGACGCTCGCAGAGGATGACATCAGTTCAGACTACCTGATCGCCTCGCGCGACGATGTGGAAGATGCGTTGTTCGACATCGAGCACCGCTTCAACTGGCGCGGGCCGAAGCCGGAAGACCGGATCGATGAGGCCGAAACCCTGCTGGAGGAGGCCGACGTTCGCGTTGAAGCCCTTCTGGAAGAAGAGCTGGCCGTCGAGGAGCCCGAGGACGAGTTCGACGATCAGTTCTGACGACTAGTAGGTCGCGGTCGCTGCCGCCCAGTCCGCCAGGCCACCTTCGCTCGACCGTTTGGCGACTTCGGTCAGCATGCGCGTGGCGAAGTCGACAGGTTCCCGTTCTGGCTGTTCTTCTTCTGCAATGGTCCGCATGCGCGCAGGTGTCGGCAGCAGGTCGCCGGCGAATGCAACCCCTTCAGGAATGACGAAAGCATAGATTCTGGCGCCGTCTTCCGCTGGCGGGATAACCATCCACGGCACTTCCGGAAGGGTAATCGTCTGGCCGGCTTGTACGATCGCACTTTCTTCCGGTGTCCGGTCATTCGGGAAGTAGGTGTTGATACGGCCGGAGTTCTCCAGTTCGAAGACGATCAGGCGGCCCGCGATGTTCGGTGTCACCGAAATCTTCAGCGCCGCGTTCGCGCCTTCGCCCTCCTGGACCACATCGAGGGCAATACGGTCCCGGGTTGGGCTCAGCACCCGCGCCATGGCCTCCATGGTTTCGGCGGTGGCGACAAAGACCTGTTCCGGCTGCGCATCGACGAACATTGCACCGCGGGCGGTGCTTTCGATCCAGTCCCGATAGGGGGAGACGCGCGTGTAGACGCCTTCAGACTTTGCGGCGGCGCACTCGAAGCCGTAACTGACGATCCCGACCTGATAGGTCCGCTCCTTTGCGTCGAGGGCGACCAGCGGCCCGCCGCTATCGCCCTGGCAGCTGTCGACACCGCCGAACTTCCGGCCGGCGCAGATCTGCGTGCTGCCATCATAAGCGAGGTCGGCATATTGGGCGCTGCAGACCTCTGGCGGCTTCATGGGAAGCATGGCGTGATAGAGGTAGCGCGATCCCGCCCGGCCAGAGCGGTCGCTGGCGCCGATGCGGAAGGTCTCCAGCCGGGCTGCGGCGCCTGAGTCGGCCTGCTTGCCGAACCCGGCCACGAAAGCCCGGGCGCCATTCGCGTCACTGTCGGATGGGCCGCCGGACGAAAGACGTGCCAGCTGGCCCGTCCATGTCCGCCCGATGCGGACAAGGGCGAGGTCGTTTTCCGATCCCTCCCAGACACCGGGTGAGACTTCCATAGTCGGCTTATAGTCCGGATGGATCATGACGGCGTCGACGTCAAACACGGCTTCGTCACCGGCACCGAGGTCGTCTGTGCCGCCGATAACTTCAAGTTTGGCTCTTGGCTTCCACTCCCACCGGCCATCGACCTGCCGGGATTCCCCTTCAAAACAATGCGCTGCCGTCAGCACCCAGCGCCGCGCGACGAACGTGCCGCCACAGAAATACTGCAAACGCCCGGTCCGCGTCTCATGCCGCAAGGCCGCGATATAAGGCCACTGCGCCAGTGTGGAGCGGTCTCCATTCACGATGCGGTCCGAGGCGCGGGCATCGGCATCCAGCGTTGCGGTCCAGGCCAGCTGGTCCGTGCCGGGGGCCTCGTCCGGCGTGGTCTGACAGGCTGTCGCCAGGCCCAGAAAGCCACCGGCCAACACGAATGGGCGGAAGAATTTCATCATGAAGAGCCTCACTCGCTGACGCTGTAGGTAAGCAGCCCCATGCCTGTATTGGCGTAGGGGTCAGATGACGGCGCGTCAGACATGGCATCCCGAACCTCGAAGACCATGATATCCGAATAGGATTGCCAGACGGTCCGGATCGGCCCCTTCGTCCGGCTGAGGTCCGGCAATGTGTCGCCGATCAGCGCCATCCGTTCCGGCAGAACGAATGCCGCCAGCGTGCTGTCACCTGGCACAGTTGGCGGGGAGATGCTGATAGAGACACCGCCAGGCGGCAGGACGACCGACTGCTGGGGCTCCACGAGCGCCGTATCTACTTCTCCGGAATTGCAGGGGAACAGACAGCTCACCGCACCGGACGGGTCGAGATCGAACACCCACAGGCGGCCCTTGACGGAAGGATCGATGAAGATGCGAACCCGTTCGCCGGAGCGGAATTCCGATCCGCCTTCATTGATGCGGACACTCACCTTGCCGTCCGCCGGCTTGAGGGTTCGGATCAGATTCTCCAGACCGGCTTTGGTCATATAGACCGTCTTTTCCGGTTTCGCGTCCACGAATGCCGCCTTGGGAACGACTGACTGTACGAAGTCTTTGAAACCCGAAACACGGGTGTAGACGGCGGGCTTTCCGCGAACGCCGCAGCTTTCGCCAAAGCTGACAATGCCAATCTGATAGACCCGGCCTGCGAAGTCCCGCGCGATGAGCGGGCCGCCGCTATCGCCCTGGCACGAGTCGATGATGCCGGTGTCGTAACCGGCGCAGATCATGCTGGTGCTGTCATAGGAGTCGACCTGGTAGTCCGTGCTGCAAGCCATCGGACTGCGTGTGGGGATCATGGCGTTGCCGAGGATATCTGTGTACGCAGCGAACGGGCCTTCAGCGGAATTGTAGCGTTCCGGTTCGTTCTGGCGCATGTCGGTTTTTCCGAACCCGGCGAAATAGGCCGGACCGAAGAAGCGGTCGACATCGGAGGCGCTGCTGGCAGAGAGGCGCACAACCGGCCCGGTCCATGGCCGGTCGAGCTTGACGACGGCAATGTCGTTCACAGGAACCTTGTTTTCACCCCCGCGCGTGAAGTTTGGTGCGATGCGCACATCCGCGGCGTTGTAGACCTGTTCGGGCGTAACAGTTTTCAGATCCCTGGCGCCGAGGACAATCTGAAGCGCTCCGGATCCGGGGCGTTCCCATTGGCCTGTCGCCGCGTTTTTCGTCGCGCCTTCGACGCAATGCGCGGCTGTCAGAACCCATTCGGAGGAGATCGCCGTTCCACCGCAATCATACGTGACCAGGCCATTGCGGGTGCCGCGCAGGGCGGCGAAGAAGGGCCAGTCTTCCTTGCGGGCCGGTTGGGTGTTGAAGCCTTTGGTTCCGGCGGTCTCATCCGGAAGGGAGAATTCAGTGCGGGGCCAGCTTGGGTCCTCGTCCGGAAACGCGTCTGGCTGGGCGCTTGCCATGCCGGTGCATGCGGCGAAGGCCAGCAGGAACAGTCCAGCAAGGGGTTGTAGATACTGGATTTTCCGCACTTCACTCTCCCACCCTGAACACGACAGGTCTGGCGAGTGTAACAGGCCGCGCGAAGCTTACCAGCCTTTCGCGGGGATCAGCGGAATTCCTTCTGAATCTTGCGCAGTGCGTCAGCACCCGGATTGAGTTTCGCATAAGGAAGCGAGTGCAGGGGCGTATCCGGCAACTTCTTGTGTTCGGCCATCGCCGGGCGCGATTCATCAATGTAGAGCAGGCCTGTCAGGATCTCCTGAGTCTGTTGGCTCTCAAGGAGTTTCTCCATCGCCGATGCCCGGTTGGTCGGGTCGTAGTCCGTATCCAGTTTGCGGAGCAGGATCGATCCGCCGTCATGCAGCTCAACCGGCATGGACTCGCCCTCATCATAGGCCGCCGTAATTTCCTCGCTCGGCGGCACATAATCGGCGTGTACGGCCTTGTGATAGTATTGGTAGGTATGCGCGTAGGATTTGGTCGAGCCTTTGTGATCATTGAAGCTGACACACGGAGAGATCACATCAATCAGCGCAAAGCCGCGATGAGCGATTCCGGCCTTGATGAGTGAGACGAGCTGTTGCTTGTCACCCGAAAAGCTGCGCGCAACGAACGTCGCGCCGATGGACAGCGCCATGATCGCCGGATCAATTGGCGGCAACATGTTCGTCGCGCCTTTCTTGGCCTTTGATCCAATATCGCTGGAGGCCGAGAACTGTCCTTTTGTCAGTCCGTACACACCATTGTTCTCAAGCATGTAGATCATGTCGACATTGCGCCGGATGGCATGTGCCATCTGGCCAAGCCCGATGGACAGGCTGTCACCGTCGCCGGAAACACCAACATAGGTGAGGTTCTTGTTCACCGCCGCTGCGCCGGTAGCGAAGGAAGGCATACGCCCATGCACCGTGTTCGCGCCATGGGCATCTTTCAGGAAGTATGTCGTTGTTTTGGACGAGCATCCGATGCCGGAGACTTTCACAACATCCTTTGGATCTGTCGAGAGTTCGTAGAACGCACGGGTGAGGGCGGCCGTCACACTGTCATGGCCGCATCCGGCGCACAGTGTAGACATCGCCCCATCATAGTCGGCCCGTGACTTTCCGAGCGCATTGGTTGGCTCATTCAGTCTGCGGATTTTGGGTTTGACGAAGGAGGTCATGCGATTTTCCTCACTTTCAGGGCGGTTTCCACAGCCTCATAGACGAAACGGAAGTTCAGCGGTTCACCGGAATAGTGCAGCACGGGCACCAGCTTTTCCTTGGCGGCGCTCGTTTCCGTGATCAGAAGGTTCAGCAATTGCGCGTCGCGGTTTTGCTCCACAACGAAGACCTCTTCATGTGCGTCGACAAAGGCCGCGACGTCGTCACTGAAGGGGAAGCCGCGGACGCGCATATAATCGACCGGGATACCGGCGGCTTCCAGCCGGTCACGTGCTTCCGTCACGGCGGCGTCGGAACTGCCAATGGCAATCATGCCATAGCGGGCCGGCCGTTCGGCTTTCTTCACAACCGGTTCCGGCATGAAGGCAGCGGCGCGTTTCCATTTTTCGTATAGCCGGTCGACGACCTCTTTGTATTCCGGACCTTTTTCCGTGTAGCGGCCGAGTTTCGTATGGCCGGATCCGCGCAGGAAATAGGCGCCTTTTGGATGGGTGCCGGGCAGGGTCCGGTAAGGGATCGTGTCGCCGTCCACATCCAGGTAGCGGTAGAAGGCGTCGATTTCCTCAAGCTGTTCTGCATCAAGAACTTTGCCGCGGTCAGGCACATAGTCTTCCGGCCAGGTCAGTTCATCCACCATCCAGTCATTCATGCCGATATCGATGTCGGACAGGAAGAAGACCGGGGTCTGGAAGCGTTCGGCAAGGTCGAGGGCCTTTGCCGAGAATTCGAAACACTCGCCGGGATCCGCCGGGAACAGAACCAGATGGCGCGTATCGCCATGCGAGGCATAGGCGCAGAGCTGGATATCGCATTGCTGTGTCCGCGTTGGCATGCCGGTCGATGGGCCGACCCTCTGGATGTCGCAGATCACCAATGGGACTTCGGTGTAATACGCAAATCCAATAAACTCGCTCATCAGAGAAACGCCGGGGCCAGATGTCGGCGTGAAGCCGCGCGCGCCGGCCCAAGCCGCGCCGATGGTCAGGCCGGCAGCCGCCAGTTCGTCTTCCGCCTGCAGGATACAGAAATTGTGTTCTCCGGTTTCGGGGTCAACACGCAGTTCCTCGCAATACTTCTGGAACGAGTCCATCAGGGAGGTGGAAGGTGTGATGGGATACCATGCCCCGAACGTGGCACCGCCAAAGACCGCCCCGATGCCGGCGGCGGTGTTGCCGTCGATCATGACCTTGTCCTTGGTCTTGTCCAGCGGGCTGACGCGGAAATCCAGCGGGCATTTGAAGTTCTGCTTCGCATAGTCATGGCCCAGCGCCACAGCCTGCATGTTCAGCGGGATGAGCTTTTCCTTCCCGGCGAACATTTCCGTCACCAGTTGTTCGATCACGCTGAGGTCAAGGTTCAACAAGGCGGCGGCGGCGCCGACATAGGCCATGTTCTTCATCAGAATGCGTGAACGCGCTGCCTTGAACGCGTCATTGCACATGGCAGACAAGGGGGCGCCGATCACCGTCACGTCGGGGCGCGACAACAGCTGTGGGCGCGGCCATGTGGAATCGTACAGCAGAACGCCGCCAGGTGCGAGTTCGGCGAGGTCGTCCTCATATGTTTCGGGGTTCATCGCGATGACGAAATGGATTTCCCCGTCGCGGCCCGCATAGCCGTCGCCTGTTACCCGGATTTCGTACCAGGTCGGCAGGCCCTGAATGTTGGACGGGAAGATGTTCTTGCCAACGACGGGCACACCCATCCGGAAGATGGCTTTCATCAGCAGGCCGTTTGCACTGGCCGATCCTGTGCCGTTCACCGTCGCGATGCGCACGGTGAAATCATTGATGCCGGGTCCATTCATGCCACGGTCTCCACTTGGTCGTCCGCATGGGGAATTTTTATTACGCCTTCTTTCATGTCCCAGGCTGATGTGGGGCAGCGTTCGGCGCACAGACCACAATGCAGGCAGACATTTTCATCCTTGATCATCACCCGGCCTGTGAGCGGCAGGGGATTGGACACATACAGGGATTGGCCGTCCGGGGCGTCCGGCTGGCTCAATGAGGCACGCAGTTCTGCTTCGCTGTCTGCATCGGGCGTGATGCTGAGGCATTCGACCGGGCAGACATCGATACAGGCATCGCACTCTTCACAGAGCGCCGTTTCAAACACGGTCTGCACATCGCAATTCAGGCAACGCTGGACTTCGACCGCGATCTGTTCAGCCGTAAAGCCGAGCTCGACTTCGATGTTCAGCCGCTGGAACCGGTCCACCAGTGCGACATGTTCCATTTCGCGGCGTTCGGCGTTCGTATAGGCGTTCGAATAGCGCCACTCGAACATCCCCATCTTGGCGGACTGAAGCTCGACCTCGCGAGGGGCGCGGTCCCGCAGGCCGAGCCCCTGGCAATGGCGGTGGATCGAGATCGCGGCCTGATGGCCATGTTCCACGGCCCAGATGATGTTCTTCGGCCCGAAGGCAGAATCGCCGCCGAAGAAGACGCCTTTGCGGCTGGATTCAAACGTCTCCTCATCGACAACCGGGACATCCCACTTGCCGAATTCGATACCGGCATCCTTCTCGATCCACGGGAAGGCATTCTCCTGGCCGATCGCAAGAATGACGTCGTCGCAGGGCAGGGTTTCTTCGCCGGTCACACGCTGTCCGGTAATCTCACCCTTTTCGTCGATGTCATATTCCATGAGCTCGAATGTCATGCCGACCAGTTTGCCATTCTCGGTGACGAAGGCTTTCGGTGAATGGTTCACTACGATCTCGATGTTTTCTTCTTCGGCATCCTCCAGTTCCCATTCGGACGCCTTGAAGAAGTTCCGCGGTTTGCGGGCCATGACTTTCACACTCTCCGCCCCAAGACGAAGAGATGTGCGGCAACAGTCCATGGCCGTGTTGCCGACGCCGATGATCAGGACATTCTTGCCGATCGAATCAATGTGGTCGAACGCGACAGACTCAAGCCAGTCGATTCCGATATGAATGTTTGCGTCCGCCTCTTCGCGGCCGGGCAGGTGCAGGTCCTTGCCCTTGGGCGCTCCGGTGCCGACGAAGACCGCGTCCCAGCCCTCGTCCAGCAGTGCTTTCATGCTGGAGACCGGTGAATTCAGTTTCAGCTCCACACCCATGTCGAGAATGTACTGAAGCTCTTCGTTGAGTACTTTCTCCGGCAGGCGGAAGGCCGGGATATTGGCGCGCATCAGGCCGCCGGCTTCTGGAAGCTTTTCGAAGATGGTGCACTCATAGCCCAGCGGCGCAAGATCGTTCGCGACGGTAAAACTCGCGGGGCCGGCGCCGATCAGGGCGATCCGCTTGCCGTTCGTCTGTTCGGGTTTTGCGGGAAGCCGGTCGGTAATGTCATCGCGATGGTCTGCCGCCACACGCTTTAGCCGGCAGATCGCAACCGGTTCGCCGTCCACCCGCGTGCGCCGGCAGGCCGGTTCGCATGGCCGGTCGCAAACGCGTCCGAGAATGCCCGGGAAAACATTCGAATCCCGGTTGAGCAGGTAGGCGTCGCTGAAACGCCCTTGCGCGATAAGCCGGATATATGCCGGGACCGGCGTATGTGCCGGGCAGGCCCATTGGCAATCGACGACCTGATGAAAATAGTCGGGATCGCTCGTGTCTGTTGGTTTCATATTTGCCCGCTTCCTCCGGAGAAAAGACTAGCGACACAAATCAGCGGCATCAATGACCCGTTGTCGGTTGCGACAACGGGCGCAGGTCCTGCGATTTGCGGATGATTACGTTGCACGTCAGCGACCCTTGAAGTTTCCCGGTCGGCGCTCGAAGACGGACTTGATGCCTTCCTTATGGTCCTCGGTTGCGCGCAGCTTCCATTGTTCTTCATGTTCATGGGCGAGCGTATCCCGCACCGTTTCATAAAGCCCCTCGCGCAGGGTTTGTCGTGTCGCCAGGACGCCCAGCGGACCGCCTTCGGCGATTTCTGCCGCCAGCCTGTGAGCCGCGTTGCGCACCTCAGCCAGCGGGGCCAATTCATCGGCGAGGCCCATGGCGACGGCTTCCTCTCCCTTGATGCGCCGGGATGTCAGCAACATCAGCGACGCCTTTTGCGGGCCAAGCAGCCGGGGCAGGGTGGCGCTGAGGGCAAAGCCGGGATGGAAGGCAAGCCGCGTGAAATTGGCGACAAATCGTGCCTCTGGCGCGGCAATCCGGAAGTCAGCAGACACCGCCAGGCCGAGACCGGCCCCGACAGCAGCCCCCTGGATCGCGGCGACAACCGGCTTTTTCGCCTGATAGATGCGCAGGGCCTGATCGTAGAATTCGCGCACCGGGTCATCGCCCGATCCGCCGACCCCGCCGCCACGTTCATCATTCGCAAGGTCCGCCCCCGCGCAGAAGGCCTTGCCCTCGGACGCGAGCACGATGGCACGGCATTCCGGTGTGTCATCCAGCTTCAGCAGCGTTTCGCCGATTTCGCGCAGCAGAGCCACATTGGCGTGATTGTTCGGGGGATTGGAGAAGACGATCTCGGTCACATGGCCGACATCGCGCACAGTGATTGTATGTGTCATGGGCGGGTATCCATAAGGTTTCGGGCGACGACCATCCGGTGCACTTCCGACGGGCCGTCATAGATGCGCATGTTGCGGATGCGCCCGGCAAACAAGTGCAGGGGCATTTCCTTGGTCATGCCCATCGCGCCGAAACATTGCATGGCGTTGTCGATGATTTCCTGCGCCATCTCTGTCGCGTAAAACTTGATCATGGAGATCTCGGTGCGCACATCGCGGCCCTGATCGATCTTCCACGCACAGTCATAGGCCATCAGGCGGGCCGCGTGGATTTTCGCGGCACCATCGGCAACCCACCACTGGATTGACTGGCGTTCCGACAGTTTGTGGCCGAACGTTTTTCTCTGGGGCGCATAGTCCCGCATCATGTCCAGCGCGCGCTGTGCGGCGCCGATACACCAGGCGGCCATCTCCATACGGCGGGTGCCCAGGCGGACCTGCATCGGACCGAAGCCCTGGCCTTCTTCGCCCAGCAATTTCCAGCCCGGAACCCGGCAGTCTTCCAGCGTCACTTCATAGGTGAATTCTCCGCCCAGCATCGGGATGCGGCGAAGCACGTTGAAGCCAGGTGCGTCGCGGTCGACCAGAAAAGCCGACATGCCGCCACGCGCTTTCTTCTCCTTGTCCGTGATCGCCATCAGGATCGTGAAATCGGCTTCGGCGGCGCGGGTGATCCAGATTTTGCGGCCATTGATGATCCAGTCATCACCGTCGCGCACGGCCCGTGTGATCATTCCGGATGGATCTGCGCCGGCGCCTGGTTCGGAAATGCCGATGGCGGAAATGGTTTCACCCCGGGCGTAGGGTTCAAGGTAGGCCTTCCGCTGCTGTTCGTTCACCGTCGTCATGAGCATGCGAAGGTTCGGCGAATCCGGTGGAAGCGTATAGGTCGCGACCGTAGAGCCGAGGGCTTCATTGACGGCCACAAGGGCCACGTGCGGCATTCCCATGCCACCCGCATCTTCCGGGGCATCGAGGCTCCACAGGCCGAGATCTTTTGAGACCTTGTCGAGCCTTTGGCGTTCCTCAGTCGTCAGGTAGGCGCCTTGTCCGCTGGCTTCGCGTTCGAGCACGGCGCTTTCAAGCGGCATCAGCTCGTCCCGCACAAAGCGCTGGACGAGATCCGCAAGCATTCTGTGCTCTTCGTCCAGTTCAAATCTCATATTTGGCTCCTCCGGCCACCTTATTTCGGTGACTCCGGGCGGCAGAACGCCACAAAGTAAAGAGTCGGGCAAGGCGGCAAACCTCATGACCTTGGGGAAGGTATCCGGCGGGCAAAAGGTTCCCGAAGTCGGGAACATGCTGTTAATCTGAATTATCGGGGAGCGCAGACTGAATGGCCGCGTGGCCGCAGGATCTTCGCGAAAAAGGGTACTTTTTTCATGGCAGGATCAGACGGCAGCGGCGAGGCGAATGACCAGGATACTTATTGGGTCCTCCGGAAGGACCAATTGGAATGCATGGCCTCGACCGTGAGGATGGATATCGTCGACCACCTCGTCGGGAACGGGCAGATGTCGATCAAGCAGCTGGCGGCGTCGATGGGGCGCCAGCCGTCGTCGATCTATTATCACATCGACATGCTGGTGAAGGCCGAACTGGTCGTTGAGGTGGGCACGCAGATTTCAAACCGCCGGTCTGAAGTGCTGTACGCCACGCGGGCGCCCCGGATACGTCTGCAGAAGGCTCTGGCAGATCCGGATAATATTGAAACGATCGACAGGACGGTCGGGGCCGTGTGCCGGCAGGCGCACAGGGATTTTGTCGAGGGGATGACACACCCGGATGCACAGCTGGAAGGGCCGGAACGCAATCTGGGGTTTTTCCGCCTGATTAACCGGCCAAGCGCCGAATCCCTTCGGGAAATCAACGGTTATATCGAACGGATCGCCGAAATCCTCTGGGAAGAACGTGATACGGATCAGCCGCTCATCGCGTTCGCCTGGACGCTCACACCGCTTCATGAAAAGGCGGATAGTGAAGACTAGGTTCTGACGGCATCCGGCCCGTGCCCGGCGAGACGGGCGCGAGGCCTCAGACGTTGAAGCGGAACAGCATCACGTCGCCGTCCTGAACCACGTATTCCTTGCCTTCGGAGCGCATTTTCCCGGCTTCCTTGGCGCCCGCTTCGCCACCACACGCGATAAAGTCCTCGAAGGTGATGGTCTCAGCACGGATGAAGCCTTTTTCAAAGTCGCCATGGATGACGCCAGCGGCCTTCGGGGCCGTCCAGCCCCGGCGGATTGTCCAGGCGCGGGCTTCCTTCGGGCCGACGGTGAAATAGGTTTGCAGCTCCAGCAGGTCATACCCCGCGTGGATCAGGCGGGTCAGGCCGGGCTCTTCCAGGCCCAGAGTCTCCAGAAACTCCGTCCGGTCCGGTTCGTCCAGCATGGCCAGCTCGGCTTCGATCTGAGCGGAAATCACAACACAGCCTGCGCCTTCTTCCGTTGCGCGCTCTTCCACCCGTTTGGAATAGTCGTTTCCGGTCGCCGCGCTTGCCTCGTCCACATTCGCCACGAAAAGGATCGGCTTGGAGGTCAGCAATTGCAGCATGTTCCAGGCCTTGCGGTCATCCACCGGCACATCGGCGCGGCGGGCAGGGCGGCCTTCTTTCAGCTCATTGAGGGCAAGATCAATCAGCGCGACCTGAGCCTTGGCTTCCTTGTCGCCGGAATTGGCCTTCTTGATCACATTCTGCTTGCGCTTTTCGAGGCTTTCGAGGTCGGCCAGCATCAGTTCGGTTTCGACAACTTCGAAATCGGCGACCGGGTCGATCGTGCCGCGGACATGGGTGATGTCGTCATTGTCGAAGCAGCGCAGCACATAGATGATGGCGTCGGTTTCGCGGATATTGGCCAGGAACTTGTTGCCGAGGCCTTCGCCCTGGCTCGCGCCTTCGACAAGACCGGCAATATCGACAAAGTTCATGCGCGCCGGAATGATCTCTTTGGACCCGGCAACTTTCGCCAGATCAGCAAGGCGCGGTTCCGGAACAGCCACTTCGCCGACATTCGGCTCGATGGTGCAGAACGGATAGTTTGCCGCCTGTGCCGCAGCGGTTTGTGTCAGGGCGTTAAAAAGCGTGGATTTGCCAACATTCGGCAGGCCCACGATCCCGCATTTGAAGCCCATTCCGGCCTCCTTAAACTTAGATTTCGAGGGGGCCATAGCCCTATTCCCGGAGGAAAAACAGGCGGTTTTCTCTCCTGACAGCGGAATTGGGTGTTCAACAACAGGGCTTTCGGTAAGGTTGGCCCACGAAATGCAAGGCAGAACGCATGGCTTATGACGTCTTTCTCGTAACTGTGCCGGAAGATTTCGACATGGCGAAACTGGTCGCCCGTCGTCTCCGCTCGCTCAAATTCACCGTTCGTTTCAATCAGAAACAAACGGAAGACGATATTTTCGACGCGAAGGACGCGCGCGATGCCGGAAAGTCCGGCAACATGCTGGTTCTGTGGTCCGAAAATTCCGTGAAGAACGACTGGGTGCGCGCGGCCGCGGCCGTCGGCAATTCCCGGGACGGGATGCTGGTCCATGCCGGCATCGACAAGACCATCCCCTATGAGCCCTATCGCAAGATCAAACGCTTTGCGCTGGAAGGGTTTACCTCCCGCAAGATGCCGGAAGGCTTCTACAAGCTGGTGGAGGAGCTGGCGGAACGGACAGGCCGGACGGATCTTCGCGCCTGGATGAAGCTCGGCTCAAAGGATGAAGAAGGCCGGGAGGCCTGGTTTGAAGCTCATCCGGACGATCCACTGGCAATCGCTGACCGGCAGAAGCGCGAGAAGGCGCTCGGCATCAAACCGGAGCCCGCAAAAGAAGCGGCGGAAGCGGCCTCCAAGGCGGCGACAACGATCCGGAATGGCAATGGCCAGCAAGCGGCCAAGCCCACGACGGGCGTTTCTGCGGCTGTGGCGAGGGCTTCCGCAAATGCCCGCACCGCGCAGGCCACTGTGGTCCAGCCTGACGAAGATCCCGTCTATGGCACCTGGACCATCGCCGCGATTGGCGCCGCAATCACCGCTATTTTCCTGTTCAGCCTGGTCGTCCGGTCCCAACCGGTCGAGCGCGTCGACGCCAGACTTCCGGCCGTCGGGAATGCCCAGCCGGTCGTGGCGGCTTGCCCTGCCGGGACGGTGCCACGCGACATGGTCGAATTCATCGAGCAGGGACCCGTCGATATCGGCATGGGACATGGCCCGATCATCGACGACACGACGCCGCCGGAAGACGAGTAGGCGCTAGCCGAACACCGCGATTGTCTGGCGGCCGACCATGATTGGCTCGCCTTTCGAATTCCACAGGCGCATGGCCTGGCTGGAATAGCCCTGCTGCGCCGTTTGCGCGATGTGCTGGGCAAGGAACCACCCATTCTCGGTAGAGATATCGTCCGTCAGGAATTCTGCCATCCAGGTCATGGAGCTGATGCGGCCCGGAACGGTCAGCATCGACAAGGCTGCGGGGGGCGGGGAATCCGCAATGGCCAGAAGCGTGACGGCATCCATGGGCGCCGTTTCGTCCCGGTGGCGCAGCCACAGGACGATCTCGCCATCCGGCGCACCGCTGATCGGCCGGCCGCCTTTGGCCAGACGCACATTGAAATGGCGGGAGAAGGCGGGCCGGCGGCGCTCATCCGGAAAGAATTGCTGGGTCTCATCCGGCAGCGTTACCTTGGGTGCGATCATGTTGGAGAAGTCGAGGCTCGACTCCCGCGCGGTTCCGAAAGCAAAAATGCACTCCGCCACCACGCCTTCCGGTCCGGTCATGCGGACTGAGATGAACGCCGTATTCTTGCCCTCCCGCAGGACAGTCGGAACGGACACCAGCTCTCCGGACGCGGGGCCGACAAAGGCGATCTGCGCGGACCGTAGCGGGCGGCCGCCTGCCAGGGGAAGCGCGGCCTTCAGGCAAAGCGCGGCCGTCAGTCCGCCATAGGTAGTGCGGCCCTGCATCCAGTCTTCAGGCACGTTGACGCGCGAGGTATTGTCCGCGCTGAAAGCGATGGAAGAGATGAGATCTGTATAGTTCATGGCCCGTGTCCGTTGTGTCGGATTTGATTCCTGCCTAACCGCATTCCTTTTCGGAACCAACCCATGTCGCAAGGGGAACGGTGGCCAAAATAAAACGCCCCGGCCAAACGGGCCGGGGCGCTGAATTCGGGAAGGGAGCCTGCCTTAGTGCTGGCTTTCCGGCGTCGTCACACGCAGGCCGTCCAGGTCGTCAGAGACGGTGATCTGGCAGGAGAGGCGGGAGTTGTCCTGAACATTCTCGGCGAAGTCGAGCATCGACTTCTCCATTTCCTGCTGCTCGCCCACTTTGTCCATGAAATTGGTGTCGACATAGACGTGGCAAGTGGCGCAGGCGCAGGCCCCGCCGCAGTCAGCATCAATGCCGGGAATGGAGTTTTTGATTGCGGCTTCCATCACGGACTCGCCATTCTTCGCCTCGACTGTGCGTTCGGTGCCATCGTGGTCGATATAGGTAATCTTCGGCATCGGCTTTTTGGTCTCCCTTAGGCTGTGGCGGCGGCCGCAGCGATGTCTTTCATTGAGGTGGATGTATCCTTGAGCATGTCGGGCGCAACCTTTGAGCCCATCATGATCAATTTCTTGGACGCCAGGAATTCTGGCGGGCTGTTCACCGCGTCGACCGCAATCAGCGTGCCGTTACGCAGATAGAAGACGGCAAATTTCCGGTCATCCGGATTGCCGCGCACGACGATTTCGTCATGTCCCTGGTTGAGGCCGGCGATCTGCAGTTTCAGGTCATACTGGTCTGACCAGAACCAGGGGCAATCCTCTGGCGGGCGTGGTTTGCCAAGGATCGCCGCGGCAGCAAGCTTACCCTGTTCGATCGCATTATGGACGCTTTCGAGACGGCCGGAATGACCATAATGGACCAGCGGCCGGCTCGCGCAGTCACCTGCTGCGAAGATGCGGGGATCGGATGTGCGTGCGTCACGATCGGTTGCCACACCATTGTCGATGGTCAGTCCTGCTTCTTCGGCGAGTTCGACATTTGGCAGAATCCCGATGCCCACCAGGACCATGTCCGCGGGCAGCTTCGTGCCGTCCGCGAGGACTGCGGCGCTCACCTTGCCGTTTTCGCCTTCGAGATGGTCGAGCCGGGCGCCGGTCAGGATCGTGGCCCCCTGCGCCCGGTGTTCCTTCTCGTAGAAGGCGCTCATGGTCGGGCTGGTCACGCGGGCCAGCACACGGTCCGCCATTTCGAGGACCGTCACCTCAAGCCCCATCTGACGGGCAACGGCCGCGGCTTCGAGGCCGATATAACCTGCGCCAATAATCACCAGCCGGCGGCCGGCCACCATATTTGGCTGGATCCGGTCAACATCGCCAAGACCGCGTAAATCGTAAACGTTTTCAAGGTCTGCGCCCTTTGCAGGCAGCGGACGCGGGCGGGATCCGGTACACAGGATCAGCGCATCATAGGCCAGTGTGGCACCGTGTTCGAGTTCGACAATCCGGGCCGCGCGGTCAACCCGGGTGGCACGGGTCGAGAGGATCAGCTCGACATCATTGTCTTCGTACCAGGCGCCGGGTTTGAAGAAGAGACGCTCTTCGGCGAACTCCCCCTTCATGTAGGCCTTCGACAGAGGCGGACGCTGGTAGGGCAGGACAGGTTCATCACCCACAAGCACCAGCTTGCCGGAATAACCGCCCATACGCAGCGATTGCACGGCCTGCGCCGCTGCCTGCCCGCCGCCGATCAGTACGATCTGCGATGCGTCTGAAAGATCCAAATTCTACCTCCCTCAAGGCCGAACCATATTTATGACGCATGCGTCACGTTTTTTAGCCTTTTATATCCTGGCCAGTTACAGTGCAAGGCGCCGCGAATCCATGGCACGAATTATCGCAGCGGCCTAAAAGTGCATGAGATGACAGTGATTCTTGAATGTCCAGACGAGACTGCCCTGCGTGACGTGGGGGCACGTGTCGCCCGAATGCTTGAGGCGGGGGACGTGATTGCCCTTCATGGGGACCTCGGGGCCGGGAAAACGACATTCTCCCGCGGGCTGATAGCGGACTATAGCGGGACGATGGATGTCCCGAGCCCGACTTATACGCTTGTACAAATGTACGATGCCGGGCCGCTCCCGATCTGGCATTTCGATCTCTATCGCCTGAAATCGCCCGATGAAGTGGTCGAACTCGGCTGGGACGAGACCCAGGACGGCATTGCCCTGATCGAGTGGCCGGACCGGGCCGGTGACCACCTGCCGGAGTGGCGGCTGGATGTGACGATCGAAATCCTTGCCGAAGGGCGGCGCGTAACACTGGAACCGCGCGGCGAAGGCTGGCAGACACGTCTCCATGGGTTTTGACGACGCAGGCCGCGCGGCAGATATGGACGCCTTTCTGGCCCGTGCGGGCTGGGATGATGCAGCGCGTTTCCCACTTGGACAGGATGCGTCGACGCGGCGGTACATCCGCCTTGTCAGGCCGGACAAAACACGCGCGCTGCTGATGGATGCGCCCAATGTGGAGGACAGTCCCTGTCCGCCCGATGCCGATGACGAGACGCGGATCGCGATGGGCTGGAATGCCTCGACACGCCTTGCCGCGTCCCGGGTGGATGCGTTCGTTCTGGTCGCCAACTATCTGCACTATCGCGGTTTCCGAGCGCCAGAGATCTTCGCGCACGACAGCGCCCACGGATTCGCGCTGATCGAGGATTTCGGGGAAAATCTCGAAATTGCCCGCCAGATCGAAGCCGGCCGGCTCGACGAGCAAACGGCGTATGTTACCGCTGCGGGCGTTCTTGCAGAGCTGCACCGCGAAGAGGCGCCGGACGTCTTGTCGAACGGCGCGGAAGTCTGGCCGGTCCTGGATTTTGACCAGCTGGCCCTGACGTCCAATGCTGACCTTTATGCCGACTGGCTGCGTGCCGAGCGCGGCGGCGGCCCGCTGGAAGGCGCCGAACGGGAAGAGTGGGAGAAAGTGCGCGACGGTCTGATCGCGCAGGCAATGGAATTTCCCCGCACATTCACCCTGCGGGATTTCCACGCCGAGAACCTGCTCTGGCTGGGCAATGGCGAACTTGGCCTGTTGGACTTCCAGGATGCCGTGCGCGGCTGGGACGCCTGGGACATGGCCATGCTGACTCAGGACGCCCGCCGGGCGGTCTCACCCGAAGCGGCCGAAGCGGCGATCCGGCATTATCTGGACGAGACCGGAAAGTCGCGCGAGGCCTTCGACGAGCGGCTGGCCGTGATCGGCGCGCTGAACGCCCTGCGCATTGCCGGCGTGTTTTCCCGTCTCCAGCATCGCGATAACAAACCGCGCTATGGTCTGTTTCAGCCGCGGCAGCTGGCCATTCTCGCCCGAAATCTGTCACATCCCGCGCTTAAGGACATGAACGCCTTCGTGCGCCGGACCACACCTTTTGTTTTCGAGGGCTTCTGAATGAGCGTGCCAGTTCCGCACACCGCGATGGTGCTCGCTGCCGGTCTTGGCACGCGCATGCGGCCGCTGACGGATGCGTGCCCGAAGCCGCTGATCGAGGTGCGGGGCAAAGCGCTGATCGACCGGATGCTGGATCCGCTCGTCGCTGCGGGGGTGAAGCGTGCGGTCGTCAACGTCCACTATCTGGCAGACCAGGTGGAAGCGCACCTGAAGTCACGCACGGATATCGAGATCATCATTTCCGATGAGCGCGGTGACGTCCTGGAGACAGGTGGAGCGTTGGCCAAGGCGCGCCCGCTTCTGGGCGACGATCCGATCCTTGTCGCGAATACGGATGCCTTCTGGGAACCGGCCGGGCCCGAACCTGTCGAGGCGCTGGCAGACGCGTTCGATCCTGCAGCGATGGATGCTTTGCTGCTGGTGGCCGATACCGGGCGGACGCTGGGCTTCGGCGGACCGGGAGATTTCTTCCGGCACGAAGACGGCAGCATGACCCGCCGCGGCGACGCCCCGAGCGCACCTTACGCCTTTTGCGGCCTGCGTCTCATCCGGCCTCAGCTTTACGACAACGAACCCATTGAGCGCTTCTCGGCCCTGCGCGTCTGGGCGCCGCTGATCGAGCAGAAGCGCCTGCATGGCGTCCTGCTGGACCGGTTCTGGTTGCATGTCGGCGATCCGCAGGCGCTGAAAGACGCAGACATGTGGCTGGCCTGCCATGGCGGATAAGGCCGGACTGTTCTCTGGTGCGTCCCGCGTTTATACCATTCCTCCGGGAACGGACTTCCTGCGGGCGCTGGCAGGCACGCTGGCCGGGGAAGCGGGGCTGGCTGAAAATCCTGCGGCCCTCGCCGATGCCATCATCTATGTGCCGAACCGGCGGTCCGCCCGGGTTCTGGCAGGCGTGCTCTATGATGCAGGTGGCGAGAAGCCGATCCTGCCGCCAGATATCCGGACGCTGGGCGACATGGAGGCGGACGAAACGCCTTCGGTCGATGCGGCGCGCTCAGGCCTTCCACCGGCCATGACGCCCGCGCGGCGCCTCGGGGCGCTGACGCATCTGGTGCAGGCATTCTACGAACAGGCCTACGGCATTACGCCCCCGGCCGCGTCGGCTTTGGCGGCGGCACAGGAACTGAGCCACCTGATGGAGCAGGCCGCGCTCAGCGAGCATGTCGACTGGTCCAGCCTGCCGGATCTCGCGGGCTCTGCCGAACTGGCCAAACACTGGGAACAATCGGTCAAATTCCTGAAGATCATTTCGGAAAGCTGGCCGGAATGGCTGGCAGAGAATGGCGAGAGCGATCCGTTCCTGCGGGACATCGCGGCGGCGCGCATCATGGCCCGGCGCTGGGCGGAGGATCCGCCGCAAGCGCCCGTCCTGATCGCGGGGTCCACGGGCGCGACACCGGCAGGCCGTATCCTGATGAAAGCGGCGATGGCCTTGCCTCAAGGACTGGTCGTGCTGCCCGGGCTGGACATTCACGCCGACGAAGAGGCCCGCAATGTGATTGCCGGGTCTGTCAGCCACCCGCAGCATATTCTGTTCGACACGCTGCGTGACCTGGGCGTTGCGCCGGGCGATGTCCGCACCTGGCCTGGAACGGAAGGTGCTGGGAAAGCCGAAGCGCGCCGCCGCATGATCCACGAGGCGCTGGCGCCCGCGGAATCCACGGCGGACTGGCGCCGCACGCTGGACTCGCTGTCCGCGTCGCTCGGCACGGTAAAGGAAGCATTTGCCCTGTCGGCGCTGGACGGCCTGACCGTCATCGAAGCGCCGGATGAGGCCGTGGAAGCGGAAACCGCCGCGCTCCTGTTGCGCCAGGTGATGGAACAGCCGGGGGAAACGGCTGCGCTGGTCACCCAGGATGCGACCTTGGCGCGCCGGGTCAGCGGCGTCCTGCAGCGCTGGGGGCTGGATGTGCCGCCGTCATCGGGCAGCCCGCTAGGCCAGACGACCGCCGGAAGCCTGATTGGTCTTTGCGCGCGCTGGGTGCTGGATCCTGCTGAGCCCGTGATCCTGAGCGCGGTTCTGAAACACCCGTTCGCGCGCGGCTTTGAAGGTGCAGACAGTCTCGACCGCTATTTCCTGCGCGGTGCCCGCAACTGGCAGTCTCTGGATGATCTTGCCGCATCGGTTCGTTCACGGAAGGAGCTGGACCCGTATGCCAGCTTTTCCGATGAAGAGCAGGCGATCGCTGAAGAACTGGTTGAGCAGATCGCAATCGCCTTCCGCGAAACCGAAGCGGACCTGTCCCGCGAAGGCCCGATGCCGGGCCGGAAGATTGCGGAACGGATCGCCGCGCTTGCGGCCCGCGTCAGCCAGACACCTTTCCCATGGGCCGGGGAAGACGGCCGCTCTGCCACGGCAATGATGGAACATGTCGCAGACCTTGCTGACTATCTGGCGCCGATGCCGCCCCATGCCTTTGCCGAACTGATCGAGGCCGAAGCCGCCGGGCGCACTGTCAGCGCCGGCGTGGCGGAACACCCAAGGCTGGCCATCTGGGGGCCGCTCGAAGCGCGCCTCCAGTCTGCCAGTCACATCATCCTTGCAGGCCTGAACGAGGATGTCTGGCCGCAGCGTCCGCCCGCCGACGCATTCCTGCCGCGCCGGTTCCGCAAGGATCTGGGTATCAGCGATCCGGAAGACCGGGTGGGCCTGTCGGCGCATGATTTCGCGCAACTCGCTTGCGCGCCGAAGGTGACGATGCTGCACGCCCTCCGGCGGAACGATTCCCCGGCCGTTGCCTCGCGCTGGGTCTGGCGCCTGAAGACGCTGGCGGAAGGCGCGCTGGGAAGTGCCGCGAAGGACGCGCTGTCGCCGGACGGGGACAGTCCGCTCGAATGGGCACTCGCCTTGCGGGACAGGGGGACGAACACGCTGGACAAAGGCTTCCCGGTGGAACCGAAGCCGCGGCGGCGTCCGGAGGGCTGGCCGCAGAAGATGTCCGTCACCCGGATCGACACGCTGCAGCGCGATCCCTATGCGATCTGGGCGGAGCAGGTGCTGAAACTCGACCGGATCGAGCCGATGAATGCCGAGCTGGGGCCTGCGCCGCGCGGCACGGCGATCCACAAGGCGCTGGAAGACTTCGAGGATGACGGCGCGGCCAAGACAACGGAACGCCTGGTCTCGCTTCTGGTGAGCAATCTTTCGGCGGCCGGAGAGCCGGAGGCTGTGCTTGCCGCGCGGCGGGCGGTGCTGGAGCAGATGTCCGACTGGTATCTCGGCTGGCGGTCGGAGCGCCGGGTTGATGGCAAACCGAAGCTGGAAGTGAAGGGGCGTTGGGATTTCGACATCGGCGGCGCGCCGTTCACCCTGTCCGCCATGGCCGACCGGATCGAGCGCCAGCCCGATGGCAGCCTCGTGGTCATCGACTTCAAGACAGGAAGCCCGCCCTCGGATAAGGAAATCGCGGCCGAGCTCAGCCAGCAAATGCCTTTGCAGGCCCTGATCGCAGGCAAGGGTGGCTATAAAGATATTCCCGCCGCAAGCGTCTCCGGCCTCGAATATGTGGCGTTCAAGGCGAAGCCCGATGCTCGCATCGTTGGCCAGAGCCGGGCCCTGCAGGCCACGCCGGACGAACTGGCGAAAACGGCGGAAGAGGGCCTGCTGCGCCTGATCGCAGCCTACCGGGAGGATAACTCCGCCTTCCTGTCTGCGCCCCGTGTGCAGTTTGTGAAATACGACAATGGTTACAACCGCCTTGCCCGCCGGGCGGAATGGGCCGGCGACACCGAAGACGGAGGCGGCGATGAGTGATATCGTGACACCGCCGGATACGGATGATTTCCGCAAGGCTGTTGAGGTTCAGGCGCGCTCGGCTGACCCGATGCATTCGGCCTTCGTCATGGCCAATGCCGGATCCGGCAAGACGAAGGTCCTGATCGATCGCGTCGCCCGCCTGCTGCTGCGCCGTCCGGACGGGCGGCCCGGTGCGAAGCCGGATTCCATCCTCTGCATCACCTACACCAAGGCCGCGGCCAGCGAGATGCTGTCGCGTCTCTTCAAGACGCTCGGCCAGTGGTCGGTGATGGAAGACGACCCGCTGAGGAAGAAGCTCGCCCAGCTTCAGGACCGCAAGGCCAGCGCCTACAATGCCGAAGACCTTCAGGTCGCCCGGGCCCTGTTCGCCAACGCCCTTGAAACGCCGGGCGGCCTGCGCATTGAGACCATCCACGCTTTCTGTGCCCGTGTGCTGCGGCGCTTCCCGCTGGAGGCAGGCGTCTTTCCGGGTTTCACGGAGATCGAAGAAGACGAAGCCTACGCGCTGTGGAACGAAGCGCGCAGCGAAGCGGTCATGTCCGCGCAGCAAAACCTGCCGGACCTGCTCGACCTGCTGGCGCTGGAAGGCGGCCACGAAGGCGCGATGCTGGCCCTCGATACGCTGCGGAGTATCGGCACGGCGGTGCTTCGCTTTGCGGACCATTATGACAGCGATTTCGATGTCATGGACGATGTCCTGCGCGAGCGGCTTCAGGCGCCCGAGGCATCGGTTGAAGAGCTGCTGGATCTCGCCATGGGCGAGGCGTTGCCCGCCGCAGAGATCCGCACGGTCGCCGAACTCCTGCTGACGGGCGGCAAGACCGATGTGGCGACAGGCGAAAAGCTGATGGCCGTGCTCGCCACGGAAGACGCAGGCGCGCGCTGGGCGATTTACCGGTCCGTCTTCCGCACGGCGAGCGGCGATCTCCGCGCCTCCAATCCGTATACGAAAGGCATGGCCGAAGCCTTGCCGCTGGTCGCCAGCCTGTTCCAGATGAAGGAAGGCTTTGGGGAGGAAGCGGCGCGCATGCTAGAGCTGGAGGACCGGCTGAACCGGGCCGCAGCCTACGCGCGCACCTCGGCCATGGTTCGCGTCGGCCTGCCCGCGCTGGAGCGCTATCGCGAGCTGAAACGCGCCCGCGCCGCGCTCGACTTCGATGACCTGATCGAACACACGCGCATCCTGTTGACCGAAACAGGCATGTCGGACTGGGTGCTCTACAAGCTGGATGGCGGCCTTTCGCACCTGTTGCTGGATGAGGCGCAGGACACCAGCCCCACACAATGGGAACTGGTCGATGCGCTGACGGGGGAGTTCGATGCCGGAGAGGGCATTGAGCGCGCGCAGGATCCGCGGACCCTGTTCGTCGTGGGCGACGAGAAACAGTCCATCTATTCCTTCCAGGGGGCGGACCCGTCGCAGCTGCTGAAGCAATACCATCAGTTCCAGGCCCGCAATTCGGACCTGCTGAAAGAGACGATGGAAATGTCCTTCCGGTCCGGGCCGGAAGTTCTCGAATATGTCGACACGGTCTGGAACCAGGCCCCGCCCATTCCGAATGCGCCGGTTGAGACGCCTGCGGAGGAAAGCAATCTCGTCCATCACGTCTCCTGGCGGTCGGACCAGCATGGCTCGGTCGAGCTCTGGCCCATTCCGCCGAAAGAGGAAGAGACGGACGAGGATGCCTGGGCCCGCCCGGTCAACGCCATGCGGTCGTCGTCCCCGAAGGCGCGGCTGGCCACGGATGTGGCGAAGGCAGTACGGGCGATGATCGATGCGGGGGAAAGCATCTGGGCCGATACCGGCGAAGGCTGGGTGCAGCGTCCCGTGCGGCCGGAAGACATCCTGATCCTCGTGCGCGGCCGGACAGGCGGCCTGTTCGACGCGATGATCGGTGCTCTGAAGGCACAGGGGCTGCCGGTTGCTGGGGCCGACCGGCTGAAGCTGGGCGATCATATCGGTGTGCAGGATTGCCTGAACCTGATGCGCTTCGCCGCGCTGCCGGAGCGTGACCTGACGCTGGCCGAGATCCTGCGCGGGCCATTCCTCGGGCTCGTCGATGATGACCGGTACCTGTTTGAACTGGCCAGCGGCCGCCAGCGGGGCGAGACGCTGTGGCAGCGCGTACAGGCCAGCGCCGATCCGGATGTAAAAGCGGCCTCCGCCTTCCTGCAGATGCTGATCGACAATGCCCACCTGCCGCCGTTTGACTTTCTGACAGCGGTTCTGGACGTTCCGGGGGCGGATGGGCAAACGGGATGGGAAAAGCTCAATGCCCGGCTCGGCCATCCGGCGCGGGATCCGGTTGAGGCGCTGGTCGCCGAAGCCATCGCCTTTGACTCGACAGAGCCTGCCTCACTGCAATGTTTTATCGCGCGCATGGAAGCGGGCGAGGTGGAGATCAAGCGCGACCTTGCGGCGCCGGAGCGGGAAATTCGCGTGATGACCGTGCACGGCGCCAAGGGCCTGCAGGCGCCGGTTGTCATCCTGCCGGACACGACCAGCGCGCCGAAACCGTCCGGCGGGCGTATCCACGAAATCAATGGCGTGCCGGTCTGGTCGCCGCGCAAGGACGGGGAGCTTGCTGAAGTCACCGCGGCCCGGGCGCTGGCCGACGCGCGTGCAGAGGAAGAACATCGGCGGCTGCTTTATGTGGCGCTGACGCGGGCGCAGGACCGGCTGATCATTGCCGGCCACTGGTATGGCGGCCAGAAAGGCGGCGGCTATCACGACCGGTCCTGGTATGCGCTCTGCCTGAACGCGATGGACCGGCTTGTCCCGGCTGAAGGCGAGGCGCGCGACGCATGCCGCCGGTTCGGACGTGCCCCCTCGACGGTGCCGAAGACCGGGCAGGGCGACGGCACGAAAGCCAGCTTCCCGGATTGGGCGTTGCAGCGGGTGGAAGACACACCTGTGGCCGCCCGCCGCCGGTTCAGCGCGCCGACCAGCCTGCTGGGGCGCGACATGCCCGTCATGGCGCCGTTCGGAGAAGGCCGCGAGGCGCGCCTCAAGCGCGGCCGCCTGATCCACGCCCTGCTGCAATACCTGCCGGACGTGCCGGAAGCGGACCGTGAGACAGCGGGGCGCAACTTCCTCGCGCGGGATGCCTCGCTGGAAGAGGCGGAGCGCGAAGAGATGCTGGCGGCGGCGCTGGGCGTCCTGCAGGATCCGGCCATGGCAGGCGTCTTTGCACCCGGCGGACGGGCCGAAGCGGCGATCATCGGCAGCTCGAAACAACACCTGCCCGAAGGCGTGGTGATCAACGGACGGGTCGACCGGCTGGTCGTCTCGGACACCGAAGTCCTGATCGTCGATTTCAAGACCGACCAGCCCGCGCCGGACACGCCCGAGGGCGTTGGCGAGAGCTATGTGCTGCAGATGGCGGCTTATTGGGCCGTGCTCCGCGAGGCCTGGCCAGACCGCGCCGTGCGCGCCGCGCTCTGCTGGACGGACGGGCCGAAACTGATGCCCTTGCCGGAAGAGATGCTTTTAGCCTCACTAAAGCGTGCTGGGAGTGAGGTTTGACTTGTGCCGGGAGTCCCTATCTAGCAGTCTGTTGAACCGAAATTGAGGAGCTCGCCATGGCCGCGATTGATGTAACAGACGACGAGTTTGACGGTGTCATCGCCAATTCCGATGTCCCCGTCGTTGTGGATTTCTGGGCTGAATGGTGTGGCCCGTGCAAACAGATGTCGCCGCACCTCGAAGCCGTTGCCGAAGAAATGGCCGGCAAGGTGAAAGTCGCCAAGATCAATGTCGACGAAAACCCTATGACCGGCTCGAAATATGGCGTGCGCGGCATGCCGACGCTGATGATCTTCAAGGATGGCAAGGTCGCCGCCACGCACCTCGGTGCGATGAGCAAGCAGGCCATCGCCGACTGGATCAAACAGTCGGCCTGATCCCTCAGGCAGGCTCGCTGGTCAGCGCCAGGAACACATCTTCAAGGTCGGGGGTCTCGGTGATGAGATCCCCGATTCCGATTCCGGCCTGACGCACCTGTTCCAGCAGGCGGCCGATTCCGGTCTCGCTGGTCCGGAACGTGATCGCCAGTTCCCCCGATTCGCGCATGGTCGCATCGAGCTCGGACAGGGCGTTCGGCACGGCCGTCAGCGGCTCCCGGGGCGTGATGACAAGGGTTTTGTAGTCGAGCCGGGCAAGTAGGCTCGGCGTCGGTTCGCAGGCGACGATCTCGCCATGGTTCACGATGGCGATGGAATCGCAGAGCTCTTCGGCTTCTTCCAGATAGTGAGTCGTCAGGATGATCGTGGTGCCGCGGTCATGCAGTTCGCGCACATAGGTCCACATCGAGCGGCGCAGTTCCACGTCCACACCGGCGGTCGGCTCGTCGAGGATCAGGACGGGCGGATTGTGGACGAGCGCCTTAGCCACCATGAGGCGGCGTTTCATGCCGCCCGACAGCTGGCGCACATAGGCGTCTTTCTTGTCGTCGAGCCCCACAGCCACAAGGATTTCATCGGTCTGCCGGTCGGCCTTCGGAACACCATAGAAACCGGCCATCAGTTCCAGCATTTCGAATGGGGTGAAAAAGGGGTCGGCAACGATTTCCTGGTTCACAACGCCAATGGCGGCGCGGCTCTGGCGCGGGTGCTTGTCGATATCGAGCCCCCAGATGCGGGCCGTTCCCGAGGTCTTGTTCACCAGGCCCGCCAGGATGTTGATGAAGGTCGACTTGCCGGCCCCGTTCGGCCCCAACAGGCCGAAGATCGATCCGCGCGGAATTTTCAGGCTGATTCCCTTCAGGGCGTGCTTTTCCGGCATGCGGCCGGAGGCGGCGTACACCTTCTGCAGGTTGTCGACTTCAATAGCGTATTCCGGGGCGGAGTTTTGGTCAGTCATCCAGTCCTTCTTTCCCTGCGGCATGGCGGTGCTTGCGTGGCACTCTGGTGCGCTCTAGGTAGGGCCCTAAGAGCCGGTGAACAAGCCGGTGCCAGATAACAGGACTGAATAGGCGACCCAATGCCCACCAAGCGCGATGCATTCGACCCACCGGAAGTCGTGATGGTCAAAAGTCACAAGGTCTCCTGCAATGGCGGCGGCGGCGCTCTTGGCCACCCGCGCGTCTGGTACGAGATGGGCGACGAAGATTATGTCGAGTGCAAATACTGCGACCGGCGTTTCGTCCTGATCGGCGGCAAAAACGACCCCGGCCGGGGTCACTGATTCTCCCAGAATAACGGAGCCGGCTGATCATGCATGTTCTTGTCGTCGGCGGTGGAATTGGGGGCCTCACAGCGGCCCTTGCGCTCGAAAAGCGCGGCCACACGGTCACGGTTGTCGAACAATCCGGTGTCATCAGCGAGGTCGGGGCCGGCCTGCAGCTGAGCCCCAATGCCATGAAAGTTCTGAACGCCCTCGGCGTCGGCGCGCGGGTGATGACGGATGCTTTCCGCCCGCAGGCCGCCGAGATGCGCTGGGGCCGCAGCGGGAGAAAGATCTTCTCCATCCCCCTGCGCAAGGCCGCGATGAATCGCTGGGGCGCAGAATACATTCACGTTCACCGGGCCGACCTGATCGAAGCCCTGCGCGCCGAACTGGCCGCGCGGGCGCCCGATTCGGTCGCGCTTGGCCACCGGCTGGAGCGCTACGAGAACAAGGGTGACAAGGTCGTCGCGCATTTCGCAGGCGGCGGCATGGTCGAGGCGGACCTGCTGGTCGGCGCCGACGGCATCCACTCTGCGGTGCGCGATCAGATGCTGGGCCCGGACAAGCCGGAATTCACCGGCTGCGTTGCCTGGCGTGCCACGGCCCCCGTAACGGCCCTTGGCGGTCATGCGCCGCCGCCCACGGCCAGCGTATGGGTCGGGCCGCACCGCCATGCGGTGACCTATCTGCTGCGCCGGGGCAGTCTCGCCAATTTCGTCGGGGTCGTGGAACACAAGACACCGGGCGATGAGTCCTGGACTGCGACGGGCGCCAAGGAACAGGCGCTGAAGGATTTCAAACGGTGGCACCCATCCGTCACCGCCATCATCGAAGCGGCGGATTCCATGAACCGCTGGGCGCTTTACGGGCGCAAACCCCTGCCGAAATGGAGCGATGGCCGGGCCACGCTTCTGGGCGATGCCTGCCATCCCATGCTGCCTTTCCTGGCGCAGGGGGCGGCCATGGCGATCGAGGATGCCTGGGCGCTGGCCGCGTGTCTCGAAACGGAAGCCGATCTGACGGCGGCGCTTGCCGCCTACGAAGCCCGCCGCAAGCCGCGCGTGACCCGTGTGCAGCAGGGGGCGCGCGACAATTCCAAACTCTATCATCGCGGCAATCCGATCACGCGTTTCGGGTCTTATGTGCCGATGGCGATGGCGGCCCGGGCGGCGCCGGAATTTGTCCGGTCACGACTCGACTGGATCTACACCTACGACGAAACGTCTCTTTAGAATTTCACCGGTAAACCTTGCTCCGGAATTGCCCTAAGGGCAGGAAGTTCGTCCTCTCGAAAATCGGTCCGGTGAAAAATGCTTTCCATACTCGATCTGTTCCGCGTCGGAATTGGCCCTTCCAGCTCGCACACGGTGGGCCCGATCCGGATTGCGAACCGGTTCCTTTCGACCCTGGCTGAGAACATCGGCGCTGTGGAGCGGATCGAAGTTGAACTGCAAGGCTCGCTGGCGCTGACCGGGGCGGGGCATGCGACCCCCAAGGCGGTCATGCTGGGCCTGCTGGGCTTTGAGCCTGAAACCTTGGATCCTGACGCGGCAGACCGGGACGTTGCGGCGCTGGAAGCCTCCCGCCAGCTGCCTCTGCCGGACGGGCGCAGCATCGCCTTCGACCCGGCAGCTGACATCGTTTTTGCCTATGACGTCCTTCCGGCGCTTCACCCGAATGGCATGCGCCTGCAGGCTTTCGGCGCGGACGGGGCCGTCTTGTCGGACGAGACCTGGTATTCCACGGGCGGCGGCTTCATCGCGACCGAGCGCCAGCTGCAGCGCCCGGTGGAGGACGACATCCTGCCGGTCGGCCCGTCCGTGCCGCACCCGTTCGGGTCGGCGGCCGAATTGCTGGCCCTCTGTGCCGGACAGGACCTCAGCATCGCAGACATCATCCTCACCAATGAGGACGCTATGCGTCCGCGCGATGAGACCGACGCCGCACTGGACCGGGTTGCGGACGTGATGCTTGCCTGCATCGAGCGGGGGCTCGCCCGGGAAGGCACATTGCCGGGCGGGCTGAATGTGCGCCGGCGCGCGCCGGACCTGTGGAAGAAACTGCAGAATGATCCGCTATCGAACGAACGCGAACAATTGTTCGACTGGCTCAATGTCTACGCCATGGCAGTGAACGAGGAGAACGCCAGTGGCGGGCAGGTGGTGACCGCGCCGACCAATGGGGCCGCGGGGATCATCCCGGCGGTGATCCGCCACTATTGCGCCGATGCGGAAGACAAGACCGCGCGCCTGCGGCGCTTTATGCTGACGGCCGGAGGGATTGGCCTGCTCTACAAGCAGCGGGCGTCGATCTCGGGCGCGGAAATGGGCTGCCAGGGCGAAGTTGGCGTGGCCTGTTCCATGGCGGCGGCCGGGCTTGCCGCTGTCTGGGGCGCCAATCCGCAACAGGTGTGCAATGCGGCGGAGATCGCCATGGAGCACAATCTGGGCCTGACCTGTGACCCTGTGGGCGGCCTTGTCCAGATCCCCTGTATCGAGCGGAATGCCATCGGCGCGGTGAAAGCGGCGAATGCGGCGCGCCTTGCCCTGCACTCGGTCGATCAGGCCCGGGTGTCGCTGGACCAGGTGATCGAGACCATGCGCCAGACCGGCATGGACATGTCCTCCAAATACAAGGAAACATCGCAGGGCGGCCTTGCCGTGAACGTTATCGAATGTTGAGCGTTCTGTCCTAGAGTAGATTGTATCGAAAGCTCCGGGAGTGGCGCATGACCACGGTCAATAATCTGTCTTCGCTGTTGCACAGCCTTGAGGAGAATACCGAGGGCGACACGGTGACGGTGCGGGCCATGCTGAACGCCGTCGGACGGCGTTCCTACGGGCCAATCCTGTTATTGCTCGGATTTCTGGCGCTCAGCCCGCTGGCGATCGTGCCCGGCGCGACATGGCTTGTCGGGATCATCACCCTCCTGATTGCCGGCCAGATCCTGATCGGGCGGCCATATCCGTGGGTGCCCTCTCGTTTTCTGAATATCGAGTTCCCCCGTGAGGCGCTGTTGCAGGGCATCAAGATGACGGATCCCTATGTCTGTCAGGTGGACCGTTTCCTGAAGCCGCGGCTGGCCTTCCTGACCGCGCCGCTGTTTGCGCCGTTCGTTGCGCTGATCTGCATCGCGGCCGCCATCCTGACGATTCCATTGGGACTCGTGCCATTCGGGCCGTTCCTTCCGGGGCTGACGGTCTTCCTGTTCGGCCTGGCCCTGACGGCGCGGGACGGCTTCGTCCTGATCCTGGCTGCGTTGGGCCTGGCAGGGGCGTGCTGGCTTCTTTTCCGCCTCTGGTCACGGATTTCCGGTACGTTCGCTTGACGCCGGGGACGGCCTTTTTGACTTGAGAGGGCTGGGTTACGCTTGCGCAAACGTAAGCTGAGGACGCCATGTCGGAGCTGAAATCTTATCTTGGCTGGAAGGTGGATTACCTGAATCCTCCCGGTGAACCGGCCTTTGCCGGGCCGGATTCCGTCTCGTGGCAAGTCTTCAAGAATCCGGTGGCACTGGCGATTGGCGGCGTGGCGGCGGTCCTGCTGGAATTTGCCGACGCCCGCATCCGTTCCGGCGTTTGGGATCATTCGGTTTTCAAGACAGACCCGATCGGACGCTCCAAGCGTACCGGCGTTGCAGCCATGGTCGGGGTCTACGGTCCCCAGAGCGCGGCCCGCCGGGTCATTCAGGGCGTCACCAACATGCATGCGCGCGTGCAGGGCCAGACGCCATCCGGCGAGTCCTACAAGGCGCTGGACGTGGACCTGCTCGACTGGGTCAGCGCCACGGCCAGCTTTGGTTTCCTGACGGCCTATGACCGCTTCGTGAAGCCGGTATCCGATGCCGACAAGAAACGCTTCTTCGAGGAAGGTGTGCCGGTGGCGCGGCTATACGGGGTCCAGAACCCGATCCGGTCTCTGGAAGACTTCGACGCGATGATGCAGCACCTGTTGCCGCGGTTCGAGCCACACCCGATCAATACCGAATTCCTGGACATCATGTGCTCTGGCCGCGCCGCACCGGGCGTGCCCAAGGGCCTCCAGAGCGCACTGGTCCATGCGGCCGTGTCGATCCTGCCGCCAGCCGTCCGTGAACGGCTGGAACTTGGCCGGGAATACGATCTGCACTGGAAGGGCGAGATGACGGTGAAGCTGATGGCCAAAACCGCTGAAAGCCTTCCGGACCTGTCTTCCCCCGCAGCACACGCCAGCGAGCGTCTCGGCCTGCCGCGGTCCTTCCTGTGGAAGAACGATGCGGAACGCGCGCGTCTTTTAGAAAACGCCGCCGCCCGGCAGGCGTCGGTTGCAGCTGAATAGGACCGCTGACCCATGGATCTTGCCTTCAAGCCCGATGAGGAAGCCTTCCGCGAGGAAGTGCGGGATTTTCTCTCCGACAATCTGACCGAAGACCTTCGCCGTTATGCGGCGCGCATGACCAGCGTGTATGCGGAGAAGGAGGTCGGGCTCGCCTGGCAGAAGATCCTTGTCGAAAAGGGATGGGCCGCGCCGTCATGGCCGGTGGAATATGGCGGCTGCGACTGGAGCCTCGCCCAGCATTACATTTTCGATGTGGAGAAGGCGCGGGCAGGCGCCCCGCCGCTGTCACCGATGGGGATCGGCATGTGCGGACCGGCCCTGATCGGCCATGGGTCGAAAGCGCAGAAAGACTATTACCTCCCACGTATCCTGTCGGGCGAGGATTTCTGGTGCCAGGGCTATTCTGAACCTCATGCGGGCTCTGACCTCGCCGCGCTGACCATGTCGGCGGTCGAGGACGGGGACGATTTCATCTGCAATGGCCAGAAGATCTGGACGACGCACGGCCACGTCGCCAATATGTGCTTCTGCCTTGTGCGGACAGACTCCTCCGGCAAGCTGCAGCAGGGGATTACCTTCATCCTGATCGACATGACCTCCCCGGGCGTGCGGGTCGATCCGATTGTTATGACCTCCGGTGAGCATATCCAGAACTCCCTGTTCTTCACCGATGTCCGTGTGCCGAAGAAAAATGTCGTCGGCGAGGTCAACAAGGGCTGGACCGTTGCGAAATACCTGCTCGAATTCGAGCGGGGCGGGAATGCCTATGGCCCGAGGCTGCTGGCGCGGCTGAAAGCGCTGCGCCGCGATGCGGCGGAACAAGACCTCCTGACCCCCGGTTTTGCCCGCAAGATCAGCCTCGCCGAGGCGGAGGCCACCGCGCTTGAAGCAGCGGAGATGCAGTTGATGGCGGAGCTCGCCAGCGGCGGCACGCCGGGGCTCAAGGGCTCCATGATGAAGATCCGCGGGACCGAGCTCAGCCAGCACATCACCGAACTCGCCATCGAACTGGCCGGTGTTTACGTTCAGCCTTTCCAGCCGCATCACACCAGCCCTGGTGGGCCGGTGACCACAACGCCGCCGTCAAATGCGCCGCTTGTTGGCCCGGAAAGCGCGGTCACATCGTCGGCAAAATATTTCAACGACCGGGCAGGCTCTATCTATGCCGGTTCCAACGAGATCCAGCGCAACATTCTCGCCAAGGGGCAGCTGCGCCTGTAGGACCGGACCAGATGATCATGCGCGACGAACAATCGGAATAACCGAACATCAACAAGGCCGTGCACGGCCGAAGGAGGAACACAATGGCAATCAAGACACGCTTTACCGAAGAGTTCGGGATCGAACACCCGATCGCACAGGGCGGTATGCAATGGGTCGGCTATGCCGAGATGGTCGCGCCGGTCGCGAACGCTGGCGGCCTCGGCTTTCTGACGGCGTTGACACAGCCGACGCCGGAAGACCTGGCCAAGGAAATCGCCCGCACCAGGGAAATGACCGACAAGCCGTTCGGCGTGAACCTGACGATCCTGCCAGCCATCAAGCCGCCGCCTTACGCTGAATACCGCGACGCGATCATTCAGGGCGGCGTGAAGATTGTCGAAACCGCCGGTTACAAGCCGCAGGAACATATCGACCATTTCAAGCAGCACGGCATCAAGATCATTCACAAATGCACGGCCGTGCGCCACGCGCTTTCGGCCGAACGCATGGGTGCCGATGCGATTTCCATCGACGGCTTCGAATGTGCGGGCCATCCGGGCGAAGACGATATTCCGGGCCTGATCCTGATTCCGGCCGCAGCCGACAAGGTGAAGGTGCCGATGCTGGCGTCCGGCGGCTTCGGTGATGGCCGGGGCCTTGCAGCGGCGCTGGCCCTCGGCGCTGACGGCATCAATATGGGCACGCGCTTCTGCGTCACAAAGGAAGCGCCGATCAACGAGTCCTTCAAGCAGCAGATGGTTGAGAATGACGAGCGCGCCACGAACCTCATCTTCCGCACACTGCACAATACGGCGCGCGTGATGAAGAATGCTGTCTCCGACGAAGTGGTCGCGATCGAACGCAAGGGCGGGGCGAAATTCGAAGACGTCCAGCACCTCGTTGCCGGTGTCCGTGGCCGCAAGGCGATGGCGGAAGGCGATACCGATGGCGGCATCTGGTCGGCCGGCATGATCCAGGGGCTGATCCACGACATCCCGAGCGTCGAGGAACTGATCGACCGCATCGTCGCCGATGCCGAGACGATCATCAAAAGCCGTCTCGAGTCGATGGTCAAATAAGCGGGGAGGGTCATATGGCTTACGAGCAGGTGCTTCTGGAAAAAGATGGCCCTGCGGCCATCATTACCCTCAACCGCCCGGAAAAACTGAACGCGTTCACCAACCAGCTTGGCCGGGAACTTGCGGATGCGATCCGCGCCTGTGATGCAGATGATGACGTTCGCGGCATCATCATCACGGGCGCGGGACGTCATTTCTGTGCCGGCGCGGACATCTCGGATGGCGCGGACGCCTTCGATACCAAGAGCGGATCGGGCGCGAAGAATTTCGGCACCAGTGAGCCCGGCAAGAGCCGGGACGGGGCCGGCTTCATTGGCGCGATGTATGCGTGCCAGAAGCCGCTGATCGCCGCGTTCAACGGCGCAGCGGTCGGCGTGGGCATCACGATGATGCTGCCCACCGACATCAAGATCGCGTCCGAGAAGGCGAAGTTCGGATTCGTCTTCGCCCAGCGCGGCCTGCCGCCGGAAGCCGGCAGCGCCTGGTTCCTGCCGCAGCTGGTCGGTCTGCCGCAGGCGCTGCGCTGGTGCATGACAGGAAAGGTCTTCGAGGCGCAGGAAGCACTGGAAGGCGGTCTGATCAGCGAGATCCACCCGCCCGAGGAGCTGTTGCCTGCCGCCAAGCGAATCGTCGCCGAGATCGCGCAGAACACGGCGCCCGTTTCGGTCGCGCTCGTCCGTCAGCTGCTCTGGCGATTCGGACCTGCGGCAGATCCGTTCGATCTGCTGAAGGTCGATGGCCAGTTCGCGCTGACCCTCGGATCGTCCCCGGATGTGAAGGAGGGGGTGACGGCCTTTCTTGAGAAGCGCGCGCCGAATTTCCCCGGAAAGGTCTCAGCCGACATGCCGGACGGGTATCCCTGGTGGTAATCTCGCCCGGCCTGCGCCGCTATAGACGGTGTATAGAGGGTGTATTGACGGTCTTCGTGAGGGCGCTGAAGCGCCGCAAAGTGTTGGATAAGGCTGTCGGGGGAAGAGGTGGCTCCGCGAGTAGGAGCCACCCCAGTATTTCATGCCGTTCCATGTTGTTCCAAAAAATGTGAAAAAATACATTTAATACAACCCATTGGAGAACAGGCTTGTTTTGTGGTGTTCCATTTTATATCACTCTATCGAAATTCTTTTGTGGGGCGGTTTGTGGGGCGAAACAATATGCCAAAGTTACTTACTCCGCTGTCAGCGAAAGCTGTAGCTTCGCTGAAACACACAGGTGCTGGTGAAAAATCGAGGCATTCGGTGGGCGGCGTCCCCGGATTGTTTCTCGTCACTTATGCGAGTGGGGCTCGGTGCTGGTTGCTTCGGGGTACATTGAACAAACGTCGCAAAGAAATCGGTCTGGGCTCGGCATTCGAGTTGTCACTCAGCGAAGCGCGCGAGAAAGCACGTGAGTACCGCAGGCAGTTGGCAGATGGGATAGACCCCACCTTCAAGGAAGTAACAGTTGAGCAAATGCGAATTATCTTTGCCAAGGCTGTCGAACAGTTTTTCGAAACTGAATTGGCAGATGTTAAAGAGAAAGAACGCAAAGCTTGGATCAATACGCTTCGGACTTATGCTGTCCCGATCATCGGCAAACTAGACGTTGAGAACATTTCCACACTTCACGTCGCTGATGTGCTCAAGCCAATCTGGTCAACGAAACGCGAACTTGCAAAAAAGATTAGGGTACGCCTCGATAAGATATTTGTCTGGTTGAAGGCAACGGGATATCGGGAGCAAGACAGTCCCGCCAAATGGGTGGACCTCAAACCGATTTTGGATCCCCTGGGGCGCGATAAGAAAGCCGCGCATCGGCCAGCGGTGGCATTCGTTGACGCGCCGAGGTGGTTCGAATTGATCCGCCAGAAGAAGAGCTTGTCTGCGCGCGCGCTCGAGTTTCTGTGTCTTACGGCGGTAAGGTCGGGTGATGTGAGATACATGTCCTGGAGTGAGGTCGATTTCGACACAAGAATCTGGACGATACCGCCGAACAGACAAGGGACAAAACTCAAGACCCGAGACCACAAGGTCCCGCTTACCGAGCCGATGCTGGAGCTATTACGAGCGGTAAAACAAGAACAGAACGGCGAATATGTCTTCGCGGGGCTCAATGGTTGCCCTATGAGCGAAAATACAATTTCCAAACTCATGCGGGAAGTTCATTTGGAGGAGATCGCAGCTGGTCGAAAGGGCTTCCTGGATCAACAGACAGGGAAACGCGCGGTGCCGCACGGGTTGCGGTCAACTTTCAGGGATTGGGTCGCTGAGTGTACCAACTACCCGGGCGAACTCGCTGAAATCGCAATTGCTCATAAGCAGGGGTCCGAGACGGAGCTGGCCTATAAGAGGCTTTCCCAAGTAGAAAAACGCCGCCGCATGATGTCTGACTGGAGTAACTATCTGGGCCATCGCCCAGCCAAGGTCTCCACACGCTCGAACGCACCTCGCCAGTCAACTCATAGCCTGCACTATGATCCAGTGTAGGTCTGCCCTGTCGCGCCATTAATCCATTCGACCAAAAGCTAGTTATGCGCTGCAGGCGATAAACCTCTATTATACGCCGTAGCGTATATTGACTTTTTATGCGCTGTAGCGTATAGAGGTATAAATAGTCAGGAAGCTCGCAAATGTCAGAACTCGTCAGATCACCTAAGCAGCTTGGCGTCGCCTTGCGGCGCTCTCGTCGCGCGCAGGCGATGACGCAGGCTGACCTGGCCGGCCGAGCCGGGGTGAGGCAAGGCACAATCTCACATGTGGAGAACGGGCTCGAAACGGTCAAGCTTACCACGGTCATGGACCTGTTGAGAGCACTCGATCTTGAGATTGTTGTTCGGCAACGCACGAAAGGCTCGCACAGTGACATTGAGGACCTGTTCTAATGCCCCGGTCACGGCGGAGCGAAAGACTGGTCGTCGCCCTGAATGGGCGCGTCGTCGGGGGGCTTGATCGCGCGCCGAACGGCGCAATTTCCTTTGCGTATGACAAGGAATGGCTCACCGATTCGCGCCGGGCCATACCCGTTTCGTTGTCGCTACCGTTGCGTGAGGAGCGTTATACCGGGGCCGAAGTGTCCGCCTTCTTTGACAATCTCCTTCCCGACAATGACCAGATCAGGCGCAAGGTTGCCGCGAAGGTGGGGGCGGAGGGCACGGACGCGTTCAGCCTCCTGAACCAGATTGGCCGTGACTGCGTCGGGGCTCTGCAATTCGTACCTGAAGGCGATGAGATAATACCGCCTACACTGCCTGAGTATCTCCAACTGAGCGATGCCGACGTCGCTGAGATCATTCGCAATCTGGCCACAGCGCCGCTCGGTGTCAGGCCAAGCGGCGAACGGGAATTGCGCATCTCCATTGCAGGCGCCCAGGAAAAAACCGCCTTGCTCTGGAATGATGGCTGGTGCTTGCCAAAAGGCACAACGCCAACCACGCATATTCTAAAGCCTGGACTTGGCAAACTTCCGAATGGACTCGATATGACCCAGAGTGTCGAGAACGAGCATTTCTGTCTAGCTCTATGCCGGGAACTCGGGCTGGAAGTGGCGCAAAGCCAGATTGTTGATGTCGATGGCATCCGCATTCTCGCTGTGGAGCGCTTTGACCGCTTGAAAGCGAGTGATGGCCGATTGCTCCGTATTCCCCAGGAAGATTTCTGCCAAGCGCTCTCGGTGCCCTCGATACGCAAGTATAACAATGATGGTGGACCAGGCATCCGCGAATGCCTCGGCCTCCTGGCAGGCAGCGACTATGCTGAAGAGGACAGGCTGGCCTTCCTAAAGGCACAGATCGTGTTCTGGCTTATTGGCGCTACTGATGGCCATGCCAAGAATTTCAGCCTCTTTCTGACACCGGGAGGACGCTACCGAATGGCGCCGCTCTACGACATCATGTCCTTGCAGCCGAACTATGCGGCGAAGCAGCTGAGGCGGAAGGAATTTCGTGTCTCAATGGCGGTAGGGGATAATCGAAACTATGCGGTGGAAAGTATCCTCCCGTACCACTTCCTTGAGGACGCGAAAGCGGCCGGAATGGCGCAAGATCGGGTCAGGAGTCTCTTTGGCAGTCTTGGCGAAACTATTGAGGGTGCCCTCGAGCGAACCGTCGCAATCATGCCAGACGATTTTCCGAAGCTTCTGTTCGAACGAATTGGTGATGCGATGCGTAAACGCTCGGCCAAGTTTCTGAATTGAGCAGGAGTGTTCACGACCTGGTATATGTCTGCCGGGGAGCTTCCTCGATCCAGTCCTGAATTTCTTGCTCTCGCCATCGTACCGCGTCTCCCGGCAACTTTACGGGTGCTGGAAACACTTTCGCGCGGACCTTCCGCCAAAGAGTCGTCCGGCTCTTATACCCGGTGAGGTCCAGGACCTGCTTGGCTGTGATTAATCTGGCCATTATTCTTACTCCACTGTTGACTACACTATTGTTGAAATCAGGCTTTTCGAGCTTTACGGAATCCGGTGTCACTCGCCAAAAAGGTTTCCAGCATCAGCGGCACCAGTGCAGAAGCCGAAACCTCCGTCCCGTATTTTTGCGAGTGGATGCGTGCGTAGTCTTCCAACTCCGTAGCCAAAGCCGGATCGACCAGGATGGCGAGTTTCTGCGGTGTCCGATCCGGTAGCGGCCCGATCTTCAAATTGACTTCACTCATGGTCAGTCTCCTCCTTCATAGGGCTTCAAAACAATATCCTTGTTGACGAGCACGCCGAGCCGCCAGCCGGGCCGGATCGTGATCGAGGGCTGGACGTCGAGGTTACGTCGCACGATTTCCTGGCCCGCCTCGTTGGCGCCGGTCTGCGCGGAACGGCGGAGCGCCCGGGCGATGTCGCCCTCGTCATCGCTCGCAAGTTCGGATCCGACGCCGAGCAGGGTCGATAGCGCAACGCCCTGCAATAGTTTCCAGGAATGATAGTCGACCTTGTCTTCCAGGCCCGCATAGCCGCGCGCATCGACGCCGGCGAGATTGTCGATCCGGATGGACGTGCCGTCCGGCATGATGATCCGGCTCCAGACAAGCAGCGCGCGCGACTGGCCGAACGCGATGACGCTGTCATAGCGGCCAATGAGCTTCGCGCCTTGCGGTACGAGCACAGTCTCACCTGTGACCGTGTCATAGACTGGGCTTGTCACCTGCGCGATGACCTGTCCGGGAAGATCGGAGTTCACGCCCGTCAGCAGGGTTGCCGGGATAATCGTTCCCGCCATCAGCTGGTAAGGTGAGACCGGCGATTCCAGCCGATGCGGATTGTAGATCGACGGATCCGTCTCGGTGCCCAGAAAATCAAGCTTGCGCACTTGCCGGTTCGGATCCTCGCTTAAAGACGACCCGAACGCGCTGCCGTCAGACGGAGCAAATGCCGACAAGTCCGGAAATCTCAACGAAGATGGCGCCGCCGCCGCCGCACCGCTCACACCGATTGTCTTCGAACCCGCACTCGCACCAACCTGGAAAAACACCCCACTCCCGCGCGCCGCATCGGAGAGCGCCGCTTCACGCGCCCGCAACTCTGCCTCCAGCGCCGTCAATTGCTCGCGCATGGGATCAGGTGCAGGCGCATCCTGCTCAGGCAATCCCATCCGCCCTTCACGCTGCGCCTTCAGGATCGGCGTGCCGAGGTCTCCCGGAAGCGGTGGCCCGAGGACATCGTCTTCCGGCGCAATCTCACCATAGGATTTCGGAAGCGCAGCGAGGCCATCGGCTGTCGGATTGTGCCCGGTAGGCGACGTTGCTTCGGGATCATAGACGCGGTGGGCACGTTTGAGCGTCTCGATATATTCGTCAGGGCAATCGAAGCCGGAAACGGAAAACTCCATCTTTACGGGTTCACCGCATAGGAGTGACTTGCCGCTGCAGCGGATCTGGACGGAGCAGTTTGCCCCTTTGACGAGGAAGTGCTCGCGGCCGGCAGCATCGGTCAGGTGCACAATTTTGCAAAGGCGTGTGCCCTTCTCGAAGATTTCGTCAATCTCGTCAGGATCACGCTCACGGACATGGACCGCGATCTTGCGAGGGAATGTCTGATCGGACCAGAAGACATCTGTCGATAGAGCAGTCTGGCCGGGATCGGGAAAGTACAGGAGCCCCCAGGATTCCGCCGCGAGGTCCCGCTCGCGCAGTTTCAAAAGCCGGATGTCATGACAAGCCGTACCCGTTTCCAGCTGGGGTAGTACGGCGTATGCATCGTCCCTCAGGGCTGGATTGCGCCTTGCGAACTCCCAAGCCCAGTTCCCGCGTGAGAGATTGGCGGTATAGTTATACCTAACGAGCATATCGCTCAGGTCTTCTATCGTGCGAACAAGCATGGATCAGCCTCCCGCGTCAGGGGAATGCAAGTAGCGCACCAAATACTATCCAAAGGAGAAAAATTCTTTGAACCCTGGTGCTCGTCCTGTCTATGCTGTCCTCTTTTCCAGGCTCCTATTTTTCGTTTCCGTGAGATGACAGGTTTGCGTAATCTCGCGCATATTTTCGCGTTCTCGTATACATGGAGCTTATTCGCGTATGCGCATAAATATTGGGATCAGAGAGCGATACCCATGAATGACATCATTTGTAGCCCAAGAATGGCCGGCGATTTTATCCGCTAGGCACGCAATGCACGTGGCTGGACACAGGCTGAACTCGCGTTCAGGATGGGTGAAGTATCTTGGGTCAGACCGTTACGCTTTCAGGCTGGCAACATGATTGTCAAGACGATCAGCTTGCCGGGACCGTCCCAGAGTTCCACCTCGGTATTGCTTGTCACGGAGAAGCCATTGGCGAGATAGAGTTGCATTGACGCGTGCAACCCGTCCGTCGTTTCGAGGAACACTTCCGGCCACCCCTGCGCGGAGGCATGATCCATGGCGGATCTGAGCATGGCCTTGCCTAGGCCAAGGCCGCGCGCAGCCGGCAGGAGGACGACCCAGCGCAACTGGCCCCGCCCGTGCCGGTCGATCATCGCCGCACAGCCAAGTGTTTCACCCGCCCGCTCGGCGAACCAGACACGGCTGTCATGGCCGGGCGCGTCGAGCCCGGCTTCCTCAACGGTCTTGCGGACATATGCGGGAAAGCTCGGCCCGAACCGATCGCCCTCGCTGGCGTAGCCCCTGCGGTGAAGGTCGACGATGAGATCCGCGTCGCCCGGACGCCACGTGTTGCGAAGGCTGACGCCTGCCGGAAACGCCCCTTTCAATGGAGGGATGGAATGTGACATTTTTAACGCAATCTCCCGGATTCGCCGTGTCGGCACGGTCGCACTGTCAGGCCTGCTTTGTCAGCCTTCCGTTAGAGAAGTAGTCTCTGCGCAGTAGAGATGTCCCGTCAATCCAGAAGGACGCATTACTTTAGGAGGAAACCATGAAGACCAAGATCACTCTCGGTGCGTCCGCGCTTGTGCTGGCCATGCTGGCGCTCGCGCCGGTCGCAACGGCCCAGACCAGCGGCGAAGACGCCGAAGCACGCCAGAAGACCATCATCGTCACCGCGACCAAGCGTGACGCGACCATTCAGGACGTGCCCTTCTCCATCAACGCGCAGACAGCAGACGATATCGCGCGCTCCGGCGCCGGAAATCTTGAAGATGTCGCGCGCAGCGTCGCGGGCCTGTCGATCCAGAACCTCGGCCCCGGCCAGAGCCAGGTCGCCGTGCGCGGCGTGTCGGCCGGACAGATCGTTCGCGACCAGCCGGGCGTGAAGGAGCAGGTCGGCATCTATCTCGACGAGTCGGTGATCTCGCTGTCGCTGTTCACGCCGGATATCGACCTGTATGACCTGAACCGTATCGAAACGCTGCGTGGCCCCCAGGGGACCCTGTTTGGGTCCGGCTCGGTCGGCGGCACGGTTCGCTACATCACCAACCAGCCGGTGCTGGGAAAGCAGGAAGGCAGCCTGGAAGCCAACCTCAACACGATCAGTGACGGCGGCGTGGGCGGCCATATCAAAGGCATGATCAATGCGCCGCTGGGTGAAAACGCGGCTGTGCGGGCAGTGGGCTATCACACCGAATATGGCGGCTGGATCGATGCGGTCGGCCCGGCCGGCGGCGAAGACGTCAATAGCGGCCACCGCAGCGGCGGACGCGTTGCGGTGACGTTCGAGCCGACGGACGCATTGTCCATCACGCCGCGCATCATCTACCAGGAAATCGGCACCGACGGCTTCAACCGATCCGAGACGTTCAACTGGCTATCGGGCGCCACGACGCTGCCGGACAATACGCAATTCCTTTTGCTGGAGGAGGAATTCTCCGACGAGACGCTCATCGCCGACCTGACGGCGAGCCTTGACCTTGGAAGCATGACGCTGACATCGGTGACGAGCTATATCGACCGGGACATCCTGGTCAGCCGGGATGCCAGCGCTCTGACGTCAAGCGTGTCGTCAGACCTGGCTTTTCCGACAGCCTCATTCCTGCTGCCGTCGAACCTGCGCGACAGCACCAACTATCAGAGCCTCACGCAGGAAGTGCGGCTGAGCTCGAACACTGACGGCCCGTTCCAGTGGCTGGCCGGTGTCTTCTATTCGGAGAACGAGCGCGACTATAACCAGCGCCTGCCAACGCCCGGCTATGATGCCTTTACCGACGCGACGCTGGGGGCCGGCACATCGGCGGCTGTGGCCAATGGCTTCCCGGCGGACTCGCCGTTCAACTCCGACCTGTTCTACAAACTGACACAATATGCTGTGTTCGGCGAGGCGAGCTATGACCTGACAGAGGCATTGACCGTGACGGCCGGCGGACGGTTCTATGACTTCGAGGAAGACCGCACGATCTCGTCGGGCGGCCTGTTCGCCAATGGCGACTCAAACGTCAAGGATACAACGTCGTCTGACGGTTTCACGCCGCGTGTCCTGCTCAGCTATGATGCGACGGATACGATCACGCTGAACGCGCAGGCCAGCCAGGGCTTCCGCCTCGGCGGGGTGAACGACCCGCTCAACGTGCCGCTCTGCTCGCCACAGGACCAGGCGATCTTCGGCGGCTTCCAGTCCTATGGCGACGAGAAGCTCTGGAACTATGAAGTCGGCATGAAGGCCAAGACCGGTACGGTGACCTTCAACACGGCCGCCTTCTACACCGATATCCAGGACCTGCAGGTGACGCTGGACGCGGGTTCGTGCTCGTCGCGGATCGTGTTCAACGTGGAAGAGGCCCACACGGCGGGCCTTGAAGCCGAACTCGGCTGGAGCCCGGCCGACGGCCTCGACCTCTCCTTCGCCGCCAGCGTGCTGGAAGCGAAGTTCGACTCCACCGTGGTGGATGGCGGCGGCAACGTGATCGGCGGCATCGAGGACGGCAATCGCCTGCCATCCGTGCCGGAACTGCAGCTGTCGGCTGCGGGCACCTATCGCTGGGCGTCCGGCTGGGCGGGCGCTGATGCGTTCGTCTCCGGCTCGGTCCAGCATATCGGCGACCGCTTCACGCAGCCGAGCGACCAGACCGCGACACAGGGCCTGCCGGGTGCCACCGGCCTCGCGCTGGGCGCCCTGACGGGACTTGAAAACCCGCAGGACCTGGTTGACCTGAACCTGGATGCCTACACGACCCTGAACCTCAGCACGGGCCTCGAGTTCGATACATGGACGGTGACAGCCTATGTCAACAACGTCACCGACGAAGAGGCCGACCTGTCATTCGACCGCGAACGCGGCGGACGGGCCCGGCTCGGATTCAACGTGAACCAGCCGCGCACATTCGGCGTCACGATGCGGATGAAGTTCTAGGCCTCACGACCCTATCGCGAAGAAAGCCCTGCGGCGCGAGCTGCGGGGCTTTTTGAAGCGCGACGCTGTCAGAGCCGGATATCGGGAATAACCTGCGCAATTCCGGCACCCGTCCGGATTGCGACGTGCTCAGGTGACCTGCAAATCCCGGCGAGATCCTGGCTTGAGGCCGATTTGCGCCCAATCTCCTCGTCTTTCGCCAAACCGCACGTTCACTATCGTATTGGCGGACGCCGTTCAATTGACCTCGCAGCAAAGGGCCTTATCAAAGGAAACGATTTTGCTGTCGCACAGTTGCTGATCGGTTCTTGCCGCGCGTTCCCGCACTGTAGCTGCCACAGGCCTCTTCAACTTGAATCAGCGCGACGGCGCAGGAAGATACGGTTCCGGAAAGCGCCTTTGAATGTGCTTCTCAGATCGAATTTACGCAAATTTTGCGCAGGCAGAAGCCGGGTCCTCGACACTTGTTAGCACTCAGCAGATACTTTATTCGTCAACTGTAAAGGCCCACACCGTTCGATGTGAGCCCTGCTCGGTTTTGGCTGACGAAGAGGTCACTTCCAAGCGATGTCAAAACATTGTTCGTGGGCCAATCATCGTAACGGTGTCGTCGTCGTTTCCTATTGCAGCGCGTTGAAAATTAACCGTCTCATCATAGGCTTTCAGATAAGAAACCTCGACATAGGGGGCGATTTCTCGGGTGAACTCATAGCACTACCGGCCACTGTATTTGGCTGGCGAAAGGCCCGATCTGATTTGCCGGGACCGGTCGCCTTCTTCAAAGAAATCGAACGCTATACCGGGTTCGAGGATCAGGCGCTGGGTAAACAGGAAGTCTCCTGTCGCGCCGAATGTTGCACTGACTTCTCCGCTTTGGATACGAAGGCGGCTGCATCGATTTCGGCGATGCCAGCTTCCATCAGGATGTAATTGCAGACCGGATCGCCTTCGGCTGCGAGGGCAGGCAAAGTGGCCACCATGGCAAACACGCCTGCAAGCAGGCGTATAGATTTAATTTTTCTTATCCTTGTAAGGTGGGAATTATCGCGGGCCGCCAACGACGGGGCCCCGCTCCTGGCAACGGGGATCGGCATGTAGTGCGGAGCATTGGTGCTGTGTCTGGGGCGTGATGGCCTGCCATAGACCGTGTTCTTGGGCGCGAAGACGTTCGAGCGCTACGTGGCGAGCACGGCTGCCGTCATGGGCGCCGAACTAGGTGCTTCCCGGTCAGATGTCTGACCGTACGCTCATCTCGAAGGAGTCATCTTCATGAGAGCCCGCGTCGAACATATGTCACATGTCAGGATTGGGAGATTTTAGTTTCGCGAGAATACCTCGCAGCAAATGGAGCGGACGATCAATTTCAGTTCTTGACGGACCTCGTCCTGCGTCTGCAGCGGCTTGTGTGCGCTGGATCGCGTCCGCAAGGGTTCGACCCGTCTCACGTCATGTGCAACGCCGTGTATGGCCTTGGAGGCATAATTTCGCGTGTATTGATAATCATCAGCCTGCTCATCGACGGCGATGCTAAGCAAATGATCCAGCGCCGTCCCAGGCGATGCAAGTTTTAACGATCCAGTCTATGAGCTCCTGCTTGAAATCTTTCAGGCCTGATGTCCGGCGCAGGTCGGAGTGAAGCACGTAGATGTCGTTCGCATCCATGTGGTGCAGGTTTTTATCATGCTCCTCCACGGACCGTTGAAAGGCCTTGAACAGTTCCAGTTGAGTCTTACGGGGCGAGACAGCAACATCCTTGGCGCGGTCGATGGCCGGACTGAGTGACCAGCCACCATCATGCGCGAGCGCTGCGATGAAGGGTCAGAGGTGGCTCGGTTTGTCTGAACAGATCCCGGTCAGTCTATAAGTGGATTTCTGCCCTTTGGGTTATGCCGCAACCGGGATTGGCTGCAGCGCG